>Ga0154020_10006000_pt1 | contig 14241 bp, 12 predicted proteins | sample Klosneuvirus_201_FD_109709 | JGI IMG/M metagenome (GOLD analysis project Ga0154020, IMG submission 109709) | Active sludge microbial communities from wastewater, Klosterneuburg, Austria - Klosneuvirus_20160825_MG | ecosystem: Engineered > WWTP > Aerobic digester > Activated sludge | place...
CGGTTCTGCCATGTTGGGAGTCTCTCTATCCATTCCAAAGTTTTTAAAAGCAAACTCCGGAATGTTTGAGTCACTGAATGGCAGAAGTGTTTTTAAAATTCTAAATACTGATAAAACAAAGGTTGGCACACTTCCAATACTGCGTGCTTTTGCGGGCGACCATTTGGATCATGTCTCGCCTTATGTTTTATTCGATGAATTTGGCCCGGTTGAGCTAAGCCCTAAAAGTCAGCCTTTGCGAGTGGATGCACACCCACATGCAGGAATTATTCCGACAACCTATTTTCTGTCCGGAACAGGTCATCACAAAGATAGCTTGAATTATGACTTTCAAATTGGCAAAGGTGATTTCATGATGTTCAGCTCAGGAAAGGGCGCAATACACATGGAAGAAACAGGTAAAACGTTGTTTAACGAAGGAGGCATTTATCATGGTTTTCAGATATGGCTGAATATGCCGGCCAAATATAAATTCACGGCTCCTGCTACTTTCGTCCACAAAGAAGATAAGGTTGGAAGCATTGAGGAGAAAAAATATTCAGCCAAAGTTATCCTGGGAGAGTTATTCGGTGCAAAATCAAAAATAGAACTTCTCTCTCCCGCGTTTTACTTTCATGTTACAATGAAAGACAATTGCCGTTTGGATATTCCAACAAACCCTGTGCATAATGCATTTGTTTATGTGATCAATGGTAGCATTGAAGTGGAGGGGAGAAGACAAGTGAATGCCGGGCAAGTTGTGCTGTATCAGCGAGGAGAAAGTTTACTCAATTTGTATAGCAAAGACAAGGCAGAGCTTTTGGTGCTTGGCGGACAACCATTGAATGAGCCTGTTTTTTCTTATGGTCCATTTGTGATGAACACAGAGGCTGAAATTCACCAATGCATGAAGGATTACCAGAACGGAAAAATGGGTGATCCGGATCTGGTTAATGCCAAATGATTTATTGGTTGATTTTGTAATTGTTGATTGTTAATCAAGGCTAATTTTATTTTATGGTGTCAATCACAAGAGTGGGAAAGGATTTTGTATTTGAAGTAAAAGGTATTCATAAACTGTGGGCCTTTAAGAGTGAACTTAAAATTCCTTCCATCCACATTTCCAAAGCACATCAGGATTTTGGTCAAACAGGATTTTGGAAAGGATGGCGTATGCCCGGAACTCATATACCTTATCTCATTACTGCCGGAACGTTTTATCTTGATGGAGACAAGATATTTTGGGATGTGGCTGATAAGGCCAAGGCAATTGTTGTTGATCTGATTGACGAGGATTATAAACAATTGGTTATTGAAGTCGAAGATGTAGACAAGGCCATCCTGATGCTATCTGCTAAATAGTTTTTGTAATAGGCCCGTGGATTGATTTTTTTTATTGCAGTCTTCATTTAGTTATAGAATTGAATGTTTGTTTTTAAAGTTCTAAAAAATCACGATGGATACAATTGATTGGACGTCTTTCAGCAGAAAAATTGCAGTTAAAAGTACTGTTCAATTAATCTATGATGCATGGACTAAATCGTCTGAGATTGAAAAATGGTTTTTACTAATGTCATCTTTTCATTCTCCTGATGGTCAGTTGTTAAATCCGGATAAATCTGTTAGCAAAGGTGACTCTTATATATGGTCATGGTATTTGTATGATGGAATTGAAGGAGGAAAAATAACGGAAGCTAATGGAACAGATCATCTTCAATTTACATTTGCCGGAAATTGTTTGGTTGACATAGAATTGAAGCAGCAGGATGAGTATGTTATTGTTCTGCTAACTCAAAAGAATATTCCTACTGATAATATGTCAAAGAAAAACATTCGCTTAGGATGTGATCGAGGCTGGTCATTTTTTCTGCTAAACCTGAAATCGTTTTATGAAAATGGAATTGATTTGCGAAACAGAAATCCTGAATTTAAAGGAATGGTCAATAATTGATTTAGATTTATAGGTTTAACCATCTAATTTCAGATTACCTTATCACACCTGTCCCTACAACTCATAAGCCCCTTCCCACTTTTTTCCTTGATGAAAAATTAAGCACCGTGTCCGCCCACCGGCGGAAAAAAATCAAGACCAATTGACCCTCCCAGCCGCAAATGCTGACGCTTCCAGCCTGTGCGACTGGCAAGGCCCGGCAATTGGTTGGGCCAACGCGCCCATCGAAATTTGGCATTCCAATAGAAATTGAAAATTCAAATTAATTATTACTGTACAGAATTAAATTGGATTATCAATCCATGGATGTTAGCTGATTTACGAGCTAAATGATTAATCCTATAGATTTATTTTCGATTGAATTAGCCTCTCATTTTGGATAAATAATGCTCTTTTTGTATCTTTGCAGGAATATAATTAATTAGCGTTTTATCCGCTTTTTTAGCACGTAATCACCTGATTACATCTTCTGTCTTTGCTTAAGCAGGCATTTTTCATTTTCTAATCCTAAAAATATTGATCTGAATTAATGATTGTACGGACTTTTTATTTTTTTTATTTACTCCGTTCGGGACGACTCAGCATGTCACTTGAATTTTTTAAAACAGACATTGCATGCATCCACTAGATCTCGGAATTTTTATAGCATACATGCTTGGATTGATCGGCGTGGGTTTTTATTTTCTTCGGAAGAATAAAAGCACGGATGATTTTTTTGTGAGCAACAGAAATATGTCCAAGTGGCATATTGGTTTATCCGTTGTTGCCACTGATGTAGGCGGTGGATTTTCAATTGGCCTCGGAGGCCTCGGGTTTGTGATGGGCATATCCGGTTCCTGGATGCTATTCACCGGATTGATTGGAGCATGGCTGAGTGCCGTTCTACTGATTCCCCGTGTGTATAAAATGGGACACGAAAAAAAACTGACGACATTCCCTCAGTTGTTTCATCATTATTATAATGCTAAAGTTGCATTGCTCGCAGGAATTATTTCTGCGATCGGTTATTTAGGATTTACCAGTTCACAAATTCTCGCCGGTGCAAAACTCGCCGCTGCATCCTTCGTTGCTCTCGATTTACAGACAGCCCTTCTTGTCATGGGTTTCGTTACAATTTTATATACTGTGATGGGTGGAATGACTGCTGTCATATACACCGATACGATACAATGGATTGTCTTAATGCTGGGATTGATTTTAGTTGGAATCCCGATTTCCTATCATGCGATCGGAGGTTGGGAAGCGATTCATTCTACCTTGAAACCTGAATTACTTTCATTGTCTTCGATAACATGGAATACACTTGTTAATTGGGCAATCACCATCATTCCCATTTGGTTTGTAGGGATGACATTGTATCAAAGAATTTATGCCAGCCGTTCAGCGTCTGATGCAAAGAAAGCCTGGTTTATTGCCGGACTGTTCGAGTGGCCTGTGATGGCATTCATGGGCGTTTTGTTGGGTTTGTTCAGTCGGGTTGCAGCGGAGCAGGGCATGTTTGCAGGAATGGGATTTGCCGATGCACAAAGCATGGATCCTGAACTCGGTCTGCCTCTCTTGCTCCGTCATATTTTACCCATTGGTTTGATGGGGGTGATGATGTCTGCTTATTTCAGTGCAATTCTTTCAACGGCTGACAGTTGCCTGATGGCAGCATCAGGTAATATGCTTACAGACATCCTCCAAAAAATATTCCCCAAATTGCATGATCATCCTAAAGTTCTTCAGTTTGCTCAGTTACTGACCTTGCTTTTGGGTATCTTTGCCATTGTACTGGCATCCAGCATGGAAAATGTGTTGCAATTAATGTTGCGTTCATATGCTTTCATGGTTTCCGGATTATTGGTTCCCTTGATTGCAGCCATGTTCTTCAGACAAAATAATTGGAAGGCTGCCATAGCAAGTATGATTAGTGGCGGGAGTACAACAATTTTCCTGATGAGTTTGGAATCAACTTTGCCATTTGGACTGGATGCAAATATTTTTGGAATAAGCATTTCACTTCTCACCTTTATCACTTTTACTTTACTATCATCTAACAAATACAAAACAGCATGATGACTACATATTTAATCAGCCATGAAAACGGAGAGCATAAGGAATACAGTAATAAAAAGATTGCTAAGTTCTTATACAATAATCTTGACCGCTTCGGAGATAAACAAGAGTTTATTCTGAAGGCAATTGATTATGCAATGAATCCGGCCAAAGGAGGATTCGTGCTGATCGCCGTTGATGCAGACGAAATTGTCGGAGCGGTGGTTATAAATAAAACAGGGATGGACGGATACATCCCTTCGAACATTCTGGTTTACATTGCCGTGAGAAGTGATCAACGCGGAAAAGGAGTCGGAAAAAAATTGATGTTGGAAGCCATGTCAAATACAAGCGGAGGCGTTGCCTTGCATGTTGAGCCGGATAATCCGGCAAAAAAATTATATGAGAAGTTGGGTTTCACAAATAAGTATCTTGAGATGCGCTATCAACCATCAAATTAAAATTTTATGTCAGTGAATTACGAACAGTTAAAAAACCTTCGTCGGGAAATACATGCGAATCCGGAATTGTCCGGGAAGGAGATAAATACTTCTAAAAAAATCACAGAATTTTTACGTGCTTGCAAGCCTGACGAAATTCTGACTGAAGTTGGTGGCCATGGAGTTATCGCTTCGTGGAATTCAGGAAAACCGGGTAAGGAAGTATTGTTTCGGGCAGAACTGGATGCCTTGCCTATTGAAGAAATAAACACTTTTGATTACAAATCCTCCACATCAGGTATCTCACATAAGTGTGGTCACGACGGACATAGCACGATTCTTTGCGGGCTTGCTCAGTACCTTGCGGCAAATAAATTAAAGGCGGGAGTCGTGCGGCTTGTATTTCAGCCTGCTGAAGAAAATGGGGAAGGAGCGCAGGCAATTCTTGCAGATAATAAATTCAAAAAAATTAACCCGGATTATGTTTTTGCACTGCATAATCTCCCTGGCTTTCCGTTGAGCGAAGTTGTTGTTAAGGAAGATACTTTCACGGCTGCTGTTAACAGCATCATAATAAATCTTAATGGAAAAACTTCACATGCAGCAGAACCCGAACAAGGATTCAATCCTGCCTTGGCAGTAGCTGAAATATTGAAGGATAGTTTGTCTCTTGCAAATAATTTTCCTGAAAAAAAGGACATGCGAGTTGTAACTCCTGTATATATGGAGCTAGGTTCTAAGGATTACGGAATTTCGGCCGGCGCTGCAAGTGTGCATCTGACTGTAAGGTGTTGGAATGATGAGAATTTGCATAAGCTGGAGAAAAATATTGAAGAGTTGAGTAAGGAAATTGCAGCAAAGTATTCATTGGCAGCTTCATTTGATTATACTCAGACCTTTCATGCTAACATGAACGAAAGCTCAGCGGTAAACCTGGTACGCAAGTCTGCCTCTTCAGGGAAATTTACTCTTGTTGAACGTTCATATCCTTTTAAATGGGGGGAAGATTTCGGACTCTTCACTGCCAGATACAAGGGTTGTATGTTTGGCTTAGGGGCGGGAGAAAATTTGCCTGCTCTGCATAATCCGGATTATGATTTTCCTGACGAATTAATTGAGACGGGAGTAAATGTATTTGCCGGGATAATCGATCAACTAAATTTTGACCAGTAGATTTATGTTTGAAACTTCTGCCATAGAACTAAGTGCTTCTTCGTACAGACACAATCTGCGATTTATTAATTACCGGCTTAAGCCGGGAGTTCGATTGTGCAGTGTGGTGAAAGGAAATGCTTATGGACACGGATTGGCCGAGTTTGTAAGGATGGCAATGAATGCAGGTGTTGATTATTTTGCCGTTCATTCCGCAGAAGAGGCATTTCACTTAAAACAAAATGTAAAGGATCTGCCTGATCTTTTCATTATGGGTGCCATGGAAGAAAGTGCAGTAAAATGGGCAATAGAGAATGACGTTGAATTTGCTGTCTTTGATAATGAACGGCTGGAAAAATCCCTAGTCTATGCTAAGCAAACTAAAAAGAAAGCAAAAGTCCATATTGAAGTTGAAACCGGGATGAAGCGCACAGGATTTCCTTCAAATGATATCCCGGAACTTTGCAAATGGTTGAAGAAAAATTCAGCTTACATTACTTTTCAAGGAATGTTCACCCATTTTGCCGGAGCTGAGAGTCAAGCCAATCATTTTCGGATTTCAAAACAAATTGATAATTTCAATTTTGCTTTGAAAGCTTTTAAAGCTGAAAAACTTGAGCCACGTTATCATCATTCAGCATGTTCAGCTGCTTTGTTGAATTATCCTGAGACTCAGGGGAACATGGTGAGAGTCGGAATTTTGCAGTATGGATACTGGCCCAATAAGGAAACACATATTCGATATTGTGAAGAATCAAAAAGTACTCCGGATTTATTGAGGCGGATTATCCGCTGGACAACCAAAGTAATGGCAGTCAAAGACGTCAGCAAGGGAAGTTTCATTGGATACGGCACCGCATATCTCACACATAAGAATATGAAACTGGCCATCGTTCCGATTGGTTATGCACATGGTTACAGCCGCAATTTAAGCAATATCGGTTCCGTTATAATTAATGGTAACGTTTGTGGCGTTGTTGGAACAATTAACATGAACAGTCTTACAGTCGATGTGACTCTGGCAGGAAAAGTTAAAGCCGGAGACGAGGTCGTGTTAATTGGTTCACAAAATGGAAACACAATTTCAGTTAATTCTTTCAGCGAACAAAGTCATCAACTCAATTATGAGATGCTTACTCGCCTTCCAATGAATATTCCTCGAATTGTAAAGAAGTAAACATGGCATACTTAAAGCTTTATCGGGAAAAATTGCAACACAATTTTCAGCATCTAGATGAACTTTTTGCAAAGAATGAAATTTCATGGGGAGTTGTTACCAAACTTCTTTGCGGGAACAAACTTTTTCTCAAGGAATTAATTGACCTTGGGATAAAGGAAATGCATGATACGCGGATCAGCAATATTAAAACTATTAAAGCCATGGCTCCGCATGTGCAGACTGTTTATATTAAACCCCCTGCCAAGCGTAGTATCCATAATATCATCAGGTATGTTGATGTGAGTTTTAATACAGACTTTTATACCATTAAAATGCTGAGTGATGAAGCTGTCAAGCAGAATAAAAAGCACAAGATCATTATTATGGTCGAAATGGGTGACTTGCGTGAAGGTGTGATGGGAGATCAGCTGATGGATTTTTACGAGAAGATTTTTAATCTTCCAAACATTGAGATAATTGGTATTGGAACCAATTTGAATTGTTTGAATGGAATTATGCCGAATCAGGATAAGCTTATTCAACTAAGTCTTTATAAGCAATTGATTGAAATGAAATTCGATCAAAAAATTCTCTGGATTTCAGGAGGAACAAGTGTGACATTATCATTGTTAATCAACAAGCAAATTCCTCCGGGCATCAATCATTTCAGAATAGGAGAAGCTTTGTTTTTTGCCAATGATCTGTTTACCGGACTCACCTTTGAGGGGATGAAGACAGATGTTTTTAAACTCTATACTGAAATTATAGAATTGTATGAGAAGCCTATTGTTCCGTCTGGTGATCAAATTGCTAATGTTGCCGGTCATATCCCTGAATTCAATCCGGAAGACTATGGTAAATCCACATTTAGGGCGATCATTGATGTTGGATTGCTGGATATAAATCCTACTTATTTAATTCCTGAGGATGAAAATGTAAAAATAATTGAAGCCAGTTCCGATATGTTGGTTATGGATTTGGGCTCCAATCCCGGTGCTTATAAAACGGGAGATTTGATATCTTTTAAATTGCGTTACATGGGAGTCCTGGGCCTCATGAATTCAAACTATATCGATAAAGTAGTCAGCTAATTCATTTTGGAATTTTTATTGGATCTCTGTTACCCGTGTCTTCAGCTTATCTGTTGCATGGTTCTCGAAATTTTTTTGTTTATAAACTGAGAGAGTGCTTTGTTCCTTAAGTTTCATTAATGGTTATGTTTGATATTCAATATAAAAAATTATCATGAATTTATTTCATCTCTTCTCGATTCTCATAGTATTGTCAGCGGCCTTTGCCTATATAAATTTCAGAGTATTAAAACTCCCGACGGCAATCGGACTTATGCTGGTTTCATTAATATTTTCTTTTCTGATACTTATCGCAGGTTATTTTTATCCTGCCCTTTCGCACATGGTGGAAACCAGATTGGAAGGATTAAATTTCAGTGAATTGTTATTGGAGAGTATGCTTAGCTTCATGCTTTTTGCCGGAGCCATCCATATTAAGTATGAAGATTTACGCAGCGAAAAACTCAGCATCATACTGTTCTCAACAGTCAGTGTGCTTATCAGCACATTTGTTGTGGGTTTTGCAGCTTATCATTTACTAAATTTCTTTGGACTGGAAATTAATCTGGTTCATGCATTATTATTTGGTGCATTAATTTCGCCTACTGATCCTATTGCTGTTTTAAGTATTCTTAAAAGTGCCGGGGTATCTAAATCGCTGGAAACAAAAATTGCCGGTGAATCACTTTTCAATGATGGTGTTGCAGTTGTTGTTTTTATTACCATTTTGAAATTAGCACAACCCGGTGCGGCGATCGATACTGCGAGCATAATGATGCTATTCGGGCAAGAGGCGATAGGTGGCGTACTGTTGGGGATTGCTATCGGAGTGATTGGTTACAAATTCATTGCAAGCATTGATCATTATCAGGTTGAAGTTCTAATTACACTTGCTGTGGTAATGGGCGGTTATACCTTATCACATTACATTCACGTATCAGGTCCTCTTGCCATGGTTGTAGGCGGAATCATCATTGGGAATCACGGAAAGCAATACGGAATGTCGCATATGACTGCCGAGTACATCGATAAATTCTGGGAATTGATCGATGAAATTTTAAACGCAATACTTTTTGTGTTGATAGGACTCGAAGTGCTAATACTGGAGAGCAGTCCTACGGTTCTCTGGGCAGGAGTCATTTTACTGGTTGTTAGCATTCTTACCAGGTTTGTTTCACTTTGGATTCCCTCGATGTTTATCAAGTTAAGAGAAGAAATCACGAAACGCACCTTGGTAATCCTCACATGGGGTGGATTACGCGGAGGAATTTCGATCGCACTGGCTCTGTCAATTCCAAATGAGTTTGAGAAAGAAGTTTGGGTAACAATAACCTATGTAATTGTATGCTTCTCTATTTTGGTGCAAGGGATGACTATTGGGAAACTGGCAAAAAGAAATTAAGGGTAGCTAAAGTTGATTGAAAGTATTTGCTGAGCTATCTCGACACAACTAATTTTTTCCAAATCAAGTTTTCGTCAGTTTTAATTCCAACTGAATATACTCCTTTGGATAGATTGCTGATGTCCACTTTTGTAATTAAAGATTCAGACATTGTTTCTGAAACAATTCTTCCGCTGATGTCTAGGATTAATATTGATATTCCTAGTTTATTTGGGGCGGAAATGAACAATGCATCCTGAGCCGGATTGGGATATATATCTATATCAAAGATCTCTGTGATAGTCTGCTTTCCAACCGTACTTGTGTTTATATAAAGCGTATCGCCAATTCCGTTTACCGTATGAGTCGAATCATTGGCATCAACACCTCTCAGGCCTGTTAAATAGAGTATTGAAATGCTGTTGACAGGAATGCTGTTTTTTATCTTCACTTTAAAAAGTGCGATAACTGAGTCTGAGGAAGAATTGTTCTGATCGGTTCTTACGGCCGCGGCATAGATTTTTCCCTGTTGCCATTCTGTTTTAATAAAACTAAGCAAATCAACCCCGGGTGTACCAAAGGGAGATTGAATAAACTCAAGTGGATTATCCAATGAATCAAGTATTGATGGGTCAAAGTTTAACTCAAAGGCAACGCCATAAATGTTATTAATCGGATTAATGCTGTCGCCAAGTTTTATTTCAACAACAACAGTATCACCTGACACTACCGAATCCTGATTTGCCCGAAGTATTGTAAAATCTGATGCAGAAGTTATATTCGGATTGGAATAGCGAAGAGGATGTGTCAGCCCAAAATTTTGTGCAATTGCATCTAAATCGTTGTTGTCGACGCTTCCATCTCCATTGCAATCGGCATGCTTAAAGTTGACGTTGAAATTAAAATTTTGCGACCAATTACTATTTATTTCCGGAGCCCAATTTATTGTTGCTCCAGAGCGTACCGGCCCATTAAATCCATAGGCGAGTCCTATAGGAAAAACGTCATATAGATTACAAGTTAAGTCTGCATTTGCATCACCCGGCCAAATATTGGAACTACAGCCATTGACATATACTTGATAGGAGTAGGATTGATAAGCTGTAGAAGGACAATGATTGTCCTTTACGGTTAATCGAACTTGATAGGGACTGTTGCTAATCATTGTAGAGTCCGTGATTAGTTCAATAGAAATTGAATCTCTTATTCCTCCGGAGCTGTTAAGACTAAAGGGTGCCAAGCCAACACTTGACCATTGTATTTGTGTGGTATCTGTAATATCGAAATCGTTTGAGTAAATTTTGAAGCGTACTGTATCGCCGGCGCAGGCACTTGTTGAGAAGTAGGATGAATTGTTTATACCGGAAAGAGTAGGCGGAGTGTTTGTGTCGTTGAGAATAAAGATTCGAATGTCTCTTGCGCTTGTGCCGACTAAGACACCATTTCTGTATTCTTTTATTTGAAATACAACAGCACTTGCTTCCTGATAGAGAGTAGTAATTTCAAAATCTCCGCTAACAGGATCGAGGTTTATTGGAGTAGAACTTGAAAAAGGTGATTGATATGAAAAAGTTGGATAATACTGTATTATAGTGCTGCTGTCTTTTCTTGCCGCTGCTAATGAATATACAAGTGAATCTCCATCAGGGTCAAAGCAGCCATTGTTTATTGTATAGTGATTTCCAGGAATCAGAAACATAATTGGATTACTTGTATATTGAACTGAGTTATTGTATGCCACATTGAAATTGTCAAGTGTGGCTTCAAAATATCCATCGTCTTCGATATTTGGTAAATAGCCGGGCCTGCAACAATCCGTAAAACTGAAAATATAATCCGGGCAGTTTGAAGGCAGTGTAACAATTCCGGAATAGACCCATATTTCAACTCCGGGAGCCACGCCTCCATTACATGTATTATTCACGGTTGGACATATATATGGAATTTCAGATGGTGTACCAACTGCTGCTGAAAGTGTAGTCGCCATCTGCACATTGCAAGTGGAAGAAGAAATATTTATTTGTTGATTTTGGGGAAGGGAAGTGCCGCCGCAATCCCGGTAATAAGTTAATTTTAGTTCATAGGTGTTTCCTGCAATCCATGTATAAGAAATCTCTCCCCCAAATACGTGGCTAGCTTTAATGCATGTTGTAGAGAAGAGGAGCAGCGACAGGAAAAAGCGAAAAAAAACGAGAAAGATTTTCATGTCGATTTAATTTGAGATTATTTTTTCATTTTTGAATGATCAATTTTTTCCAAACCAAACCTTCATCAGTTTTAATTCCAACGGTATAAATTCCATTTGGCAATAGACTAATGTCAATCGTTGAATAAGATGCATTTGTTGTTGTTTCAATAATTCTTCGTCCACTCATATCATGAATCATTATTGACCCTTCAGACTTGGTATCTGAGACGATGAACAATTCATTTTGGGCAGGGTTAGGGAATAAATGGAATTTGGATGTTTCCGTCTCACGTTTAATTCCAACAGGCAGGGTATTGATATTTACACTGTCACTGATTGCATTTATTGTTTGTATTGTCCCATCTGCATTAATAGTTCGTATTCCAGTTAATGAAAAATAACCAAAAGTATTTACAGGAATATTGTTTTTAATTTTAACTGTGAAGTTTGCGATGGTTCCATCGGAAAAAGAATTAATCTGATTTGTTCGAACGGCAGCAGCGTAGATTTTCCCTGCTAGCCAATTGGTCTTTGCAAAGGTTAATAAATCTGTTCCCGGAGTACCAAGATTTGATGACAAATAATTTAAATCGGATTGACTAGAGTCAACCAAAATTGGATTGAAATTTAATACAAAAGCTACTCCATAGATTGGCGTAACAGGATTGCTGCTACTTCCCAGGTCAATGCTTAGTAAAACTGATTGCCCGGCTCCAACTGTATCTTTGTCTGCATTCAAGTACATGGAGGCAGAGGACTGGGCAAAGTTTGGACTGACGAGTCTTATTGGATGAGTAAGTCCCAAATTTGTAGCAATCGCAAGCGTGTCAGCATCGTTTATGATGCCATCTCCATTACAATCCGCATGTTTAAGGTTGATACCGGAAATAAAATCTTGCGACCAATTGATTGAATTTTCTGCAACCCAATTTGTAGTTGCCGATGTGCGAACAGGTCCGCTTGCACCATACGATATTCCAATTGGCAGGATATCATATATATCGCACTTCAAATCTGAATTGGCGTCTCCGGGCCAAATTTCTGAGCTGCATCCATTCACATAAATTGGAAAATTGTAAGCCTGGGAGCCATTGTATGGACATTTATTGTCTCTTACTTCAATGGTTAAATTGTATGGTATCTGACTAACCATGGACGAATCTGTAATCCACTCAACCAGAACCGAGTCTTGCGCAGCGCCAAAAGATGTCAGGCTTAAACCCGAAGGTGCACTCATAGAAAAAGTTGTGCTGTCGCTACTGTCAGGATCTGAAGAATAGAGCATAAATTGAACTGTATCTCCTGCACATGCATGGGTAATAAAATTAGAGCTGCCATTAATGCCGGAAAGGGAAGGTTGTTGATTTGTTGTTCCGCTAACCAGAATCTGGACATCACGGGTTGTAGTGCCAATAAGTGTACCATTTCTGTATTCACTGATCAGGATTGAAACAACATCTCTCTCGCTTCCGGTGGGTGTGATCGAAAGAATACCCGTTTGTGGATCCAACACAATTGGGCTGCTGCTGCTGATAGGATTCAGATAGGTATAAGGAGGATTATATTGTACAAATCCTATTGTATCCAATGCAGGAGCTAGTGAATAAACCAATGAATCTCCATCCGGATCAGTGGCGTTATTATTTATAGTCTGAAGTGTACCTGTATAAAGAAACATTATCGGATCATCAGTGAAAACCGGGGAAGAGTTAAAGGGTGTGCTTAAATTGTTCAATGTTGCTTCGAAGCGAGCCTGTGCGCTTGCCGAAATGAAAAGGTTCGTTATTGAATTGTTCCTACAGCATTCAAGATAACTAAAGACATAATCAGGACAGTTTCCCGGGAGATTTATAACATTTTCGTATTCGTATTTCTCAACGCCTACTGCCGCACCACCATTGCAGGCGGTCACTATTCCTGGACAAATTGGTGAAATTTGTGCCACAGACGTCTGGTAAACTGTAAATGTCGAATCATACATTCCACACGAAGCCGAAGATATATTGATTTGGTAAGTCGTTACAGCCTGAATACCTGAGCAGTCTCTATATAAAACAAGTTTTACTAAATATTGATTTGTACCTAAGTTTTGATAGGTTATTTCTCCACCCATGATGTGTGTGGCTTTAAGCAAAACAGGTGTTGATAGGAAAAAACTTAGAAAGAGGATTATTGAAAAAAGTTTCTTTTTCATGTTTAGATCGATTAATTCGCGAACATTTTTAAAGGTGAATAGCTGCTCAAAAATGCATCACAAGAATAACTCTGAAAAGTCTGATAAGCAAATTTTTAACCTACTGTAAAGCTTGGAAAACAAGTCAAATTCCTACGAAATCGAATTTCGTTTTACGGACTTTATAAATGTGGAATGCTATTTCTACTTACACGCTGAATAAATGAGTAGATAGATTTACAGGGATCCACTAAGCCTCCGGATCCATATTGATGATAAGCTTCTTTCAAAATTCTGGTCTGGGTCGTAAACATCTTGAAATTTGAATGACCGTAATTTTTTTCCTTTATTCTTGGTGTTTGACCTTATTTGTGAAAAATCATAATTCCTCCAGTTAGAATTGACATTTCCATGACCTTCCACATGGCTGTCTGTTTCAATGTTTTAACAAGTAGTTCTTTGTTTGAAATGATCTAAACAGTCAATTTTCTATCTTCTTCATTCTTAATACAAGTTGAGATTCGATTATGCATGACCAACATCATGGTGCAGCTTAATGATGTAGCCTTTCTTTGATCACATGAGATTAGCTGCACATGTTCATGACAATACTATGACAGTAAAAAATGCAAATTTTGGACTTTTGCAGTCGGAAAAACAAGTACCTGCTTTGCAATTGCTCAAGACGATCGCGTTTACGCACAAGAATAC
>Ga0154020_10006001_pt1 | contig 14240 bp, 7 predicted proteins | sample Klosneuvirus_201_FD_109709 | JGI IMG/M metagenome (GOLD analysis project Ga0154020, IMG submission 109709) | Active sludge microbial communities from wastewater, Klosterneuburg, Austria - Klosneuvirus_20160825_MG | ecosystem: Engineered > WWTP > Aerobic digester > Activated sludge | place...
AAGAGCGTGAGCTTGTCTCGTCCGTTCTTGGCGAGGTCGCCGAGCAGCGCGCCCAGGCGTACGCCGGGGTTCTCGCGCGGGGGCACGTCCACCGAGCAGCTCTGGCGCATCCGATCGGCGCGGCGGAGGAGATCGAGCACGTCGAGGCCCATCGCCGCGGCCGCCACCAGACCGAAGTTGGAGAGCGCCGAGTAGCGGCCCCCAATCTCCGGATCACCGGGAAAAATAGAGCGAAAGCCGCGGTCCTTGGCCATGCCCTCGAGCTTGGATCCCGGATCGGTGACCGCGATGAAGCGGCGGCCGTCGCGGACCTTGTCGAAGAAGTACTGATCGAAGGCCAAAGGCTCGCTGGTCGTTCCGCTCTTGCTCGACACCACAAACCAGGCCTTCGACAGGTCGATCGACTTCTCCAGCGTCTGCACCTGAGCGGGCACCGTGGAGTCGAGCACGAAGAGCTCAGGGAAGCCGGCCTGTCGCCCGAAGGTTCGCCGAAAGACGTCGGGGGCCAGGCTCGATCCACCCATGCCCATCAGCACCACCGCCGGGGGCTTCTCGCGCCGCACGTCCTCGGAGAGCTGCAGCAGCGCGTCGGGCCGGGCCAGCATGCGGTCAGTGACGTCCATCCAAGCCATGTAGCCGCTGGAGGCCGCGTCCCAGGCCCGATCGCCGCCGAAGAGCCGCCCGTCCTTCTTCCACAGCCTGCGCACATAGCCCTCCTTGCGCAGCACCTCGAGACGACCGGTCTCGGCCAGCTCATCGACACCGGTGAAGCTCGCGCTCGGCAGCGCCGCTCCCAGCATCTCTTGCCGGCGCCGCTCCACCGCCGACATCAACGCGTCGAAGGCGTCCGCGAACTTCACCACACCATCGATCAGCAGGCTGTCCGTGATCGAACGCATCGAGATGTCGGCCTCGGCGAGCCGCTTCATCACCGCCTCGGCCTCGTCGATCCCGCCGGCCAAGGTCGGCGCGGCGATCCCGTGATCCTTGAAGGCCAGCCACGTCGCCTCGGGGACGGTGTTGACGGTGTCGGGGCCGATCAAGGTCTCGACGTAGAGCGTGTCCTTGTAGCGCGGGTTCTTGGTGCCGGTGCTGGCCCACAACAGGCGCTGGGGCATGGCGCTCTTGGCCGCCACCTTCTTCCAGCGCTCGCCAGCGATCAGCTTCTGGTAGGAGCGATAGGCCAGCTTGGCGTTGGCGATGGCGACCTTGCCGCGCAGGGCCTCGAGGCGCGCGCCGAGCGCGGGGTCCACGCCCTTCTTCACCCGCTCGTCGATCTGTTGATCGATCAAGGTATCGATGCGGCTCACGAAGAAGCTGGCCACGCTGGCCACCTTGGAGACGTCCCCGCCTTTGGCCGCCAGGGCCTCGAGGCCGCGCAGGTGCGCTTCGGCCACAGCCTCATAGGCGTCGACCGCGAAGAGCAGGGTGACGTTGACGTTGATGCCTTCGGAGATCAGGCGTTCGATCGCCGGAATCCCCTCCGGCGTGGCCGGCACCTTGATCATCAGGTTCTCGCGGCCGACCCGCTTCCACAGGCGTAGGGCCTCGCTGATCGTGGTGTCGGTGTGGTTGGCGAGGTGGGGCGAGACCTCGAGGCTCACATAGCCGTCCTTCCTCTTGGTCTGCTCGTACACCGGCAGGAGCACGTCGCTGGCCAGCTGGATGTCCTGGATCGCCAGCTCCTCGAAGATCTCCCCGGTCCCCTTGCCGTTCATCACCAAGGCCCGGACCGCAGGCAGATAATCCTTGGAGTGGCCGATCGCCTTCTCGAAGATGGCGGGGTTGGACGTGACGCCGCGCAAGCCATCTTGCAAGGTCATGCGATGGAGGTCGCCGCTCCAGATCAGGCCGCGCTGGATATAGTCGTACCAAAGGCTTTGGCCGAGCTCGGCCACCTGGAGGAGGGGGTTCATCCGCGGAAGGTTCGTGCGATCCGCCCGCGCGGTCAATGCCGCGTCCGGGCCAAGACGCGGCCTGGCCGTTATCTGCGGGATGAACCCGCCGGCGGGCGCGATCGCTTCGCTCTACGCGTGTCCGCCTGGCCCCCACATTCTCTACCCACCCTGCTTCCGCTCTCCCAAAGCCCTGCGCTTTATGCGATGGCTTCGGCCGAGTGTCCTTCCTCGCGTCATGGCTGCCTTTCGGCTTCGTTCGGGCCTCGGCCTCGGCGCGAAATGCCGCCTTGAGCAGCGGCCGGATCGACGAGATCGACAGCCCCGAGGGCGCGGCGACCTTCATCGCTGGAGGCCTCCAGACCAAGGGGGCGCTGCCCGTCGGCACTTCCCTCTTGGACGGCGCGCTGTACTGCTCGAGGGGGCGGGGCTACGCCCGCTACAACGAGGACGCCGCCGGCCTCTTCGCCGATTCCGCGTCACGGCTATATGGCTTCGTGCTCGACCAAGCGGGCGGGCTCGGCGGCAAGGTGCGCGGTCAAGGCAGCCAAGTCGCCGCCAACCACATCTTCGACGCCTGCCAGCGCGTCGCGCGGAGCGGGACCACCGGCAGCGAAGAGATCTTCAAAGAGCTGCACATCGCCTACGAGCGCGCCCACAAGGTCCTGATCCAGCGCGGCGAGGGCGAGGTCACGACCGCCGTCGCCGCTTGTTTCCTCGGCGATTCGCTCCACATCTTGAACTCCGGTGACTCCGGCGCCATCCACTTCAGCAAGGACGGCGCCGTGAAGAACGCCACCCGCCCGCAAGAGCTCGGCCCTCCCAACGCCGGCTGCCTCGAGCACGCGGTCGGCTTGGTCCCTGAGGGCCCAAACCCGGAGCGTTACATTTGGGCGTTGGCCCCGGGCGATTGGATCATGTTCGGCAGCGACGGGCTCTTTGACTCCGGCCTCGATGAGAAGGACTTTGGGCGCCTCTTGGTCGCCTCGAGCAGCGCCGAGGACGCCACCAATCGGGTGTGCACCACGGTGCTGCGCCGGATGGGTACCTTCCGCGGGAAGCCGGACAACCTCACCGCGGTCGTGGTGCGGATCGCGCCCGCCCCCGCCCCGCGCCCGTGAAGTCGGCGCTCCTCCTCATCCTGTGCTCCATGGGGATCGGCTGCGCTCCCGCGAAAGTCTCGGTGTCGGTCCCGGAGGTCGGCGCGGTCGACTTCATCGCCGTCCTGCTCCTCGATGATGCCGCGCAGATCGTCGCGGCCACCGGACTTCGGCCGTTCTCGAGCGAACGTGCGGTGGAGGTCGAAGCGGGCGACGCGCGGGACCTCGGACGCGTCCGGCAAGCGCTGGTCGCCGGCTGGAGCCGGCAGAGCCTCGAGGCCCTCGGTCCCCTCACCACGGAGCAGACCGAGCGTCCGCTGGCCTTGGCCACCCCGCTCGACCCGGTGTTGCCCACGCCGACCTTCAGCGCAGAGGGGCGCGGCTCGAGCGCGATCCAGGCGACGGCGGCGCCGGCGCGCGAGCTGACCGCGGCGTGGTTGCCGCGCTGCCCCGAGGATCTGCCGAGCGACCTCGTCGTGTCCCTCGGCTGCTCGCCGGGCGCCTGCCTCACCAGCGCCAAGAGGACGGGATGCTCGGTCATGCTGCACACCGATGAGTGCTTGCTCGGCGAGGTGGTGGTGCCGATCGACGGACGCGGATCGCTACATTTCCCGGCTGAAACGCGCTATGGCGAGTGCCTCCCCACCGCGCCGCGCACGCCCGCAGTGCTCAGCGCGTTGTGTGAGCCTCCCGGGCAAGAGCCTTGCGCGGTGGACCTCTTCGCGGCGGAGAGCGAGCTGCCTGCCGAGATCACGACCCTGACCTTGGGCGGCCCGCCCTACCAGCTCCGCGACACCTTCCCGAGGCCGGTCGTAACGCTCCTGCCCTCCTATGCGTTGCTCGGTGATTCCGCGGTCGTCTCGGTCTGGGATGACGCGAGCAACCTGCTGCTCTGTTCGGGGGGCACCGGCCACCTGGCGATCGTGGATCTCGAGCGCATGGTGGTCACGGCCTCTGTCGCGGCCCCGCGGTGCCTGAGCTTCCTGGCGCGCGACCCTCACGGACCGGGTTTTGTGGGCATTTTTCGCGATCCCGACTACGTCGTAGCCCGCTTCGACGCGGACGGCGCGATGGTGGAGCAGCAAGGGCTGCGCTTCGTCGACGCGGATCATCGGGTCGAGACCGCCGCAGTGACGAGCGGCCCTAACGGATTGGCCGTGGTGGTCCAGTCCCGCCTAGAGCGCGAGCCCGCCGCCGTCCACTTCCTCGACGCGCGGACCTTCGCGCCTACCCGCACCGTGGCGCTATCCACATCGAACATCGAAGACGGGCTGTGGGTCGAGGGGACGCTATGGCTCCTCGACGGGAGCTTCGACCGCCTCGTGCCCGTCGATCCCCTGACCGGCGTCGCTGCCGAGGGCGTACGGCTCCAGCCCGAGGTGGGGGCCCGCGAGCTGAACCTGCTCTCGATGGCTTACCTGCCGGGCTCCCGCCGCTTCCTGGCCACAGCGGTCACCCGGCTGGGAGGCACCGCGGTCGCCTCAGAGGTACGGAGCTTCGCGGTGGCGCGCCTCTTTCAGGCCGTGGCCCATTCGGTGAGTGGCACGCAGCACCCGCTGGACCCATCCCTGGCGGTCGTCGGCATCACCGATGTCGATGGTGAGCACGCCGGGCGCATTGCGACCTTGGACCCCATCCAGGTGCGCTTCCTACCCGGGACCCGTCAGGTCGGCCTCGGTCCCGTCGAGCAGCTGCGCACCGACGCCCGCGGCCGGGTGCTGGGCCTGTTGTCCTGGGAGGGGAAGCTCTTCCGCGCGTTGCTCCGATAGAGGCCCGCCACTATGATGCCCCGGCCGTGGGCGACAGCGAGTTCGTCGAAACCTGTGAGCTCTTTGGGAAGTACGAGCTCCTCGAGAAGATCGCCACCGGCGGCATGGCCGAGATCTTCCGGGCCGTCTCCTCCTCGATCGGCGGCTTTCGCAAGATCGTCGCGCTGAAGCGGATCCTCCCCCACCTCTCCAACGACGCCGAGTTCGTCTCCTTGTTCATCGCCGAGGCCAAGCTGGCGGTGGCCCTCACCCACGGCAACATCGTCCAGGTCTTCGACTTCGGCCGCGTCGACACCAGCCACTACATCGCGATGGAGTTCGTGGAGGGCCGAGATCTCACGCAGATCTTGATCAAGCAGAGCCGTCGCCGTCGTCTGGTCCCCATCGAGGTGGGCTGCTTCGTGATCGCCGAGATGCTGCGAGGCCTGGAGTATGCGCACACCCGCCGCGGTCCAAACGGCGATCTCCTGGGCGTCGTTCACCGTGACGTCTCGCCGCACAACGTGCTGGTCAGCTACGACGGCGAGGTCAAGATCACCGACTTCGGCATCGCCAAGGCACGAAATCACGTCACCCTGACCAAGCCCGGGATCATCCTCGGCAAGTTCGCTTATATGTCCCCGGAGCAGGCCCGAGGCGAGGCGGTCGACGCCCGCACCGACGTCTACGCCTCGGGCATCACGCTCTACGAGTCGCTGACCGGACGGCGTCTCTTCTACTCCGACGATCCCGCGCAGACCCTACAAAAGGTGCGAAATCCCCGGATCCCGGTGCCCTCCAAGTACAACCCGGGCATCCCGCCGGAGCTCGACGCGATCGTGCTCCGCGCGCTGGCGCCCCGCATGGACGACCGCTTTCAGAGCGCGCGCGAGCTCTCGACCGCGCTGAGCAGCTTCCTGAGCCGCACCGCGCCCGACTTCGGCGACTTCGAGCTCGCCCACTTCATGAAGGAGCTCTTCGAGGACGAAGTGGACGCCAACATGTTCACCATCGCGTCCACCGCGCCAAGGCGCGCCTCCGGACCCGCCTCCGGAGGGCCCTCCGCCGCGACCGCCCCGGTCAAGAACCAATCCACCACCGGGAGCAATGAGGACCCCATCGTCGGCGCGCAGCTCGAGCGCCTGCTCAGTGAGCCCAACCTCTGGGTGGTGGCTGAGCTCGGCGATCGCCTGCTGCGCCTGGAGCGCGTGGAAGAGGCGGTCCGAGCCCTGCGGGTAGCGGCGCTCAAGTTCGCCCAAAACGGCCTGCTGGTGCAGGCGGTGGCGCTCTACGTCCAGCTCCTCGAGATCACCGCCGGCGACGCCAACATCACCCGCGAGATCGCCGCCCTCCCCGGTTTGGTCGGCAAAAAGAGCCGAATCCTCTCGGAGCTGGTGGGGCAAGTCGGGCGCGACCGGGTGGGCCGGGTCCTGGCCGATGTGGTGATGGGCTCGGAGCCCTCCCCGATGGCCGGTGCGATGGGCTCACCGTTGTTCTCCTTCTTGAGCGGGGAGGAGCTGATGCGCTTCGTCCGCCTCCTCAAGCTCCGGCGTATCGCCCCCGGGGCGCCGGTGGTGGAGGAGGGCCAGCATGGGCAGTCGATGTACATCGTCGCGCGCGGCCGCGTGCTGATCTACTGCAAGAACTTCCAGGGTGAGCGGGTCTACCTGACCTCGCTCTCGGACGGCGACTGCTTCGGGGAGTTCTCGTTTTTCACCGGCGATCCTCGGGCCGCCACGGTCGAGGCCGTCGACGAGTTGTGGGTCTTCGAGATCAGCCAGGGCGACTTCGACAAGGTGATCGACGAGTTCCCCTCGCTGACGCGGGCGCTGCTCCAGTTCTACAAGGAGCGGGTGGTGGCCACCCTGCTGGCCAAGAGCGAGGTCTTCGGGGTCCTGCCCCCCCGCGTCCGCGCCTCACTGGTCGAGCGGCTCAAGCTCGAGACCTTCCAGAAGAACGACGTCATCATCCGCGAGCAAGACGCCAGCGACGGCTTCTATCTGATGAAGGGCGGCGAGGTGGAGGTCTACTCCGATCGCCGCGGCTACGTGCTGCTCAGCAAGCTCCACCACGGCGACTTCTTCGGAGAGATCGCCGCGGTCACCAAGCAGCCGCGCACGGCCAGCGTACGGGCGCTGTGTCCGACGGAGGTGCTGCGTTTGTCGGCCGCAGATCTGCAGGAACTGGCCGCGGCGTACCCCGAGATGATGCGGATCCTCGAGCGGCGCATCAAACAGCGGGAGGCGGAGACGGCGCAACGGATCACGGCGGGCGGCTTCTTGATCTGAGGGCTGTCCTCATGCGAGCCAGTCGTGCGGAAGGTCGCCGCGGCTATGCCACCTGCTGGTCCACGGCCGTTGGGTTCGCCCGCGCGCGTTGCCCTCTGCTGGTGCTGGCGCATCCGCTAGGATCTCTGGAGTAGCCGCGGCCGTGAGCAGCACGAGCGCCAGTCCAAGCACGGTTGGTAGTCCGAGCTACTAAGAAAGGTTGGTGCCAGCTTTAAGCTCGCTCTTCGTGCTGGTATCGCGCCTGGGGGGGCGACCAGGTCGTCGTTCGTTCACCCGTGGCGCGGGTGACATCGCGCGGCCGTGATGTGGCCGTGACGGTCCTCGGGATCTGCTTGGAAGTCACACGGTCTTGCGACGGAGTCGAGTCCGAGGAACGATCGCGTCTGGGATGAAGTCCGGCCAGCGTCGCACGAGCGCTTCGACACGCGGGTCGCGGAAGAGCCGCGCCTACTTCGCTGCACCTCTCGCGTTCGCGCTCGGGTGTGGCCCAAGCAGCGCGGTCATTGCACCTCCGCCGGATCTGACGGACGACGGCGGCTTCGTGGTGTTCATCTCCCAACGAGGTGCGCTCCAGGCGAGCGCTGGGACGACTCGAGATCCGGTGGTCTTCGACCTCACCGGCCGGCTCGAGGACGCGCAATTGTGGGCCTTCATCACCCCCAGGCTCAGCGACCTGGGTCTCGAGCCTGGACCCATCGAATTGGGAGGGCCCGCGGCCTGTCCCATCCAAAAGGCGATCACACCCATCTCGACGTGGTCGTTGGTGAGCGAGCGCTGGGATTCGAGCGAGCTGGGCGTGCTGCCGGAAGCGATTCGCGAGGCTCGTCTGGTGACGTCCGCGTGCGCGGTGCGCCCTGCGTGTCTGGAGGTGGTCGTCACCTCTCTGCCCTTCGTCACGGACGGGCGGCCGCTGTGGGCGCTGTCCGCTGGCGACGACGTCGGACTGCTCATGGGAACGGTGGCGATGGGGGCGGGGCCTGGCGTGTTCTTGGTCGAGCCTCGGCGTGTCGCGGTGCCGCTGACGCTCGATCCCCCCGAAGCGCGGCTCAGCGCAGCGTGGCGGGCGCGTGATGGGGGGCTTTGGTTCGCAGGTTATCGGGGCGAGATCTTTCGTGGCGAGCTGGACGCTGCGGGCGCGGTGCTGCGCCTGTCCCAGGAGGCCGCTCTCCCAAATCCGGCCTTCCTCGCGGCGTTCGTCGACAGCAGCACCGGAGCGGACGACCTGCTGACGCTGAGCCAGCGCGGGGAGCTCGGCCGGCTGAGGCTCGAGCGGGGGTGGACTCAGGTGGGCACCTTGAATGGAGAGGCCGGTGTCCGCGCGATCTCAGGGGGTATGGTGCCGCTGGGCGCAGAGGACACGCTCGTCGTGTGGGGATACGAGCCGCGGATGCTGCGCTATCGAGGCCGGGCGCTCGAGGACGTGACGCCGGCCGGCTTCGAGGACACGGCCACGGCGGTCGCGGACCTGGGCCCCGAGCTCGGGATCTTCGCGCTCATGGGGCCCAGCGGGCGCCTGATGCGGTGGGTGGACGAGCAGTGGAGCATCGACGCCAGCGCCGAGCTCGGAGAGACCGGCTACGGAGTCGCGGCGATGGGTGGGGAGATCTTCGTCGGTGGCAGCTCGGGCCGCCTCAGCCAAGTTCGGCGCGGCGGGGGCATGTGCCCGCTGCCCATGCTGGACCTCGGGACGATTCGATTGGTGAGCTCGTTCGGAGGCGGGATCATAGCCGTGCGCGGAGATCCGTCCCCTACGATCGAAAAGACGATCTATTTCATCGACCCTCACTGAGCTCGATCCAGGCTGAGCGTGGCTAGTCCTGGCACCGCGAAGTTCTGACCGGTCTGCGCTCGGCCTCGTCGCGCCAACTCGTGCGGCCCTTCGGGCCCTCCCGGGCGCTCCGCCACACGTATTCTCCTACAAGGCATCGCGCGCGTCCTCTCCAAGGTCCGAGAACCGGCCCCCGATCCGCGCCTCGCTGATCTCGTGCGGGCGCACCCGGAGTACGGCGTGGCCTCTCTGGGGCGCGAGCTCGAAATGGCGCCGGCGCCCGAATCGACGAGACGATGCGCGCACCTCGCGCCGGGCGCCAAGGGCGACGCCGTGAGCCGCCTCGACGACTCGGGCAGCCCATGGGCAGCGCCAATGCGAGGCACGAGCAAGTAAGCGAAGGTAACCGCCGGCGCCAGTGGCCCGGAGGGACCGGGACCCGTCACTGGGACGGTGGAGCCTTACTCGGCCTTCTTCTCCGCCGCCTCGCTCCCGTGCAGCCGGCTCAGCAGCCGATCGCCGGTGGTCAAGATCTCCTCATGCATCGCCCGCGCGCGCGGCTCGGCCCGCTCGAGGAAGCGCTCCAGCAGCTCGCGGCGCTCAGGGAACTTCTGGGCCTGCTCCAGCAAGATCTCCGCGGTCGCCTGATCAGTGAGGATCCGCGTCAGCCGCTCGGCGTGCAGTAACGCCAGCGAGAAGTCCCGCTTGGGATCCCAGTTCTTGAGGAACTTCTGAGGCCAATCCTTGAGGGGCTCGTGGCTGACTGAACGCAACTTGTCGGCCGCCGTACGCGACAAGAGGTGCTGCTGTGCGCCAAAAGAGAGCGACGCGATCTTGGCGACCCGCCGCTCGAGCGGATCCCGCGCCGAGAGGCTCCGCCACCGCGCCTGGGCCATTTGCGTCACGAATCCCTGGGGATTCTTCATGATGCCGCCCAAGGTGTCCTTCATCGCCATCAAGGACTGGATCTGGCTCGTGCCCTCATAGATCGGCATCACGATCGCATCGCGGAGCAGCTTCTCCACGCCGTACTCGGCCATGTAGCCCACGCCGCCGTGGATCTGGATCGCGCGCCGCGCCATCTCCACGCCCTTCTCCCCCGCCACGTACTTGAGCAGCGGGGTCACGCGGCGGGCCTTCTGCTGGTGGCCCTTCATCTCGCGCCGCATGCGCTCAGCCTCCATCGTGCCCGGCTCGACGTAGAGGGTGAGCGCGCGAAAGAGCCGCTGGGCCATCTCCTCGTGAAAGGCTCCGTACATCGCCAACGCCCGGATGCCCTGGAGATCGGTGCGCATCTCGTCGAGGTAGTCGGCGATCATCTCATGGCGATCGATCGGTTTGCCCATGCTCCGCCGCTCGGCCGCGTACGCCGAGGCCAAGGCCAAGGCCGCCTCGCCCACGCCCAGCGCCTCAAAGCCCACCGAGAGCCGCGCGCCGTTCATGAGCAGCAGCATGAAGTGGAAGCCTTCGCCGCGCTTGCCCACCAGCTCGCCGGGCGCCTCATCGAAGCTGAGCGCGCAGGTCGCCGACCCATGATTCCCGAGCTTCTCCTCGAGGCGCTCGATCTTCACGAAGCGCTTCCGGCCCGTCGGCGTGTCCTCATAGGCCGGCACCAGGAACAAGGAGAGCCCGTTCAGCCCCGCCTGCGCGTCGCCGCCCGCATCGGGTTCGGTGCGCGCCACGACGAAGTGGTACTTGCCGTGACCGGAGGTGATCAGGATCTTCTGCCCGCTGATCCGCCACACCCCGTCGCTGCCGAGCTCGGCCTTGGTCCGGAGCGCCGCCATATCGCTGCCGGCGTTGGGCTCGGTGATGTCCATCGAGCCCCAGGCCTCACCCCGCATGATCTCGCCGATCTGCTTCTGAAAGCGGGTCGACGACATCTGGTGCTTCTCTTTGTCGTAGGTCGTGCTGCCTTCGCGGATCGAATAAAGCAGCATCGCCAGCGCGATCCCGCCGTGGAAACCGTGGTGGGCCATCACCGAGACGTCGGCCCGCGCGAAGAGCTCGCTGGCGATGGTGGACACGATCAGGGGGCAGTTCATGCCGCCCAGCTCGCGGGGCAGCGACATGCCGTGCAGCTCGAGCGCCTTGATCTTCTCCATCAGCTCCACGAGGCCCTGGGGCTGGACCGCCTCCCCGTCCACGAGCCGCGGCGGATCGCGATCGATGCGCGCGGAGCGGGGCGCGACCTCTTCGGCCGCAAAGTCGCCGATCATGCTCAGCGTCTCTTGGTAGAACGCGACCGCCTCACCGGCGTTGGCGAAGCCGCCCGGCGCGCGATAGCCGTCCTCGGCCAGCTCGATCAGCGGCGCCCAGTCGATGCCGCGCTCGATGTAAAAGCGGAGGTCTTCGTTGTCCCTATAAAATCCGGCCACACCCCAGCAATCCCAAAGATTGACTGGCGAGTCAACGCGAGGGGAGCACGGGCAAACGAGCGTGCGCGGCGCCCTTGGTGTCGAGCCGCAGCACGCCGCGCGGGCAAACATGGGAGCACATTCCACAACCTACGCAGGAGGCCCGGGTGAAGCTCTGGTTTCGCATGGCGTAGGCGCGAACGTCGATTCCCATCTCGCAGTAGGTCGAGCAGTTCCCGCAGGCGATGCACATGTCTGGCTTCACCGCGACGCGAAAGCGCCCGAGCTTCTGGAGCAGCCCGAGCAGCGCTGCCATCGGGCAGAAGTAGCGGCACCACACGCGAGGTCCGAGGATCGGGTACACCGCGACGCCGACGATCCCCGAGAGGATCGCGCCTACGAAGAAGCCATAGAAGCGCTGCACCTCGAAGCCAAAGGCAGCAAAGTCCGGGTGGGTCGCGCCGAAGGCCCAATTCGCGGCCACGATAACGGTGGTGATCAGCGCCAAGGCCAGCGTGCTGTGCACGGTGATCTTCTCGACGGTCCAGGCCCGCTCGCTCTTGCTCGAGAGGTGCCTCCACGGATCGCCGAAGGTGTTGGCCAACGCGCCGCAGCCGCACACCCAGGAGCAGTACCAGCGCTTGCCATAGCGCAGGGTGAGGATGGGGACCGCTACGAAGGAGGCGACGACGCTATAAATCCCGAGATAAATGGGGAGCTCGACGAACGTCGCCGGGTACAGGTACTCGATCTTGAGCGGCCACAAGTACGAGAAGTAGAACTCGTGGGCCCCGAGCTTGCTCTGCGCGAAGGGTAGCGAGAAGGCCAGCACCGCCTGCACCGCTACGTTCACGCCGATGCGCACGCGGTTGTAGCGGCTCGAGCCGTGCTTGGACAGATAGCGCGCGCCGCCGCCGATCATCACCAGCGTGTAGAGCGCGCCGTACAAGGTCCACTTGCTCGGCAGGCCGAGGGCCAGCGCCAGCGGCGTGAAGATCTCCGTGAAATACAGCGCCAAATAGAAGGCCGTAAGCCCGAGCGCGACGACCCAGGCGAGCAAACCGCGGGAGGACAACCCGCTGCGATAGGTGAAGAGCAAGCCTTCTTGCGCTTGGAGCTGCATCAGGAGACCTCGGCTCCCCGCGCCCGGTCCGCGGCCGGGATCACCAGCGGCGGCACCAGCTCGGTGTCAAAGGCCGCCTCTGAGAGGCGGGCGATCACTTGAGCCAAGCTCAGCCCCTCTTCGATGAAGCGACGAAACACGCTGTGATCCCAGCGCCGGCCGAGCGCGTTCATGCCGACGACGCGCTCGCCTTCGACCACCAGGCGCAGCATGCTCTGCACGGGGCCGCGCTCCTCGAAGGTCCAGCTGTGGCCCGCGCCGCGGGGAGGGACGTGACCGACGGTGGTGAACTCGATGTCCATCAGCTTGGCGGAGTTGTACGGCAGGCCCGGGACGTAGCGGGCCGGCTCCCCGAGCAGCCGCGCGCCGGCCACGCGGCCTTGATCGCGCGCCGTGTACCACAGCTGCTGCGGACGCCGACGGCCCCCCGGGCCTACGATTCCTGCGCAATCACCGGCGGCGAACACGTCGGGGGCCGAGGTCATGAGGCCCTCGTCCACCGCGATCGCCCCATCTTCGAGCGCGATGCCCGAGCCCTCGAGCCAGGCGGTGTTGGGCTCGACCCCGATCGCGACCACCGCCAAGTCGCAGGGCTCCGTTCGGCCGCTGACGCGAATACGTGAAACCCGCCCCTCGCCTTCGAAACCTTCTACGCTGGCCCCGGCCCGAAGCTCCACGCCATGGCTCCGGAGACGGGCCTCGATCCACCCTGCCTCCCGGGCGTCGATGGAGATGGGCCAGAACCACTCGTCCCGGAGCGCGAAGCGAGGCCGGTAGCCGAGCGCGAGCAAGGTCTCCACCACCTCGATGCCGATGAGGCCGCCGCCGATGACCCAGGGGTGCTCAACGCGCCTTGGCCGCTTTGCCGCGCCGCGTGAGCCCACCTCTCCCTCCAACCAATCGAGGTCGGCCAGCGTTACGAAATGACCGATCCCGCCGAGTGTAGCCCCGGACCAGGGCGGGCGCCGCGGGCGCGACCCACACGCGATCAGCAGACGGTCATAGGGGATTGGCGCGATTCCGTCGGCCACACGCACCGATTTCTCCGCGAGGTCGATACCAACCACGCGGGCGCGGGAACGACTGAGCGCGAGGCGCGTATACAGGTCACGGGGCAGGGGCTCGAGCTCGCGGCGCTGGAGCTGGCCGCTGAGGACGTACATCAGGGCGGTGCGTGAGAAGAAATAGTCGGACTCCTCGGAGACGATGGTGATGCTCGACTGGCGATCCATGGCCCTCACCGCGAGGGCCGCCTCGATGCCTGCAACGCCGTTCCCGATGATCACGATTCGCATCGCTAGGAGGGACCCTCAGCAGGGTGCTAGCCCAAGATTGTGTAGGTAGATAGCCGCCCATTCCCCCCTTACAAACCGCGGGGTATTTGGGGATGATGCGAGCAACGTGGCGGGCGAGCTCGTCAGCGGCCAAATGGTCGGGCCGTACCGCCTCCTCTTTCGTCTCGGCAAAGGCGGTATGGGGGAGGTGTGGGCGGCCCAACGAGGCGGCCAGTTCGGATTCGAGCGTCTTGTCGCGTTGAAGCTGCTTCGCGGCGCGGCAAAAGACTCGAACGCTGCAGTCATGTTCTTCGACGAGGCACGTGCGGCATCCGCCCTACAGCACGCCGCCATTGTACCGACGTTCGATCTTGGCCAGTACGGGCAGACCTTCTACATCGCGATGGGGATGGTCCGAGGGCCATCCCTGACGGCCCTCCTCCAGCGCCTCGCCGTCAAGAAAGTACCGATCTCCCCAGCGATCGTCGCATACATCGGCGAGCGCCTGGCCAGCGGCCTCGACTACGCCTACGGGCGGGCGGAGATCGACGGCAAGAAGCTGCGGCTGATCCACCGCGACATATCGCCCCACAACGTGCTGATCGACGACACCGGCAACGTCGTGCTCACGGATTTCGGCGTCGCCCGAACCGCGGTGCAAGATCATGAGTCGCGGGTCGGCACCGT
>Ga0154020_10006003_pt1 | contig 14238 bp, 17 predicted proteins | sample Klosneuvirus_201_FD_109709 | JGI IMG/M metagenome (GOLD analysis project Ga0154020, IMG submission 109709) | Active sludge microbial communities from wastewater, Klosterneuburg, Austria - Klosneuvirus_20160825_MG | ecosystem: Engineered > WWTP > Aerobic digester > Activated sludge | place...
CAAGTTAGTCTCATCAGAATCATGATCACCAGATCTTAATACAGCAATATTCTCATTATCCAATTCAAATGTATTCGAAGCTACAGCCACACATGATGCTGCACCAATACACAAACTTCGATTAACTTCAATGCGATATTTGCCTTTTTCTTTTGGCAGCTCGTCAACTATTTTATTTATTTGTTCCTCTGACATGTTTCCTACCTTTCTTAACTTTTTATTAGTATACTTACTCACTTTCAATTAGCGCAAATTATATCTTTTCTCTTAAGGTTTTTACGGCCATCAAAGCACACTTCATTCTCGACGGGGTAAGTTTTGGAATGCCTAATTCAGCCAAAACCTCATCGTCGCTAATATTTTTCAAATCAGATAGTTTCATTCCAATTATTTTCTCCTTTAACAGATACGCCGAGGCTTGAGAAATCAAACACCCACTTCCTTCAAACCCATATTGAGTAATCTCGTCACCATCAAGTTTGATGCTAATTAACAATTTATCACCACAAAGACTATTAAAATCCTCTACAACAATATCTGGCTTGCGAACTTTTCTTTGTACCGCACTCTCTCTTACCAAATCCAACAATTCGTCTCGATATAGATTATCCATTTTTAATTAATTTTTAATATTTTTTTAGCCTTTTCGGTTCCAATAAACATTTGTTCAATATCCTGAATATCGTTAAGTTTCAGGCTTACTGAAACGCAGAACGTAGCCAAAACTGATGACAAAAATGTCAGAGACAGTTTTTGGGATAATTTTGGCGAGTAACTATAAAAAAATCTCATACTTTCAGAATTTTCTTAGCCTTTTCGATTCCAATAAACATTTGTTCAATATCCTGAATATCGTTATAAAAATACAAACTTGCTCTCACTCCAGAGTCCAATTTTAACTTTTTCATTAAAGGGTGGGCACAGTGTAAACCTGACCTAACCGCAACTCCTTCAGCGTCTAACACGCTTGCCAAATCGTGAGGATGGATGCCATTGATATTAAACGTAAAAATTCCCACTCTACTACCAGCGATATTTGGACCCAAAAAATCAATCTTTTTCTCTTCTAATTTACTCATCATATAATCCGACAATTTCTGATCCTCTGCTTCAATTTTATCTATCCCAATTCCATCCAAATAATTGATTGCAGCCGCTAGCCCCAATACTCCAGCAATATTCGGTGTACCAGCCTCAAATCTATATGGGATATCGTTCCAAATAGAGCCATTTTCTGTCACATCTTTAATCATTGAGCCTCCTCCCATAAAAGGATTCATATTCTGAGCAATTTCCTCCCTTATCCAAAGCACCCCGACGCCTGTTGGACCAACAATCTTATGTCCGCTAAAAACCAAAAAATCAGCGCCAATAGATTGAACACTTACTCTCATTTTTCCTACAGTTTGAGCCGAATCAATAAGAATCTTAGTGTTTCTGTTTATTCTTCTGACCTCTTTAACCAAAGTTTTTACATCGTTTACCCCGCCTAATACATTCGAGGCGTGAACTATCCCCACAAGAGCAGTTCTCTTGGAAATTTTTTTTCTCAAATCTATTACATCTATTAGTCCAAAATCGTCAATATTTACAAACACTAATTTCGCTCCTGTATGTTTTGCAATTATCTGCCAAGGCACGATATTTGCATGATGCTCGGATACTGAAAGAACTATCTCATCATCTTTTTTTAAATTAGTTAGCCCCCAAGAATAGGCCACCAAATTAATACTTTCCGTTGTTCCAGAAGTAAAAATTATCTCTTTTGGTTTTTGACAATTAAGAAAATTAGCCACTATCTTTCTACTTGTCTCAAAAGCCTCAGTTGCTATTTCTGAGTATTTATATACCCCACGATTAATTGTTCCATAATCACTACTATAAAACTTATTAGTTCTATCTATAACCACTTGGGGTTTGTGTGTTGTCGCGGCATTATCTAAGTAAGCAAATCGCTTACCATTAACTTGTTTGTCAAATATTGGAAAATCTTTTCTATTCATTTTTATATTTTTAAAAACCCATCAATAATTGCCTTTTCAGACTTTTTTCTACTTAAGCCTTTTGTCATTAAATAAAAAATCATATCTTCACTTACTTTGGTCACCCACGCACTATGCCCAACTGCAACATCATTTTCCTCAATCTCCAAACCAGGAATTGGCTTAGCAACTGCATTATCAAAAACCAGAAACTCAGCCTTAAATCTACCATCGCTTCCTTTTGCGCCATTTAATACCTTAATCAAGCCTCTCACCTCAACCCTTGAATTGTTTCTTAACACTCCCTTAATCCAAACATTACTTTTAGCTTTAAGTCCAACATGGGTTACGATAGTAGAAATATCAAATTCATCCTCGTCCTTGCCATCCAAAACTCCATAATAATCGAAACTACTATCATTACCACTAATTTCGATTTCTACATTTTTCTTACCAGGCAATATCTCTTCCCTTATGCTTTTTTCTTCATTATTACCAAGTATCAAATTATGATTCATTAGCCTATTGACCCCTCCATCTCGAGCTCGATTAAGCGATTCAACTCCACAGCGTATTCCAAAGGTAATTTTTTAACCACAGGCTCAACAAATCCTCGCACGACCATTGCCATCGCCTCAGCTTCTGTTAATCCCCGAGATTGTAAGTAAAAAAGCATTTCTTCAGAAATCCTTCCCACTGTCGCTTCATGTCCAACCGAAACCTGATCTTCAAAAACCTCCATCGTTGGTACAGTATCGGACTTCGAAATATCATCAAGCATCAGTGCATCACATTGTACATGGGCCTTAGAGTTTATAGCCCCTTTAGCAACCCTGAGTAAGCCCCTGTAAACCGTTTCTCCTCCACCAAAGACTATAGACTTAGATACCACAGTCGATGTTGTGTCTGGAGCCCCATGAAAAACCTTGGCACCAGTATCTTTATACTGATTTGGGCCACCAACAGCTATATTCAAATGATCAGCTCTAGCTCCCCTGCCAATTAACATTGACGCTGGATACAACATTGTTACACCTGACCCCATAGAACCTCCCACCCACTCAACAAATCCACCCTCTTCGACAATTGCTCTTTTAGTATTGAGGTTATAAACATCTGTGGACCAATTCTGAACCGTCGTATACCTAACATGCGCATTCTTCTTCACAAAAATCTCAACAACCGCACTATGCATCGAGGTCGAAGAATATTTCGGTGCCGTACATCCCTCAATATAGTGCACACTACTACCTTCTTCGGCCACAATTAAAGTGTGCTCAAATTGACCATAATTTTTTGCATTCATCCTAAAATAAGTCTGGAGAGGTAAATCAACTTTTACCCCAGCAGGCACATAAACAAAACTTCCCCCGCTCCACACTGCCCCATGTAATGAAGCAAATTTATGATCAGCTATAGACACACACCTAGTCATAAAATATTCCTTTAGTATTTCTGGATATTTCTGAATTGCTGTATCCGTATCACAAAAAATCACACCTTGTTTAGAATACTTTTCCATCAAACTTTGATAAAAACCCTCTGACTCATATTGACCAACTACACCTGCCAAAAATTTTCGTTCAGCTTGGGGAATTCCTAATTTTTCAAACGTGGTTTTGACATCTTTTGGTACATCCTTCCAACTTTCGTATTTACCATAATCAGATTTAAGATAAAAAGTAATTTCGTCAAAATCAAGTTTAGACAAATCTGCGCCCCAAGTAGGTATCGGCTTTTTCAAAAAAATCTCAAAAGCTGCCAATCTCTTCTCACGCATCCAATCGGGCTCATTTTTTTCTTTCGAAATAAGCTCAACTATTTCACGACTAATACCCTTATTTGGCCTGACGACAGACCTTTCCTTGTTTGCTGAAACTTCAGATTGATCGATTCCAACTACGCTTTGCATAATTAAACTCCTGCCTCTCGAAAGTTAACATATCCCTCTTTTTCTAATTTTTTAACAATTTCTCGCCCACCAACCGTGCGCAGCCTAGATTCAACGAATACTCCAACTTTATCTGGCTTCAAAAACTTCAAAATTCTTTCGTAATGCGTAATTACAATCACACCAATTTTTCTCGTTTTTACCATTTCAGAAACTGCTTTTGCCAAAAAAGCTACAGAATCAATATCTAATCCAGAATCCAACTCGTCCAGAATCACAAATTCAGGCTCTAGAATTAATAATTGCAACACCTCAAGTTTCTTTTTTTCTCCGCCTGAGAACCCAACATTTAGTTCCCTAGAGGCAAATTTACTATCAATTCCAACTTGCTCCATTTTTTCGCTTAATAGTTTGCCAAATTCACCAAACCCCATTTTTTTACCCTTATTTTTCGCCAAATAAGCCATTCTCAAAAAAGACGCCACAGTTACCCCAGCCACTTCAACAGGATGCTGAAAACTCACAAATAGTCCTTTTTTTGCTCTCTCATCAGGTTTTAGTTTTAACAAGTCAACACCGTTTAATAACACCTGACCACTTTCAACGATATATTTAGGAGAACCAGCAACCGCCATAGCCAGCGATGACTTTCCAGAACCATTAGGGCCCATAAATGCTAATACCTCTCCCTGCTTAACCGTCAAATCAAGCCCATTAACCACCCTTTTCCCTGCAACAGATACTGACAGATTTTTAATTGCTAAACCTTTCATAATTCTTTTTTAAAATATTTTTACAATATGAAAAAATAACTAAATCGAAAAACTCCTTCCACAACCGCAGTAGCTTTTTGCAGATAAGTTTTTCACAATCAAAACATTAGTATTAACATCATCAACATCAATACTCATTCTAGGCGCAATCTTTTCAGTCTCCTCGTCAATTGAGAATTTCAAACCCTCAACCCCTATATTGGCTTCACCATCATCAGACACAGAAGTTTTTAACACATACCCACAACAACCTTCTATTGCCACAATTTTCAGCACCCCATTACCAATAATTTCGCCAACTTTTTCTTTATTTAATAATTTAATCATTTTTTTGCAATTTCAAGAGTTTTTTTAATAAGTAAATAGTCATGTTCTGGTAATCGATGAACATTACCTTGAAATGCTAGTTTCCAATGTTCTTTTGGCCATTTTTTTGTATATTCCATGTTCTGTCCAACCACATCCGATCTTACAAAATCGCTTGAGTCAAGTATTACCTCTGGTTTGATCTTAAACCTAAAAGGATATACTTCATCCGGCTTATCTGAAAGCCAAATTTTCTTCGAATCTTCATAAAACGCGCTCACTACCTTAGCCGTACCACCGAAACAACCAATTTTGGTCATATAAAAAACAATTTTATCTCCAACATTAACCTCGATAGCTTTTTTCCTATGTCGCGACTTCATCCCAGCCAACTCAAAACCTAAATTACGAGAAATTTCAAAATTTTCTGGGCTCGATACGAGCATCCAATAATTCATATCAAGCTATTTTAAACAATTAGCCTGACTTGTCAAAAAAAATTAAACAAAACTTCCCAAATCTTCCCAAGCTATTGTTGCCATACCAAGTACTTCTTCAGGTGCAAGCTCTTTAGGATCATCTTTAACAAAAGCCTTTGGTTTTAAAAACAAATTCCCTGCCGTTTGATACTTCAAATAAACCCGTCCGCCTTTTCTTAATCCCACTGAAATAACAAAGACCCCATCTTCTCCAACTTCTCCAACCAAAAAGTCTTCCAAGGCCATTAACCTTCTCTCTCCTAGCCTGCCAAAATCAGGAGCAACTAAAGCTCTAGACATCAAGTCATCGTCCTCAGTATTTAGCAAAAAATCTGAGATATCAACTTTATATTTTTCTGATTTTTTAGCTTTTGATTGCGCTTGCATACACTTAATTATAACTTTTTATAGAGCCAAGCTCATTTGAGTATCATTCGTTGACGATGGTAAATATTTTTCCAAATCAACCGCAAATTCTTTTATCACTCCACCCAAGTCTGGATATTTTAACCTGCCATTATTCATTGCATAATCAAAAATTTCCCTCGTAATTCTTACGTCTTCGAGGCAATATTCCGCCAATTTCTCCAACTTACCCTCTCGAAAATATCTAACCGCATCCAAACCATCCCCAATCTTACCTCTATTTAATGTCGCCTTGGCCAAATTATCTAGCTTTAGCCTAAAACCCAATATATCTTTAACAATTTCTAACAAATCAATGGTCGGAAATTTTTTGAGGTCACCGCGATAATAAGGCGCAAGTACCTCATAATCAAAACTCTTAATATTGTATCCAATTAACAAATCAGCTGATTCAAGTAGTGGCCACATCTTTCCCAAATCCTTTTCAAAATATCCAAAATATTCGTTAGTTTCCGAATCGTGCAAACCAACATAAGAAATTCCTAGTTTCTTAGTTTCATTCCCAACCTCCTGAAAAATATTCTTTGTCTCAACATCCAAAGTGATTTGTTTAGCCATATCTCTATTCTCCTGTCAAAAACTTCCCAGCCTCAAGTGCGGCCATACATCCCGCTCCAGATGCAGTTATCGCCTGTCTATATCGGTAGTCAGACACATCCCCAGCAATAAACACACCCTTGATCGAACTATTTACATAATCTGTAACCACCAAATAACCTTTTTCATTAATTTCTAGCTGGCCTTGAAAAATACCAGTATTAGGAGCATGTCCAATGGCTACAAATAAACCTTCAACTTTTAACTCGCTTTCTTCTTTTGTATTAGTATCAACTAATTTCAGCTCTGACAACATCTCTCCACCCATAACTTCCGACACTGTCTTATTGGTTAAAAATTCAATTTTAGGATTGTTTTTTGCCTTCTCAAGCATAATCTTTGATGCGCGAAACTCATCGCTCCTGTGAATAATTGTCACCTTGCTAGCAAACTTTGTTAAAAATGTCGCTTCTTCCATCGCTGAATCTCCCCCACCAACAACTGCGATCTCTTTGTTTCTAAAAAAGAATCCATCACAAGTTGCACAAGCAGAAACTCCTTTACCCCAGTATTTTTCCTCGGAAGGAATACCCAACCATTTTGCATTGGATCCCGTCGCAACTATCACTGACTTTGCCTGAATTTCTACCTCGCCTACCCACAGTTTTTTTATTTCTCCGTTTAAATCCACTCTTGTAACATTTCCCGCAACAAACTCAGTTCCAAACTTTTCAGCTTGTTTCTTCATTTTATCCATTAGCTCCGGACCCATTATTCCTTCATCAAACCCTGGAAAGTTTTCAACTTCGCTTGTTATCATTAATTGCCCACCTGGAGTTTCACCCGAAACTACAACCGTTGTAAGTAGCGCTCTACTCGTATAAATTGCAGCCGTTAAACCTGCAGGGCCCGAACCAATTATCACAACATCTGAAACATTCATATTTATTTGTTTTATTTAATTACAAACCGCATATTTTCTGCACACTTGCCACAGCTATATTTAGTATTATAATGTGGGCGCTTTAAAGTTACCTTAACTAGCCCTCTAGAGAAAGTAATTTTGTGAAATAAAATTTTAAACTAAAATGAGATTCTTGCAAACCCTAATAATTCTATCTGTATTATTTTCAGGCCTAATTTACGCACCACAAATTTCTGCACAAACCAAAACACCAGGACTTAGCCCAACTTCGACCTCTAATCCAACTCAACCTACAATTGAAGCAACAACTCAAGCTCAGGAAGCAACAATCAGCTCTACGGTCAAACCATCTTCCGACCTTACTAATCCTGAGGTCTCCGAATCGCAGCTAAAAATTCTACTTGATCAAAATCCAATTACTTCACTATCTTGGAATAATTTTATCTCCTATGGAATCAGATCTATGGTCAATGATGGAGTTCCAACCAACACAATTGTCTTGGTCTTGATGCTACCAATTATTGCCGCAATTGCCGCCTTTTCAAGACAAGTCATTGGTTTTAAAAGTTTTGGTATTTATACCCCAACAGTAACAGCGGTTGCTTTTGTTGCTACAGGACTAAAGGTTGGCCTTGCCTTATTTATTGTCATTGTTTTAACCACAACTCTATCTAGATACGTTCTTCGCTATCTCAAAATTCTCTATTTACCCAGAACAGCACTAATTCTATTTTTTGTCTCAATGGCAATGTTTATTACTCTATTTTTTGGATCAATGCTCGATATTGTCAGAATCGAAACCATTTCAATCTTTCCTATTTTGATTCTTATTACTCTGACAGAAAACTTCGTTAACATTCAATTAGATAAAAACCTTAGGCAGGCAGCCGTAATAACAGCCGAAACGCTTGTTCTTGCAGTCATTGGGTTTTTGATAATGCAGTGGAGCTATCTCCAAAAAATCGTACTAATTAATCCCGAACTAACTTTCGTTGCAATTATTGCCTTTATAATTCTTATTGGCAGATGGACCGGACTAAGACTTGTCGAATATCTCCGCTTCAGAGAGGTTCTCAAGTATGGTAAAGAGTAAACATGTTCTAGGCATCAATGCCCGGAACCTTCTCTATATCGGACGCTACAACCGCATGCGCGCCCGTAAATTCGCCGACGAAAAACTCTTAACTAAACGAGTTCTGGTTAAAAACAACGTCGCCACACCCAAGCTTTACGCATCCTTTTACAAATTCAAAGACCTTGATGATTTTGACTGGGACAGTCTTCCACAAGACTTTGTCGTCAAACCTAACGCTGGATATGGTGGAGAAGGTATTCTTCTAGTTAGAAAATTCAAAAACGGTAAAGGAGAAACAACTGATCAAAACAACATAGATAGCGCCGGACTCAAAAGACATATTCAAGACATTCTTGACGGTAACTATTCCCTCAACCAAGTTCCTGATGCAGCTTTTATTGAAGAAAGAATAAGGCGTAGCAAAACTTTCAAAAAATATACTTGGCGTGGTGCACCAGACATTCGCGTTATAGTTTTTAACAAAGTGCCAGTAATGGCAATGTTGAGGCTTCCAACAGAAGAAAGTAATGGAACAGCTAATCTCCACGGTGGCGCAATCGGCGTCGGTATAGATATCGCAACAGGCGTTACAGTCCACGCTATTCGCTATGACCAACCAATCAAGTATGTTCCCGATACAAAAATCAAACTTAACGGCATCAAAGTTCCCCATTGGGAAGAAATACTTCGACTATCAGTTGAAGCTCAGGTTGCTTCCAAACTTGGATTTGCAGGGGTTGATATTATTCTCGATGAAAACAAAGGTCCTGTCGTTATCGAAATAAACGCCAGGCCAGGACTCTCCATTCAAAACGCAAACCGTGCTCCACTACTTAGACGACTCAAGCGTGTTGAAGATCTGGAAGTCACTTCAACTGAACGAGGTGTTGCACTCGCTAAAACAATTTTTTCCTCCTCTGTATCAGAAAAAATCAAACCCAATCGTACAATTTTAGATGCAGTCGAAGTGGTTAAAGTTGTCAGCTCAACTGGCAAAAGACTTGAAATCAAAGCTCGCATAGACACTGGCGCCAAATCTTCTTCAATCGACAGGCACTTAGCTCAAAATTTGGGAATATATCACTCAACCTTAATAACCAAAATAAAAGGCGTAAGATCAGCTCACGGCAGATCAAAAAGAGAATATGTTAGTCTGAAATTTTCAGTTGCTGGCAAGCTTATTACATCAAACGCCTCAGTAGCAGACAGGTCTCACTTAAAATATCCATTACTTATTGGACGTAGAGACATTCAAGGGTTCGTTGTCAAACCATTCATTCCAAAAATTCCCAAGCCAAATCATAGTTAAAACAAAAAAAGGTGGGAGGCAAGAAATTAATCCTACCACCCACCTCACACAACACGGCCAGATCACAAGCCTTAAACAGTAACCGTAAGGAGGCTAGCTCTGCGACAAAGCAGATACTTCTTTAAGTTCGTCTGTGATGAAATTTCTCCATCTCAAACAAAACTAAGGAAGCTAGGGGTGCTAAACCTAAAATGCCTTACAGTTTAGGTTAAGGTCGTGTAATCCGGTTAAGGATGAACCACTTCATCCAAGTAAAGGAAGTTACGCCCACCAGCTTCCTGGAAGCGGACTTCGATCGACTTCCCAGTCAGAACAGCCATGAGTTTCGCAACCTTTGCAACATTCTCCTGCTGCAGCTGCAAAACCCGAAGGTTCGTCGAATACTTCGGATTCACCGGCGTACTCTTCATTGCCAGCGATTCCCTACTACGACGGTCTGCCATTTCAGGCGAAATCGCCTTGAGCAAGTCAGACACAGGAATAGTGAAGCGAGGATGCCTCACAACAGTCATGTTGGGGTTTGCAGGCTGTCCGGCTTGGGGAACGCAGACAACGGCTTCACCCACATTCTTAGTTGAGGTTACGACCATCATGAGACACCCAGCAGAAGCAAAGGCCTGATAGGTCTCCGCCGCTCTCGTGTTTTCAGCCTTATCAGCCAACTCCACAAGAGTCCGCGCAGTGCTCGTCAACATGTTCGTCAACGGTGCCTCTCCGATTGTTATGTGCTCGTTATTGGAACTCAAACCAAAAATCTCTCCTCGACTTTTACATGTTTTCCTCTCAAAACATGTTTTGGATTATCAAGAAAAGACAATTGATTCCGTATCCCAAAAACGATTCTAAGAATTTTAGCACAATTTACAGTTAATACTCAAAATCTAATTAATAATTTATAAAACTTTTGCTTCGACAAAAACCTCGCCACTTGAAACGTCAACTCCGCCAAAATTGTCGACAACATAAAAGCTAAAAGAAAATAAGAAATAAAGTTAACTAAACCATTAGGTTTCAATAGTTCAAGCAATTCTCTTAATATCAATGTATGAGAAAGATAAATAATAAACGACCTCTCCCCAATCCAAATAAAGATTCGAGGAAATCCAAGCCAAAACTTTCTCCAAACCAAAGACGATAACATAAAACCAGTTGCAAAAATCAATACCGGAATTCTTGTAAATCTTGTTGCAGCAATAATATCCGCACCACCACCAACCAGTCTAAATGTATCAACCAATATAAAAACCAAACCAAAAACAACGAATCCAATTGCAGCAAACTTGATTAAATTATTTTTCTTTGACATCACTCCAGGTAAAAAATTAAGATAAATACCTAAAGCAAAGTAAAATATCCAAGATCCAAAAAACAAATATTGCTGCTGATCTCCCCATGAAAACCCTAATTTAATAATTTTTTCTGCTTCTAAACTTGTAAAGAAATATAAGACCGTCTGCAAGAAACCCAAAAATAAAATAATTCTCCATCTAAACTTTTTAATTAAAATTGCCATTAAGGGAAATATCAAATATAAAGACACAATCATCGGCACAAAATACAAATGATAATCAGCCTTACCCATAAAAATAATCTTCCAAACCGAATAATGCTCTACATGACCCCGCTCTTCACTTAGTCTAATATAAAAATAAATAATTCCCGACCAAAATAAATACCAAGGCAATAATTTAACTACTCTTCTTCTAAAAAATTGCCTGTAATCTCGGCCAATATCCATATTTTTTATTCCAAGCCCATAACCGCTTAGTCCCACAAAAACAGGAACACAAAATCTTGTTAGTTGATCAATTACCAGCAAACTATTCCAGCCAATTCCATTTCTTGAAAAATACGAATAACTAAGACTTGTGGTATGAACAAGCACTACAGCAATTATTGCAACCGCCTTAATTACGTCAAGCTCAACTTGGCGATCACTTAATTTTTTTTCCATTAGCACTTTTTGTCTTTAATTTTCCGTTCATTCCGTAATCAACATACAACTCGTGCAAAGTAGCGATCAAGACTGGCCTAATTAGCTGAATTATTGTCCAATTAATTCCATTTTGAATCTCTTTTGGCGAATACATCGATAATACCAAAGCAGGCAGCGCAAAGGGTGAAACGGCAACCAAAGCAAATAAAAAACTTAAAGTCACAAGCATCCATCTTTTATGGGCAACTCTCCAACTTATTGCAACTGCTTTAATTGCATTTTGATTATCTACAACCGCCGCATATGTCGCAAAAACTAACCGAACGTGCACCAAAACCGCAAATGGCAAAATAATAATCCAAGTTAAAATATCACTATATCCATTTCTTGTTACCCAATAATCTAGTAAGGTTTTCAATGGCACAAACATTCCCCAAAAAATTATCGTAGTAATACCGTTTACTTCTAAATATCGCCTTAACCATTTAAAAGTCTGAGGCAAAATCTTTGCAGGTACCACTAATTCATTTTTGGCCAAAGCCTCGACCGCAAAGATAAGCGCCAAATTTCCTCCAACAATCGAAATCCAAGGCAAAACCAGTGCAACCCACGAAGCCCATATATTATCTTGGTCAGAAAAAGCCACACTTGAAACATCAAACAGCGCAAAGAGTCCAGCCAAAGCTAATAATCCAAAAGGGTCCTTCGCACAAAGCCTCAACCCTCTAATTACATACTCTCTCGCTTGAAAAACAACCTGCATAAAATACAATTATCTAATCTTTTCAATCAAACCAGTACTAACCAAATCGTTAATTATTTCTTCCCTACGATTATTATCAAAATAATATGTTTGAGTAAAATCAAAATGCATAACTGCTGGCGCCTTCGAAACATAACCCAATGTACTTAATTGTTCAAAGCTAAAATAATTTTTTGACAAAAAGTCTGTAATCGGATAATTCCACTCCTCCGCTCTTTTACCAAAGTTCGTATACCCTTTTTCAAAAACAATTACTTTTGGTCTTTTAATTGTCAGGTCGTTAATTATTCCCTCCTTAAATCTTCCAAAGGCCTCACTCTGTGGTAAAAACCAGTGATACTTAGATGGATTCTTTGCATTCAGATACAAAAGTTCATGAAAAGCAAATGGTCCAACCCAGACAAAATCATCCTTCGTGGTAATCCTGTTCAATATTGGTGCAACCTCAGGCCTGTCATAAATTAACGGCTGTTGTCCCATATATTTCAAATAAACTTTTTCTCCAAATTTATCTGCAAGCAAAAACAGTGCAAAAACCACATAAACCCAAACTATCACCATTACCACAGTTAATAATATTGTTTGTGAGTAACTAAACATTTTTTTGTTCAATTTTCTAACAATTTCAAAACTGGCCCAAGCTAGATTAAAAAATGTTAACGCAATAAAAACTGTCGCATGAAAATCTGTTTCTTTTATATTTAACGGCTCACTACGTGTGTTTGAAAAGATAACCACAAACACCACCATCGCTGCTATCCAAAATCTTTTCCTAACTATCAAGTAAATAACTATCAACAAATTACTTAAAACCAATGAAACATTAAATGGATATTCCAAATTCAAATCTTTGACCTGAATAAATAACCCATAAAACCCGTTTAAAGTCTGATATGCTGTTGAAACAGCATACCTAATCGGATTCGTCGATCGAACGCCAGCTACGTCAGGAAAATTATAAATATAGTAATTAAAGTTATAAAAATACTGTTGAAAATAAAACTCTTCATAAGAATTTGTCGCCAATAGATAAATTCCAAATATCAAATAAGGTAACCCCAAAACCACCAAAGCAATAAATATTTTTTTAATATCGAATCTTTTCTTTAATCCCAAAACATAAAGCACTAATACCAATGGATAAATTAAGGCAAAGATATAAATATAAGTAAGAGAAACAGAAAAGCTCAAAAAGGTCAAAATCGACACCAAAACAAGATCGGTTAATGTCCAAATCTTCTTATAAAAAGATTTTAATAAAATTAATCCGTACACTGGGATTATTAGATATGAAATTAATGTTTCCGACAAAAACATCTGCCCCCACCAGTATGTGGATCCCACAAGCATAAACAGCGAGTACCATAAATAAAATTTACTTTTTTCTACACCAAACCCGCGTCTGAATAATAAATAGGTGGCAATTATTGCTCCCCACATCTCAAAAGCAAACAACAACCTAAACCACACAAATGACTGTTGAGTAAAAAATGCATTGATTGCCGCCAAAAAATATGCTCCGATATTATGATGAGTAAAAAACCCAATATTAGGTAGTATTCCTTTGTTTATATAAAATCCACCCAAAATATTATCGTACTCGTCCGGAAAAGACTCGTGTAATGCATTAACTAATACTAGCGCCAAAAAGAACACAAAGACAAAAACAAGACCCTTGTTATCTAAAACAAATTTTTGAATTTTTTTTACCAAACCAAATAAATTGTTTATATATTTAGACATTTTTTCTGCGTCTTACTTTACTGTAAGAGCTTACAACAGTCTTCATTAACGTTCGCCTATTTTCTGGTTCTTTAAAAATATGCCATACAGCTG
>Ga0154020_10006004_pt1 | contig 14236 bp, 9 predicted proteins | sample Klosneuvirus_201_FD_109709 | JGI IMG/M metagenome (GOLD analysis project Ga0154020, IMG submission 109709) | Active sludge microbial communities from wastewater, Klosterneuburg, Austria - Klosneuvirus_20160825_MG | ecosystem: Engineered > WWTP > Aerobic digester > Activated sludge | place...
GTCGGCCTGATCGAAGTACGTGTCGATGTCGTAGGTGACGGCCTTCTTCATCGCGGCGCGAAACGTCTTCGCACGTGCGGTCATGCCGCGCAGGACATACAGCGCGTACAGGTTGCGCGGCTCGGACGAGCTGAACCAGCGCATCTTCTCGAGGGCGGCGAGATAGCGATCGAGCTTGCCCGCCTTGAGGTCCGTGACGGGCTGCGCCTTCACGTACGAGTACAGCAGCTGCCAGCTGACGCCGGCGGGTGTCGATCCGCCCCACCACGCCCGCGGGACGAGCTGCTTCTCGATGATCTCTGCGAGCTGCGCGAGGTACGGACCGACGTCCTTGCTCGCGAGCGCGTTCACGAACAGCGGCTTCCAGTTCGAGCTCGCGTTGGCAGCGAGGAGCGGCTTCGCTTGATCGAACGGATATGCCAGGAGCGCGAGAGCGGCGGCGGCGCTGACCGTCTCGACCTTGTCGGCGAGGAGCGGACCGAGGAGAGCGACGAGCTGGGGATCCTGCGCGTAGCCGATCGCGAGAGCGGCAGCGTGGCGCAGCTCGGGGAGCGGATCGATGGCGGCGGCGCGGATCGGCGAGCGATCGGTTCGCTCTGCGCTGATCAGCACGGCGGCGGCACGCACGGCTGGATCGGGATCGCGCGTCCATGCGAGGACGGACTTGTCGGCGATCTTCGGCGAGCGGCCGAGAGCGCGAATCGCGAGGGCTCGGATCGCGGGATCCTTGTGCGCGCCGGCGACGACCGCGAGCTCGGTGAGGGCAGCGTCGGCGGTGGAGACCTTCGGTGCCTTCAGCTCGCCGATGCCGAGGATCAGCCCGCTACCGAAGCCGGCGAGCCAGAACGAAGCGAGGCGATCGTCGAGGTACGGGCTGTCGGTGGCAAACACGGCGATCGCGGCGGCGGCGACCTCGGAGGTCTTCGAGCGGATCAGCGGCTTGATCACGGCGAGCGCGTCTTTGCGATCGAGATCCTTCAGCGTCGAGCGACCGCCACCGCTGAGGGCATCGAGGCCGCGAATGCCGACGAGCACGTCGTCCTTCTGCTTGCTCGAGACGAGCATGAGCAGCTCCGCGCGAACGGCGAGCGTCACCGTTTTTGCGCGTTGCGGACGTGCGTCGAGAGCGAGCATGAGCCCCTGGTCCTCCAGCTGGGTGTGGCGTTTGTCGAACTGCCGATAGACACCGTTGCCGGCGTCGTCGGCGAAGAACAGATACGTGCGGCCCTTGGCGAGCGTGTACGCGAGCGGTGAATAGCCCGCGACCGGCGCGTTCGGGATCGGCGTGTAGTAGCGGAAGCGGATCGTCTTGGCGGGTGTGCCTCTCAGAGCGCTGACGACGGCAAGCTCGGCTTCGCGCGCTTCGTAGCCCATGACGGAGTCGAACCAAGAGTCGGTGATCGGCGAGATGCTGATGACCGTGGCCTTGACGACGATGTCGGATTGCTTCGCGAGATCTTCGAGTGGGATCGCGGGACCGACCGCGTAGCCAGACGCGCTCGACGCCGCAAATGTGACGACCGTAGCGAGAACGATGACGAGCGCGCGCATGCATCAACGGTAGCGCGTGGCGCTACCTGCTGCTCGGCATTCGCGGGGCACATGTCAGCGCTCGCCCGTGAACGTGGCCGGCGCGTGGCGGAGGCCCTGGCCGAGGTTCATCTTCGCGTCCCATTCGCCGTCGACGATGCGGTCGCCGACACCGTCGCCGTCGTCGTCGACGAGGCGCGCGGTGCCGCTCGCGAACTGGAACGCATCGAGGCGATGCTCGGCGAAGCGGTCGTGCGCGAAATCGACGAGCGCATCGAGGCCGCCCGTACAGATCGATGTCAGCTCGGTCTCGTGACCGACGCACGCGCCGAGCACGCACTTGTCGGCGATCGAATTCGCGAGAGCGGTGCAGTTGACGGCGTTGCCTAGGACAGTGCGGAGGTCGCCGCCGAACAGCGCCGTCGACGCGGCTTGCAGGCCTTGCCACGCGTACTCGCCGTACTGGAGGCCGAAGTGCTGATCGCCGAATGCGATCGCGCCGCCCTCGGCGAGGGTCAGGGTCGGGTGTTGCGTGAGGATGTCCGCGGCGAGCCCGCCGATCGGGATGTGCACGTCGATGATTCCGGTCGGCGAGAGATCGAGCGCTGTGAACGTATGCGTGACGTCGTATCCGTCGATCGTCATCTCGCTGTCGATCTGGAAGTTCGTCAGCGCGAATTCGGCGAGGTGCGCCATCTCGCCCGCATATTGGCGAATGGTCTTGCCGGCGATCCTCGGCTTGTCGAGGGCATCGTTGATCCAGCCTTCGAGCTTGTCCTCGAGAACGCCGGGCAACGCGGCGCGGATCAAGCCGACCGCGGGGACACCCTTCGCTTCCGCGAGATCGAACAGCGCCGACGCCGGGTTCTCGGAGAACGCGCGCAACATCTCGACCGTGAACGCGAGCTGCGCGGGGAGGATCGCTTCGACCGTGAAGTCGATGCGGTTCGCGACGGCATACGGGCCCTCGCTGCTCTGCTGCGGGACTGGGTTCTCGGGATCACCGAAGCCTTCGCCATACGGATCCGAGCCGGCGGTCGTGCCGCACCCGACCATCGCGAGCACCGAAGCGAGGACAGCTTTCATGCGGCGATCTCTTCAGCAAGCCGTTCGCCAACCCGATGATGCGCCAACTGTGCAGACTTGCTCGACTGCAACTTGTGTAGCCTGGAGCCCCAAACTCCCTGTGCAAACTGCATGTGGTGCACACGAGCGATTGCTGCCAAACCTAGCCGCCCGTGGGGAAGGTCGCGATCACATCTATCGCGCGCGAGCTCGTGAGCGAGCTCCGCTACTTGAATGCGAGCGGTAACGGCAAGTCCGAGGTGGTTCGCCTGCCGATCGCGCAAGGCACCCTCGCGCCTTCGACGACGATTGCCGACGAGCTGGACGCGATCATCGCGTGCAGCGATCTCCAGGGCGTGGTGCCGAACCCGATGACGCGCCTGTCCGAGCCGCTCGGCGTTGCCCTCGCGGAGCACCTCGAAGAGCTCGCGATCTCGGGCGCGATTCCGCCGGCGGCACGCACCGGCGTGATCCTCGCCGGCGACCTCTATAGTGATCCCGCCGCGAAGAAGCGCGGTGGATTCGGCGACGTCGCGAAGGTGTGGGAGGCATTCGCGGATCGCTTCGCGTGGGTCGCGGGCGTCGCGGGCAATCATGACGATGTCACCGCGATCTCGCCGCTGCTCCGCCTGCATGTCCTCGACGGATCGATCGTCGAGCTCGATGGCATTCGCATCGGCGGTGTCGGCGGCATCATCGGTGCGAAGGGCAAGAAGATGCGACGGCCCGCCGAGGAGTTCCTCGCGCTCGTCGATCGCGTGATCGATCAGCGCCCCGATGTTCTCGTGCTGCACGAAGGTCCGCACGGCGACGAGGAGCAACACGGCAACGAGGACGTGCGCGCGACCGTCGAGGCGGGAGCGGTTTCGTTCACCGTATGCGGGCACTGCCACTGGGACGCACCGCTCGCATCCCACGAGGCCGGGCAGATCCTGAACGTCGACGCACGCTGCGTGGTGCTGCGGATCTCGCGCTAGGCAGGTGACGCAGGCCGCGCGACGAACAGCTGCGTGTGCTGCTCGTCGGCGCCGGCGAGCAGCTTCTCGCGCGCGGCTGCATCCGCGGCGCGCTCGCTGGTGAGCTCGTCGTACTCGTTGCCCGACATCACGCGCTCGGCCCAGGTCTCGAGCAGCTCGGTATCCGAGGTGATCGTATTGGGCGCGAGTGGCAGACGTGCTTGTTCGAGCGCCCACACGCGGCGCTTGCCGGCGACGTAGCTCTTTCGCTTCGCCTTGTGATCCGCGGTGATCTCGTCGGCGATTCGCTCCGCGTCGTCGATCGCTTGCTTCGCATCGTGATCGCCGAACGCGTTGCCGAGGAACTCCTCGAGGTGACGCGTGATGCGCGAGCGCGCCGACGGGCCGCGACGCATCCAGCGGAACGGCGGCAGCGATTCCCACCAGGAGACCTGGCTGCGCGCGAGGAACAACACGCGCCCGGCGAGTCGACGGAGCGCGCCGCCGGCGGTGGATTCGTACTCCGCGCTCAGCTTCGAGCGGGCGAGTGCTTCGAGCCGGCCGAGCGTCGCGTTCAGCTCGACACCGGATGCATCACCCATCCAGCCGGGCGAGATCACGGCGGCGAGCTCGTTCGCGAGATCGAGGACGAGTGCGTCGAGGATCGGCGCGAGATCCGCGGGGACCGGATCTGGGCCGAGGATCTCCGAGCCGGGCGATTGCCGCGCGAGTAGCGTGCGAAGGCGCTCGATGTTCTCGTCGAAGCCGAACATCGCGAGGAGCGTGGTGATCGCGTGATCGCTCATCACGTACGACGGATCGTGGAGCTCTTGCGCGTCGACGTCGGCGTGAACGACCGCGCCGGCCGCGGCATCGAGCGTGCGAACCGTGTGCAGCGTCCCGACGCGCCACTTGTTCATCCACGAGCTGTCTCCATCGATCTCCGGAGCGAAGCGATAGATGACGACGTGGCGCTCGGTCGGCTTCTCCTCGACGAGCATCTGGCTCTTCTTGACCGCGACCTTCTCGAGCCAGTCCTCGGTCGGCTTCGCCCACCACCGCAACCAGTAGCGGCGAAAGATCGGAGTCTCGTCGGGCGTGTTCGACGGAACGAGCAATCGCTTGAGCGGCATGCCCTTGCCGATCAGCGCGATGTCGATGCCGGAAGTCGCGGCGCGTGCGGCTTGATCGTCGGCGAGGAAGACGTGCGGATACGTCTCGTCGCCCGGTGCGCCGAGCGGATTCTCGATCGGATTGTCGAGGAGGACGATCGCCTTGTCCTTGAACCAATCGGCGAGCGAGATGCCGTCGGAGAGCGGTCGCTCGAGATCGAGGTGCCGCTCGCGCGACAGATCCCAGATCGCGATCGCAAAGGCGAGACGCTGTCCGAGTTGCTCCCACGCTTCGATCTCTTCGCGCGTCGTGCGGTGATTCACGACGAGCAACAGGTCTGCATCGGACACCGCGAACGGGCGCGCGACGCGAATGTCGAAGCCGCGGATCTGGATCGGACGCGTGGCCGCGGGCGCCTCGAGATCGCCGATCTCTAGCGTCACGTGCGCCGCGAAGCGCAGATACTCGGGTGCGCCATCGCGCAATCGCACACTGATCTCGAGCTCCGTGGTGTCACCGGCGCCGATCTTGGGCAGCTCGTGAGACCACCCGACGCCCGGCGCGAGCTCGTTTCCGTCGGCGACGAGGACGACATGCTCGTCACCGAGCTCGGAGTCGGGAGCGGTCGTCACGCGCACGCGCACCACGCGCTTGCACTCGGACGCCGCGCCGAGCGCGAATCGCGACTGATTCGTGATCGAGAATCGCACGCGAGTGGCCTCGCCGGCCGCGAGGCTCTTGAGGCTCGTGATCGACGACAGCCGCAGCGGATAGCGAATGACGAAGCGGCCCTGCTCGACCGCGTCGCCTTCCTGATAGCGCTCGAAGTCGCGCCGCACCGACGGCAACATCGCGCGCTGCAGGATCGATTCTTCGATCTCCAACGGATCGCTCGGTCCGGTCGGCGCGTGCTCCGCGATGCGAAACCGCAGCTCGCCGGGGACCTTGTATCGCGCCCCCGGTGCGAGACCGGGCGTGCACCGCAGCTCGCCTGCCTCGGGGCGAATCCATCCGCCGCTCGCGAGCGCGAGTGCGAGCTCGTCCTTGCGCGGCGTGGGCATGCCGCCGACGTTCTCGACCTCGAGATCGAACACGCGCACGAGCTCGCGCGGCTCGTACACCGCATCCTCGTTGAGGCTGTCGTGTGCGAACGAGACGAGCCTCAAGTCGTAGCGCGACGGATACGACGTGACCGTCTCGCCGTCCTTCACGAGGATCGCGAACGTGCCGATCTCACCGTTCGCGCCCGCCTTGACGTTCGCGTTCCCGGGCATGCCGTCGGACCCGCGCGATCCATCGGATCCGCCGGGGTTCGAGTGATGGTGCGTACGCGTCGACGTCGAGCCATCGGAGTTGCGATGCGTCGACGTGGTGGCCCAGCTATACGAGCTGCCGCCGCTGCCCCCGGATCCACCATGTCCGCCGAGTCCATTGCGACCCGCCGGACCGCCGCCGCCGCCGCGAATGTCGTGGCGCAAGAGCATGAGCAGCGGCGTGTCCTCGTCGGCGATCGTGACGACGATGTTGCCGCCATCGCCCGCGTAGGCGCCGCTCGTCGCATCACCACCATTGCCACCACTGCCACCGTTGCCACCGTCGCTGCCCGAGGACCATCGCGTCGCGTCGGAGCCGTCGTGGCCACGCGCGCCGTCGCCGCCGCGGCCACCGTGTCCACCGCGTCCGCCATCACCGCCCACCGCTGACAACTGGATGTAGCCGGCCTCGTCGATCACGAGCAGATTGCGAATCTCGCGCTTCTCTCCGCGCGGCATCACGATCTCGCCCGACAGCTTCACCGAGCCGGCCGTGTCGTCGGCGACCATCTCGATCGCGATCCGGCCGGCGCTGTCACCCGGCTGCGCGGGGCCCGCATCGCCGCCCGTTTGTCCGCTCTGGCCACTCGCCGATCCGCCGGTTCCATGCCGGCCATCGTCACCATCGGCGCCCTTCTGGCCCGAGACGTCGAACGTCGCGAGCGGTGCTACAGCGTCAGGTGTCTCGATCTCGTCGACCGGAACCTCGGCGTCGCGATAGGGCGAGCTCATTCGACGAGCATAACGCTGCCACCGCACGGACGATCTCTCGAGCCCTCATACTTCGACGGACATTTCGCCAGCACGCCGCTCGCCTCCAACACGTCGAGGTGCAACATGCCGACGACGACGACCTCGCGTCCCTCGCAGAATGTGTCGGGCAACGATCCATCGGCGCGCACGCGCAGTCGCTTGCCGCTCTTCGCGAGGGCGAACGTCGCCCAGCCGACATGGCGCTGCACGCTGCCCGGGACGACCCAACCGTGCACCTTCAGCGGCTGGCCGCGATACGCGTCGAGCCCCTTGTCGACGAGCTCGTCGACCATGACATAGAGCGACTCGGGCTCGCGCGACATGGACCGCGCGAACAGCGCGACGAACAGTCCCGACAACAGCGTGAGCACGACGAGCGAACGGTTGGACGTGCGCTCTAGCTCCACGAGACTCGCAACCGCGACGACGCGATGCGAATTCCCGAGTCCGCGATCAGGAGACGAGGTGTGCGATGAGCGCGCCGACCGCGACGCCGCCGACGCCGAGCCCGACGATCCACAGCGTGAGGCGCGTCGTGAACGACATGCCACGCGCAGCCGGTGCTTCGACGATCGGCGCACCATCGTCGCGGCGCGGGCGCTCGGTCGCGGGTGGGTAGACGAGCTGCGCGACGACGATGTCACTCGTCGAAGCGCGTGCGCCCGAGGGACGCGAGGGTGCACGTGGCGCGTTCGCAGGCTCGAATCCCGCCGACGAACCCTCGGCCACGCGACCGGAGATGACCGACGCGAGATCCGCGAGCGCGAGGTTGCCCGATGACTCGCGTACCGGCGGGAGGCCCGGCAGCGACGGCGACGAAGCGCGTTGCCGCGCGCTCGCGTTCACCGATGCCGCGTGTTGCTCGCCTGGCGACGAGGGGCGCTTGGCACGTGCAGCATCGGCGTCGCGGCTGACCAACACCTCGTGCGACATCGGCGACGATGCTCGCTGCGACGGCGCGACGCTCGGGGACGGATGGTAGGTGTCCAGCGATGCCGTGCGCGCGACGTCCGGTGAAGAGCCGCGCGTGGTCATCGTGGGGACCGGCTCGGTCGCGTTCGTCCCGATCGCGTGAACCTCGTGGCCGATCGCCGCGGGAGACGAGGTTCCGTTCGCGAGCCGACGCTCGCCCGACGGGAACTTGCGCGGCTGCGTCTGGATCTCGGTTTGCTCGGCCGAGATCTCGGTGGTGAACGTCCGCATTTCGGACGAAGGCACCGTCGGGATGTGGCGCATGTACTCGGGCGTGATCACGTCCGCACTGACCGGATAGCCACGGTCCGGCGTGGGCGTGGCGATGGGGCGCACGGGCACCTCGAACGCGGGCATCACGGCGGGGTCGACGCGCGGGCCGATCGTGGTGCGCGCGGGGGCCATCGTGGATGCGTTCGAGTGCGAACCGGCGATCCAGGTGGGTGCTTCGTCGTCGGAGTCGAGGTGGCGCTGCGCTGGTCGTGCGTCGCTGAGGAGGAGGGCCGCGTCGATCGCGTCGACGAGGCGGTGAACGCTCGCGAAGCGATGCTCCGGCTCGCGCTCGAGGCAGCGGAGGATCAGGCGATCCACTTCCTGCGGCAGACAACCGCCGCAGAACATCGTCGACGGCGCCGGCGGCGTTTGCGTGAGGAGCGCGGTGATGAGGCTCGTGGGGTTCGACGATCCCGCGAAGGGACGGCGACCGGTGATCATCTCGTAGGCAAGGATGCCGAGCTGGTAGATGTCGCTGCGAGCGTCGCAGGCACCGCCGACGACCTGCTCGGGAGCCATGTACTCGAGCGTGCCGATCATCTGGCCCATGCGCGTGAGCTCGGCGCCGTCGTCGACTTCGCTGTTCGCGATGCGCGCGATGCCGAAGTCGAGCACCTTCACGTTGTCGTTCGCGCCGAGATGCAGGTTGGCCGGCTTGAGATCGCGGTGAATGATGCCGAGCTCGTGCGCTTCCGCGAGCGAGCTGCAGGCGTCGCGGACGATCGAGAGTGCCGTGCGCCAACCGAGGCGGCCTCGCGCGAGCATGCGATCGTGGAGGCTCTCGCCGACGAGCAGCTCCATCGCGATGTAGAGCGCGCCGTCGGGGGCTTGGCCGACTTCGTAGCAAGCGACCGTGTGCGGATCGTGAAGGCGCTCGAGGCAGGCGGCTTCGCGGCGGAAGCGCGTGGCGAGAGACGCATCGGACGCGAGGTCTGCGTGCAGGACTTTGAGCGCGACGTCGAGGCCGCTCGCGACGTGCGTCGCGCGATAGATCGATCCGAAGCCGCCTTCGGCGATCTTCGCGTCGACCCGGTAGCGCTCGTCGAGGATCATGCCGAGGAGCGTCGTGCGGCGTCCGTGCGTGGACGCGCCGCAGTTACCGCAGAACGCGGCGTCCGCTTCGTCGAGGTGGCATCCGCATGCAGGGCACGTCATCGTCTCGCCTCGTAGAACCAAACGTGTGACGGGTCTATTCGAGCTGATCCCGTCGGGGTTGGTTACGGACATCTCGTGCATGGTTGGCATCCTCAGGAGTTGCCAATACATGTACGAGGCGCGGCCCTCGGTGGATCGCGCGATTTTCGTACGCCGCGAAACCGCCCGAAACGGTGGGAATGTTCGACGGTGTGCAGGCGTACCGGGCAGTTCTCCGACGCAGTTCGGCGTAAGGTGCCGGCATGCGAAGTCTCGTCATCCTGTTCCTCGCTGCCTGTACGAGCGCGCCGCCACCGCCGCCGGCGAAGCCTGCACCGGAACAACACGCGCACGCCGATCACAAGGGCGGCATGCATCATCGCTTCGAGAATGCGAACGAGTGGGCGAAGGTGTTCGACGATCCCGCGCGCGACGAATGGCAGCAGCCCGATCGCGTGATCGAAGCGCTCGCGCTGTCGCCGGCGATGACGGTCGCGGACATCGGCGCGGGCACGGGCTATTTCTCGGTGCGCCTCGCGCGTGCGGTGTCGAGTGGAAGCGTGATCGCGACGGACATCGAGGAAGACATGGTTCGCTACATGACCGAGCGCGCGACGCGCGAGGGCATCGCGAACCTGCACGCGCAGCTCACGCCGCCCGAGGATCCGAAGTTGGCGGCGGGCTCCGTGGATCGCATCCTCGTGGTCGACGTGTGGCATCACCTCGGTGATCGTCGTGCGTACGCGGCGAAGCTCGCGGCGGGATTGCGGCCCGGCGGAATGATCGCGATCGTCGACTTCAAGCTCGATGCGACGCGCGGTCCGCCGCCGAAGCATCGGTTGCCGGCGGATGCGATCGCGGCGGATCTCGCAGCGGCGGGACTCGCGACCGAAGTGTCGACGATCGAGTTGCCGGATCAGTACATCGTGATCGGCAAGCGATAAGCGCGTATCGTGGCTCTATGAGGCTGTTCGTCCAGGCGCTGTGGCTGGGTGCGCTCGTCGCGTGCGGAGACAGCGCCGCCGTGATCGACGGTGCGATCGGCGACGACGCGCCGCCCGACGGACCACCACCGGTCCTCGAGGACGTTCACTTCATCGGACGCTTCGACGACATGAAGCGCTTCCAGTGGCCGGGCACGGAGATCCGTACGCGCTTCGCCGGCACCGAGATCTCGATCGAGCTGTCCGAGACCGGCGCGAGCTACTTCGAGGTGACGATCGATGGCGCGAAGGTGACCCCGCTGCACACGTCGAGCGGACGGCGCGCGTATCCGCTCGCGACGGGCCTCGCCGACGGGGAACACGATGTTCGCGTCGCGCGCCGGACCGAGGGCTTCTTCAGCGTGACGACCTATCACGGGTTCCCGGGCGCCACGCTCGTCGAGACCGCGCGGCCGTCGCGGTTCATCGAGTTCATCGGTGACTCGATCACGTGCGGGTATGGCGTGCTCGGAACGATGGCTACGTGCAACTTCAGCGCGGAGACGGAAGCGGAGACGCTCGCGTGGGCGACGCTGTCCGCGGATGCGCTCGCTGCCGGTCACGCGTCGATCGCGTACTCGGGGCTCGGGATGTATCGCAACAACGGCGGCGATTCGAACAACACGATCCCGATGCGCTACGACCGCGCGCTCGTCGAGTCCGCGACGCCCAAATGGGATTGGAGCTACACGCCCGACGTCGTGGTGATCAACCTCGGCACGAATGACTTCGCGCAAGGCGATCCGGGCACGCCGTACGTGACGGCATACGTCTCCTTCGTGCAGGAGATCACGACGCGGTTTCCGTCGGCGAAGATCTTGATGGCGACGAGCCCGATGCTCGGCGATGGCTTCCCGCAGAACCAGATGCACCGCACGAAGGCGCGCATGTACCTCGATCTCGCGGCGGCGATGATCGCGGATCCGGACGTCACCGTCGTCGAGATCGCCGAACAGCGCGCGGCCGACGGGTACGGCTGCGATTACCATCCCAATGCAGCGACGCATCAGATCATGGCGACCGCGATCACTGCCGAGATCCGTCGCGTCACGGGTTGGTGATGAAGACCGAAGCGTTCGTCGCACAAACGGCGCGATGGCCCGCGCAGGGCCGGCACATCCTCGCGCAGTTCGATGCCGACTCCGTCGTCGTGTATCAGGCGTATCGGCCGTCGATCGGCAACCATGCCGCCGCCCACCACGACTTCCTCGGCGGCGGCTTCTCGCTCGATCGCATGAGTTGGATCAAGCCGAACTTCCTGTGGATGATGTACCGCTGCGGCTGGGCGCAGAAGGACGGCCAGGAGGTCGTCCTCGCGATGACGATCCAGCGCACCGCGTTCGACATGATCCTCGCGGCGGCGGTGCCGTCGTCGCACGACCCCAGGCGATACGCGACATCCGAGGACTGGCAGCTCGCCGTGCAGCGCTCCGACGTACGCCTCCAATGGGATCCCGATCACGGCCCGAGCGGCGAGCCGCTCGCGCGCCGCGCGATCCAGCTCGGCCTCCGCGGTGCGACGCTCGCGCAGTACGCGAAGCCGTGGATCGTCAACATCGAGGACATCACGCCGTTTGTCCGTGAACAGCACCTCGCGTTCCAGCGCGGTGGCACGTCGGCGCTGGTCACCCCGCGCGAGGACGTCTATCCGTGCGAGGCGACGACGGCGCAGCAGCTCGGCATCGATTCGGAGTAAGGTCGCCGCGATGACTCGCTTCTTCTTCCTCGTCGGCCTCGTCGTGTTCGCGGCATGCGGTGGCGCGGGCATGCAGACCGTGCAGCTCGTGAACAAGACGCCGCGCACCATCGATCAGATCTTCATCTTCGCGCCCGGCAAAGACCACGGCGCGTCCAAGGCGAAGCTCGCGCCCAACGCGTCCACCACGATCCAGCTCCCCGCGGGCAACCACGAGATCTACGCGATCAGCGAGAAGATCGTGCACGACGACAACACGCGAGAGACGCCCGAAGCCTCGCTCACCATCGAGCTGCGCAACGCACTCGAGCTCGTGTTCTACGACTCCAATGCCGTCCCGCCGGGCATCGATGGGCCCAACACGCGCGGCATCACGTTCATGATCCGTCCTCCGCCCAAGAAGGAAGAGGCGGACGACGGCGCCACGGTCACGCCTGCGCCGCCCGCGGAGTAGGCGCCCCGCGGCCCCCGCGCCCTTGACGTAGGCCAAAAAATTGGCCTGGCCCCACCCCCGGGCGACAACCGAGGAGCCGGTCTCCCGGCAGGAGCCCGCGATGCGCCTCATCCTAGCCCTCGTCGCTATCGCCGCTGCCGTGCCCGCGCACGCGGAGCCGCGCACCGAGATCCGCGGCCTCAGCTTCACCGAGACCGCCGACACGACGCGCATCGCGATCCGCGCGTCGCGCACGCCGACGTTCACCGTCTACAAGCTCGAGCGACCCACGCGCATCGTGTTGGACCTGCCGGCCGCGCGCCTCCACGAGTCGCTCGCCAAGCAAGACAGCGCGACCGCGTTCGCCGCGAGCACGTGGGCCGTGTCGACCATCGCCGCGCAACAGCTCGATGACGACGGCCACCTCGTGCGCATCGTGGTCACGCTCGCGCGCCCCGGTCGCTACGACGTGAAGAGCGAGGGCAACGAGGTCATCGTCAGCGTGATCGCGCGCGATGCGCCGCCCGCCGGCGGACGTGACGATGGCGAGCTCGCGCGCGTGAAGGCAGAGCTCGCCGACGCGAAGCGAACGAGTGCCTCCGAGGCCAAGACACGCGCGGATCTCGCTCGGATCGCGGAAGAGAAGGCTCGGATCGAAGCGAGCGCAAAGAATGCGACGGATGCGGAGCTGGCGAAGGCGCGTGCCGAGATCGCTCGGCTCGGCGAGGAGAAGTCTCGTCTCGAGGCGGACGCGAAACGCGCGAGCACGTCGGAGGCGAAGACTCGCGCAGACGCAGAAGCCAAGCGTGGGAACGAAGCGGAGCTGGCTCGCGTGAAGGCCGAGCTCGCGCGTGTTACCGACGAGAAGGCGCGCATCGAGGCAGATGCGAAGCGCGCGACAGCATCGGAAGCGAAGACGCGCACCGCGCTCGCTCGCATTGCCGAGGACAAGGCTCGTATCGAAGCGAGCGCGAAGAACGCGACGGACGCGGAGCTGGCGAAGGCACGGGCCGACATCGCTCGACTCGCCGAGGAGAAGGCGCGCATCGAAGCGGATGCGAGACGCGCGAGTGCCTCCGAGGCGGATGCGAAACGCGCGAGTGCCTCCGAGGCACAGACTCGCGCGGAGCTCGCTCGGATCGCCGAGGAGAAGGGTCGCGTCGAAGCGAGCGCGAAGAATGCCAGTGATAGCGAGCTGGCGAAGGCAAGAGCCCAGATCGCGCGACTCGCAAAAGAGAAGGCGTACATCGAGGATGAAGCGAAGCGATCGAATGCGAAGACTCGCGCCGAGATCGCTCGACTCGCCGAGGAGAAGGCGCGCATCGAAGCGGATGCGAGACGTGCGAGTGCCTCCGAGGCCAAGACCCGGGCGGAGCTCGCACGTATTGCGGAGGAGAAGGCGCGCATCGAGGCGAGCGCGAAGAACGCGACGGACGCGGAGTTGGCGAAGGCGCGCGCCGAGATCGCTCGACTCGCCGAGGACAAGGCGCGCATCGAAGCGGATGCGAGACGCGCGAGTGCCTCCGAGGCCAAGACCCGGGCGGAGCTCGCTCGGCTCGCGGAGGACAAAGCGCGCATCGAGGCAGAAGCGAAGCGCGCGAGCACATCGGAAGCGAAGACTCGCGCCGAGGTGGCGCGGCTCGCGGAGGAGAAGGCGCGCATCGAAGCGGATGCGAAACGCGCGAGTGCCTCCGAGGCGAAGACTCGCTCGGAGCTCGCGCGAATCGCCGAAGAGAAGGCGCGCGTCGAAGCGAGCGCGAAGAATGCCAGTGATAGCGATCTGGCGAAGGCGCGCGCCGAGATCGCTCGACTCGCCGATGAGAAGGCGCGCATCGAAGCAGATGCGAGACGAGCGAGCACATCAGAAGCGAAGACTCGCGCCGAGGTAGCTCGGCTCGGCGAGGAGAAGGCACGCATCGAAGCGGATGCGAAGCGAGCGAGCACATCGGAAGCGAAGACTCGTGCGGAGATCGCTCGACTCGCCGAAGAGAAGGCGCGCAGCGAAGCGGATGCGA
>Ga0154020_10006005_pt1 | contig 14234 bp, 8 predicted proteins | sample Klosneuvirus_201_FD_109709 | JGI IMG/M metagenome (GOLD analysis project Ga0154020, IMG submission 109709) | Active sludge microbial communities from wastewater, Klosterneuburg, Austria - Klosneuvirus_20160825_MG | ecosystem: Engineered > WWTP > Aerobic digester > Activated sludge | place...
GCGAGCGCGGCGTGGTCAGCCTCGGCGACAAGCTATGGCAGCACGTGCACGCGCTGCGCAAGGGCGAGTTCCCGGTCAGCCCGGTCGACTGTCAGTTCTGCCCGCTGGAGCGGGCCTGCCGCGTGGTCCACCTCAGCAAGCCCGAGGACGACACGTGACGCCGGGCCAGACCATCGCGGCGTTCGCGGGCGATCTGGTGGTCGCGGCCGGCGCTGGCACCGGCAAGACCCACGCGCTGACCGATCTGTATTTGCGCCTGCTCGCGGGGGTGACCCAGCTCGGGCGGGTGGCGCCGGCGCGGATCTGCGCGCTGACCTTCACCGACAAGGCCGCGGGCGAGATGCGCACCCGGCTGGCCGGGCGCATCGCCGCTGCCATGACGGGCACCGATCGGGAGCTCCTGGCGGCCTATCGCGAGGTCGGGGCCGCGCCGCTGTCGGCGCTGGAGTGGGAGCAGCGCCTGCACGAGCTGGGGGCGGCGCCGATCTCGACCTTTCACGCCTTCGCGGCCACGGTGGTGCGCGCCTCGGCGGCCGAGCTGGGCATCGACCCGGCGTTCCAGCTCATCGACGAGCGCGCGGCGGGCAGCCTGATCGGCGAGGTCATCGACGCCGCGCTGCCGCGTGCGCTGGAGCGCCCCGAGCTGGCGCGCCTGATCGGCGAGCTGGAGCTGGAGCGGGCGCGCGGCGGCGGCCTGCTGTCGTCGTTGCAGCAGCTGGTCGGACAGCTGGCGGAGCAGGATCGGGAGCGGCCCGCGCTGGCGGTGGATGCTGGCGCGGCGCGGGCGGGGCTGCTGGCTGCCATCGCGGACGTGCGCGCGGCGGTGGCGACCATGCTGGCGGAGACTGAGCGCTCGCTGAAGCCGGCGGATCGCGAGCGACGCGAGGCGGCGCAGCGCGGGCTGGCCGGGCTGATCCGGTTCGAGCGCAGCCTGGGACTGGGACTGGGCCTGCACCTGGTCCACGGCGATGGTGCCAGCGCGACGGCGACGGCGGCGGCGGCGGCGACGGGCAGCGCGGCGCTGGAGCCCGCGGGGGCGGAGCTGTCGGCGACGCTGGTCGACCTGAAGGCGGCGGGGCACAACGCCCGCGACGGCTGGTCGGCGGTGCGCAAGGCCCACGAGGAGCTGGCGGCGGCCTGGGGCGACGTCGCCTCGGGGCCGCAGCTGGCGGCGCTGGCCGAGCTGGTCGGCGAGGTGCGCGACAGCTACCAGGCGGCCAAGGCGACCCGCGGGGTGCTCGACTTCGCCGACCTGATGAACGGGCTGTCACGGCTGGCCCAGGGCGCCGGGCGCGAGGCGCTGGCGCGAGGCTTCGACGCCGTGCTGGTCGACGAGTACCAGGACTCCAGCCGGATCCAGGGCGCGCTGGTCGAGGCGCTGACCAGCGCGGGGGCGCGGCGCTTCCTGGTCGGCGATCGCAAGCAGTCGATCTACGACTTTCGCGGCGCGGACGTCGGGGTGTTCACCGCGGCCGAGACCGCGGTGGCGGCGCGCGGCGGGCAGCGTGTGGTGCTGCGCCAGAACCGGCGCTCGCGGCCGGGGCTGCTCGACTTCGTGCGCGCGCTGTTCCGGCCCGCGATGCAGCGCGCCGAGCAGGACTTCGACGTGCAGTACGGCCCCGACGACGAGCTGTCGGCGTTCCGCGCCGCCGGGGCCGGGCCGGCGGTCGAGCTGCTGGAGCCGACGCTGGGGCCGGACGACACCACGTCGCCGCTGCGCAGACAGTGCGAGGCGCGCGCGCTGGCGCGGCGGATCGCGGCGCTGGCGGCACCAGCGCCGGCGCCGGTGCGCGGCGCGGCACCTGCCCCGGGGCCGGGCCCGGTCATGATCGCGCCCCGCGATGGCGGGCCGGAGCGGCCGGCGCGCTATGGCGACGTCGCGGTGCTGCTGGCCCGCTTCAGCCACCTCGACGTCTACCTGGCCGAGCTGAGACGGCTGCAGATCCCCTATTACGTGGTCAAGGGGCGCGGCTTCTTCGAGGCCCAGGAGGTGCGCGATCTGTCGGCCGCGCTGGCGGTGCTGGTGGATCCCGATGACACCATGGCGCTGCTCACGCTGCTGAGGTCGCCGCTGGTGGCGCTGTCGGATGTGTCGCTGGTGCAGCTGGCGGGGGGACGGCCGCTGCGCCTGGAGGCGGTGCGCCGGGCGGCGTCGAGTGGCGAGCCGGCGTTGCCGGCTGCGGAGGCGCGGCGCCTGCTGCGCTGGGTCACCGTGCATGACGAACTCGCCGGGGCGCTGGACCGCCTGGGGCCAGGCGGGGCGCTGCGCGCGCTGATCGGGGCGCTCGACCTCGAGGCCATCCTGGCCGCGGGGTTTCATGGCGAGCAGCGGCTGGCCAACCTGGCGCGGCTGCTCGACCTGGCGGATGCGGCGGGACCCGGGGCCGGCGGGGCGCGGCGCTTCGTGCGCGAGCTGGGCGCCGATGTCGAGGCCCAGGCGGTGGCGCCCGCGGCGCAGGTGCTGGCCGAGGGCGACGACGTGGTGCGCGTGATGACCGTGCACCAGGCCAAGGGGCTGGAGTTCGGGGTCGTGTTCGTGCCCGACTGCGCGGCGCAGGCGCCGCATTTCAGCAATGACGTGGCCTATGATCGCGACCTCGGGCTGGCGCTGCGCACGCGGCTGGGGCGCAAGCTGTCGCGGGCGTGGTCGCGCGTCATGCTGCGCGGGCAGCAGCGCGAGGCGGCGCAGTCGCTACGGCTGTTCTATGTCGCGACCACCCGCGCGCGCGAGCTGCTGGTGCTGTCGGGGGCCCGGCGCAAGGACCGCAAGTCGTGCTGGCGAGCGCACCTCGACGAGCTGCTCAAGGGGCCCGACGCCAGGCTGGTCAAGGTGGTGAGCGAAGACGAGCTGCCCGCGGCGCTGCCGCAGCGCGAGCCGAGCCCGGCCGATCAGCTGCCCGAGCTGGCGACCGGAGCGCCGCTGGCGGGCGACAGCGCGCTGCTGGGGCGCGACCTGGCCGATGTCGCGGAGGCGCGGGCGGCGGTGGCGCGGGCGCTGGCGCCGCGGCCCAGGCCGGCGACGCTGGTGACCTCGGTGACCGCGCTGGCGGACTTCCAGCGCTGCGCACGCCGCTACCAGTACCGGCACGAGCTCGGGCTCGAGGAGCATCCGCGCCCGGACGACGCCGGCGCCGATGGCGACGAGCTGAGTGGCGAGGACGTGGCCGGCTGGGGTGACGCCGATCCCGATGCGGCGCGCGGGGGGCACGGAGCGATCGCGCGCGCGGGCTGGCCGCCGGAGGGGCTGGGGGCGCGCGGGCGCGGCGCGCTGGCGCACCGCGTGCTGGAGCTGTGCGACCTCGAGCTGGCGGCGCGGGCGCCGGAGGCTGCGGTGGACGCGGCGCTGGAGCAGGCCGGTGGCGAGCGCGCCAGCACGGAGGAGCTCGAGCGCGTGCGCGCTGATGTGCTGCGCTGGCTCAGCAGCGCGGGGGCGCGCAAGCTCTTGCTGGCGCGGCCGGCGGCGGTCCGGCGCGAGCAGCCGTTCGCGCTGGTGGTGGGCGACGCGCCGCGGGTGCTGCTCAAGGGGCAGATCGACGTGCTGGTCGATGACAGCGAGGCGGTGGTGCTGGACTACAAGCACTCGCGCAGCCGGAGCGGGCGCGACCATGGCTTCCAGCTGCTGGCCTACGCGCTGGCGGCGCAGCAGCTGCTGGGCAAGCAGCGGGTGCGCGTCGGGCTGTGCTGGCTGGGCGACGGTGATCCGACGCCGGCGCTGAGCGCGCCGAGCGAGGCCAACCTGGAGGACTTCCGCGTCGAGCTGGCGACCCTGGGCGGCGCGCTGGCGGACGCGCGTGCGCGCGACCGGTTCGCGGGCGTCGAGCGGCCGAAGTGTGAGGCGCTGAAGTGCGGGTATGTCGGGAGGTGCTGGCCGGAGAAATGACCAGCGGGCTACTTGACGTTGATCGCGCGCAGGTCGGCGCCGCCGGGGTAGCCGTAGCTGACGAAGCTGTCGAAGCCGTAGACGATGAGGCCGAAGGGCTTGTCGCCGCTCAGGGTGTGGGCGCCGTCGTCCTGGGCGCCGGGGAGGACGTTCTTGGGAGCCGGCGGGGCGCTGGGGCCGGTCAGGATCATGGGCGCCGACAGCGGGCAGCGGGTGGCCTCGAACTCGACCTCCTTGCCGTCCACCGTGACCGTGCCCGCGCTCTCCTTGCTGCACTCGGGGGGCAGCGGGCCGCCGTCGTAGGTGATCGCGGTGTCGACCGGCGCCGCGATGAGCAGGAAGTCGAAGGCGTACTTGTTGGGCACCAGGAAGTTGTAGTCGGTGCGGTACTGCTCGACCGGGGGCAGCAGGGTGAACGAGGGGTCGCCACCAGGCAGGCTGTTGGGGATGCCGGTGGTGGCCTGGCTGCCGTTGAACTGCGCCACGATGATCGGCGCGGTCGCGCTGATGACGAAGTCGCGGTCGACCTCCAGGGTGCGGTAGTTGCCCGCGGTCACCGTGAAGCGGTCGTTGGGCGCCGGCAGCGAGGTGTTGACGGTGGTGAACTCCTCGGTGCCCAGCACGCGGAACCACTCCTTCTCGCGCACCACGGCGACGTCGGCGCCGGCGCGCTTGACGGCCTGGGTGCGCTCGGCGCTCTTGACCGCGACGAAGCGCTTGCCCGCGGTGGTCAGCGGAAACAGCTGCTCCTCCATGTGGTCGGCGCAACACTGGCGCGACGACAGGGTCTGGAAGTCGGGCACGTCGGAGGCCTCGCTGCCCGAGAACACCGCCACCGGCTGGTCCGCGGTGACGGTCGACCCGGTGAAGTCGGCGTTGAAGTCGCCGGTCTCCAGGTTCATGACGTCGAACGGGCCCAGCTTGAACTCCCAGGTCTCGCCGCGCAGGCGCACCGGGATGGGCTCGCCAGCCACGGTGCGACCCGCGATGGTCGCGGTCTTGGCGCGGACCGACACCGTGGTCAGCCCCTCGCGCACGCCGACGATGGTCAGGGTCGCGCGCAGGTTCTCCTCGAAGTCGGTCTCGGGCACGTCGGTGTCGGCGATGGTCTGCGGCCAGCCCATCACCATGTAGGTCTTGTCCAGCGCCGCGGTCGGGATCAGCAGCGAGGCGTCGTTGGAGAACACGTTGACGTTCTCCAGCGGGTTGAACTGGTAGGCCACGATGGGCGCCGACGACCGGATGCGGTACGCCGCCGAAGACAGGAAGGTCCCGGGCCCGTCGTCGACCAGCCCCGGCGTCGAGCCATCGACCTCGCGCTGCGGCAGGTCGATCACGCGCAGATCGCCCGGCTCCAGGCGCACCGTCTTGACCACGGTGGGCTGCGGGATGGCCCCCGGCATGGCGTCGTTCTGCTCGACCACCACGTCGGCGGGCAGCGGGCTCGGGTTCGACACCACCACCGAGAACTGCTGCCCGGCCGCGTTCAGCGTGTCCGACAGCCCGGCGTTGTCGAGATCGACCGCGAAGTACTCGCAGCCCTGGTAGCTCTTGTTCTGCGCCGCGACCTCGCAGGCGTTCTTGCACTCGCCGTCCAGGCAGGTCTCGCCCAGCGACGCCGAGCAGGTCTCGACCACCGCCTCGCCGAAGCCGTCGGCGGCACAGCGCGTGACGTCGAAGCCGCGACACCGGGTCAGGTTGGGGAAGCACGGCAGGCAGCCGCGATCGACCACGCACACCTTCGACGGGTTGGCGCCGGTGCCGCACTGGGTCTGCGCGGTGTAGCCCTTGCCGTCATCGTTGCAGATCGAATAGGTGTTGCCCACGCAGCCCGACTGCCCGGGCGTGCACACGCAGCCCTGCGCCACCGGGTCGTTGCACACCAGGGTGCTGTCGCCACCACCACCACAGCCCTGGATGCTGGCCGCAAAGCCGGCCCCGGCCGCGAACGCCGCGGCCCACAGGGACATCACCAATGAGCGCTTGCTGAGGAGCATCAGACGAGGGGACCTTTCCAGAGGCCCGAAGGACAGAAGCTAGGGGACCTTGACCACGAAGTAGTTCACGGCGTGGGCGCTCCAGTAGCGCTGGTTCAGGTTGTTGTAGGTGAACTGATCGAACGTGATGCCGGGCACGGTGATCGAGTACACCACCCAGAACAGATCCGCGGGCGCCGGCGGCACCTCGGGCAGCGTGGCCTCCAGCGCGCGCAGATCGGGCATGTCGCCCTGGAACACGTCACCGCGGGTGACGATGCGCCACAGCGGCGTCGACGGCGAGTCGAAGCTCTCCAGCGTCATGAAGTTGAAGGTGCCGATGGCGTCGCCGCCTTCCGGTCGCCAGCGCAGCTGCGGGCCCGACGCGGTGCCGCCGTCGACCGGGTCGATGGCGCGCGGGATGCCGTGCCAGCCCTCGACCACGATGGGCCGGGTCAGGTCGGTGATGCCCTTCAGGATACGCACCGACTCGGGCGGCCCGGCCGAGGTGTCACAGCTGGCCACGATGACGTAGCTGGAGTCGCTCAGGGTGCGCAGGATGGGCGGCTGCGACCCGATGGTCGCCACGTGGGTGCCGACCTCGAGCTCGACGCTGGAGCCCGGCATGATGATGACGCCCTCGCCACCCAGGTCGAGATAGGCATCGACGCGCAGGTCGGTCGGGCCGGCCAGGTTGGTCAGCGGCGGCGGGTCACGCAGGTCGACCTGCAGCGCGACGTCCAGGGGCAGGTCCACCAGCACGTCCACGCCGGTCTTGTTCTCGCCCGGGCCAACCACGATGTTCCTGTGCACGCCGATGGCGAACGGGGTGAACACCACCTGCCCGTTGACGGTGTCCTCCAGGCCGGCGACCGCGACGACCGCCAGCGCGCCGGGACGCGCCACGATGCGGTACGGCCACGAGCGCGCGTTGGCGCCGGGCTGGAACACCACGCGGCCGCCGCTGCCGGGGGCCGGGTTGCGCGAGAAGATGTCGGACGCGGTGGTGAAGACCTGTGCGACCTTCTTCTCGGTCGGCGTGCGCGGCTCGGGCACCAGGTCCCAGGTCGTGGTGCCGACACCGGTCGGCCCGCCGAAGGTCACCGCGCCGTCGATGATGGCGGCGAAGCGCCCCGGCGGCAGGTTGCCTGGCATCGGCGGCGGTGGCAGCGGGACCAGGAAGATGGTGACGTCCTTGGCGTCGAACGACACGAACGACTGCGCCTCGTACTTCTCCTTGGCCGCGGTCACGGTCTGGCGCCCGACGATGTCGGCGCCCGAGAACACGATCTGCCCCATCGGGTTGGTCAGGCCGCGATGGCTGGTGGTCGCCGGGTTGCCGACGAACACCGAGGCGCCGGCGACCACGTTGCCGGTCATGGCGTCGACCACGCTGACGTTGATGCTGCCGCCCAGGTTGCCGCCGCCGAGGCCGCCGAAGATGGGATCCGACGAGTCGTAGTAGGTGAAGGCGTCCTCGGCCACGTCGGCCACGCCGCCGGTGGTGATGGTGACGTCGACCGACCCGGCCGCGATGGCGGGCGGGGCCTGGCCCTGGATCTCGCCGGCGCTGATGAAGCTCGGGTTGAGCAGCGCGCGGGTGCCGAACTTGACGGTGCTCGACGGCGTCCACGTGGTGCCCTTGCCGATCATGCGCACCAGCGTGCCGCCGGCCAGCGCCCCCGAGCTGGGGTCGAGGTAGAAGGCGTCATAGGTGAACGCGCGCGGCAGGATGGCGCTCTCGATGTCGGTCTGCACGATGACGTCGGCGGGGCCGACATCCCCTGGCGGGGTGCGCACACGCAGGCGGCGACCGTCCAGGATCTCGACGTCCTGGGGCTCGCACTGCCGGCCACCGATGAAGACCTTGATGCCCGCGACGAAGTTGCGGCCGCGGATCTGGACCACGGTGCCGCCGCGATAGGGTCCATGCGGCGGGTCGATGTTCTGCAGCGCCAGCGCCTGCTGCGGGCCGCCGTCGCCGACGACGTTGCCGCCGTCGTCCACCACGACGGGCCCGGCGTCGATCACCGGGGTGTCGTCATCATCGCCCCCATTGCCGGGCGAGCCGCAACCAGGTGCCAGCAGCGCCAGCAACCAGAAGGGGGACGTCCGCGCGAAGATCCGAGTCGCCGAATGCATCGCCCGCTCCTGGTAGGCTCTGGCCCTACAACCGAGAACCCATTATCGTCTGGCAAAGGTCCATTGCAAGAGACGTTTGTCACGCCGCCCACGCAACCAAAGTCCGTGTCGTCACGCCAGGGTCGGCCAGATCAGGGGCAACCATGTGCCCTGCCCCGGCGTCCAAGCCCGGGCGTGCCCCGTGTCCGGACCGTCAGCGCCCGAATCACCATGACCGGGCCCCGGAGCGCAACCGCCGTGGCGCTGGCCGTCGCCCTGCTGGCGACCCTGGCCGCCCCCGCGCAGGCCCAGGATGTCCGCCGCCCCGACGAGTCGCCGCCGCCCACGCCGAAGGCCCCCCAGGTCACCAAGGCGCCCGCGGTCCTCAGCGAGGTCCCGGCGGTCTACCCACCCGGCGCCCTGGCCGCCGGCAAGAGCGCCGCCGTCGACCTGGTGGTCACCATCGACGCCACCGGCGCGGTCACCGACGTCGCGGTCGCGACCGCGGTCGGCGACGGCTTCGACGAGGCCGCCATCGCCGCCGTGCGCCAGTACCGCTTCTCCCCTGCCGAGATCGACGGCAAGCCCGCCGCCATCCGCATCCGCTACACCCTGCGCTTCGCCCCCGCCATGCCACCGCCGCCCGAGCTACCACCCGACGCGCCGCCTGACGCCCCACCCGACGCGCCGCCCGACGCAGCGCCAGCCCTGCCCACCGGCCGCCTGGAAGGTCGCGTCATCGAGAAGGGCACCCGCGAGCCCATCGAGTCCGCCATCATCTCGGTCGGCGGCACCGGCATCGACATCTTCACCGATGCCGACGGCCGCTTCGCCGCCGACGTCCCGCTGGGCCAGCACCGCCTCAGCGCGCGCTCGTCGGCGCACCAGGACGACGCCATCGAGGTCGAGGTCCGCAGCGACGACATCGCCGCGGTGACCTTCTACTTGAAGCCGCTGCGCGTGAACCCCTACGAGACCATCATCAAGGGGCGCCGCCAGGAGACCGTGGTCGCGCGGCGCACCCTCGAGCGCGAGACCCTGCGCACGGTGCCCGGCACCTTCGGCGATCCGCTGCGCGTCATCGAGTCGCTGCCCGGGGTGGCGCGCGCCCCCTTCGGCGCCGGCCTGCTCATCCTGCGCGGCGCCGGCCCGCGCGACTCCGGCGTCTTCGTCGACGGCGTGCAGATCCCGCTGCTCTACCACTTCCTCGGCGGCCCCTCGGTGTTCAACGCCGAGATCATCGACCGCCTCGACCTCTACCCGTCGAGCTTCCCGGTGCGCTTCGGCCGCCTGCAGGGCGGCGTCGTCGAGGTCACCCTGCGCGCCCCCGCGGCCAAGCGGCGCAGCCACGGCGCGGTCAACCTGAACCTGATCGACTCCTCGCTGTTCCTCGACATCCCGGTCGGCAAGAAGGGGCGCCTGGCCATCGGCGGGCGGCGCTCCTACGTCGACCTGGTGCTGGCCATCGCGCTGCCGTCCGACACCCTGACGGTGGCGCCGGTCTACTACGACTACCAGACCCGGTTCGACTACGAGCTGTCACGGCGCGATCTCTTGACCTTCAGCGTGTTCGGGTCGGACGACTTCCTGAAGATCGTCCAGAACGAGGCCGGCGAGAAGCGCGGGTCGGACATCGATCTGAACTCGCACATCGGCTTTCACCGCGTCGCCGGCCGCTGGGTGCACCAGCTCGAGCCCAAGGTGCGCCTGACGCTGGCGCCCAGCATCGGCATCGATCTGCTGTCGTTCACCGGCGGCCCGACCGCCAGCGCCGACCTGACGGCCTACGAGTGGGACCTGCGCGAGGAGGTCGAGTGGACTGCACGTAAAGATCTCGGGCTGCGTTTCGGGCTGGATCTGGCGTCCCGCTTCACCGCATACGACGCCAACGTGCCGCTGCCCGCCGACTTCCGCACCTACGAGGAGGTCGAGCTGCCCGAGTCCCAGATCAGCCGGCTGGTCGACTTCTACGGCGCGGGGATCTACGCCGAGGCGACCTGGGACGTGACCAAGAAGCTGCGCGTGGCGCCCGGCCTGCGCAGCGATCTCTACACCTATGTGGGGCAGATGCGCGCGTCGCTCGACCCGCGCGTGACCGCCGAATACCAGGTCACCGCCAACAACAAGCTCAAGGGCCACGTCGGGCTGTACCACCAGAACCCGCCACCCGAGGTGCTCGACCGCCAGTTCGGGCAGCCCAACCTCGGCCTGTCGCTGACCGCGCAGTACGGCCTGGGCTGGCTGCGCCAGCTCGGCAAGCTGACCACCATCGATCTGCAGGGCTACTTCATCCAGCGCTACGACCAGATCGCCTTCGCCACCGGCACACGCTACGAGAACGGCGAGGTCGTGCGCGAGTACTTCACCAACCAGGGTCTCGGCCGCACCTTCGGCGCCGAGCTGCTGGTGCGCCGCGAGATGACCCGCAACTTCTACGGCTGGCTCAGCTACACGCTGTCGTACACCGAGCGCAAGCGGCCGCAGGACGCCGACTATGTGCCCTACTTCTTCGACCAGACCCACAACCTGGTCGGCGTCGCCAGCTACAGCTTCGACAGCGGCTGGGAGCTGGGCGCGCGCATGCAGATCACCTCGGGGCGGCCGACCACGCCGGTGATGGGCGGGATCCTGCAGTCCGACGAGGACCGCTACCTGGCGCTGCGCGGAGAGATGTTCAGCCAGCGCCTGCCGTTCTACACCTCGATCGACGTGCGCCTCGAGAAGACCTGGACCTTCCAGCGCTGGCGCATGTCGGCCTTTCTCGACGTGCGCAACGTGACCAACAACGAGAACGCCGAGCTGGTGCAGTTCGACTATCGCTGGCGCGAGCAGGCCCCGGTGCGCGGCCTGCCCATCCTGCCGACGCTCGGCGTGCGAGGTCAATTCTGATGCGCGCGAGGCACCTCACCCTGCTGCTGCTGGGCGCGCTGGCCGCGGCCGGCTGCGATCCCGGCTTCGAGACCGAGTCGATCGTGAAGGACACCCGCGTGCTGGCCATGCGCTCCGAGCCGGCCGAGGTCGTGGTCCCCGACCTGAACACGGTGATCGACTCGGTCGACCTCGAGGTGCTGTGGGCCGACCCGGGCAGCCCGGCCGAGCGGCCCTGGACGCTGAAGGCGTGCGCCATCAAGACCGTGTTCAACGCCGGCCAGGGCGAGCAGAACCAGGTCGCGACGCGCTGCGAGGACGACGTGCTGGCGCTGCCGCTAGGCGAGGGCCGCGCGCTGCCCGGAGCGCCCATCCGCGCCAGCTTCCGCGCCGACATCGGCCTGCTGCAGCGGGCGCGCGAGGCCGATCCGCTCAAGGGCTTCGACGGCCAGGTCAGCATCGCCATCGAGGTCGCCATCGGCGAGCCGACCGATCCGCTGCGCGTGTATGCGCAGAAGCGGGTGACCTACTCGCTGCCCATCCCCGCGGGCAAGACCGCCAACCGGAATCCGGCCCTGGCGCGCATCGAGGTCGACGGCGCCGAGCTCAGCGACGGCGCGGTGTTCACGCCTGGCAAGAAGCTGAAGCTCGATCCCAGGGCGGCCGACGACGCCGCCGAGCCCTACCGCGTCTTCACCTTCACCGGCACCACGCGCGACCTGACCGAGTCCTTGCGCTACTCGTTCTTCGCCACCGCGGGCGAGTTCACCCGCGAGAAGACCGGCGGCGCCAAGCGGGTCCAGATCGGCAGCCAGCCCGCCGAGACCGACACCGAGTGGACCAGCCCGAAACAGCCCGGCCCGGTGCAGCTGTGGTTCGTCATCCGCGACGAGCGCGGCGGCACCTCGTGGCTGCTGCGCAGGGTGGAGATCAGGTAGCTGGCTTGCGGGCGAACCACTCGGCCAGCACCTGGGTGTGCAGCGGGAAGGCCAGCTCCTGGGCGGCGCGCACGATGACCAGCTCCGAGGTCTCGTGGCTGGGTTCGAAGGCGGCCACGTCGAGCGCGTTGGCGGGCAGCGCCCCCGCGGTGCCGAACACCAGCACGGTGCCATCGGGCGCGCTGAGCACGCGGAAGTCGCGCACGCCGGCGGTGTCGACGACCAGGCCGGTCTCCTCCTCGACCTCGCGGGTGGCGGCGCGCTGCCACGACTCGCCCAGGTTGATGTAGCCGCCGGGCAGCGCCAGCTTGCCGATGTGCGGCTCGATGCCGCGCCGCACGGTCAGCACGCCGTCGCCGATGGGCACCACCAGCACGGCGACCGGGACCGGGTTGACGTAGCTGGTGTTCTGACAGGCCGCACAGTTGCGCGGCCACGGCGCGCCCTCGGGGAAGCGGGTGGCACAGAAGGAACAGAAGGTGTTCTTGCTCAGTTTCGCAGGAGGCATTTGGCGGCGCATGTTAACCGATGTCGGCGCGGCGACCTTGTGTAGACTGCGCGAATGCGACTGGCGAGCTGGTTGGGGATTCTGGCCTTGGGGGCGGGGCTGGCGCGCGTGGCGAGCGCCCAGGAGCTCAAGAACGACGGCTTCGGCACCGGGCAGAGTGTGGGCTTCCAGGCCGGCTTCAGCGAGGGCGAGGTCGGCGCGGTGCGCCTGACGCCGCCCGGACGGGCGCTGATCTCGCGGGTGTCGTTCCTGTTCGGTGGCGCGACCACCACCCAGTTCATCACCCTGCGCATCTGGGACGACCGCGACGGCACCGATATCCCCGGCGCGCAGCTGTACGAGGCCGACTACGAGCTCACCGGCGCCAACGACGCCAGCCAGCAGATCGACCTGCTCGGCGAGTCGATCATCGTGGACGGCCCGTTCCGGGTCGGCGTCGAGCTCACCCAAGGTGGCCTGCCCAGCCTGGCCACCGACACCGATCTCACCATCGCGGCCGACCGAAACTTCATCGGGGGTCCGCGCGACGGCGACGCCAGCACCCGGTCCTGGCAGCGCGCGGCCAGCCTCGGCCTGACCGGCGACTTCGTGATCCGCGCCACCGTGCAGCCGTTTGGCGGGCCGGCCGACGCCAGCGTGCGCGACGGCGGGCGGGACGGCGGCGCCGACGCCAGCGTGGACGGCGGCGCCGGTGACGGCGGCGACAGCGGCTGCGGCTGCCAGGCCGGCGGCCGCCGCGACCGTGGCCCGGCGGGCGCTGGTGTGCTGGCCGCCCTGCTGGCGCTGGCGGCCCTGGGCGCCAGCCTGGCGCTGGCCCGGCGCCGCCGCCGCGTGCTATGAGCACTGCGTGCCTTCGTCCGGCAGCCCGCCCCGCCGTGTGCTCATCGTCGAGGACGAAGAGGACCTCGCCCTGCTGCTCGCCTTCAACCTGAAGGCGGCCGGCTTCGAGCCCATCACCGCGCGCACCGGGCGCCAGGCGCTGACCGCGCTGGAGGCCTCGCCGCCGCCCGAGCTGGTCATCCTGGATCTGATGCTGCCCGACCTGCCCGGCACCGAGGTGTGCCGGCGCATGCGGGCCGAGCCGCGCACCCACGCCATCCCGGTGCTGATGCTGACCGCGAAGGCGGAGGAGATCGACCGCGTGGTCGGCTTCGAGGTCGGCGCCGACGACTATGTGACCAAGCCCTTCAGCGTGCGCGAGCTGATGCTGCGCGTGCGCGCCGTGCTGCGCCGCCACGAGGCCGACCCCGCGCGCGGCGCCGGCGCCGGCGCCGGCAAGGGGGCCGACGACACCCCGGAGCAGTTTGGCCGCCTGCGCATCGATCGCGGCGCGCACCGGGCCTGGGTCGATGACGCCGAGGTCACGCTGACCGCGCTCGAGCTGCGCCTGCTCACGCACCTCCTGGCCCGGCGCGGCCGGGTGCAGAGCCGCGAGCAGCTGCTGGAGGACGTCTGGGGCTACTCGCCCGAGCTGACCACGCGCACGGTCGACACCCACGTCAAGCGCCTGCGCGAGAAGCTGGGCGCCGCCGCGGTGTACATCGAGACCGTGCGCGGGGTGGGTTATCGCTTCGCGGAGACCGCGACCCCGTAGGGTCGCAGTCCGCGGAGCGTCCGGCTCTGCTAGGCCTCCGCCGTCGGCGGCAGCGTCTCGTCGGCATCACCGCGCGCGACCTCGTCCTCCGAGTGCGCGCGCTTCTTCTGCTTGGCCACGCGCAGCCCATCCAGGCGCGCGACCACGATGTCATAGCGCTTGTCCTCGCCCTCGAGCTCGTCGCCGCGCTCCTTGGTGGCGTAGGCCAGCCGCACGTTGCGCTGTTTGGTCACGAACGGGTGCGGGTGCTTGCAGTTCTCGTCGAGGTCGGTCAGCACCTTCTCGCGCCCGGTGACGCGATCGTGCAGCACGATCCCGCGATCCCCCTCGGGATCCTCGCGGTGGAACA
>Ga0154020_10006006_pt1 | contig 14230 bp, 10 predicted proteins | sample Klosneuvirus_201_FD_109709 | JGI IMG/M metagenome (GOLD analysis project Ga0154020, IMG submission 109709) | Active sludge microbial communities from wastewater, Klosterneuburg, Austria - Klosneuvirus_20160825_MG | ecosystem: Engineered > WWTP > Aerobic digester > Activated sludge | place...
ATAAAAATATTTTCGCTTTTAATTTCTGTGGATTTATAGTTGATACTTCCCTCACCATAAATATTCATTTTTTTCTTTTTTACAAGAAAGATTAAGGAATCCTTTGATGAAGCAAACACAGTAGTGTCCACATCATAAGTTTTGCCTTTTAGTTTGGCATCAAACAGTGAATCAACAGGATTCTTGATTAAATCAGATGAACCGAAAAGTGAATCAATAGTATTGCTCACAGGCGTGGTAATATTTGAAAGCGAATCTTTTTGCTGAGAGAAAGTAATTCCTTGCAATATAAAAGCGGATAAGACAACAGCTAAAAATAATTTGGAATTAATTTTCATCTATACAAATATTTGGCGCGAAAAGAAAAAATCATTTAATGTGAATTTAATTATTATAGAATACAAGTGATGATGCACCTTTTATTCCAGCTTCATTCTGTAATTTAGCCGGAATTACCAAAACTCTTGGACGTAAAGGTAAAAGATCTCTTTCTGAAATTGTTAATCGTGTTGAATCGAATAATGGCTTACCAAATCCCGCAACTCCGCCGCCAATTATAAAAGTACTTATATCCAGTAAATTACTTAATGAAGCCAACGCTGCACCAAGCTGCTTACCCATTCTTTCAATTACAAATTTTGCATAAACATCTTTTCTTTCAGCAGCCGCCTGAATAATTCTGGGTGATACTTTAGATAAATCATTCTCAATCAACTGCCAGACTTTTGAATCAGGATAATTTTTAAGTTCACTTCTAATCTGTTCTTTTAAATACGAATTACCTGCATAAGCCTCTATGCATCCGGTTGAGCCGCAATTACACTTTGGACCATTCATATCAATAGAAATATGTCCAATCTCACCAGCAGCACCAAACTCACCGCGAAATATTTTTTTATTAAATACAATTCCGCCTCCGACTCCTGTACCCAAAGTAACCATAATAAATGAATCTATTTTTTTGCCTGCTCCAAAAATCAATTCACCAATTGCAGCGCCGTTAGCATCATTTTCAAGATGAACTTTGTAACCAAATTTTTCTTTTATGATAGGACCAAGTTTAACATTTTTCCAGCCCGGAAGATTTGGGGCATTTTCAACAATCCCTTTTTTGATAGATACAACACCAGGACAGCCAATACCTATTCCTTGAATTTTATATTTATTTTTTTCTAAAATTAATTCAATACCTTTTATGATGTTAGCAATAACTTTTTTTGGTCCCGCATCCGCATCGGTTTTGATCGAAATATGTTTAACAAGATTACCTTTTTCGGATACAATTCCGATTTTGATATTTGTTCCACCTAAATCAACACCGACAGCATATTTTTCTATTTTTGCCATAAAGCATTCCTAAAATATTTTATTTAGAAAACTCAGTATCAATTAATTTTAGCTCACCAGGATAAGTTATGTTTCCAAATGGTGAACTTACAGTTGGCGTTGCGTATAATGATATTTTTGAAGATGATCCCTGATAACCGCCAAGCGCTAATGCCAGATTGATAATACTTTCATATCCTTTATCTTTAAAGAATTTCATAAGATCAATGTTTATTCTTAACGGAATTGTTGTTACATCGCCGGTACCAGGAACAACTACAGGCTGATCTATATCTCCTGAAATGGTTTCTTTATCATCAAGAAATAATCTCCATTTAAAGTTTTGTAAAGTTGCATCAGATTTTTTATAACCTCCTGTTCCATCATTTGGATTTTTTGCATCAACATTTAATACAAAAGAAGCAGGCAATGTTCCCTGTGCAAATGAAGAAGACAATTTTAATAAATCAATTGGGGTGAAATCACTTATTTTAGATTTACCTGAAATTGAAATTCCATTTATTTGAAATCCGTTTACATCCCCAACTTTAAATTGTAATCTGGAAAGATTAGTCATAGCTTCATAAACACTGCATTGAATTCCGGAGATTACTAGTGAAAGTACAATAGATATAGAAAATAATTTTTTCATTCTTTTACTCATTTTGATTGTTCAATCTTTTGGATAATAATTTCTGCAACTTTAAGCGCTCGCAATCCATCCTCACCGGAAACAACTATTTTTTTATCATACAAAACGGAATCTACAAAAAGCTGCAATTCATAGTTAAGTGCATTTACTTCTTTTGCTTCAGGTTGTTCGTATATTAATCTTTTCTTTCTATCGCCAACTCCCATTTCACCAAAAGATATAGAATTTGGTAAAGCTGCTTCATCAATTGCCTGCAGACGATAAACTTCTGAAACTCCGGTAATAAAATCTAACGATATATAATGATCTTTTTGGAAGATGCGCATCTTACGCATTTTCTTTTGTGATATCCTGCTTGCAGTAACATTTGCAACAGCGCCATTTTCAAATTGAATTCTTGCATTTGCAATATCTATATGATCGGAAACAACAGCAACACCGTTTGCATCAATCTGTTTAACATCACTTTTGATAAAGCTGAGAATTATATCTATATCGTGAATCATCAAATCTAATACAACTGCAACATCTGTTCCGCGCGGATTAAACTGTGCAAGTCTGTCTGATTGAATAAACATTGGATCAGAAATAAAAGACTCAAGTGAAAGTAATCCCGGATTAAATCGTTCAATGTGTCCAACCTGAAACTTTAGTTTCTTTTCATTTGCGATCTTTACTAATTCTTCACCTTGTTCTATGGTTGCTGTAATTGGTTTTTCCACAAACACATTAATGTTTTTTTCAAAACATTTTTTTGCAACTTCGTGGTGGGCACTAGTAGTTGCAGCTATTGAAACAGCTTTAACTTTAGAAAGTAATTCATCAATCGAGTTAAAATGTTTTACACCAAATTCCTCAGCAACTAATTTTGCCTGTTCGGGATTTGAATCAAATACTCCAACTAATTCACAATTACTAATTTGATTAAACATTTTTGAATGAAGTTTGCCGAGATGACCGACACCGATAACGCCAACTGAAAGTTTTTCCATAATTTTTATCTCGTTTGAATTTTTGAATAACCGATTATTCGATCGTAACCGCCATATTCCTGATCACGATACCAAAGAAAAATATTATAATCATTAGTAGTTTGCCAATCGTTTCCTTCAAGAATGTACCAATCCTGATTTGTAACATCAGAATATTCTCCGTTAACAACAACATATTGGTAATCATAAACTCCTCTTTTTAGCTCAAGTGTTAATTCAAAATGATCACCATTAAAATTCATTTTATTCTTTTCAGAAAACTGCCAATCATTAAAAGCCCCTACTAAAAAAATATCGCCATAAATTTCTTCCGGCGGTTTAACCTGAAAAGTAACGTTCATATAAGTTGAGTACATATCCTTGGGTGGCTGCAAAGTAAAACTTCCATTGTTATCCCTTTTACTTAATAATAAAAATCTGCTGTATTCCATTCCATCAAACTGGGCTTTAACATTTTTAGAGTTGTAAATATTAATATTCTGAAGATTTGTCTGACGATATTCATTTCCAGGACGAACATCCTTTGCAATAAATCTAATTTTGTTTCCGCCATCCCATTCAAAAACTCTGTTTTGATCTGTTGAGTTCCTGAGCACGCGGATAGAATTATCCATTAAATAATTCTGAACTATTTCCAATTCATCAACCTGAAATGGGAAATAATCTTCTTTAGGTGCAGCGTCAACTACAATCCAATTAACGTGGCCAAGCTGAGGTGGAAAATAAGTTTTATCATCCAGCGTTTCTCTTTTTGTTTCTACTTTTAGTGGAACGTCAGCAATTACTACAAAGAACTTTCCTTCTGCAAATATTTTAGTTGGATCTTGTGAATCAACTACAAAAAATTTCCACTTGCCCGAATATGGGAAAGCAACATACCCATCCTTATCCGGAAAAGTATTTGTGTAATGATATTTTGCTTCTTCAACTGTAGTAGGAAGTAAAAAATAATTTAGAGTATAAGCTGTGTTCTTTCCCTGGTTGGCAAGAAAAAGATTGTCTGTCGGATTCCAGTTTTTATCACAAAACTTAAAGATGATGTTGATATTCGGAGAGAATTCGGTTTGAACATCAAAATCAATTGTTAATAAATCTCTTGGAGAAGATAAAACCGGAATTGAATTAGCATCTTTACTTGAAAATGTTTTAAGACTTTTAATAACAACTTCCTGCGGAAAGATTATTGAAGTCTGAATAATGAACAGCAAAACAAATAGTTTTTTCAAAGTTTTTCCCTTGTTTATGGAATGAAAACAACATTACAAATATATGCCATAAAAATGATGTTAAACAGAGATGTTTGTGGAAATAAAAATCCCCAATTAAGTGCTAGCTGAATATTAGATTATCGGAATTGAGGAATATTGAAATATAGAGTTTAGAGATGTGGTATAGGGTATAAACGCAAAACCCAGTCCCTGCGAGGAACTGGGTTTGTAAAAGAAATTCAAATCTTTAAAGATTCTTTATCTCATTAACCAGTTTAGTCATTGCATCTTTAGAATCACCAAAATACATAAGTGCATTTGGATAGAAGAATAATTCGTTATCAATTCCAGCATATCCAGCACTCATAGAACGTTTATTTATTATAACTGTTTTTGCATAATCAACATTAAGAATCGGCATTCCAAAAATAGGACTGCTTTGATCATGACGAGCAGCCGGATTAACAACATCATTTGCACCAATTACAATAACAACGTCCGTATTATTAAAATCATCATTAATATCTTCCATCGCATACAGTTTATCGTAAGGGACCTGTGCTTCAGCAAGTAAAACATTCATATGTCCGGGCATACGTCCAGCAACCGGATGAATTGCGAATCTGACTTTAACACCTTTTTTTTCTAAAAGATTTACAAGATCACGAACTGCATGCTGCGCCTGACCAACTGCCATTCCATAACCAGGAACAACAATAACACTACTAACTGAATCTAATAACATCGCTAATTCTTCAGCATCAATCGATTTAACATCACCTTTGGGTGAAGTTGTAGAAGATGTTGTACTAGCTGATCCGGCGTTTGCCCATCCGCCAAGAACAACATTCATCAGAGAACGATTCATGGCTTTGCACATAATGTTAGTAAGGATAATTCCAGATGCACCAACTAAAGCACCAGCAATAATTAATTCATTATTCCCAAGAACAAATCCTGTCATCGATCCTGCAATTCCGGAGTATGAATTAAGTAATGAAATTGCAACTGGCATATCTGCTCCTCCTATCGGAAGAACTAATAAAACCCCAAGGATTAAGGACACTGCAGTAATTACAAGAACTAGTGCCATCATTGATGGGAACATAACCACATAACCACCAGCACCTAAAACAAATAAAACTAAAAGTGCATTTAAGGGATGCTGCAAAGGATACTTCACAACTTTTCCTGTAACCAAACCCTGCAGTTTTCCAAAAGCAATCATAGAACCGGTAAAAGTTATTCCACCTATTAACAAACTAAGAATAATTGCAACTCCCTCATTTACAGGTAGATTAAAAGGCATTCCTGTATCAACTGGATAATTAGGATTCTTTTTAAAATATTCCGACAGAGCTACAAGAGTTGACGCACCTCCGCCAAATCCGTTTAACATTCCAACCATCTGCGGCATTCCTGTCATAGGAGTTTTGTATGCCATTATTAGCCCGGCAATTGAACCAATTAATCCACCGATAATAATCCATTCAAAAGTTAAAACTTGCTGATCTAATAATGTTGCTGCAATTGCCAAAAACATTCCTATTGCAGCGTATAGATTTCCTTTTCTTGCGGTCTTTGGTGACCCGAGATATTTAATACCAAGGATGAAAAGAATTGAGGAAATCAGATAAGTTATTTCAATAGCTATAATCATTTTTCAACTCACTTCTTTTTAAACATTTTTAGCATACGATCGGTGACAAGAAAGCCTCCGACTACATTTATCATTGCAAATGCAACTGCAATAAGTCCAAGTATTGTACTTATTGTAAACTGTTCCAATCCTGCGCTTAGGATAGCTCCAACTATAGTGATTCCAGAAATTGCATTTGAACCTGACATAAGCGGTGTATGCAATGTAGGTGGTACTTTTGTGATGAGTTCAAATCCTACAAAAATCGCAAGAGCAAATACATACACTTGCATTAAAAACAAATATTCTTCCATAGTATACCTTTATTATTTTTATAAACTTTTATTTAATTAGATCTTTAACCCGCTGGTTAATAACTTCACCATTCTGAGTTATTAAAGATCCTTTTACAATTTCATCATTAAGATTTAATGTTACTTTGCCTTCTTTACCAATATGAAGTATTAAACTAAGAATATTCTTAGAATACATATCGCTTGAATGATGAGGAACCAGGCTTGGTAAATTTGGTTCACCAATTATAATTACACCGTGCTTCTTAACAGTTTTACCTTTTTCACTAACCTCACAATTACCGCCAAACTCAGTAGCCATATCAAGAACAACACTGCCCGGACGCATATGTTTTACCATTTCTTCAGTTACAAGAATAGGAGCTTTTTTACCCGGCACAAGAGCAGTTGTGATAACTATGTCAGCTTCGGTAACGTGTTTAAAGATTGTATCTTTTTGTTTTTGTAGAAATTCAGGAGTGGCTTCTTTAGCATAACCTCCGGCATCCTGCATATCTTCAGCACCTTCAACTTCAATAAATCTACCGCCAAGACTTTGTACTTCTTCTTTTACAGCAGTGCGAATATCAGAAACCTCTACAACTGCGCCTAATCTTTTTGCAGTACCAAGTGCTTGTAATCCTGCAACTCCAGCACCCATTATCACAACCTTTGCTGGAGAAATTGTTCCGGCAGCGGTCATCATAAGCGGAAAGATTTTTCCCAGTTCATTAGCAGCCATTAACACGCTTTTATATCCTGCTATGTTTGCCTGTGAACTTAGCACATCCATCTTTTGAGCAAGTGTAGTTCTTGGAATCATATCCATTGAAATAAGATCGATTCCTTTTTCAGCACATTTTTTTGCTATGTCTGAATAATGAAGAACATAAACGAAAGAAATTAGAAGAGTCCCCTTCTTCATCAAATCAACTTCGTTCTTACCCGCTGTTGGATGATCGATAGGACGCTGAACTTTAAAAACTATATCTGCATTGGAATAAAGATCAGTGAGATTATCAATGATTTTTGCACCTGCTTTTTGGTATTGCTCATTAGTAAAACCAGCGTTGAGTCCTGCATCTTTTTCGATGTGAACTTCATAACCAGCTTTGATAAGTTTTGAAACAACATCCGGAACGCAGGCAACTCTATTTTCACCGGGCATTATTTCTTTTGGAACTGAAATTATCACAGAATTTTCTCCTCCGTTGATGGAATAATTTAATATTTAGTTTAAAACTTAAGATGATTAGAAGCTAAATCCAATAAAATGATTCAGTAAATGGTAATAGTTTTTACTTACTCAGAAGAAAACTCACACTCATTAAATTGTTTGACTTTAGCAACTGATTATTTTACTTTTGAATAGTTCATAAAGTATTGGGTCTAATTTATTCACTTCACAAGGGGTGCATATGAAATTAGCTATTTCAGTCATTTTCTTATGGATGACATCACTATCGAGTTTGCATTCGCAAGTTTCTGAAAACTGGTTAACTTTTTTTGATTTTGATTCTTTAAATGCAAATAATCTTCAAACTGTAGTATCAAATCAAGGGAGTATTAGATCACGTTGGATTAGCCTTCCATTAGGTACATCGAATCAGATTATTTATGATCAGGGACCATGGTTTGTTGGAAAAATAAATGGCGAACTTATCTTATCAATTGTTCAATGGTTTAGTTGTTGGAATTATTCTCCGGGGCCAATAATTCAAAATCAAGCTGCGATGCTGATCAATCCAGAAGATTCACTTCGTTACAGAGTTTACAAAATTTCTAAAGGAGATGATGAGACGAATCCGGATTACGCTGAATGGCCAACAGATTTTGGTGCACCTATATATGAAAATGGAAATCCATTAATTAAAGGCGATCAGACTCTTTGGACATTGTTTAATAGTTTGGATAGTACCGCTATTCAAACCAACTGGAATGAGCCTTTAAAAACCTCACCAATAGAAATTCATGAAACCATATTCTCTCGAAACGGAAATGAAAATGATTTTATAGATATATTTTCTAACGTTGTGTTTATGGAATATGAGTTTATTAATAAAAGTACTTATCAAATCGATTCGGCATTTATTGGTTTTTGGTCAGACATAGATTTCAGGGCATTAGAAAATAGACCTGCGGTAGATACTCTAATACAATTAGGTTATTGCTGGAGTGATGAAGATACGACTTTCGAAGGGACACATCCTCCAGCAATTGGATACTCTATGTTGTACGGACCAATTGTTCAAGACCCAAATAGTAATGCAGTTTTTAAAGTAAAAGTTGTAAATGGTTTTAAGAATTTAAAATTAAATTCGTTCAGAGGTATTGCAGACGACTCTCACATTGATTCGCTAACCGGAAAGGTTAGATCAATGATGGATGCGCAGAATCTAGCAAGAGGTTTAACTTCTAATGGTTATCCTATCATTAATCCAACTAATAACCTGGCAACAAAATTCCCATTTTCCGGAGATCCTTTGACTGGTGAAGGCTGGATTTATAATACATGGACATCGGGTGGGGCTGGATTTGTTTTCTTCTCAGGGCCTTTTAATATGGCACCAAATGACACTCAATGGGTTATGATTGCTCTGATACCAGCTCATGGAAATACGGGTTTAAACAGCATTGAACTATTAAGAGAGAAAACTGATTTAATTAGAAGTTTATCTTATGATAGTTTAGCCTATGGTTCAATCAGTTACAGTATTACAGATATCGATGAAAATTTTAATATCATTCCTGAAAATTTTTCACTCTCCCAAAATTATCCTAACCCGTTTAATCCAAGCACCAGTATTCAATATGCAATAAGCAGTACGCAATGTGTTACGCTTAAAGTTTATGATGTTCTTGGAAATGAAGTTGCAACATTAGTTAATGAGTACAAGCCTGCGGGAATGTACAATGTACAATTTACAATGAACAATTTAGCAAGTGGAATTTATTTTTACAGATTACAAGCTGGTTCTTTTGTTCAAACGATGAAAATGGTTTTAATTAAATAAAGAATAAAAAAATGCGCTGCAATAAAATATCGCTTATCATAATACAATTTACTTTACTTTCAGTTACTATGTATTCGCAAAGCAAAAACGTAAATGTATCCAGCACAAACTTTTTACATTCGAATAAAATCGATAAGAATAATATTGAAATGTATTTTAGTAATTGGGGTTTAACTAATAATCCTTATTCCCAAAGTGGCGGATTCTGGGATGTGCCAAATGAACCGCAATCTAGAGGAATTGTATTTGATCAAGGGCCCTGGATTGTTGGAAAAAGAAATAATGAAATTGTTATGTCAGGCGCTCAATGGCATACCGGTTATTCACCTGGCCCGCTTATCAATGGACAAGCGGCAATGTTAATTCATCCGGAAGACTCACTTATATATCGCGTTTACAAAATCAATAAAGGCGATAATAATTCTAATCCTGATTATGCCGAATGGCCAGTTAATTTTGGCGCTCCAATAAATAATCAAGGAGAGCCTCTTGTTCTTGGTGATCAAACATTGTGGACAAGTTATAATTATTTAGACAGTAATCTGGTCTATCCTTTTGGTTTTCCACGATATAAAATAAGTCCTCTTGAAATTGAAATTCACCAAACAGTATTTGCAAGAGAAGGAAATGAAATTGACCTACAGAATATTTTTGCGAATGTAATTTTTATTGAATATGAAATTATTTATAAAGGAATTGATCCTATCGATTCTGCTTATTTTGGATTCTGGACTGATATTGATTTTAGTCCAGTATATCGAAATATTCCATCCATTGATACGACTTTAGAATTAGGATATTGCTGGACTACATGGGATACAACTTGGGAAGGTGGAATTCCTGTCGCTGTTGGTTATTCATTACTTTTCGGACCAATTATTCCCGAAAATGGGGCTACTGCTTTCTATAAAGGGAAATTAATTCAAGACCATAAAAATATAAATCTAAACGTATTCAAAGGTATTGCTGATGATGGTGCTCATCCCGCCGATACATTATTTGCACCTGTTGCTTCTACAAATGATTTGTGGAATTATGCAAGAGGATTAAATAGAAATGGTAATCCTTACATCGATCCAACTACTAATCAACAAACAAATTATCCTTTTTCCGGAGATCCTGTAACTAACAACGGTTGGATATTTAATCCTAATATTGTTGGTGGAGGTTCAGGTTTTATGATATTTACCGGGCCATTTACACTTACCCAAAACGATACTCAATGGACAATGTTAGCACTTGTGCCGGGTTTAGGTAATTCAAATTTAAATAGCATTACAGCAATGAGAGAAAAAGTAGAAATACTAAGATCCTTACCTTACGATAGCCTTGCATTCGGCAGTACAAACTATTTTATTACCGATGTTGAGGAAAATTATAATTCTATTCCAGAAAAGTTTTTCTTATCACAAAATTATCCCAACCCATTTAATCCAAGCACAAAAATTAGTTGGCAGTCTCCAGTCAGCAGTCATCAAACATTAAAAATTTATGATGTTCTTGGAAATGAAGTTGCAACTTTAGTTAATGAATTTAGAAACGCCGGCAGTTATGAAATAGATTTTAATGCCTCTTCCCTTTCAAGTGGAATTTATTTTTATAGATTAAGTGCTGGTTCTTTTGTTCAAACTAAAAAAATGATTTTGATTAAATAATTATCAAAAGGTTTTTATGAAATCGTTAATTTTCAATATAGTTTTTTTCATTTCAATTTCATTTAATATAAATGGTCAGTGGTACCAGGCAAATGGACCTTATGGAGGTTCCGCATCTTGTTTTGTTATTTCAGGAAATAATATCTTTGCTGGAACATCTACTGGCGGAGTATTTCTTTCAACTAATAATGGAAATAGTTGGAATCAGACTAATTTGATGAACACTCCGATTACTACTCTAGCTGTTTTAGATAATAATATTTTTGCTGGTTCCTATGAAGATGGAATCTTACGTTCAACCGACAACGGTTTAAGCTGGACACAGATCAATAACGGCTTAACAAGCACTTATATCAATGATCTTACAGTATCAAACACAAATATTTTTGCTGCGACTGGGAGTGGAGTTTTTATTTCGACGGATCGGGGTACAAGTTGGACTAGTGTTAATAATGGACTGACAAATCAGACTGTATCTTGTCTAGCAGCCTCTAGTACTCAGATTTTCGCTGGGGCTATGGCTGGTGGTGTCTTTCGTTCAACTAATAATGGCGAAAGTTGGGAACCAACAAGTAATGGTTTGTCTAACAGTTCCAAATTATCACTTGCCATCTTAGACACAAATATTTTTGTTGGTACCTACGGCGATGGGATTTTTCTTTCTACAAATAATGGTGAAAATTGGATTGCTGTAAACACTGGTATGTGGGGTATGACAGTATATGCACTCACAATCTCTGGCACAAATGTTTTTGCTGGTACGAGTAGCGCCGTCTTCAGCACAACAAATAAAGGGGCAAACTGGGTTCAAGTAAGCAATGGAATAACAAGTTCTCCTGTGATTTCTCTGACTGCGTCAGATACAAATCTTTTTGCTGGAACTTATTTTGATGGTATCTTTCATTCTACTAACAACGGTACAAGCTGGTCACTTAATAATAATGGATTTCTGAATAACCAATTCTCATCACTCATTGTTTTAGATGAAAATTTGATTGCAGGCACCTATAGTGGAACCATCTCTCTATCAACAGATAATGGTATTAATTGGGTAGAAACTGCTGGAACAGCTAGTGATATAAATGCTTTTGCCACCTCCGATACATATTTATTTGCAAGCACTAGCTCAGTAGGTGTTCTACGCTCTTCAAACAAAGGTATCAGTTGGAACTTTGTTAACAATGGTTTATCAGCTTATGTATATTCTTTGCTGGTTTCTGGCTCAGACATTTTTGCAGGAACTAACTATAGCGTATTTCTCTCAACCAATAGTGGTACTAACTGGATAACTGCTAATACCGGGATTGAAAATAACACAATAAAAACTATGACTGCCTCTGGGGAAAATATTTTTGCCGGTACTTTTGGACATGGTATTTATCGTTCATCTAACAATGGTTCTAGCTGGATATCTGTTAATACTGGTTTGACCAACCCATATATCCAATCTTTAGTAGGCTCTGGTACAAACTTATTTGCTGGAACAGTTGACGGCTTATTTCTTTCAACAAACTATGGGGCTAGTTGGGTTCCCATCAATAATGGATTGTCAGATAGAAATATAAAATGTTTAATCACTTACCAAACTAATATTTTTGCAGGAACTCAAAGCGGTATCTTTCTTTCAACAAATAACGGTTCGAGTTGGATCGATGTTAGTGATCGCTTAATTAATAAAAATATTGTTTCTTTAGCCATCTCTTCCAATTATTTATACGCGGGAAATTATAGTGGTGGGATTTGGATTCGACCATTGTCAGAAATGATAACCTCAGTAGAAACTCCATCAAGCTTTTTGCCTTTAATTCTGCAGCTAAACCAAAACTACCCAAACCCATTTAATCCAAGTACAAAAATAAGTTGGCAGTCGCCAGTCAGCAGTCATCAATCGCTAAAAATTTATGATGTTCTTGGAGACGAAGTTGCAACTCTTGTTAATGAATACAGAAATGCTGGAAGTTATGAAGTTGATTTTAATGCCTCTTCCCTTTCAAGTGGAATTTATTTTTATAAACTGCATGCTGGTTCGTTTGTTCAAACAAAAAAAATGTTACTAATAAAATAAAGGTATGAAAATGAAAAAAATTTTCTTGGTATTACTGCTTACAGCTAATTCTATCTTTTCGCAAACGCAATACAGATTAAATGTTAATGCAATTAATCTGCCATTAGATAACAAAGGAATATTAGCCTATGTAAATATTCCGGATCCAAATCCTATTATTGGTGGTTTAGGCGGAAAATATGGTGGACACGTTTTTTTATTTAGTGGCGGGTTTCTACTTGCAGGTTATGCAAATGATACTCTTTGGGCTAATGGTGTCGCACCTTCGTCTTTAATTAATGATTATTTACCGGGTACCGTTAGTAATGATCCTTCTGATCCCAAAAATATAATTTACGTAGTTAAAAATACTGATTCTGATTTTGGGCAATCCTGGCAGGATTGGATAAATGCAGTTTCCCTTGGTGCAGATTTTTATGACGGAAATAATGATGGTATTTATAATCCAACAGATTTAAATGGAAATAATATTTGGGACACATCTGAAGATAAACCTGCTATAATTGGTGATGAATTGACCTGGTGTGTTTATAATGATAAGGTTCCTGCAAATCAAAGGAACTTTACTACAGTTACACCAAAAGGTATAGAAATTCAGCAAACAGTTGCAGCATACGCAACAGCACAAGCACCGCTTGGCAATACAATCTTTATCCGTTACAGATTAATTAATACAGGAACAGTTATTTCTAAACTTGATTCTGTGATCTTTGCAATGTATGCTGATCCTGATTTAGGAGTTGCGTGGGATGATCTGATTGGATGTGATACACTACTGAATTCCGGCTTTATTTATAATAATGGCAGTGATGATGAATATGGTTCTACCCCCCCGGCATTCTTTATGAAATATCTTCAGGGACCTGTTTCATACATTCCTGGAGAAACCTTTATTGATATTAATTCAAATGGATTATTTGATAATGGAATCGATACACCTTTGGATACAGCATATAATCTCAAAGGGAATTTATTTAATACTCAGTCGTATCCCGGAGCAAAAAATTTAAATATTTCCGCAAGTATTTTAATGCGTGGCGGAGATCCGGATTTAAATGATCCATCAAACCAAAGCGACGTGTATAACTATTTACACGGTTTAACACGCATAGGCAATATTATTGACCCTTGCTATTTTACAATTGGTTCTGTGAACGGTGGAGTTAATTGTGCAGAAGTAAATCCTTACTTGTGGTTCTCAGGTGATCCAGTTGCAAATGTTGGCTGGATTAATAATTCAGAAGGTGATTTAAGAAACATTATCAGTTCAGGAAGATTTACACTCGAGGCAAATAAGCCAATTGATATTTGGGTTGGATATATTGTTGGACACGGATCCAGTGCATTAAATTCTGTAACCGTAACAAGGAATTATGTTCAGAATGC
>Ga0154020_10006007_pt1 | contig 14230 bp, 13 predicted proteins | sample Klosneuvirus_201_FD_109709 | JGI IMG/M metagenome (GOLD analysis project Ga0154020, IMG submission 109709) | Active sludge microbial communities from wastewater, Klosterneuburg, Austria - Klosneuvirus_20160825_MG | ecosystem: Engineered > WWTP > Aerobic digester > Activated sludge | place...
AACGATGGTGGCGCGCAAAGAAAAAGCAAGAATGGCGAAATGCATTGCCTGCTATGCGTCTGTATGGAGCCAGTCTGCTGATTGTACGTGAATCATGTAAGCATTTCGATCTATTCTATAACGAAGCTTCATTGCACTTAAAACATCTTTGCAAGTGAATCAGATACATCCGTAATCACCAATCCAAAACACTCAGATACATATGGACTGCAACAATAATGAACATTACAATCCGGTAGAAAAAATCAGCATTTCAGACTCTCTGAACGCTGTAAACATGTGGCTCAACTCTTCCGACGTAGAAATAACCGATCACGATGGCAACATTAAAACAGGCTATCGCGTCAACAGCAAGCCCTGCGCTTTGCTGAAACGCATGCTGCCATATATAGAAAACGATCAGACCAAATAAAGCAGAATGCTCTGTTCAAGATTATGCAAACAAAGGCTCCGCTAATCGCAAAACCCAGCGCAGAATGAACGTCATAAAACCATTCGAACTCAGCACACTAACAGTCCCTTCGCGGAAACCGTATACCAGTACAGGCAAGGCTGCAATGCTGAACACAGCAAAACCAAATCCGCAATCGGGCAATCTGCTGACGGATCTGGCAGATGTCACCATATTTATATGGCATGTAATCCGGGAAACCTTCTCACACGAATTTGAATTCAGGGAATTCTTCCGCCAGTGTTTTCAGATTGGCTACAAATCGCTGGCCCTGATTTCGGTAACCGGACTGATTATGGGTCTTGTACTTACCATACAATCCAGACCGGTTATGATCGAATTCGGAGCCGTTACCATGCTGCCAAGCATGGTGGTTATCTCACTTATCCGTGAAATGGGCCCTGTTATTACAGCGCTTATCTGTGCCGGCAAAATCGGCTCCGGCATGGGTGCCGAACTCGGATCAATGAAGGTTACCGAGCAGATTGACGCCATGGAAGTATCATCTACAAACCCCATGCGCTTTCTGGTGGTTACCAGGGTACTAGCCTCAACACTGATGCTGCCCATCCTGATTCTATATGCAGATGTCATGGGTATATTTGGCAGCTGGATCGGGGTCAACCTGAAAGGCGATGTGAGTATGACCCTGTTTATTTCTCATGCCTTCGGCAGCCTTGAATTTATAGACTTCATACCGGCTTTTATAAAATCCTTCTTTTTCGGAGCGGTGATCGGACTGGTTGGCTGTTACAATGGTTTTCACGCAGGCCGTGGCACCGAAAGTGTTGGCAAAGCCGCCAACTCTGCCGTAGTCCAGGCATCGCTGCTGGTAATAGTGGCCGACATGCTGGCAGTTCAGATAACCGATATGCTGATATCATGAAGTATTCCGAATTGTTGAATCCGACTTATATACAGGCTGCTCAGAAACAGACTACTCCGGTAATTAAAATCAGCAATCTGAACAAATCATTTGGAACTCAGACCGTTTTAAATGGCATAACACTGCAAGTGGAGCAAGGCGAAAACCTGGTCGTACTAGGCAAATCCGGCAGTGGCAAATCGGTGCTCATTAAATGCATTGCGGCTTTGATTACACCCGATTCAGGCAATATCTGCGTACTGGAACAGGATGTATTTACGCTTAAACGCGAAGCCCTTGCCGAATTGCGCAAACAAATCGGATTTATGTTTCAGAATGGCGCTTTATACGATTCCATGACGGTAAAAGAAAATCTGGAATTTCCGCTCAGGCGCATCAAAAAAGAAATGAGCAACAAAGACTTACTTCAAAAAGTGGAACAAACGCTGGAACAAGTCGGACTGAAAGACACCCTTAACAAAATGCCTTCTGAACTGTCCGGCGGCATGCGCAAACGCATAAGTCTTGCGCGCACCATAGTGCTTGACCCGCTTATTATGCTTTACGATGAGCCGACTGCCGGTCTGGACCCTGTTACTTCAGATGAAATCAGCAATCTGATTCTGGAGGTGCAGAAAACGTACAAAACCTCGTCCATAATCATAACCCACGACATTGCCTGCGCGAAAACCATTGCCGACCGGATGGTGATGCTGAAAGACGGCAAAATTTATCTGGAAGGCAACAAAGCGGCCATTCTGCAATCCTCTGATCCTGAAATCAAAGCCTTTTTTAAATAACCCATGACAACACCCAACGCTACAACCGTCCTGAAAGGCCGGTTCAATGTGCTCAACGATCTGCCTTTGTACACCTTTGCCTTTACAGAGCAAATGGCTTTAATTGAAGAGCCTTCATACCGCCTCGAAGACGAGTACCGGTTTAAAATACACATTTACAATACAGGACAATCCAATGGAAATCCAGAATCTGAAATTTAAAATACGCCTGGGGCTTTTTGTAGCCGGAGGACTCTTGCTTCTGACACTGGGCATCTTCATCATCGGCAAACAGAAAAACACATTCAGCAGTGTCATCCGCATTGTATCTGATTTCAGAAATGTGAGCGGTCTGCAGGTGGGCAACAACGTTCGTTTTTCTGGCATTAATGTCGGCACGGTAGACCATATCAGCATAATCAACGATACCACCGTAAGGGTTGGCATTATCGTTGAAACAGAGGTCCGCAGATACATTAAAAAAGACTGTATACTGAGTATAGGCAGTGAAGGTCTGATCGGAGACCGCTTTGTATCAATCTCGCAAAGCGAAACCAATGCCCCTGAAATAAAAGATGGGGAAATGCTTGCCTCAGAGCTGCCGCTGGATACAGACGCCATCATGAACAGTCTTGCCGTAAGCGCGGCGAATGCTGAAGTGATCAGCGGTGAACTTGCTGATATTGTCTGGAATCTGAACCATGGCAACGGCACTCTGGGCCGACTGATAAACGATTCCAGTATGGCAGACAATCTGGAATCTACCATGCATAACCTGAAATCAAGCTCAAAAAGCCTTGATCAGAACATGAATGCGGTTAAGAAAAGCTTTCTGCTGAAACGCTATTTCAAGAAAAAACAAAAAACCGAAGCGTCTAATTGACACTCCGGCTTTAAAATACTGTATTTAAGTGCAAACGTGTTATCGCGGCAAGGCTGAAGTTTTGCAGTTACCACAATCAATCCTCATAACCACTTTTTATGGTGGTTGATATCATTTTGAATTGTTCATTGGCGTTGAAACGGTGCATGGAATGGGCCGGAATGATGATGCCGGATCCGAGCTTCAACTGATGCACTTTGCCATCGATGGTAATGCTTGCGGCACCATCAATAATCTGCACGTAATTGTCAAATGGTATCGCCTTTTCGCTGAGCTCTTCACCTACGGCAAAAGACATGGCGGTTACATTGCCTGTGGGTTTTTTGATAATGGTGCGGCTTACCACGGCATTCGGCACATATTCTATGATTTCTACGATGATGTGGGTCATACCTTTTTCCATTTCTGAACCGGAAACAGGTTTGGGGACATTGACAGAGTGCTTATTGGAATTTTCCATGGTGGGTTAATATTCAAAGATCGGCATATAAAAGCACATATCTTGGAATACTTTGTAATTGCTTATGATAAATGCAATAAACAAGGTAGAAGCATTCAGAAAAAGCACTTTCCTTCCCTGAATACATGCAAAGCCGCATGCTTATCGTGTAAGCATTTCGGACATACGTGAATCATGCAAGCTTCTGCCTGTATTGTGTAAGAGACATTACAGGAATAATCATCAGTTTTGCAGCAGCAATCAGATAGTTTGTGCAGGTGCACTTTCAAGTACAACACAGCATCTATCCATTGCTTTAAACGCACCAAAATGAACCAAACAACAACAGACAGAACCCGCTTACCGGGTCTGAAAAAACCGATTTTCACCGGCTTACTGATGATCACCGCCTTTACCATGCTGGCACCTGCCTGCAAGTCGCTTAGCAAAACCCAGAAAGGTGCAGCCATCGGCACCGTAGGCGGCGGCGCTGCGGGCGCCATTATCGGCAAAGCAGCGGGCAATACCGCCCTTGGAGCCATTATTGGCGCAACTGTAGGCGGTGTAACCGGCGCTGTTATCGGCAATAAAATGGACAAACAGGCCAAAGAGATTGAAAAATCAGTACCGGGCGCCAAAGTAGAACGCGTGGGAGAAGGCATTGTCGTTGAATTCAGCAGTCAGATTCTGTTTGGCTTTGACAAAGCCGGACTGTCTGAAGATGCAAAAAGCAATCTGGCCAAACTGGTGACCATACTGAACGAATATCCGGATACCGACATTGAAATACAAGGGCATACCGACAGCAAAGGGAGCGAATCTTATAACAAATCACTGTCTCTGAAACGCGCCAAATCGGTTTCCGATTATCTGGCAGCAAAAGGCATCAGCAGTCAACGCATAAACACCAAAGGCATGGGCGAACTGTTTCCGAAATACAGCAACGAAGACGAAGCCGGACGCAGCAGCAACCGCCGCGTTGAGTTTCTAATCACCGCCAACCAGAAAATGATAGACGACGCCAAAAATGAATCAGCCAAACCATGAATATAACTTTTAAATCAAATCCGCTCAGCGGTCTGCACATATTGGCCACAGCGCTTATATGCAGCACTTTGTCACTCGGTGCTCAGACCAGCAGCCCGGGCAAAACCAGAATCGCCGTATTGGGCGGTGTCAACTTTCAGAACCTGAATGGTACAGACCGTAAAGGCGTAAAACTTGAAAACAAAATGATTACAGCCTACCATGTTGGTTTAAATGTAATGATTCCGGTAGCAAGCGAATTTTACTTCCAACCCGGACTGGTGTATTCTGTAAAGGGTGCCAAACAGCAGAACGACTCTTTCGGAAACACCGTTAAAGTCGGCTATCTGGAAATGCCTTTGAACTTTGTTTACAGCGCTGCTCTGGGCAGTGGTAAATTTATACTCGGTTTCGGCCCCTATCTGGCTTACGGCATCACCGGTAAGCACATCAGCAAAAGCGATGTGAAAAGCGACATCATATTCAGCAACAGCAGCAATTCCGGAAACCCGGACAATATGAGCACACTGAAGCGTTTTGATGCAGGTGGAAACATTTTTGCAGGGTATGAACTGAAAAACGGTTTGTTTTTCCAACTGAACACCCAATTGGGCATGTTGAAAATCAACCCTGAATACAGCAACTTTTCAGACGATAAAACCATATTGAAAAACACCGGTTTCGGTGTTTCAATGGGATTCCGCTTCTGATAAAAATACGATTAAAAATGAACGCCCGAAACTCAGGTTTCGGGCGTTTTCTATTTGCCTGTAAAGCAGATGAGGTGGTATCCTATTTAAGCAAATCCAGCAATTCGGGTTTCAGCCTTGCATCGGAAGGTCTTTTCGCATCGGCATCTATGATGCGGCCTTCACGGTCTATTAGTAATGCTTATTAAACTTTTCAACAGAAAAATTGAAAAGTAAAATACAACATTCAATTATCCCTTTATTGAATTCAGTTATTCAGGCCAGAAGCAAAAAGTTGTTGGCAAAATCACAATTTTTATTACTTTTGACTACCTTATATGCTAAAACTAATACATTCACTTGCTTTAATGCTGTCATTGCTGTCATTTTCCGAAGTTAATTCTCAAGCATTTATTCCAAAAAGACTTATAAATGTCAATACTTCTAAAATCGGAAGTTCAGCCAGAAATTACACAATTTGTCAAAACAGACTATTTTTTGCTGGAGGCTATGGCATATATTACATAGACAGCGCTCATAATTCGCCTGTTCTACTTTTAACTGAGACAAAAAAAACTATTGAGATAATAGATTCTTTGAATAATAAAATTTTATATACCTCGAATAATGGCGTTTTAAAAGAACTGTGGTCACTATCTATGAACGGCTCCACAGAAAAGCTGTATACGTTTCTGACTGATGAAAATTACATGGCCAATTTAGGCCGAATGAATACTGATATTGTGCTCAAAATAAGCAATAAATACAAATGCCTTGTTACAAGCGGAACTGCATCTGAAACAAAATATTTATCTAGTATTAAAGCTTTTAACCCTCAATTTCCTTTCAATTTCATCCATTGCGGGGATTCTGCATATTTCATCAATTTAAACACAAAGAATTTCAAATTCAATTTGTTCAGGACCAATGGTAAAGATTCCGGAACTACTGCATTTTTCAGCACAAACTCACAATTTAAAAACCAACAGATAATAGAACTGAAAAAAAAGGGTAATAATTTATACATTCTAAGCGATAGTGCCATAATCAGATATAACTTTAATTCAAAACAAATCAGAAAATTATGCAATTCAATAAATGTTGTGAGATTTGAACCAATCGGAAACGATTCATTGGTTTATATTTCAAGATCGATCGGCGAAAAATTTAAATTGATTTATATAAAAGACACAATTTCAACTACTCTGAATTCCCAATTAAGCATAGACAGCAACATCAAAACATCCGAACTTCAGTTTAATGACAGTTTAATTGGTTTGGTTGTTAAAAAGACATCAGTCCCAAGTCAGGTTGGCAACCTGACTACAGTAAATCTCTACAATGGTTACACTAAAACCATCGAAGAAATTTACTGGCTTGACAACAGATCTACACCGGTATTTTTTGACGGGAAGTACTATTACCATTCACTGCCGTTTTCAGGTGGAAAAACCATGCTAAAATCCTATGAACCTTCCAGTTCAACCATCAGAAATGTAGACAATATCAGCAATAGCTATGAGATGCCCAAAATTTTTCATAGCAAAGCCTTTTTTACAACGCAAAATGATAGTGTCGGCGAAGAAATTTACACCATTTCGAAAGGGCAGCAGGGCATTGAATTATTTGCCGACTTGATCAGGAGAGACATGTCATCCGATCCTGTCTCTTATATCAGGGCAGGCGAATATGTATTCTTTAGTGCGCATAACCCAATACGAAGATTGTATAGAACAAATCTAAAAACATTAATAACCGATTCTGTGTCAATTCCGATAAATGTGGTTGGATTGACATTCAATCGATTTTCATTTAATGACAGTTTTCTGAATATTGTAGTAAACAATGACCTGAACAAAGAATGTCTTATAAGTATTAATACCCGTACAAAAGCGTTTAAGCTTTTGACACCATATTATCCTTCAAATTCAATATCTTTTGCAGGAAAGACCGGGAATAAATCTTTGATATTGATTTCTATGTATGGCTTGTTTGCGAGTGATGGGAACGCCTGCATAAACATACTTTCAATAAACGATAAGGTTAAAGCGTCATCCTTTCCACTGTATTATGGCGATAACTTAATTACATTTGTGAGATATGGTGCCGGCTTAACAAAAATGATCATCAGTAACGGCACTTTAAGCGGATCTAAAATGGTGCATGACTCTTTTGCTGTATTCAATTCTAACGCAAATCTAATCAAGGTAAATCAAAATATCATTTACTACTTTGACTATCAAAACACCAGATGGAATATTTGGAAATTCACAATGTCGGATCTAAAACCGAAACAAGTCACCAATCACCCGAATTTACACAATTGTTATGATACCGGCTATTTTGTGAATGGCAAAATGGTTGTTTTTCTGGAAACCATTTCTGATGGATACAATATTTACAACTTTGATGGCACTGATTCGGGGCTACATATGATCAAAAAAATATCGGAAACTGTAAGTTCAATATACCCGAAAGCCATCGTTCATGAAAACAAAATATATTTCCATACAAAGCCCCCTTCCCAGACAGGTGCAACAGCAGAAATATGGCAAAGTGATCTTACGGAAAGCGGGACCCGAAAAATATTCGCTGAAACAATAAATTCCGATTTCAATCTAGTTGGCTTTTCGAACAGCTACCTTGTTTATGCATCTGAAAATGAACTCCGGTACACCGACAATAGAAACACATGGCAAGTCATACCAACATCAACAAATGCTTTCCGGATTTTTGATACGGAAATTTTTGATTCATTAATATTCATGAGTATTGAACTTGATTCTACTGGCATGGAACCATATTATTTAAAAACCAATAAAGCTGCTCACTATTTCAAAGTAAATTCTCTCCAGATTAGTCCTGAAATTAGCGTTTTTCCGAATCCATTCAGCTCAATGCTTTCCATTTATTCAAAAGAATCGGAAATTCAATTCTGTGCTATTTATGACATGATTGGAAAAACAATTTTTGAATCTGCATTTGAAAGGAGGAAGAATAAAATTGAACTCAAGTTACCAGAGCTGAAAAGCGGAATTTACACCTTGCAAATCATGCTAAGTAACGGAAATACCCTATATGAACAGGTTATTAAATTGTAAAATGAAATATTTAGTTTTTTATATTTTTACTTTAGCATTCACTTTAGATGTCTTTTCTCAAAAAGACAAGTTGAACTGGGTTTACGTGCCAAATGGAAATGACCCTAAAACAGAGATTGACTATTCCATTATATATATGGCCAGCGACCATTCTAACAATCTGATAATAAGCGGAAACATTACCGGAAAATTAGACTTAGACCCATCTGATAATTCAAATGACACACTATTTTCTAGGCCAGATTACCAATACTTTATCTCAAAAATAAGTCCTGGCTCAAAACTAATTTGGACAGTCTGTTTTCAAGACTCAATAGGCAGCAACAATGAATTAAACATCAAAGGCATTGATGTAGATGACAGCAACAATATCATTGTAACCGGAACGATTAAGGGCTCATTAAATCTTATTGCAAAAACTTCTAGAAATGAGATCAAATCTAATCTTAGCCTGGTTAACAATGCATTCATTTTAAAACTAAATAAAGATGGGGCGTATTTATGGCATTTCACTCTTTCCAATGGAAACACAAGTGTTTCAACACGTTCAATGTGTGTTACGAAAGATCAAAATATTGCAGTTACGTTTAACACATCAGGCAATTCATTTGACCTGGATCCAGGGACTAATGTAATGCTTCCCGGGCAGGTGCATTCATTGTTTGCTGTTTATAGTAAAGACGGAAAATTTTTAAAAAAATCAGACTCAAAGTACTTCCCATTTTACATCCCTGCTGAAAGAAAGAACATAAGCTCTGATGCATCAGGAAACTTCTATATTAATTACCAATATAATTTCCGTTCAAAAATCGCCAAATTCAATTCCAATGGAAATCTTGTCTGGGCTTATGATATTCACAATAATTTGATATCGAAAAGAACCTATGTAGAGCACATGACGCTTTTCAGAGATAAATCCATTGTTCTTTATGGCATGTCGAATGACAGTTTCAATCTGCACAGAAAGGGTCCGGACAAATTGATGTTTTACCCTGTATCCTATCAAACCGGAGATGGTTTTATTGCAATGTACGACAGTAATTTTAATTATATGTGGCACAGGCAAATTTCAGGGAAATTTACCTTTGCTGAAACCCAACAGAAATTCAGCAATAACATTGACATTATGATGGGTATTAACTTCTGGGATAGCATTGAACTCGAACCGAGCATCAAGTTCAAAGGTGTAAACAGAAGCCCCTCGGGATTTTTACTATGTAAATTAGCGCAGAATGGACAATATACAGATGTTTCGGCATTTTGTGACAGCGCCTATTTATCACAAATTCAATGTTCTGACCAGGGATATTACATTTGTGGATACAATGATGGGGCAATTGATATGGACCCTGGTCCTGATAGTTTTATTGTTTCTAAACCTTTCCCTATTTCGGAATTTTCCTATTTAAGCGCATACGGAAACGTGAAAGAACTTAAAACAGGAACATTTCACAAAGCAAATATCAGAATTTATCCCAATCCCGGACATTCAATATTGCAAATTAGTACTGATGTAGATATAAATGAAATTTCTCTTATAGACCTTAATGCTAAGCGTGTTAATTTAGAATTTTCCAGAATCGGGAATGATTATACAATTATGCATAATTTAAAAGCAGGGATTTATACCATTTGTATTAACAATAGTCTTTTCTATACGATTGTCATTTCTCAATAAATTGATTTATAAAGATTTTGCGTTCTCATTTGAACTGGCCACTTTTGCAAGTAGTTGCTAATTTAAACACCAGCATTCTCTAATCTTTATCTGATTTATTGAGGGGCAGGTCTGATTTAAATGTCCCGCTATTTGAGCAAATCCAGCAATTCGGGTTTCAGCCTTGCATCGGAAGGTCTTTTTGCATCGGCATCTATGATGCGGCCGTCACGGTCTATCAGTATAAACCTGGGAATGCCCTGAATGACGTAATCTTTAAAAAACGCTGCGTCGTTGTCTTCGGCAAACAACTGAACCCCTTCCGGTTTCTTTTTGTCCAGAAACCGCTCCCAGCTGTTGCGCAGATCGCTTTTGCAAATACTGACAAACACAATGTCTCTGCCTTTCAGACTGTCCTGAAGAGCAGCCAGAGAGGGCATTTCGCCTATGCACGGACCGCACCAGGTGGCCCACACATCGATGTAAACCAGTTTGCCGCGAAAATCTTCAAGCGTGTGCAATTTTCCGCTTCTGTCTGCAAAACTAAAACTTTGTGAAACAGCGCCCTTGTGCAATTTTTTAAGCTTTGCATACAAATCGCTGATTCTGCTCCGGTCGGCCGTATCGCTTACCATGTCCATTACGGCGTTGTAAACACTGTCTTTGCTGCGGCTGTATACAAGTCTGAACATACCAACATCAGATGCCAGTTTGTTGCGTATTGCAGGCGATGCAACGTTCTTTTCAAGATGTTTCAGATAAACCAGATAATAATCATGACCGTGCTTAATGGCACTGTCGCGTCCTGTAAGTGCGTATAAATAATCGCTGATTACGTTGGTATATTCCCATTTCGAAACCCATTCATCGCGGTTCAGATCTATCCCTGTAAACGGGTCCGGGTATTGCTCAGAAACGCGGAAATCCGGTTTACCGGTCAGATATCTATGCATGCTTTCGTAGGAATACATGTTGCTCATTTTGTCGTAGTCAATGATCATTTTCTGCAAGCTGTAAAAGCCGGGATCCATACCTTTATTGTGCTTGTTCAGAAAATTTAACCGAACCGTATGCAGCGAATCCATGAAGCTCATAAAGCGGCTTTCGTTCAGACGGGCATAATACGCATACGAGGTTTTGGATTCCAGCTTTTCTTCCAGCAGGTAGCGTCCGGCCAGATAGTTGTTTTCAGCGGACCCTGCCCCTTTGAAACTGACCGATTCGTCAAACTGCCGGGTGTCGATGCTGATCTGCAGATTAAATCCGGGTTTCAGCCACAAAGTGGCGAACTCAGTGCCGTCGTTCAGATGATAAATACCCGGTTTCAACTGCATGGTATCTCTGAAAGTACCTGATTTACTAAGCCGTATACTGCGGAATACCTGACCGGCTTCGTCTTCAACAAACAGACTGTCGTTGTTTGGTTTTTTAATTTTACCAGCCAGGATGACTTTGTCTGCAGCGGTCGCATGCGCTGCCCAGGAAAATCCGAGGCAGGTAATAAGTGAAAAGATGGTTTTCATACGGAAAATGTTTTTCCAAAACTAGCAAATTAAATGCAGAAGGGCAAATTTTCGAGGACGATTGGGGGATGAGGTGATCGGATGAAGAGTTGATCAGATGATGAGGTGATTTGCTGATAAAAGATTTTTCATATCCACGGGCTCAAGCCCGGGGTGATTGATGTCCCAATGATTTAATATTGATCCCCGGACTGAAGCCCGGGGCAATTGATATTCAATGATTTAATATCGCACAAAATGCATTGAGGGCTCCGCCTATCCCCTGTACCCTTCCCCCTAAACCCTTTCCCTTACCCCCTCATCTCCCTTCTCTTCCGGTACCAGCCAGATTCAGCTTCAGCGCTTTTACCCGCTGTGGTGGTTTCGGCCTGCTGATTGGAAAACACATAAGCGGCCACAATAGACAGGGCTTGTTCCAGATTGTCGTCTGAATCGGTCTGCAGGTATTCGGGTTTGAAGTAATTATCGATGAATTTGGTGTCAAAATTACCCTTCAGAAAATGCTCATTCTCCATTACCCAATGTCCGAATTGCAGGGTATTGGCCACACCGGTGATGCGGTATTCGGAGATGGCACGCTTCATTTTATCGATGGCATGCGCGCGCGTATCGGCCCATACAATCAGTTTGGCCACCATGTTGTCGTAATGAATCGGAATCTCCATGCCTTCTTCCATACAGTCGTCGACGCGTATGCCCGGGCCCTGCGGCACCCTGTAGGTGCTTAATGTGCCAATGTCGGGCAGGAAATTATTCATAGGATCTTCTGCGCATACCCTCAGTTCCATCGCATGGCCGTTGATGCTGAGATCTTCCTGTTTAAAGCTGAGCGGATGCCCTTCTGCTACGCGGATTTGCTCCTTAACCAGATCAAGACCCGTAATCAGTTCTGTTACGGGATGCTCTACCTGCAGGCGGGTATTCATTTCCAGAAAGTAAAAATTCAGTTTTTCGTCGAGCAGAAACTCGACGGTACCGGCACCGCTGTAATTCGCCGCGCGGGCTACGTTAACAGCAGCTTCGCCCATTTGCTTTCTGAGTTCGGGGGTCAGAACCGCACTGGGTGCCTCTTCAACCAGCTTCTGGTGGCGGCGCTGAATGGAACAATCGCGCTCAAACAGATAGCACACATTGCCATGGTTGTCGGCCATCAGCTGGATTTCAATGTGCCTTGGCGCGGCTACATATTTTTCGATGAACACACTATCGTCGCCAAACGAACTGAGCGCTTCACTCTGTGCCATGTGCATCTGCGATTCAAACTCCTCAGCATGATTAACAATGCGCATACCTTTTCCGCCTCCGCCGGCACTGGCCTTGATCAAAACCGGAAACCCGATTTCTATGGCAACCTGTCTTGCCGCATGCACATCTACAATGGCTTCTTTAAGTCCGGGCACCAGAGGCACGCCAAACTTTTCAACGGCCTGTTTGCTGGCAATCTTGCTGCCCATCAGATCCATGCTCTCTGCAGACGGACCGACAAATGTGATGCCCGCCGCTTTTAGCTTGGTAGCAAATTCGGAGCGCTCGCTTAAAAAACCATATCCGGGATGCACAGCATCCACATTGTGTGTTTTGCAGATGTCGATGATTTTATCGGCCAGCAGGTAACTTTCTCTGGAAGGGGGCGGACCCAGGCGGTAAGCTTCGTCGGCATAACGCACATGCAGTGCGTTGCGGTCGGCATCGCTGTAAACGGCTACGGTTTTTATGCCCATTTCGCGGCAGGTGCGCATCACACGGATGGCAATTTCTCCGCGGTTGGCGATCAGCAGTTTTTTGATTGGTCGGATCATGAAGTGGCAAACTTACGAAAATTCTTTTGCTTGCCTGCATCCTGCAACAGCCCCTTTGATTGAAAAATAAAACCCCGGGGCGCAGCGATTAAGCCTTTATGCCTTACTTAACCCCGCCACGTATGTTACCACCACCCCACCGCAAACCGTTTTCCAGAAATCTTCTGATGCGGCATTGTATGCCCCATATTCCCAGAAAACAATATTGTGTCCGCCCACTACCCCCGCAGCTGAAATCCAGTGGGTGCCAAAGGTGTTTTTCTGGAACAAACCGGGTTCGGGTCTGTCCAGAACGGCAAAGGCAACTGTATTCAGCTTATAACTGTTCACCAGCAGAAGAACCGGCCTACCACTGGCAATTGCAGTTTTCAATTGCGCCTCATTGTCTTTATTCAATCCGATCAGATTATCGCCATATTTTTCGACTTCAAAACCTAAGGCGCGCAACATGCGCATTTCAGACCCTATGGTGCTGCCTGCCCACAAACCACTGTTTTCGCAATGCGCTTCATTCGAGTATGGCTGCGAACTGCCCAGTTTCCAGTGAAAATGATCTGCAAAGGTCAGCATAAGCAACATATCTGTGCGGTTAGGCATTTCCGTGTAGAAACCCCAGTTCTGTTTGTCGTCTTTGTCAAATCCTTTACTTGAATTGATGACTTCCACAATGTGCATGGAAACAATCAGAAGAGTGCCATCGAACAATACCGAGCGACCGTTGAAGTAAAGTTCAGACATTGTTCTTTTATAGGCCTCAGGATCCGTCTGTATCCAGAGCCTTACCATACTGTATTTCCCGCACAAATCTGTCATATTCGACTGATTGAGATTGTCGCCGTCAAAATGCATGTTCTGTTCCAGCGTTGTGTAGAATTCCGGAAAGGCAATTCCGGTAAAAATCTGACTGAATACCCCCGATAAAGGGTCTCCCTGACAGGTACCGGCATCCGTGTAATTGTAAAGAAAACCATTCAAAGCGATACGGACCTTTAAACCTGTGTATTGTATTTCCCATTCC
>Ga0154020_10006010_pt1 | contig 14228 bp, 11 predicted proteins | sample Klosneuvirus_201_FD_109709 | JGI IMG/M metagenome (GOLD analysis project Ga0154020, IMG submission 109709) | Active sludge microbial communities from wastewater, Klosterneuburg, Austria - Klosneuvirus_20160825_MG | ecosystem: Engineered > WWTP > Aerobic digester > Activated sludge | place...
ACGGCCAGCACCGACAGCCGCGCCTTGGTGGCGTAGTCGTGCCCGATGACCTTGCCCGAGACGTCGATCCGCACCCGAGGGAATTGGGTCGTACCGCCGGGCCAGGTCGCGGCGCCGCTGCCGCTGTAGCGCTGGCCGGCGCGCGCGGCGATCGAGGTCGGGCCGAGGAGCTGGCCCGCGGGGAGCGAGGGCCAGCCGAAGCTGGACAGGACCTCTGTGGCGGCGCTGGATTCGGCCAGTCGGATGATCCGCGTGAGGCAGGCGCCCGCCTTGTCCTCGGGCCGGCTCCCAGCCCCGAAGCTCACGCCCGCCCCCGCGAAGTCCCCCACTGCCAGGCGGCCTTCACCGCCTCCTGGGCCAGACCCGCCGTCGCTGCTGCTGCTCCCACCGTCGCGGTTTCCGCCTCCCCCCGGTTGGCTCGGTCGGGCGCTGTCGCAGCTTATGGAGCCCGCGAGGAGCGCGAAGACAGCAAGCCGGGGCAGGACGCTCATGGGCTCGGGTGCTAACAGCCGGGAACCGCCGCGGCAAGCAGGGTCGCCCCGGGCCGGTGTCCCCCCATCATCCCCGCTGGTCTGAGTTGCCCAAGGCGCCGAAGACCGCTACGGATTGCCGCAGCATGTCATCCGGTCTGCTGAAGCCTATCTTGTTCACGATCCTGTTCCTCGTGGCCAACGGGGCCTTCGCCTGGTCGATCTGGCGACTCGTGCGCCTGGCGCGGCTCGGCGTTACGCACCACACGCCGATCCAAGCGATCGGCGATCGCCTCAAGGACGTCCTGGTCTACGTCTTCTTCCAGAAGCGCGTGGTCGACCGAAAGTTCGGCTACAACCACGTGATCATCTTCTGGTCGTTCTTGGTGATCGGCGTGGGTCACCTGGAGTTCATGCTCAGCGGCCTATTCCCCAGCTTCAACATCGGGATGCTGCCCTCCTTCCCGGCCTATCCCATCCTCTACGCCGCGGACCTGATGGCCTTCGTCGTGCTCTTCGCCATCGCGATCTCCTTGTTTCGCCGCATCGTCGTGCGCCCATGGTTCATCGCCTACTCCAGCCTCGACGGCTTCGCGGTGCTCGGCCAGATCGCGCTGGTCCAAATCACCTACTTCGTCGCGACCTCGGCCGGCCTGTCGGGGGTGCGGCCCGACCTCGAGGCCCACGCCTCGATCTATCCCATCTCCTCGCTCTTCGCCGGGGCCTTCCGGGGCATGGATCTGAGCACGGTCAGCGTGATCCACGAGGCCTTCTGGTGGTTTCACGGCTTCACGCTGTTCTTCTTCCTGAACTACATCCCCTACTCCAAGCACCAACACTTGGTCGGCGCGATCCCCAACGTCTTCCTGCGCGAGGGCGAGAAGCCCAAGGGCGCGTTGCACAAGATCGACTTCGAAAAAGAGGGCGTCGAGACCTTCGGCGTCGGCAAGGTCACCGAGTTCACCTGGAAGCAGCTCATCGACACCTACGCTTGCACAGAGTGCGGGCGTTGCGACCTAAATTGCCCGGCCACCAACACCGGTAAGCCGCTCGAGCCGCAGCAGGTCATCCACGATATCAAAGGCAACCTCTACGCCAACGGCACCGAGATCCTGAAGACGCGCCCGCTGCTCCAGCTGCTCACCGCGCCCAAGGACTTCGAACCCAAGCTGCCGCTGATCGCCGCCAACCAGGAGGAGCGCAAGATCGGCCAGCAGACCTCGCCCGAGGTCCTCTGGTCCTGCACAACGTGTGGCGCCTGCGTCGAAGCTTGCCCGGTGCTCATCGACCATGTCGGCGCGATCGTCGATATGCGCCGCTACTTGAACCTGACGATGGGTGAGGTCTCGCCGGAGCTGGCCAAGACCTACAAGAACATCGAGAACAACTCCAACCCTTGGGGCATCGGCGCCGACAAGCGCGGGGATTGGGCTGAGCCGCTGGGCCTCAAGCTGTGGGGCAGCTCCGAGGACGCGAGTAAGTATGAATACCTCTTCTGGGTGGGCTGCGCTGGCAGCTATGACAATCGCGCCCAGAAGACCGTGAAGTCCTTCACCAAGGTCATGGACCAGGCCGGCATCAAGTACGCCATTTTGGGGACCAGCGAGGGCTGTACCGGCGACCCGGCGCGCCGCACCGGCAATGAGTACCTCTATGACGCGATGGCCAAGCAGAACGTCCAGACGCTCAACGACTTCGGGGTGAAGAAGATCGTCACGGCCTGCCCGCACTGCCTCAACTCCCTCAAGAACGAGTATCCGGCCTTCGGCGGTAAGTACGAAGTTCTCCACCACAGCCAACTCATCGACGACCTCGTGACCAGCGGCCGGGTGAAGCTCGACCAAGAGGTGATGAAGAAGGCCGTCTACCACGACCCCTGCTACCTCGGGCGCTGGAACGGTGAGTACGAGGCCCCTCGCCGCACGCTGGCCGCGATGAAGCACCTCTCCTTGGTGGAGATGGACCGGAACAAGAAGACCTCCATGTGCTGCGGCGCGGGCGGCGGTCAGATGTGGATGGAGGAGAAGGTCGGCAAGCGAGTGAACATCGAGCGCACCGAGCAAGCTTTGGCCACTGGGGCCGAGGTCATCGCCGTCGCCTGCCCCTTCTGCATGACGATGATCGAGGACGGCGTGAAGGCCAAGAGCGCCGACGAGACGGTCAAGGTCATGGACATCGCCGAGCTGGTGGAAAAGGCGATGACCGCCGCAGCGCCGGCGGCGAAACCGGAGGCTCCGGCCGCTGCGCCGAGCGAAGGCGCTTAAACTTCGCGCGACTTCGACCGTCGTGCATCCGTTGCGCGCCGGCGCGTCGCGAACGAGCGCGTTCGTTGACTCCGAACTGCGCGCGGCCGAGAAACGAAGGTGCCCGTCACCCCCGCCGAGAAAGGGGAGACATACCGTGGACCTACCGACCCTGCTCGTCACCGGCGCCTCCGGCTTCATCGGCCGATATGTGGTCGCCGCGCTCCAGAAAAACTATCGCATCCACGCGCTCGCGCGCCGCTCCCCCGGTGAGGCGCGCGCTCCCGTGGGCCCCAACATCACGTGGCACCAGGTGGACCTGGGCGACGACGGCCCCATGGATCTGGTGTTCTCGCGGATCGCGGCGGCGGGTGGCGCCGAGTTCGTGCTGCACCTGGCGGCCTACTACGACTTTGGTGGCAAGGACGACCCCGAGTACCAGCGTACCAACGTCAAGGGCCTGCGCGCGGTGCTCACGCGCTGTCGAGCGCTGCGGCCGCGGCAGTTCACCTTCGTCAGCTCGCTGGCGGCCAGCGAGTTCCCCGCGCCCGGGATGGTGCTCAACGAGCAGAGCCCGGTGAACGGCAAGCACCCCTACGCGCGCTCCAAGCGACAAGGCGAGGCGCTGGTGGCCGAGTTCGCCGGCGACTTCCGCACGCTGATCGCACGCCTGGGCGCCGTGTACTCGGACTGGTGCGAGTTCACCCCGCTGTACACCTTGCTGCGCACCTGGTCCTCGCCCTCGTGGCGCCAAAAGATCCTGGCCGGCAAGGGCACCGCGGCGCTGCCGTACATCCACGTCCGCGACGTAGTGGCCTTCTTCGCGCGCGTGCTCGAGCGCGCCGACGTGCTCGGTAACGGCGAGGTGCTCATCGCCAGCCCTGACCAGGCGGCCTCTCATCGGCAGTTGTTCGAAGGCGCCATGGCCGCGCTCTCGGACACCCGGCCCAAGCCCATGCTGATGCCCAAGGTCTTGATCCGGCCGGGCCTCCACGCGCTCGGCTTGCTCGGCCAGCTCAGCGGCGAGCCGCCCTTTGAGCAGCCGTGGATGGCCGACTACGTCGACAAGGCGATGCCGGTGGACGCCAGCCAGACCCGCCAGCGCCTCGGCTGGGAGCCCAACCCGCGCTTTGGGGTGCTGCGCCGACTGCCGTTCCTCATCGAGAACCAGAAGACCCAGGCCCAGGAATGGCACCGCCGGAACGTGGCGGCCATGAAGCACGTGCAGGTGCCCAATCACCTGCGGATCTTCCAGCTAATCGAGGACCACGAGCCCGCGCTGGTCCAGGCGGCGGTGGAGCTGTGCCTCTCGCAGGAGACCAGCACTCGCTTCCCTAACTACCAGCGGCTGGCGCGCGAGGAGCTATCCACCTCGGCGCAGCAGACCTTCGTGCACCTCAAGAACTCCATCCGCACCCGGGAGAAGGCCCTCTTCAAGACCCACTGCGAGGCGCTGGCGGAGCGGCGCCACGCCGCTGGTTTCACGTTGGGGGAGGTGGTCGACATCAACGAGGCCAAGCGCGATGCCTGCCTGCGCGTGCTCCTCGAGGACCCCCGCACCCGGGGCCTGGAGGGCCCGCTGATCGAGGCCATCAACGGCACCTTCCGCTTGGGGATCGACCAGCTCTACGACAGCTTCGAGGCCCTCGACGGCGGCTTTGTTCCGGCGGAGCCTCCGGGTTAAGGAGCCGTTCAGTTCGGCCTGTAGGGCATCTGGGTCTCTGTACTTGTTGGTGGCGTGGGCATTCTGTCCGAGTGGCACCAGTCGCGCTTCGCGCGCCAGCCACTACGCGCGAGGACGCGCGGGGGAGCTTCGATTCGAGCGCTGGAGCGCAGTGCCCCTAATCCACCAGGCAACCCTGCTGCATGCCGCAGCCGGCGGGGAGGTTGTTCTTGGTCTGCCGGCAGCCGGCGTTGCGCGCGAAGCTCACGCCACCCGTCAGATCCGGCCCGAACGCTGCGGCGCTCCAGGCCGCGTTGATCGCGTGGCTGGAGGTGTCACGGATCTCGAGGTTCGTGAAGGACGCTGCGCTGGGTACGTAGCTCGCGGTGAAGTTCCCCACGGTCAGCGCCGCGTTGTCGGTGCTCATGGCCGGCCTGCAGTTGTTGCTGATGATGCCGTTCGGTCCGCCGGCGTACTCGATCACCACGTGGTCGAGCTGTGATCCCTGGGCGCTTCTGAGCCAGATCCCGGGCCAGTCACCGGCCGCCCGCGCGCTCTTGGCCGAGGTGAAGATGATCTTGGCGGCCGCGGTGCCGATCGCGCGCAGGACTCCGGTGTGCTCGCCGCCGCCGCCCACGATGCCGAAGGAGATATAGTCGTCAAAGCGCAGCTCGGCGCCGGGCTCGACGGTCAGCGTGACGACGGGGAAGGGCGCTACCTTGGCGACGACCTGCACGCGTCCGAAGACGAAGTGGATGGGGACGCCGAAGTTGCGGATCGTGAGGTCGCTGGTGACGTCGAGGCTCTGCTCCACGCGGATCACGTCGGCGAAGTTGCCGGTGTAGCTGCCGGTGGGGAGCGTCGCGAGCGCGGCGATCGTCAGCGAGAGCACCGCCGCATTGGCGGCCTCGCCGGAGTCCCTGATGGTGAGATCTCGCGAGGTCGAAGTGAAGGCCGCCGCGGCCAAGAGCAGGACGCCGTAGCCCTTGGAGTGCGAGATCACCGTATGATCGACGGTGATCACCGGGCTGGGCGCGCCCTGAATGTTCTCTCCATTGAGCTCCAGCGTCGCGCCGTTGCCGGTCATCCCTCCGCCGCCGTCGAGCTCGACGTAGGCGAGGTCGATGGGGCTGGAGGCGTTGTATCCGCGGATTCCGCCCCAAGCGTCGCTGGCGACGCGCCGCTCGAACCGGATCGGCCGGTCGGCGGTGCCGCGCGCGATCAAGCGAGCGGTGTTCATGCTGGTGTCGCCGCGCACCGTGATCGTCCGGTTGGCCGCGACCTGCACCACCGCGCAGGGCTCGATCGTCAGCGTCGCTGGCGCGCGGACGGTGATGTACTCCTTCACGAGGTGCGTGGTCCCGCCGACCCAAGTCTCATTCGCCACGATGTCGGTCGCGTGCTCGACCACCCCCGTCGGAGCCGCGCAGCCCGCCAGCGTCCCGGCGTCGACCGCCAGCATCCCGGCGTCGGCCGCCATCATCCCGGCGTCGGCCGCCATCATCCCGGCGTCGACCGACGGCATCCCGGTATCGGTCGATGACATCCCGGCGTCGGCCACGGTCACCGCCGCGTCGGATGCCGCGCCATCGGTCGTCGTGACCGTCGGGTCGCCGCAAGCCAGGACGGTCGTGAGGAGGACGAAGTGCAATCGCATTGCCCGAGAGTGCCAGGTCGAACGTCGAACACAAGCGGGGGTCGCGGCCCTCAGTGAGCGCAATCTCATGCGAGAAAACAAGGCATTTGCGGTCACAGCGGACCACGCGCCGAACGTCTCTGCACGCCGCTCCCGTCTGGTGCGCGCCCTGCCGTGTGACAGAAGATCGACGTTCGGAGCGTTGGATCGAGGCCACAACTGCGGCTAGCCAGGCCCCCGCCGCCTGTGACCCACAAACTGCTGGAAAGATCGGCCTCACTGCCGGTACGCTCGGGGCTCCTCGTGAAGGTCACCACTCACACCGGCGCTGCCTACCAAGTCGACATCGACGGCGAACACGTCCGGGTCGGGCATCAGGGCGTCAACGCCGATATCGTCCGTCCGAGCGACGACGTGATGGTCTACTCCGCGCTCGGCTTTCCAGATCCAGTGGTCGTTCGTCGCCACGAGCTGGTGATCGGCAGCGAGCGCATCCCGCTCAGCGAGATCGGCGCGTCGGCGGCGGACCAGCTGGCCCTCGAAGGCTTCGCTGCCTTGCTCGAAGGCGCGGCCAAGCAGCTCAGGATCGCCTCATCGAACGCTGAGAAGTTGAAGGACTTCCGAGCCGCGCTCTCTCCGCTCGGGATCGCGGTGGTGGCCCCCGAGAAGCTCCCGCTCGACGTGATCGAGGACGGCAAGACCTACGAGGACAACGCGCTCAAGAAGGTGCGGGCCTGGGTCGCGATGACCGGCCAGGCCTGCGTCGCGGATGACAGCGGCATCGCCATCGACGCGCTCGGTGGCGCGCCCGGCGTGCACTCCGCGCGGTACTCCGGCGTGAACGGCGCGGGCCGGCATCAGGCCAACAACGACAAGATCCTCAAGAACCTCGGCGATATTCCGGACGAGCAGCGCACGGCGACCATCTCCACCGTGCTGGCCTATCAGGTCCCCGGCGAGCAGCCGCTCTTGTTTCGAGCCGACGTGAAGGGCCGGGTCATCCGCGAGCCCAAGGGCGATATGGGCTGGGCCTCCGACGTGCTCTTCATCCCCGATGGCTGCACCAAGACCCTCGCCGAGCTCTCCGGTGAAGAGCGGCTCAAGTACACCTCGCGCCATCGGGCACTGCAGATGCTGTTGGCCTACCTCGAAACCCAGCAGAAGGAGTAGTCGATGCCGATTCATCATCCCGGTACGATCTCGGGTCCGGCTGGCTTCGATCCCCAGCGCTTCTTCGAGGAGGTCGTGGCCAGCGCGCTGGTCGCTCGGCGCCAAGCCGGAGAGCGCCTCGCTGGTTCCGTCCTGGTCGAGGTTGATCGCGTAGGAACGTGGCGCATCGATCTGGCGCGCGCCGTGGTCGAGTCGAGCGATGCCCGCGCTGACGCCTCGATGAAGGTCGACGCTAAAGACCTAGAAGCGCTGATCCGCGGAAAGCTCGACGTCAGCGCGGCGGTTCGCGATGGGCGCCTGCTCCTCGACGGTAATGCGGACGCGCTCCAGCGTCTCAGCCTGATCTTGAAGCCCTAGAAATATCGCGAGCGTGCTCAGCCGCGGATCGGGCGCGGCGGCTTAAAGGTCCCCTCGGGCGCCGGCTCGTCGGCCTGAGGCGCGCGTCGGACCACGCCCTCGCCACCAGAGAAGGCGTCGAAGGCCCGGGAGGCCTGATCCAGATCTTCGCTCACGGGCCGGTCTAGCCCGAGCGCGGCGACCGCGGCGGGGGAGGCGTGGAGGGCGCGCTCGATCGCGGCCGCCGCCTTGGGTGCGCCCTGTTGATCGCGGAGGACTTTGCTGAGCCGCAGGAGATCAGCGACTTTCTCTTTGAGCAGCGGGACGTCATCGATCAGCGCGCTGGCTTCGATGAGGGTGCTGAGATGCCGCTCGTTGTCCTCGGTGTACGCGTAGTGCCCGTCGGCGTCGCGCGTGAGGAATTGGGAGGCGAGGGTCGCGAGTTCGTCGGTCACTGGCGGACGATAGCGCGATAGGTATCGGCTGGGACAGGTGCGTTCGGGCTGGCCTTCTGGGCTGCGACGATCGCGTCGGCGGTACCGCCGAGCTTTTGTGCATCTCGAACGAGGTCGGTGCGCTCGCCGGGCGTGATCACGCTGTCATCGAGGGCGGTCCGAAGGCCCGCCTGAGCGTCCTGGATCCGTGTCTGGATGGCCTTCTTGACGTCCGTAGGGATCTCGCCAGAGCGACCAATCCTGTCGCTCATGGCAGTGAGATCCTGGGCATAGCGGCCAAAAGCCTGGCTCCCAAGCTGGGGGTGACCGGCCTGATAAGCACTGGCTCCAGTGTTTACGAGACCAACCAGACCAGACGCTGCTCCATCACCCATTTCAGTATCTCCTCATGAGGCTTCCTCGCCTCGGGTCACGTTATCGACCCCTCACTCGTGGTGTTGCTAAAAAGTGTACAGATTTCGCCAATGTACGCGCAAGTGCGTCCCTAGAATACACCGCTCGAGCTACGTCCCGGTAGTTGCTGGGTTCCACATGGTGTAAACGCTCCCGCGTGAGCACCTACCGAACTGTTGCCGAGATGTTTGTCGACCGGGTCAAGCAGACTCCGGACCGCGAGGCCTACCAGTACCCGAGCGGATCGAGCTGGGGGCGCTACACCTGGAAAGAGGTCGGAGAAAAAGTGCGGGCGATCGCGCTCGGCCTCCGCAGCCTCGGCCTAGCCGACGAAGAGCGCGCCGCCATTCTCGCCGGCACGCGCGTCGAGTGGATCTTCTGCGATCTCGGTATCCTCTGTGCCGGCGGGGCCACCACGACGATCTACCCCTCGAGCACCGCTGAGGACTGCGCGTACATCCTGACCGACTCCGGGACGGCGATGCTCTTCGCCGAGAACGACGATCAGGTCGCCAAGATCGCCGGCGTTCGGAGCCAGCTCCCCGGCCTCAAGAAGGTGATCGTCATCGACGGCAAGGGCGGCCACGACGGCTGGGTCATCTCCCTCGAGGAGCTGATGCAGAAGGGCCGCGCCTACGACGCCGAGGACTCCACCCGTTACGAGAAGATCGTGGCCTCGGTGAAGGGCGATTCGCTCGCCACCTTGATCTACACCTCTGGAACCACCGGCAAGCCCAAGGGCGTCGAGCTCACGCACGATTGCTGGGTCTACGAGGGTGAGGTCGTGGCCTCCTCGGGCCTCGTCACCGCCGACGATCTCCAATACCTCTGGCTCCCGCTGGCACACTCCTTCGGTAAGGTCCTCGAGGCCGTGCAGCTGCGGCTCGGCTTCTCCACCGCGGTCGACGGCCGCATCGACAAGATCGTGGAGAACCTCGGCGTCATCCGCCCGACCTTCGTGGCGGCCGTGCCGCGCATCTTCGAGAAGGTCTACAACAAGGTCGTCGCCGGCCCCAAAGAGGCGGGCGGCGCCAAGTGGGCCATCTTCAAGTGGGCGATCGAGGTCGGGAAGGCCGCGTCCAAGGAGATCCAGGCGGGGCGCAAGCCGGGCGGCCTCCTGGCCATGAAGTACGCGATCGCTGATAAGTTGGTCTACTCCAAGCTCAAGGATCGTTTCGGCGGCCGGATCCGCGTCTTCGTCTCCGGCTCCGCGCCGCTCAACCGCGAGCTGGCGGAGTTCTTCCACGCCTGCGGCATCCTGATCCTCGAAGGCTACGGCCTCACCGAGTCCAGCGCGGGCACCTTCGTGAACCGGCCCGATCGCTATCGCTTCGGCACGGTGGGCATCCCCTTCGAGGGGACGCAGCTGAAGTTCCTGGAGGACGGAGAGATCTTGATCAAAGGCCGCGGGATCATGCGCGGCTATCACAACTTGCCTGAGGCTACCGCCGAGGCGCTGGACGGCGAGGGCTGGCTCCACACCGGTGACATCGGAAATCTCAGCCCGGAGGGCTTCCTGCAGATCACCGATCGCAAGAAGGATCTGATCAAGACCTCCGGCGGCAAGTACGTCGCCCCGCAGTCCATCGAAGGGAAGATGAAGGTTCTCTGCCCCTTCGTCAGCCAGCTGGTCGTGCACGGCGACAACCGGAACTTCTGCGTGGCGCTGGTGACGATCGAGGAGGAGGCCATCAAGAAGTGGGCGGCCGAGAACGGCCTCAGCAACTTGAACTATGAGCAACTGGCCGGGCACCCCAAGGTCCGCGAGCTCCTCCTGGGATACTTCAAGCAACTCAACGAGGGCCTGGCCAGCTACGAGTCGATCAAGGACTTCGCGATCCTCCCCGCCGATCTCACCGAGAAGGCGGGTGAGCTGACCCCCAGCCTCAAGCTGAAGCGGAAGTTCGTGGAGAAGAAGTACAAGGACCTGCTCGAGAAGTTCTACGCGGGCTCGGTCGAGAAAGTCTGAGGCATTGGTGATCAAATTCTCCTTCCCCAAGAACCTGGCGGCGATCCGGGACGCCTCCTCCCTGCTGGTGATCGGATCGCACTCGACCTTCGAGTCCAAGACGCTCAGCAAGGTCGTGGGTCCCGAGCTGGCCCGCTTCCTCGCCGAGCTGGCCAAGGACACCAAGCCCGGTGACAACGGCGGGGTCGGCTCCACGCTGACCTCGAGCACGCCGCGCAAGCTGATGCTGGGGGTCTTGCCGGAGCGGATCTCTCGCTACAACGCCGAGGCGCGGCCAGAGGCGGTGCACCGGGTCGTAAGCGCGTCGGGGATCGCGCGGGCCAAGGGGCGCGCGGGGATCTTCGTAGTCCTGGACAAGGACGCCCACCTCCTGCCGGTGCTCAACGCGATCGGCCGAGCGTGTCCGCTGTTCACCCGGGAGTCCAAGCGGGATGAAGAGAGCGAGCTGGCGGTGGTGTTCGCCAACAGGAAGGGCGCGATCCTCCCGGTCGATGCTCAGGCCATGTCCACTATGATGAACGCCCAAAACGCGGCGCGCCTGGTGGATACTCCCCCCTCGGAGCTCAACACCGAGGCGCTGGCCGGCGAGGCCCGTCGAGCGCTCGACGGCCTCAAGAGCGTCAAGATCACCGAGTACGTCGGGGACGATCTGCTCGAGCACGGGCTGCGCGGTATCTTCTCGGTCGGCAAGGCCGCCGACGTCCCGCCCCGCATCCTGATCGCGCAGTACAAGCCGTCGAAGGCCCAAGGCCCGCACATCGCGCTGGTCGGCAAGGGCATCACCTTCGACACCGGCGGCCTGCACATCAAGGCTCGCGGCTTCATGGAGGGGATGAAGAGTGACATGGGCGGCGCGGCGGCGGTGCTCATGGCCTTTCGCACGTTGGTGGAGGCCAAGGTTCCGCGGCGCATCACCTTGGTGCTCTGCGTGGCGGAGAACGCGGTCGGTCCCAAGGCCTATAAGCCCGACGACATCCTGACCATGCACTCGGGGAAGACAGTGGAGATCAACAACACCGACGCGGAGGGGCGTCTGCTTCTGGCCGACGGCGTGAGCTACGCGGCGCGGGTCCTGGGCGCAGAGGTCATCCTCGACGCGGCTACCCTGACCGGGGCTCAGCCGATGTCCACGGGGATGATCCACGCGGCCGTGATGTCCAATGACGCCCGCCTGGAGAAGCTGCTGGTCGACGCCGGCCAAAAGAGCGGCGACCTCTGTCATCCGCTGCCCTTCGCCCCGGAGTTCTTCCAGGCCGAGTTCAAGAGCCCCATCGCCGACATGCGCAACTCCGCCAAGAACCGCTCCAACGCGCAGTCCAGCTGCGCAGGGCAGTTCATCTTCAGCCACGTGGAGGACACCGGAGTACGCTGGGCCCACGTCGACTTGGCGGGCCCGGCGTATCGCGCTGATCGCGGCACCGGCTACGGGGTGGCGCTCCTGGCCGAGGCCGTGCGCGGGCTCAAGTAGTCCCCCACCCCGCCCCGTGTTATGGCCAGCCCATGGCCAAGCTCAAGAAGCTCAACCAGATCGTCGCCGTCGAGAAGGACATCAAGACGCGGGTCTTCGGCCGCCTCAGCGAGATCTACAAGCTCTTCCAAAAGCCGAGCGTGTTCTCCGGCTTCGCCAAGAGCTATCGCAAGAAGGACGAGGAGAGTGAGGACTTTCCCCCTGAAAAGCAGGTCGTTCAGGCCAACGCCGAGGAGCTGCTCAAGGAGATCGTCCGCGAGATGTCGGAGCTGTTCGACATCACGGCGACCAAGGACTGGGCCAACACCCAGGCGCAAGCCGACATCGTGGTCGACGGCAAGACGCTGCTGAAGGCGGCGCCCTCGACCTTCATCTTGTTCCTGGAGAAGCAGCTGCGCGATCTCAAGGCGGAGATCGAGAAGCTCCCCGTGCTCGATCCCTCGGAGGAGTGGGCCTTCGACGCCTCGAGTCAGCTGTACAAGTCTCCCCCCAGCTCTACCCACAAGACCAAGAAGGAGCCGCGGGTCATCACCAAGTTTCAGCCCACGGAGCACCATCCAGGCCAGGCCGATGTCGTCTACGAAGACCGGGTCGTCGGCTACTGGGACACGGTGAAGATGAGCGCGGCGATGCCGACGTTGCGTCGTCGCCAGCTCCTGGAGCGTATCGAGGCCCTGTCCAACGCGGTGAAGGCCGCGCGCGAGCAGGCCAATGAAGCCGAAGCGCCTCCCCGGGAGGTCGCCAAGGCCCTGTTTGACTATCTGTTCGCGGAGCCCAGCTAAGGCTGAGTATGAGTTGCGAGTGCGTTTCTTGAGTTGAGCGAGGGGAAGCTGAAATTCAAGCTGAAGATGAACTGTTTCTCTCTGCAATCCATGACATGGAGGTTCGAGTCCTCCCCGACTCCATTCGATGAGCCGGTGACGGAATTGGTAGACGTCTGCTGGGGCGATGTCCCTGGTGGGTCATGGGAGCTTCGGAGGAACGAGCTAAGACTAAAGCTGTACCCAGAAGCTCAAAACGGGCTGGGACCATCGAATCCCGGTTTCCGCGGCTGTCGCTTGAGACACCGGTGCAATTCCGGTCTGCTCCGTATTCGGTGGAGCAGTAGCTCAGTTAGTAGAGCGCAAGCTCTTAGATCTGATCCGCGGACAAAAGCCGTCGATGGTACTTGGCAGAGAATGATGGGCCACCAGGCGTTCTCAAAATGGGCCCGGAGGGTAGGCTACACTCTCCGGGCCCGCCTATTCTCTCTCGCCGCGGGACGAGCGCTTGCCGCGCCCCTATGCTGAACCAGGCGAGCGTCTCGTCCGTCGCTGGTCGCGCCGGACACTGACCCTCAGCACGTACGGAAGCTGCTGCCTTCTTTTGCTGGGGCTCAGCCCGGTCGCGCTCCCGCTGCTGGCCTTGGTTGACCTAGTACGGCGAACTCGCCTCGGCGCGACCCGCTTTTGGCTGATGGTGACCGTCTACTTTGTCCTCGAGGTGCTGGGCGTGGTGGGGGCGCTGGGGGTTTGGATCGCGGGTGGTCCAAAGTTCCTCGACCGTAACTATCGCCTCCAGCGCTGGTGGGTGCGGGCGCTCTTCTTCACCGGGGCGCGGATCTACGGGTTGGTGATCACCGTCGAGGGCGCCGAGCTGGCGGCACAGGGACCGATGCTCCTCTTTGTACGGCACGTCAGCTTGATCGACGCGCTCTTGCCCACGGTCTTCGTCTCGGACCGGGCCGGGATTCGGCTGCGGTTTGTGCTCAAGGCGGCGCTCCTCTTCGACCCTTGCCTCGACATCGTGGGTCAGCGGCTCCCCAACGTGTTCGTGCGTCGAGGCCGGGAGGCCTTTGAGCGTGAGGTGGCCGCCATCGCCGCGCTGGCCCACGACCTGGAGGCCCAAGACGGCGTGATCATCTTCCCTGAGGGTACCCGCTACTCGCCTGAGCTGCGGGCCAAGATCCGCGCCAGTCTCAGCGCGCGGCAAGATCCGACCGCCTTGGCGCGCATGGATGAGCTGGTGCATCTGCTGCCTCCGCGGATCGGAGGTCTGCGGGCTTTGCTCGGCCGCGGGGCTGGCGCGGACCCCGTGTTCCTAGGCCACAAAGGCCTGGAATCCGTGCGGCGCTTCGGCGATCTCCTAAGTGGTCGGCTGGTCGGCGCGCACATCGCGATCAAGTTCTGGCGCGAGCCCAGCGGGCTGGTTCCGACCGAGGAAGCCGCGGCTTTGGCTTGGTTTCATGAGCAGTGGAAGCGCCTCGATCGCTGGGTCGGTCAGGCCTGACCCTCCCTTTCATGACCGATCACAACTCCCGCGCGGCTGTGTAAACTGGCCATGGTGAATCGGATCACCGCTCCCGTCGCCGGTGGCCCGCTGCCGCCGAGCCCCGAGGCCGAGTTCACGGCTTGGGTGAGCGCCGCGCTGAGCCGCCGGGGGCCAC
>Ga0154020_10006011_pt1 | contig 14227 bp, 9 predicted proteins | sample Klosneuvirus_201_FD_109709 | JGI IMG/M metagenome (GOLD analysis project Ga0154020, IMG submission 109709) | Active sludge microbial communities from wastewater, Klosterneuburg, Austria - Klosneuvirus_20160825_MG | ecosystem: Engineered > WWTP > Aerobic digester > Activated sludge | place...
CGTGAAGACCACGCATCGGATCGCCCGCTGGTTGCCGTCCTCATGCGGGGCATCGGGGCGGTCGTCGGCTGAGATCACCTTGTAACCGGTGATGCCGCGCACCATGAGCGCGGCCACCAGGCGGGCCTCGGCGGGCGGCTCGTCGTCCGGGGAGCGATCAATCTCGATCTCTTGAAAGAGGAGGATGTCCGGCCCTTTCCCACCCTCCAGTTTCGATACCACCTGGGCGATCGTCGCCACCTTGGTGCGCATATGCGAAGGGGTGTACACATTGGGCCTGTACTCCTCATAAACCGAAATGCCGTCGGCATCGAAGAGGTTCTCGACGTTGTACACCATCACGGTGAAGGACCTGGCCCGGGCCTCGCCGGTCGCGATCAGCAGGAAAAGCAGGGCCAGGGTGACACATCGATTCGCCATCATGTCCGCAGGAAAACAGCCGTGCCTGTCGTTGACCAGTACCAAGACGGGCCTCATCACGCTTCCATGCCTTCCCCCACCGCGGTGCTCTCTCTGAACGGTCTGACCGTCAAACGAGGCGATGTCACAATCCTCGACGAGGTCACGTGGATCGTCCTGCCCGGCCAGCATTGGATCGTGCTTGGAGCCAATGGCTGCGGAAAGACTTCCCTGCTCAAGACGTTGCTCGGCTATCTGTCTCCGTCGGGCGGAACGCTGTCGTTGCTCGGTCGGAACTACGGGGAGACAGACTGGCGCGAGCTGCGTCCCTTGATCGGCATTGTCACGAGCGCACTTCACGCGTCCATCCCGGCCGCCGAGCCGGCCCTCGAAACGGTGATCTCCGGTCGCTACGCCCAGCTCGATCTCTGGGCGCCGACCACGAAGAGCGACGAAACCGCCGCCAAGCGCCTGCTGGTGCAGGTCGGGGGAAGCGCTTTGGTCGACCGTCCCTGGACCTACCTGTCGCAAGGAGAACGTCAGCGGGTCCTCATCGCCCGCGCCCTGATGGCCCGTCCGCGGCTGTTGATTCTCGATGAGCCCTGCGCCGGTCTCGATCCGGTCGCCCGGGCTGAGTTTCTGGCGTTCGTCGATCTGCTCGCCCGGCAGCGGCGCTCACCCTCCCTCATCCTTGTGACCCATCACGTGGAGGAAATCACGCCCGCCTTCACCCACGCACTCGGTCTTCGGCAAGGGCGCGTCCACGCCGCCGGCCCTCTCAAATCGGTGGTGGTCTCCAAGGTGCTCAGTTCCCTCTTCGACGCCCGCCTGCACGTGCGCCAGGATCGGGGTCGCTACCAGGCTTCCGTCGCCGTCTAGGTCGGCCGACGATCGCACGGACCATCCACCTCCGTTTCCGCCCGGCACCCACCGTCTCCTCTCCATGAAATCGCTTCTCTGTTTTCTCGCGCTCTGGCTCCCGGTGGCCGCCCTCGCCGCCTCCCGGCCCAACATCGTGTATCTATTGATCGACGACATGGGCTACGCCGACTGCGGCTTCAATGGCGGCCGGGACATCCAGACACCGCAGCTCGACCGACTGGCCCGCGCCGGCGCCGTGTTGACCTCGCTTTACGGACAACCGGTCTGCTCTCCCACCCGCTCTGCCTTGTTGACCGGTCGCTATCCCACGCACACGGGGGTGTATACGATTGTCCGGCCCGGAGCTCAATGGGGGCTGCCTCTGACCGAGCGCCTCCTGCCCCAGGCCCTGCGCGACGTGGGCTACACCACGGCGATTTGCGGCAAATGGCACTTGGGCGAATTCGAAAAGGCTTACCAACCGACGCAGCGCGGGTTCGATCACCAATACGGCCACTTCTTCGGGGCGATCGACTACTTTGAACACGCGCGCGACCGCAAACCGGACTGGTACCGCAATGACCAGCCCCTGAAGGAGGAAGGCTACACGACGCATCTCATCGCCCGGGAGGCCTGCCGGCTGATCCAGGCTCAGCCGGCGGACAAGCCGCTGTTTCTCTATGTGCCGTTCAACGGGGTGCACGCTCCCTATCAGGTGCCTCCGACCTACCTGCAACCCTACCAAGCCTTGCCGACGGCGCGGCGGACGCTGGCCGGAATGCTTGCCGCGGTGGACGAGGCCGTGGGCCAGATCGTCGCGGCCCTGAAGGCAAGGGGACTCGACCAAAACACCTTGATCCTCTGCTCGAGTGACAACGGAGGCGTCGATCCGAATCGCGTCACCTCCAACACCCCATTGCGCGCCGGCAAAGGCACCCTCTACGAGGGCGGTGTCCGGCTGGCGGCCTTCGCCACCTGGCCGGGTCGGATTCCGGCGGGAATCAGGGTGGATCAACCGCTCCATGTGGTCGACTGGTACCCCACCCTGCTGAAACTCACCGGAGCTCCGACCGAACAAACGCACGCTCCCGATGGTGTCGATGTCTGGCCCGTGCTGACCGAGGGAGCTAAGTCGCCGCACGAGGCTCTGCTGCTCTGCGGTACCCGCTGCACGGAATCCGCCGCCCTCCGCATGGGCTCTTGGAAACTGATCGTGCAGCCGGCCCCGCCGGAGGAAGGGGAACCGAAGGGAGCGAGGAAGCGGGCCGACCGGGAGAAACGCGCCGAACTCTACGACCTGGCGAACGACATCGGGGAACAACACGACCTCGCGGCCGCCCACCCCGAACGCGTGCAGGCAATGCGCGCACGGCTGGACGCCTTCCTGGCCCACGCCGTGCCTTCTCCCGCGGGAAAGGACTGAGGGCGCCTGCCTCCGTTCGCTTTTTTCCCGGGCCGGAGCTCGCCCTGGGCGCTGATCACCTGCCTTTCCCGAATTGAAACCGTGAACGCTGATCACTTCGAGAATCCAATCCTGCGAGGGGTGAATCCTGATCCGTCCATCTGCCGGGTGCGGGACGACTTTTATCTCATCACCAGTTCGATGTTTTTTTACCCGGGGATCCCGGTCTATCACAGCCGTGACTTGGTGAACTGGCGTCTGCTGGGGCACGCCCTGACCCGCGCCGAGCAGTTTCATCTCCAGCTGAACCACGGCAACCCCATGATCTATGCCGCGACGTTGCGGCACCACGGGGATACGTTCTACATCATCACAACCGATGTGCACGGCGGTGGAAACTTTTACGTGACCGCCAAGGATCCCGCGGGACCATGGTCCGCTCCGGTCTTGGTCGATCGGGCGATGTTCGATCCGAGCCTCTTTTTCGACGACGACGGCAAGGTCTACTACACGCGGCGCGGGGACTTGGCCGACAAGGATATCGTCCAAGCCGAGATCGACCTCACCTCCGGCCGGCTGCTCACTCCCCTGCGATCAATTTCGAAGGGGCTCGTATCCGACGACACGGAAGGACCGCACCTCTACAAAATCAACGGCTGGTACTACCTGACCATGGGCGAAGGGGGCTCGCGCGCGCTCCACATGCAGACCATCGCCCGCAGTCGCTCTCCGTACGGACCGTTCGATCCCTGTCCGCACAATCCGTTTCTCTCGCAACACCACGCCTGGTGGCATCCCATCCGCGCGGTCGGTCACGCCGACTTTGTTCAGTCGGCCGATGGGCGCTGGTGGACGGTCTTTCTCGGAACACGTCACGCCAGCTACGACGGCCACAGCACGATCGGACGCGAAACTTTCCTTGCCCCCCTGTCCTGGATCGACGGCTGGCCGGTCGTCGAAGCCACTCACACCCGGCAATTCACCGTGCAGGTTCCCACCTTGCCCTTGCATCCCTGGGCCGCCGGGCCGGCGAGGGACGACTTTGACTCCGTCGACCTGGATCCCGCCTATGTCCAGCTGTCCTGCCCTCAAGAGCCACGTCACAGTCTGACGGAACGTCCTGGTTTTCTGCGGCTGCGGGGGCAGGCCGCCACGCTGGGCGCCGCCCGGCCGGTCGCCTTCGTGGGTCGACGGCAGGAGGACATGCGCGGGAGCTTCTCACTTCGTATCGAATTTTCGTCTACATCAGCCAAGGAGGAATCGGGCCTGACCGTTTTTCAGGGCGCACAGTTTCACTACGACCTTGCCCTGACAACTCGGGGCGGACGTCCGGTCGTGGTGCTGCGCAAGACAGTCGGCGATCTTGTCGTCGAGGCCGCGACCCGGGAGGTGATGTCCACGTCACTCTGGCTGAAGGTGGATATGACCCCGGATCGCTACACGTTCTCCTTTGCGGAAGTGGAGCATGAGTGGCGCGAGTCGGGCACCGCCCTTCCCAACCTTATCGCCACGGAGGTGGCGGGCGTCTGGTCGGGCGCGCTGTTGGGCGCCTACAGCACCGGACACGGCCAGGCCTGCGTGCACCCGGCGGACATCGACTGGTTCGAATACAAGGCGCTTCATTGAAGCCACCGTGACCGCCCGGTGGGGCGGTCAGCGGGCCTCGGCCACAAACCGTGGAATGATACCGTCGAAACTGCCATTGGAGAAGAACACCACGACGCGGTGTCGGTCCTTCGGTGCCGACGCTTGGGCGCGCAGGAGTTCATCGAACAGCTCCAGATTGGTCGGGGTCGCGCACCCCTTGACGCCCTTCCCGGCGAGGTGCTCGAGCACCGCCGCGGTGTCGAAGCGTTCCTCCGGCTTGAGTTTGTCCGCCCGGTTCACTGCTCCGAGGAACACGGCATCCGCCCGCGCCAGCGCCTCCATGAAGGCGGTTTGGAGCACATTGGTCCGGGCGGTGTTGCTCCGCGGCTCGAACACCGCCGTGAGGTGCGCCCCCGCGTAGCGATTGCGAAACGAGATCAGCGTCTCCGCCAATGCAGTGGGATGGTGCCCAAAATCCTCGATCACGGTCAGCCCTTCCCGTTCGATCAGCACTTCCTGCCGCCGCTTGACGCCACGAAAGCGGGCCAGGGGCGCCGGATCGAGCAGGCTGCGCTCGGGCATGACCGAACGCATCGCGCCTGAGACAAGGGCCGCCGCGGTGGCCGCCATCGCGGCATTGCGGGCGTTGTACATGCCGGGAAGCGCGAGCTTCAAATCCGCCCAAGGCTGCCCGCGCCAGAGGAGCCGGAACCGAATGCCATCGTTCGCCTCCGAGAAGTCGACGATCCGCACATCGCAGCCGTCACCCACTCCCACCCGCATCACCCGGGTCCAGGTCAGTCCGCCGAGCGCCGCCAGATTGCTGTCATCACCATTGACCACCACCCAGCCATTGCGGGGCACGATGCGCGTCAGGTGGAGGAACGTCCGCTGAATGTCCGCCACATCGCGAAAGATGTCGGCATGATCAAACTCGAGGTTGTTCAACACCGCTACGGTGGGCGCGTAATGGATGAACTTGCTGCGTTTGTCGAAAAACGCGCTGTCATACTCGTCGCCTTCAATGACAAAGGGGTCCTGGAGTGAACCGAGGTGATGTCCGGTGGGCGGGTCCTGCGGCACCCCGCCAATGAGGTACCCGGGGTCGCGGCCGTTCTCGCGCAGGAGGAAGGCGGTCATCGCCGTGGTGGTGGTCTTGCCATGGGTTCCCGCCACCACCACGTTGCGCCGGAGCCGGAGAATGAAGTCGTGCAGCAGCGCCGGCAAAGAGGTGAAGCGCAACGCCCGGGTGTCCAGCAACCACTCGACCTCCGCGTTGCCGCGCGACATCGCATTGCCAATCACCACCAGGTCGGGGGCCAGCTTTTCCAGGCGGATCGGGTCATAACCTTCGTGCACCACAATCCCCGCCTCCGCCAGAACGTGACTCATGGGCGGATAAACGCCCACGTCCGAACCCAACACCTCGTGGCCGGCCGCACGCGCCAGAATCGCCGCGTTCCCCATCGCCGTACCACACACGCCCATGAAGTAGATTTTCATCGTGGTTCCTCGTACATTGTCTCAATGGCCGCTCTCCGCCCGACTTCCGGCACCCAGCCAGGGAACTCCCCGGCCAGCCAGCCCTCGCGGGGCACGCCCAAACGCACCGTCCTGGACCTTGTGGGAATTCGGCAGAGACATCAGTGCAACCGTGCAGGATTTGCCCCACGACAGGAAGCGTCAATTGAGTCCCACCTATCGCACGGGGGCATCACCTTGTTGGCCGGAGCCGCGGCCTCAGCATCGGCGCCACGGGTTGGACATGGGAAGGGAGCGACCCAAGCGGCGCCTACCGGTCGCCGCAACCAGTCTTGCTCCCCTTTCTCCATCCCGCCACACGTCTCTCCATGCCCCTTCTTTTCCGCCTCCTGCCCGCGCTGCTGCTGACGGTCCTGATCTCTACGGCCTCCGATGCGCCGGCCAGACGCCCCAACGTCCTCTTCATCGCGGTCGATGATTTGCGCCCGGAATTCGGGGCCTACGGCGCCACTCACGTCAAGAGTCCAAACCTCGACCGCATCGCCAAGGCCGGCGTGACGTTCACCCGCGCCTATTGCCAGCAGGCCGTCTGCTCACCGACACGCTCCAGCCTGATGACGGGCACTCGGCCGGATACAACGAGGGTATGGGACTTGGTCACCCACTTTCGCGCGGCCCTGCCCGACGTCGTGACCCTGGGACAACACTTCAAGAACCACGGCTACTTCGTCCAAGGCATGGGCAAAATCTACCACGGTTCACTCGACGATGCGCCAACGTGGAGCGTTCCGTGGAGCTCGCCCAAGGCCCTCAAGTACGGCTTGGAGGCAAACCGTACCCTGGATCAACGCCAGTTCGAAGCGACATCCGACGGTCAGGCCGCCGCCAAAGCCCGGGGCAAGGGCAAGAAGAATGCCTCGGCGGATACGAAAGTCGCCGATGGTCCGCCCGCCTCGGGGCTGAACGTGCGCGGTCCCGCCTTCGAGGCCGCCGATGTGCCGGACTCGACCTTCCAGGATGGAAAGGTCGCCGATCTCGCCGTCGCCACCCTGCAGGAGTTGAGCCGGAAAACAGAGCCCTTCTTCCTCGCGGTGGGTTTCGCCAAACCCCATCTGCCCTTCGTCGCTCCCAAGAAGTACTGGGACCTTTATGATCCCGCGAAGATCGAACTGGCTCCGAACAAGTTCCGTCCGAAGGGCGCACCCGACTACGCGATTCTTCCCGGCGGAGAGTTGCGCAACTACCACGGCATCCCGGTCGATTCGGTTCCCGATGATCTCGCCCGGCAGTTGAAGCACGGCTACTACGCCGCGATCAGCTACATGGACGCCCAGCTGGGCCGGGTCTTGGATGAGCTCGAGCGACTGGGCCTGCGTGAAAACACCATCATCGTGCTCTGGGGCGACCACGGCTGGAAACTCGGCGAACATGATGCCTGGTGCAAACACAGCACCTCGGAAAACGACACCCACGCGCCCTTGCTGATCTCGGCCCCCGGAATGAAGGCCGTGGGCTCCAAGTCCGGCGCCTTGGTCGAGTTCGTCGACATTTACCCCACGCTGGCGGAGCTCGCCGGACTGCCCCTGCCCGGCCACTTGGAGGGCTCGAGCATGAAGCCCCTGCTCGACCAACCCAACCGGCCTTGGAAAACCGCCGCCTTCAGCCAGTACCCTCGGTCCAAGGTCCAAACCAAGTCCACCAACGGTCTCATGGGCTACTCCATGCGCACGGACCGCTACCGCTTTACGCTCTGGGTCGACCGGAGCGATGCCACCAGGATCGACGCCATCGAGCTCTACGACCACCAGAGGGATCCCTTGGAAAACACCAATCTCGCGGTTGATCCCGCCCACGCCGGACTGGTCCAACAGTTGACGGCCCAGTGGCAGAAGGGCTGGCGCGGCGCCCGGCCTCCCAGCTCGTAAGCCACCCGACCGGTTCGCGCCCGCTCAGGATCACCTGACCCCAGGGCGCGCGCCCGCTACGCTGCGTTTGCCGAAATACAGCTCTGTCTGCCAGCCTCCCCCCAGATCAGAATCGCCGCGAGAATCCAACGAACGGTTGAATATCTGGCGCAGATCGGGTCACGCCAAAATTGCAGCCACAATCGAACTGGAGGTCATCCGTCCAGGCCAAGGTCAGACCAAAATCGAGCTGTCCCTGCCACCTGAATCCAGGGGCGTCGCCGACTACCGTGAACACCTCCACGTAACCGCTCACCTTTGACGTGAGCGCATGCGCAAACGTGATGGAATTGATGTAAGCCCGATCGTAACCGCCAGCTCCATCAGCAAGGAGATCAATCTCGGCCATCACGGCCGAACTCCACCCTCCCGGGAGCTCATATCCGAGAATGAAAATGACGCCTCCCTCGGTCTCACCGTTCCGAACTTCCGACGGGGAGAGCGGCCACTTGACAAACGGCATGACCGCAAATGCCGTGGAGCCACCGTCATTGCCCCAAAGGTTCACCTTCAGCCGGGTCGTCACCTCGCCGAAGCCAGCGACCGACTCGGTTCTCCGCGTCTGTCGGTTGCTCGTCCGGACACGCACATAGGGATCGACCATCCATTGCAGGTCCATGCGGTGCGTCAGACCCACCTTGAAGTTGGTCGCCGCGGCCATGTAGGTCCTCACACGCAGATCACCTCCCTCGGCGGTGTCCCGGTCCAAGCTGAAGTTGAAACCATCGACCTCAATCTGGAAACGACCAGCATCGACCGTATAAGGACTCTCGGTTTGATCGGGTCGATCCGTAGAAAGCTCGCGTCTTAATGCGTCCGGTGTGGGACGAAAGAGCGTATACTCCGACTTCTTCGTCTCCAACCCAAGTTCACCGGCAGCTAGGCGCCCGATCAGCACAAGAAGGCTCAGCAGCCGAAGCCGCCCGAAGGGAAAGAGGGAAAGACTCATATTAGAATAAGAATATAAAGTTAGGTTTGTCTAACTTTTCATCCATAATCAATCCCCAATCAAATCCATTGCACTAACCCGCTCGCCGGACCACTCACAAATCATCCTAACCCGCTGCCGAACTGGTGTCTGCGCCAGCCAGGACGCTGCCGAACAATCTAAGGACCTCGGAACATCCAGGGATCCGCCCTGACCACAATTTCAGTGGTCGAGGCCGGCCAAGGCTCCATCGTCAGCCAGAACGATGCTGAAGGCACCGGCCCGATCCGGGGATGTGCAAACCGGATCGGGGTCCGTTTCTCGGCCACGATGCGCCCTGACGCGTCAAAGCAGGTGACCTCAACCTGCGTCCCTCCCAGGCGCCGCCGGCCCGCGGATGGGAAAACGCGCCCCAGCACGGACAGGCGTCCATCCTGTTCCCGCAGGCGGGCGGACTGAATGTGCAGGCGAGGACTGGATACGGTTGATACCGGCAGGTATTCCAGATCACCGGTGGGTGTCCGGAGTCCAGCGCAACCCGTGGTCAGGAGGACGGACAGGCTCAGCAACCGGGAAACGATCACACGAGGTCTCATGGGCGGTGGATTGGCGGGCTGTTTCGGGATTGTCGCACGTCGGTACCGATCAATGCTCCGCGCAGATGCAGGCGTACTCGGCCTGCTTGCATTCGGGGCAGAGCGAGAGGTTCAGGTTGAACTTCTCCGTCACAAACTTCCCCGCGGGATTCACCTTGATTTGCACCACGGTGGGAAAGTCATTTCCGGCCGGGAGCGGCCCGTTCGACCGCAGCACGGCGCCGGCGAGCGCGAAGGTGAGTTTTGTCGGCGCGGACCGTTCTCCAGCCGTCACCACCACGACTTGATTGCCGGGTGCCACCGGCTTGTCCTGCGCGTCGAGAAAGGTGATCTGCACGCGGCGGTCGGGGAGCACGAAAAACTCGGCGTGCGGCTCCAGCGCAGTGAGCAGGCGGCCACCATTGGGACCGGCCTCTTTCTTCGCGTGGGTGTGACCATGGTCATGATCCTTTGTTTTCTCGGCGGCCCCGGCGGGTCCGATCAAGGTCAGGGCGGCGAACAGGGGGAGGGCGAGCAGGTAGGTTTTCATGGAGATTTCGGGTTGAAGTGACGGTTCAAAGTGGAATCGAAGGCGGGAAAGCATGTTCATTGGGCGGCCGCGGCATCCCGTGCGATCGCCCGCTCCGCTGCACGGCGGCCGAATTTGAGAAACACGAGAGGGCGGACCAGAAACTCCAGCAGGGTCGAGGAGACCAGTCCGCCGACGATCACCACCGCGACCGGGTGGAGGATCTCCTTGCCGGGCCGGTCGCCGGCCAGGACCAGCGGCACCAGCGCGATGCCCGCCGCCAGCGCAGTCATGAGCACGGGAACCATGCGCTCGAGCGTGCCCCGCTCCACCATCGCCCGCGTGAACCCCTCCCCTTCATGTTTCATGAGGTGCAGGTAGTGCGACAGCATCATGATGCCGTTTCGGGCCGCCACGCCGCCGACGGCGATGAAGCCCACCAGGGTGGCGATGCTGATGTTGTCCAAGGTCAGCCAGGTCAGAACCAGACCACCCACCAGCGACAGCGGCAGGCTGAGCATGACCTGGAGCGCAAGAACCAGGCTCTGGAAATAGCCATAAAGCAGAAAGACAACCACCGCCAGGACCACGGTGCTCAATAACAGGATACGCTGGGTCGCATCCTTCTGCGCCTGAAATTCTCCTTCATACGTGATGAAATACCCCTCGGACAGCACCACGCGCTGGCGCACCTCCTCCTGCAGCCGTGCCACTTGGGTACCGACATCGCGCACGGTCGGACGGATCGCCACGGTAAAGCGTCGCTGGCTGTTCTCCCGAAAGATCACATTGGGGCCTTTGGCCTCACGCACGTCCGCCACCAGGGAGAGAGGAATGCGCTGGCCGGTGCTCGTTTCGACCGGCAGTTGCGCGATGCGCTCGGGCGAATCACGCCACGCCACGGGTAGTCGGATCACCAGATTCACGACCCGCTGACCTTCGCGCAACTCCGCCACTTCCTTGCCGCCTAGCAGGGTGCTCAACTGCTCGTTGAGGCCGCCCGGGGTGACTCCGTAGGCGGTGGCCCGGCTGCGGTTGGCTTCGATCCGGAGCTGGGAAATGGAAGACTGCTGGTCCAGCTTGGCGTCCGTCAGGCCGGGGAGCGTCGCAGCCACGGCTTGAATCTCGGTCCCAAGGCGTCGCAGGGTGTCCAGATCAGGTCCGAACACCTTGATGACCACCGGTGCGGACACTCCGCTCAACATATGACCAATGCGGTCCGCGAGCGGCCCGCCGACGGCCGCGAAAATGCCGGGAATTGTTTTCAGACGCTGCTGCATCTCCGCCAGGATCGCCTGCCGGCTGCGGGCCTGGCCACCCTCGTGGCCCACTCGCTCGCGGAAATCCACGTCGAATTCCGCGGTCGACACCGGCACGACGTGATCCCCGCGTTCGGCCCGGCCCAGGCGGCGCCCCACCTGGCGGACCTCCGGCACGGCCAGTATCTGCTCCTCCACCACATCGGCGATCGCATTCATCTCCGTCAGGGAGGTGCCGGGAGCCGAGGTGACGGCGACGAGCGCCGTCTCCTCGCGGAACGCGGGCAGGAAATCCTTGCCCATGCCGGGATACAGGAGCAACGCCGCCACCGTGCCCGCCAGGACGAGGCCGAGTACGGTCAGCGGAAACCTCAGTCCCACGCGGAGGACGGTGGCCTGCAGGAGTCGCTTGAGCAGGGACACGAATCGGCCGTCCCCATGCTGCGCACCCACCTTGGGCGCCAATAGAAACGAGCAGAGCACGGGAATCAGCGTCAGCGAGACCAGGAAGGACGCGACCATGCTGATGATCGTCGCCCAGGCAATCGGAGCAAAGAGCTTCCCTTCCACGCCGCTCAGGCCGAGCAGCGGCAGAAACACGAGGATGATGAGGAGTGTGGCATAGAGGATGGAGTTTCTCACCTCACCCGAAGCGCGACCGATGACCTGCAGCCGGGGACGTGGATGCGCGCTGGCTGCATTCTCACGCAGGCGGCGAAACACGTTTTCCACATCCACAATGGCATCATCCACCACCATGCCGATGGCGACCGCGAGGCCGCCCAAGGTCATGGAGTTCACCGAAATGCCGAGCCGATCGAAGGTGAGCAGAGTGATGGCAAAACTCATGGGCATCGCCATCAGGGTGATAAACGTGGTGCGGAAATTCAGCAGGAAGAGGAAGAGCACCACTGTCACCATGATCGCTCCGTCCCGGATCGCTTCGCTCAGATTGCCGATGGCGTGATCGATGAAGTCCTTTTGCTGAAACAGTAGGGTGGTCTCGACCCCCGGAGGAAAACTGACGCGGAGTTCCGCGAGGGCTGCTTCGATTTTCGTGGTGAGGGTGCGGGTGTCGAAACCTGGACCCTTGGTGATGGACATGATGACTCCGTAGGTCGGCGTCGTCTCGGGTGAAACACTGACGGTGGCGTCTCCCCGCATCGGCTCTATTCCCCACACCACGTCGGCCACGTCCCCAAGGGTCACGGGTCGTTCCCCGACCACTTTGACCACCGTGCGAGCCAGCTCGCCCAGATCGGTCGTCATGGCCAGATTGCGTACCATGACCTCGCGGGGTCCCTGGGTCAGAAATCCTCCCGTGGTCGTGCTGGCCGCCTTCGTCACAGCGTCTTCCAACTCGGCCAGGCTCACGTCGTGTGCCTGCAGACGGTACGGGTCCGGCTGCACTTCGATTTGTTTTACACCCCCGCCCATGTTCAGGATCTCGGCGATGCCAGGAATGCTCTGCAAGCGGCGCTTGATCGTGCCGTCGGCCAGCGTTCGCACATCGGAGGGCGAGAGGTAGCCCGGCTGACCCGCCTTGAGCGTGGAGCGCACTCCCACCAGCAGGATCTCTCCCATCAGCGAAGCCACCGGCGTCATGGTCGGCTGGATATCGGGCGGGAGTTGCTCCCGGGCGGCCTGCAACCGCTCCTGCACCAAAACCCGCGCCTGGTAAATGTCCGTGTCCCAGCCGAATTCGGCGTACACAAGCGAGAGGGCCACATCCGAGTTCGAACGCAAGCGGGTCAATCCGGCCACACCCATCAGGGCACTTTCCAAGGGTTGGGTGACCCGTGTTTCAACCTCCTCGGGTGCGAGACCGGGCGCCTCGGTGAGGATGATGACCGTGGGTTTCGTCAAATCGGGCAGCACCTCGACCGGCAGCCGGCGTCCCGTCTGCAGTCCGAGCACGAGCACCACCACGGAGAGGCCGAGCACGATCGCCCGGTTCGCCAGCGACCATTGGATGAGTGAATTCAACATGGTCAGAAATCACTGCGTCGCCGGGCCGTCCGTGCGCGGAGACAACCCCTGGGGTCGTGGCCGTGGTCGTCGCCAAAACGCCACCAGGATCAACGCGACCGCCAGGACGGCGCTGATGCCTTTCCAAAGTCGACTGGAGTCGGACTCATCGTGATCATGTCCGTGGTCAGCGGCTGTGTCGGGGGCCGGCCCGCCACCTTTTACCGGGTCCTTGCCTTTTAGCTCGGATCCATCCGGCGCGTGGTCATGTCCGTGCGCGGCATCCAGCGCTTCCTTGAGGGAGATTCCCCCGCCGCCGACAAAGGCGAGGGAATAGGCGCCCTGGGTCACCACCTCGTCGGCCGGCAGCAGTCCGCTGACGATTTCCACGACGCGGTCGTTGCTCTTGCCCACCACCACCGGGGTTTTCACGAACGCGTTGGGCACGTCGAAGTCCTTCACATAAACAAAGCGTCCCGCCGGGTCTCCCTGGAGGGCGCTGCGGGGCACGGTCACGACGTCGTTGCGCGTCTCCACGACAATCGAAAACTCGGCCCGGAGCCCGGGACGGAGTTGGCCATCGGGATTGGGGAGTAGAAAATACGCCTCCAGGGTGCCGCTGGCGGCGTCCGCCGCCGTCGCAAGGCGCACCAGCGTGCCTTCCCATCGCTGGTCCGGCCAGGCAGCCAGGGTGATATGCGCCTTCACGCCGGGCTTCAGTCGTGCCACGGTGTGCTCGGGTACGCGGGCCACCGCCAGCAACTGCTGGAGATCGGTGATCTCCAGCAGCGCCCGGTCAGGCTCGACCGGGTCTCCCAGTCTCACCTCGAGGCGTGTCACAATGCCGCCGATGGGAGCCGGCAAAGAAATCGCGGTGGCCGTTGCTCCGGGATGCCGGCTTTCCACCTGGAGCACCTCCGCACGCGCTTCCACGCGGTCGCCGGGCAGTGCGCCGAGCGCCACCACGCGGCCGGAAATGCGACTGGTCACCGCCGCCTGATGGCCTGGACTGGCTTCGAGGCGGCCCAGCGCGAACACGGTCTCCTCAAAGTCCCCCGGTTCCGCCACGGCGGTTTGGATACGCAGGTTCTGGCGGCCGGTGGCATCGAGCACCACGGTGTTGGCCGCCCGCGCGGAGGACTCGGCCGCAATCAGCGGCGCCCGGACCAGGAGGAGCAGGCCGATCCAGAGAGTTCGATTCAGCAGGTTCATTCGGAAAGGAGGAGTGCAGCGGTGTGGGGAAAGGTGGTCGAGGTCAGGCCGTCGACGCGGA
>Ga0154020_10006012_pt1 | contig 14227 bp, 15 predicted proteins | sample Klosneuvirus_201_FD_109709 | JGI IMG/M metagenome (GOLD analysis project Ga0154020, IMG submission 109709) | Active sludge microbial communities from wastewater, Klosterneuburg, Austria - Klosneuvirus_20160825_MG | ecosystem: Engineered > WWTP > Aerobic digester > Activated sludge | place...
CTTCGGCGGTCGTCACTGCATCGAAGGCGCTGCGCGCGAAGTCGAGATAGGGCCGCGCCGCCGGCTCGCCGACTGCGAGGCCCGCCTGGCGCGCATAGGAAAAGGCGGCCGGCGCGTGGACCGGTGTCGAAGGTGCTGCCGCTTCAGCTGCCGAGAGTGGGGTGGCCAGCGTGCGCTGCAGGGCGTGAAAGACGAACTGGTGGATGCCGCGCGCGTCGCGAAAGCGCACTTCGGTCTTGGCCGGATGCACATTGACATCGACGCCGGCCGGGTCGAGTTCGAGGAACAGGACGTAGGCCGGGTGGCGCTGGCCGTGCAGGATGTCGGCCCAGGCCTGGCGTGCGGCGTGCGTCAGCAGCTTGTCGCGGACGAAGCGGCCATTGACGAAGAAGTATTGCTCGTCGCGCCCGGAGCGCGAATAGGCCGGCAGCGCGGCGAGCCCCGACAGTCGCAGCGGCCCGGCGCCGGCGTCGAGCGGGCGCGCATGGGGGAAGAACTCGTCGCCGATGATTTCCCTCGCGCGGCGCGAAAAGTCGGCGCTGGCGAGACGGCGCTTGATGCTGCGGTTGTGGCTCAGCGAGAAGGCGACCTCGGGCCGCGCCAGCGCCATGCGCCGCAGCACTTCGTCGCAGTGCGCGTATTCGGTCGCTTCCGACTTGAGAAATTTGCGTCGCGCCGGGGTGTTGTAGTAGAGATCGGCGACCTCGATCACCGTGCCGGCGGCGAGTGCGGCGGGCTCGATGTTGGCGGAATCGCCGCGCAGACGGAAGGCATGCGCTTGCGACGGATGACGACTCGAAATCGTGACCCTCGCGACGGATGCAATCGAGGCCAGCGCCTCGCCGCGAAATCCGTAGCTGGCGACGCGTTCGAGGTCATCGAGGCTGGCGATCTTGCTCGTCGCATGCCGGCTCAGTGCCAGCGGCAGGTCGTCGGACGCGATGCCGCTGCCGTCGTCGGCGACGCGGATCAGGCGCACGCCGCCTTCTTCGAGCTGCACGTCGATCTTCGTGGCGCCGGCGTCGAGGCTGTTTTCCAGCAGTTCCTTGAGCACCGAGGCCGGGCGCTCCACCACCTCGCCGGCCGCGATCTGGCTGATCAGCAGGTCCGGCAGCGGCTTGATGATTCCCATGGGTCGGATTATAGCTTCCGGTAAAATCGCGCCTTTCCGTATCGACCCCGCGCCCCGTGGAACTTCTCGCCCAGTTCATCGACATCGTCCTCCATGTCGACAAGTACCTCGCCATGCTGTTGGCGCAGCACGGCACCTGGATCTACGTCATCCTGTTCCTTATCGTGTTTTGCGAGACGGGGCTGGTGGTAACGCCCTTCCTGCCCGGAGATTCGCTGCTGTTCGTCGCCGGGGCGCTGGCGGCGACCAGCGGCGGAACATTCCGGATCGAGATCGTGATCGCGGTGCTGCTGGCCGCGGCGATCCTCGGCGACAACACCAACTACTGGATCGGTCGCTGGTCCGGCAAGCGCATCCTGGCCTGGGGCGAGAGCCACCCGCGGTTCTTCAACCGCAAGGGCTTCGACATCGCGCATGCCTATTACGCGGCGCATGGCGGCAAGACCATGCTGGTGGCGCGCTTCATGCCGTTCGTCCGCACCTTCGCACCCTTCGTCGCCGGCGTCGCCGGGATGCCCTATCCGCGCTATTTCGCCTTTGATCTCGCCGGCGCCTTCCTCTGGGTCTTCTCCCTGTGTCTGGCCGGGTACTGGTTCGGCAACATCCCATGGGTCAAGGCCAACCTGTCGCTGATCATCTTCGCCACCATCGGCCTCTCGCTGCTGCCGCTGTTCCTCGCCTGGCTGCGCCACCGCCTGGCGCCGAAGGCCTCCTGATCATGCGTGGCGCCGCCACCGCCGGCATCCTGCTACTTCTGGCCGGCTGCGCACAGACCGCGGACACGGCGCGTGTGGTGGGCAGTTCGGCATCGAGCTTCGACCCAAAACAGGTGGGCAAGAGCGACATGGATCGCGTCGCCGATGCGCATCAACGCGCGATATTTTCCAGCGTGCGGGTGCTTGCCGAAAAACTCTACCGGCGCAATCCGCGCGAATGGAAAAAGGGCGGCCATGCCAGCATCGAGAAGGCGCTGGACCGGCTGCTCGACCCGCGCACCGGCTGGCGCGTGGCCGAGGCGGCGGGCCGCACCGGCAGCGCCGCGATCCTGCTCAGCCTGCGGGCCGACTTCGACGGCGACCGGGTGGCCGTATTCATCGCCGGCATGGGCGGCATGCTCAACGCGGCCTTCGAGGAAAAGACGGAATTCTTCATGCTCGACGAGCTCGACGCGCAGAAGCTCTACAACAGCGCGCGCAACCTTGAAATCGCCGCCTGGAAACTGGCCAATGCGCGCGATGCCGCCGGCGCCCCGCTGCTGCTCAGCAATGAGATGGCGCAGGGCGGGCAGCCGGCAAACCTGAGCTTCGAGCGCGAATTCGGCAAGATGATCGGCAACCTCGACATCCTTTCCGCCCTGGTCGCCGAAAAGGGTCACCGGATCATCGCCCGGGTGGTGCAAAACCTTGCCACGGCGGTGTTCCTGCCGGTGGGGAAATTCTGATGAAGCGCTATGTCATCCTGATTTCCGGGCGCGGCAGCAACATGCAATCGCTTCTCGATGCCGGCCTGCCCGGCACCTGTGCCGCGGTGGTCAGCAACCGTCCCGAGGCGGCGGGTCTGGCACTGGCCGCCGCGCGCGGCATCGCCACCGTCGCTGTCGACCATCGCGACTTCGCCACGCGCGAGGACTTCGATGCCGCGCTGGCGGCCGAGGTCGGGCGCCACGCGCCGGACCTGGTCCTGCTCGCCGGCTTCATGCGCATCCTCGGCGACGGCTTCGTGCGCCGTTTCGAAGGCCGCCTGCTGAACATCCACCCCTCGCTGCTGCCGGCCTTTCCCGGCATCCAGACCCACGCCCGGGCACTGGCGGCCGGTGTGCGGGTGCATGGTTGCAGCGTGCACTTCGTTACCCCGGCGCTCGACGGCGGGCCGATCGTTGCCCAGGCCGCGGTACCGGTACAGGCCGGCGATGACGAGGCCGGTCTCGCCGCCCGCGTGCTGGCGGAGGAGCACGTGCTATATCCGCGTGTCGCACGCTGGTTCCTCGAAGGACGGCTGGCTCTGTGCGACGGCCGCGCCCGCGTCACCGGCGAGACGGCAGTGACCGCAGCGCTCCATGTGCCGCAAACTGCCTGAGGGCGCCGCTGCGATGCGGTTCTGAGATGCCGCTCCTTCTTGCGTTGGCAGCTTCGGCCCTGCTCCACGTCGCCGCGGTGGTCGCTCCGGGCTGGACCTTGCCGGAAGCGCTCGAACCCGATCCGACGCCGACCATCGACGCCGTGCTGGCCAAGACGCCGGCGCGCGCCGAAAGTGCGCCGGTGGCCAAGCAGGTGCCGAAACCGCCGGCCAGGAAGCCGGCTCCTTCCGCCGCGGCGCAAGCTGCTGTCGTTGCCGAGACACGGTCCGCGCCTTCTGCCGTCACCGCTGCGGCACAAGTCGCCGCAGAGCCCGCGTTTTCCATTGCCGACCCGCAAAGCGAAGCATCCGCGGCGCCGAGCGATCCGGCCAAGGCTCTCGAACCGCCGGCTTCGCAAGCGGCGGACCTGGCGCTGCCGGCCAAGGGTCGCATACGCTACATCGTTACCCGCGGTGAAGGCGGTTTCATCATCGGCGAGTCCGTGCATGTCTGGGATCACGACGGCCTTACCTACCGGCTGGAAAGCCTGACCGAGACCACCGGGATCGCGGCGGTATTCAAGCCGGCCCGGATAGTCCAGCGCAGCGAGGGTGATGTCGGTGCGGCGGGCTTGCGCCCGCGCGAATTCCGCCACGAGCGCGCCGGCGGCATCGACAGTGCAAGCTTCGACTGGTCGCGCGGCGTCGTCGCCTATGCCGGGCGCGAGACAGGCCTGGTCGAGGGTACCCAGGACATGCTCTCGATGTATTACCAGCTGGTGCTGCTGGCGCCGCGCGGCGGTGCGGTCGAGATGCAGATCGCCACCGGCCGCAAACTGGCGAATTACCGCTTCGAGGTCCTCGGCGAGGAAATCCTGAGCTTCCCCGCGGGCAAGCGGCAAGCGGTGCGCATCAGGACGCGCAGCGGCAACGACCATATCGAGATGTGGCTGCCGGTCGGTGCGGACGAACAGGCGCGCGGCATGCCCCTGAAGATTCGCATCACCGATCGCAAGGGCGATATTTACGACCAGATCGCCGACGACCTGGCTGCAACCGAGACAAAATGAGCGTCGCCACCTACCGATTGGTCACAGCACGATGAAACAGGACAGAAAACAGGACCGGCGGCGGCCGGCCGGAGGCGCAAGGTCTCCGGCACGGATCGGCCCGGCGGCGCACGGAAAGCCGGGCCCTGCGGCCGTCGAGGCACCGCCCGCGGAGGGGCTCGGTGCCGATCTGCTGAATGCCGCAGTGGCGGCCACGGCGGGTCTGCTGACCTTCGCGCAGCCGGCCGATGCCGCGCTGTCGGCGTTCTTCCGGGCGCGCAAGAGCGGCGCCCGCGACCGTGCCTTCATCGCCGAAACCGCCTATGCCGTCCTGCGCCGGAAGCGTCTGCTGGAGCGTCTCGCCGCCTGCGGGCCGAACCTTGAACCGGCCTTCCTCGCGCCGGGGGCAACGCCACAGCGCGCACCCAGAGCCGTTCCCCCCCTCCCCCAACCCCTCCCCCGCGAGGGGGAAGGGGAGCTTCGAGAGTCGCTCCGCGACGTTCACGTTAAGGCCGCCGGTGCGCGCCGCATTTCGCCGCGCGAACTCGTGCTGCTGTCATTGTCGCGGGTGCGCGGCATGTCGCAACGCCAGCTGGAAGGTGCTCTGCTGCCGGGTGAAGCCGAGTGGCTGGCGGAGATCCGGCGCCAGCCGGAACCGGAACTGAGCCTGGCTGAGCAACTGGATTTTCCGGACTGGCTGGTGGAAAGTCTGATGCCGCGCATGACGCGGGAGGAATTGCGGGCACTGGCGCGCGCGCTGAACACGCCTGCGCCGCTCGACCTGCGGGTGAACACGCTCAAGGCCGAACGCGACGAGGTGGCCCGTCGCCTGGCCGCCGACGGCCTCGTTGCCACGCCGACGCCCTACTCGCCGCTCGGCCTGCGCCTGAAGACCAAGCCCTACCTGGCGAAGCATCCTGCCTTCCTCGACGGCAGCATCGAGGTGCAGGACGAGGGTTCGCAACTGCTGGGCTATCTGCTGGCGCCCAGGCGCGGCGAAATGGTGGTCGACTTCTGTGCCGGCGCCGGCGGCAAGACGCTGGTCCTCGGCGCCATGATGCGCTCGACCGGTCGCCTGTATGCCTTCGATGTATCCGACAAGCGCCTGGCCAAGCTGAAGCCGCGCGCCGCCCGCGCCGGCCTGTCCAACATCCATCCGGCCTGCCTCTCCGGCGAGAACGACGCGCGGGTCAAGCGTCTCCAAGGCAAGGTCGACCGCGTGCTGGTCGATGCGCCGTGCTCGGGACTGGGCACGCTGCGCCGCAACCCCGACCTCAAGTGGCGCCAGTCGCCGCAGAGCGTGGCCGAACTCACCGCCAAGCAGGCCGCCATCCTCGCCGCCGCGGCCAGGCTGGTGCGCCCCGGCGGCCGCCTGGTATATGCCACCTGCAGCATCGTCGCCGAAGAGAACGAGGACATCGTCAACGGTTTCCTCGCCGCGCATGCCGACTTCCATCGCCTTTCGGCACAGGAGGTGCTGGCGGCGCAGGGCATCGCCATCGACTGCGGCGCGGACATGCACCTGTCGCCGCAGAAGCACGGTACCGATGCCTTCTATGCGGTCGTGCTGGAACGGGCCAAATGAAGCACCTTCTCGCTGCGCTGCTGCTCTGCCTGACCGTCGCCGCAGGAGCTGCACCACTGCCGGCGACGGGGACGGTCGAAGTGCTGTTCACACCCTGGGACGATGCCGAGGGCGCAATCATCCGCGCACTGGGCAAGGCGCACGAAAGCGTTCATGTGCATGCCTACCTGCTGACCAGCCGCTCGATCGCCAATGCGTTGCAGGAAGCCAGGGCGCGCGGTGTGGCGGTGGAGATCGTGGCCGACCGCGAGATGCTGGAAAAAAGTGACAAGTCGCTGCTGCCCCAGTTACAGGAAGGCGGCATCCCGATCTGGCTGGAAACCCGCTACGCCGCGGCCCACAACAAGGTGCTGCTGATCGATGCCGCCCGGGCCGATGCCGTCCTCATCACCGGCAGCTACAATTTCACCTGGTCGGCGCAGGCACGCAACGCGGAAAACCTGCTGATCCTGCGCGGCAATCCGGCGCTGGTGCGGCGCTACCTCGACAATTGGCGCCGGCATCGCGACGACGCGCAGAAAATGGACGGAGGCCCATGAAATGAAGCATAGCCCGGCGCTCAGGGTGTGGCAGGAAATCCATTCCTATCTGAATGAAGCGGATTTCGGCTGGCAATTGCTGGTCCTCGGCGGCTGCCTGCTGCTGGCCCTGTTCGGCGAACGCCTGCTGCGAAGCCACCGGCCCGCGGACGGCCGTGCCTGGGAACTCGGTCACGGCGGTTTGCAGCGCGTCGCCTTTCCTTTGCTGGCGCTGCTGCTGGTGCTGCTGGCGCGCGCCGTGGCCCAGGGGTGGATCAGCGTCGGTCTGTTCGCCGTGGCGATACCGCTGCTGGCCTCGCTGGCCGTGATCCGCGTGGTGTTTTATGTTTTGCGCGTGAGCCTGGTCGGAGCCACCTGGCTGGCCTCCTTCGAGAAGGTTTTCGCGCTGCTGGTATGGGCCATCGTCGCCCTGCATATCATCGGCCTGCTACCCGACCTGATCGCCGTGATCGAATCGGTGGGCCTCAATATCGGCAAGCAACGGCTCAGCCTGTGGGACCTGCTGCAGGGCCTCGTCGCCGTGCTGGTTACCGTGCTGGCTGCGCTCTGGCTGTCCAGCGCGATCGAGGCGCGCCTGGACCGCGCGGCCGGCCTCGACGACAACCTGCGCCAGGTCTTCGCGCGCCTGTCGAAGTCGCTGCTGATCGTGCTGGCGGTGCTGATCGTGCTGCCCCTGGTCGGCATCGACCTCACCATGCTTTCGGTGTTCGGCGGCGCGCTCGGCGTCGGCCTTGGCCTCGGCCTGCAGAAGATCGCCAGCAATTACGTCTCGGGCTTCATCATCCTGCTCGACCATTCCATCCGCATCGGCAACACGATCGCCGTCGGCGCCGACCGTGGCGTGGTGACCAGCATCACCACGCGCTACACCGTGCTGAAGAATGCCACCGGCCTCGAATCCCTGGTGCCCAACGAACTGCTGGTTGGCTCGGTGGTGCAGAACGAGTCCTACAGCGATACCCTGATGCGCGTCGCCCTGCCGGTGCAGGTGGCCTACGACAGCGACCTCGAGCGCGCCATGGCGATCATGGTGGCCGCCGCGCAGGCCCAGCCGCGCGTGCTGGCCGATCCGGCGCCGGCGGTCTTCCTCAAGGAATTCGCCGACTCAGGCATCAACCTCGAACTTGGCGTCTGGATCGCCGATCCGGGCAACGGCAGCGGCCTCTTGCGCTCCGAAATCAATCTGGCGATCTGGCGCGAGTTCAAGCGGGACGGCATAAGTATTCCCTTTCCGCAGCGGGAAGTCCGCATCATCAATGAGGCAGCCCATGAGTGAAACGCGACTGATCCACGGTTTCCATGCCGTCACCGCCAAGCTGCGCCACGCCGCCGACGACATCCGGGAGATCACCGTCGCCGAGGGCCGCCAGGACGGGCGCATGCGAGAGCTGCTGAAGCTGGCGGAAAGCCATGGCGTGCGCGTGATCCTCTCGGAAGCCAAGCGTCTCGACGGCCTCGCCGGCGGCAGCCGGCACCAGGGCGTGGTGGCAAAGGTCACGGCGCAGGCGAAGCACGTGACGCTGGACGACGTGCTCGACGGTCTGGCCGAGCCACCGCTGCTGCTGGTGCTGGACGGCATCACCGATCCGCACAACCTCGGCGCTTGCCTGCGCGTAGCCGACGCGGCCGGCGCGCATGCCGTGGTGGCGCCGAAGGACAGGGCCTGCGGCCTCAATGCCACCGCCATCAAGGTCGCCAGCGGTGCGGCCGACACGGTGCCCTACATCGTCGTCACCAACCTCGCGCGGTCCTTGCGCGAGATGCAGGAACGCGGCATCTGGGTGATCGGCGCGGCGGGCGAGGCGGGCAGGGAACTCTATGCCGTCGACCAGAAGGGCCCCTGTGCCTGGGTACTCGGCGCCGAGGGCGACGGCATGCGCCGCCTGACACGCGAGACCTGCGACGAACTGGCCAAAATCCCGATGCACGGCAGCGTGGAGAGCCTCAACGTGTCGGTTTCGGCCGGCATCTGTCTCTTCGAGGCGCGGCGCCAGCGCGGCGCCTGAGCGAGGGGTGCCGGTCCGGTCGTGACCCGCGGCATGGCGGTACATAGCGCCGTTTGGGGCGGTACGCTATGCCCATTCACTATTGTTTCCTGCTATTCTTGAACGGGTCGATTTTTCGCCGGCGCAACGTGCAGCGGCCGGAAGTCAAGGCAGGGGTCATGCGTACTTTCCCGGTCATGCACGGCATGGCTTGCGGCGCGCGGTTCGACACGGTCGCCCGGTGGCCGGCGATCTTCATGGAGTGGTGGAATTGAGCAAGGACTATGTTTTCTGGGCGATCTTTGGGCTCGTCCTGGTCGGCATCGGCGTCAGCCAGTGGGATCGCCGCCGCCGGTCGCTGAAGGCGAAGGAGCTTGAGGAGGCCTACCGCGCCGGGCTCGCGGCCGCTGCCATGAACAAGCCCGGCGGCGGCCCCGCGACGCAGCCTCCGACCAGGCCCGCCACCGGTGCGCAGGAGGCCGCCTTCGACCCTAACGCGACGCGGATTCATTTTCGCGGGTCGACGGATGTTGCACCGGCGGCATCGCAGCATCGCAAAGCGGCGCCGCTGCCGCCGGAAAAAACACCGAGGCTGGTATGTGTCAGCGGCAGCCAGAAGGATCACAGCTTTCCGGTTACGGCGACCGGCATCACCATCGGCCGGGAACCGAAAAACGATGTCGTCCTCGCGGATCCACGGGTGTCATACCACCATGCCTGGATCGGCATCGTCGACCAGAAGGCGGTGCTGCGCGACCTCGGCTCGACCAATGGTACCTTCCTCAATACGCAGATTGAAACACCTGTCAGCGAGGCTGCCCTGAGTCCCGGCGACACGATCTTCTTCGGCGGGCACGGACGCGACCAGTTTCGTTTCGTGCTGGACTGAGCGACAATCCACGTCCGTGCCGGACGGTGGTTCTCAGCGTGCCTCGGTGAGCAGGGAGGCCCCGAGCAAGGCGCGACGCTTCAGCCAGGGGCTGGGACGGTAGCGTGGATCGCCGTAGAAATCCTGCATGGCTTCCAGGATCGCCAGTATCTTGCGCGGCCCGAGGGTGTCGCCGAAGGCGAGCGGCCCGTGCGGATAGCCGAGGCCGAGCCTGACCGCGCGATCGATGTCGGCCGGGCTCGCGATGCGCTGCTGGGCGATGTCGCAGCCGATGTTGACGATGCAGGCGACGATGCGCTGGGCGACGAAGCCGGCGCTGTCGCGCATCACGCTGACGGCACAGCCGTCCGCGGTGAACAAGGCGTGCGCGGCATCACGCATTGCCGGGGCGGTCAGCGGCGTGGTCATCAGGCTGCGGCGGGCACCCCCGCCGGCCGTGATGCCGAACAGGCAGTCGATGCCGACGGTGTGCTGCGGGTCGAGTCCCTGCTCGACGCAGCAGGTGGTGACGTCGGCGCCGAGCGGAGTGACGACGCATAGGGTATCACTGCCAGGCGTGTAGTCGGATTCGACCGCGACACCGGTAGCTGCAGCGATTTCGCGCAGGATGTCGGCCCATTCCGGATGGGTCTGGCTGACCCAGACGCGGTCGGGCAGGGCGGCCGGCGCGGCTGCATCCGGGGCGATCGCGGGCTTGCCTTCGGCGTAGTCATAAAAGCCGCGCCCGGTCTTGCGGCCGAGCAGGCCCCCGATCAGGCGCTGGGCGGCGATCGGTGAGGGCCGGTAACGCGGCTCCTGGTAATACTGGTGGTAGATCGATTCCATCACCGGCTGTGAGACATCGAGGCCGGTGAGGTCCATGAGTTCGAAGGGGCCCATGCGAAAGCCGGCGGCCTCGCGCATGATGCAGTCGATCTCGCGGAAATCGGTGATGCCTTCGCCGAGGATGCGCAGCGCCTCGGTCACGAGGCCGCGCCCGGCATGGTTGACGATGAATCCTGGTGTGTCCTTCGCACGCACCGCCGTGTGACCCATGCGCCGACCCAGTTCAAGGAGCGCGTCGGTAGCCCATGGTGCGGTGAGCAGGCCGTCGACGACTTCGACGATCTTCATCAGCGGCACGGGATTGAAGAAGTGGAAGCCGGCGACGCGCTCCGGTCGCTTGCAGGCGGCAGCGATCGAGGTGACCGAGAGCGACGAGGTATTGGTGGCGAGGATGCAGTCGGCGGCGATGATGTCTTCCAGTTGCTGGAACAAAGCCTTCTTGACGTCCAGGTCTTCGACGATGGCTTCGACGATGACCTGCGCCAAAGCCAGCTCGTCGAGGCGTTGCACGACTTCGAGCCTGGTCGAGGCGGCGGCGAGCGCATCGGCGGATATCTTGCCTTTGTCGGCCAGCGTCGCCAGGGTGCCGACCACGGTTTCGCGGGCATTGGCGGCGGCGCCGTGCAGGGCGTCGAACAGCAGCACGCGGATGCCGGCCTGGGCCGCGATCTGGGCGATGCCGCGACCCATGGCGCCGGTGCCCACGATGCCTAGGCAAAGCGATGGCGACTGGATGTCAACGGGCATGCGGATTCTCCTCGGGGTGTTGCCGGCCGGTTGTTCAGGCGGGCCGGATTTACGGCTCAGGGTTCTACCAGAGTTTCCACCAGGGCTCTTTCTGATTCAGGCCGCGTACGTAGTACTCGCTCTTGGGGAAGTTCCGGCGCATCACACGCTCCGCGTCGTCGCGCAGGTCGGCCATGCCGAGCGCATCGTAAGCCTTGATCATGATGAACAGGGCCTCTTCGTTGGCGGGAGCATCCGAATAGGTCTTGACCGCGTTTTGCGCTCGGTTGACGGCGGCAACATAGGCTTCGCGCTTCATGTAATAGCGGGCAACGTGCACCTCGTGAGAGGCCATGGCGTTGATCAGGTACTTCATGCGCGCCGTGGCATCTGGCGTGTACTTGCTCTCGGGATATTTGGTGACCAGCACCTTGAAGGCGTCGAAGGAGTCGCGTGCCGCCTTGGGATCGCGCTCGGTGAGGTCCTGCAGGGTGACGTAGCCCATCAGGCCGAGGTCTTCGTTGAAACTGGCCAGGCCCTTGAGGTAGTAGGCGTAGTCGACGTTGGGATGGTTCGGGTGCAGGCGGATGAAGCGGTCGCAGGCGGCGATCGTCGATGCCGCCTCGCCCTGCCGGAAATAGGCGTAGGCGACTTCCAGCTGCGCCTGCTGCGCATAGCGGCCGAAGGGGAAGCGGGCTTCGAGCTTTTCGAAGTACTGGATGGCCTTGTCATAGGCCCCGTCGTTCATCGCGCTCTTGGCTTCGCTGTAGAGCTTGTTGGCGGACCAGCCGGCGGTCTCGTCCTTCTGCTCGGGCAGCATGCCGCAGCCGCCCAGCAGGCCCGTGCCGATGCTCGCGCCAATGACCACGATCGGGGCAAGCGCCCGCAGGAATGCCGCTAAACTACGCATGGTGAAAACCTCGCACGAATTTCCGGCGGATTATAGCCCAAGCCCCGCCGCGCCCCGGAACGCGGAGGTGCCTTCCGAATGGGCCGGCTGGCGCTTCGACGCGGTGCTGGCCAAGCTCTTTCCCGAGCACTCGCGCAGCCGCCTGCAGGGCTGGCTGAAGGAGGGTCTGATCCGCCTCGATGGCGCCACGGTCGAGCCCAAGCGCAAGGTCTATGGCGGTGAGCGGATCGTCTTCGCGGCGGAGTTCGCCGCCCATCTCGCCGCGGTCTCGGCGGCGAATCGCACCGATGCGGCCGAAAACATCGCGTTCACCGTGGTGTTCGAGGACGATGACCTGTTGGTGATCGACAAGCCGGCCGGACTGGTGGTCCATCCCGGCAACGGCAACGCCTCGGGTACCCTGCTCAATGCGCTGCTGCACCATGCGCCGCAACTGGCGACCATTCCCCGCGCCGGCATCGTGCATCGACTGGACAAGGATACCAGCGGCCTGCTGGTGGTGGCGAAGACGCTGACGGCGCAGACCGACCTGGTGCGCCAGATGCAGGTGCGCTCCGTCAGGCGGCATTACCTCGCGCTGGCGCTGGGCACGGTCGAGCGCGACGGCACGGTCGATGCGCCGCTCGGCCGACATGCCGTGCAGCGCACGAAAATGGCCATCGTCCGTGCCGGCGGCAAGGAAGCGCGTACCCATTACGCGGTGCTCGAGCGCTTCGCCAGGGCCACCTTGCTCGAATGCCGCCTGGAAACCGGACGCACCCACCAGATCCGCGTCCACCTGGCGTCGATCAAGCATCCGCTGGCCGGCGATCCGGTATACGGCAAGACGAAGAGCGGCGATGTGCGCCTCGACGCATTTCCGCGCCAGGCACTGCATGCCTGGCGTCTGGCGCTGCGGCACCCTGCAGGCAGCGAGGAGATGGCTTGGGAGTCGCCCTTGCCGGCAGACTTCGCGCAACTGCTGGAATCCTTGCGTGCCTGAATTCATCCTGCCCGACTGGCCGGCCCCTGCCGGTGTGCGCGCCCTGGCGACGACGCGCGGCGGCGGGGCGAGCGCACCGCCGTGGCAAGGTTTCAACCTCGGCGACCATGTCGGCGACGATCCGCATGCGGTGGCGGCGAATCGTGCCTTACTGCGGCGCGAACTACCGGCAGAGCCCGTGTGGCTGAGTCAGGTGCACGGCACGCGCTGCGTCGATGCCGCCACGGCGAGGCCCGGCGAGCAGGCCGATGCCAGTTTCACGCGGAGCCGCGGCGTGGTCTGCACCGTGCTCACCGCCGACTGCCTGCCGGTGCTGTTGTGCGACGAGCATGCGACCGTGGTTGGCATCGCCCATGCCGGCTGGCGCGGTTTGGCCGCCGGCGTCATCGAGGCGACGGTGGCGGCCATGGGCGAACCGGGCAGCGCGTTGATGGCCTGGCTCGGGCCGGCGATCGGACCGCAGGCTTTCGAGGTCGGCGGCGAGGTGCGCGAACTGTTCCTCGCCGGCGATGCCGCAGCGGCGGATGCCTTCGTCCCCGCCGCCGGCGGGAAATGGTTGTGCGACATCTACCGCGTGGCACGCTTGCGCCTGCAATCGCTCGGGATTCGCCGTGTCGCCGGCGCCGACTTTTGTACGGTCAACGATGCGCAGCGGTGGTTTTCCCATCGCCGCGACGGCGTCAGCGGACGCATGGCCAGCCTGGTCTGGCTGGAATAGTGCCGTCGGCTTATTCGTCGGTCGCTGCGCGGGGCGGATCCGGTTTGTTTTTTCCGGTCTCGCTGCGCTCCGCCGCTGTCCGGTTGCGCCGCCGCTGCGGCGTGCCGAACAGCCAGAGGAAGAGGGCCAGCGGCGCGAGTCCGTAAAAGGTGAACGTAAGCACGGCGGCGGTAAGATTCGCTTCCGTGGCCGCCATGAGCAAGGTGACGTAGAGCCAGCCGATCGCGATTACATACATGTCACGATTTTACGGACATGCGACAGAGAGCGCCTCGCTTGACAGTGTTTATTGTGCAGTGCAAAATCAACCCCGTTTTTTCAGGAGTACCGGATGTCTTCCACCCCCGACCAGAATGCCGCGATGCAAGCCATGTTTCAGGCTGGAAATGCCATGGCGCAAGGTTTCAGCCAGTTTCTCGCCCAGCAGCAGCAACGGGCGGCCGCAACCCCGGGGGGCTTGAATCCGGCCGCATGGGCTCCCGAGTCGGAAGCGCTCAAGGCGCTGCAGCAGGAATGGATGGGGCGGCATGCGCAGCTCTGGCAAGGCATGCTGGGCAAGGCTGCGGACCAGCCCGCGCCGCAGGTCGTCACTGCGGAGCCCGGCGACAAGCGCTTCGATCATCCGTCGTGGAGCGCGAGCCCGGTCTATGACTACCTGCGCCAGGCTTACCTGATCAATGCCGAATACATGAAGCGGATGGCCGATGCCGCGCCGGTCGCCGACGGCCAGGCCAAGACCCGCATGCGCTTCATGGCGCGGCAGATGATCGACGCGATGGCGCCGTCCAACTTCCTCGCCACCAATCCCGAGTTCGTCCAGACCGCACTCGAA
>Ga0154020_10006013_pt1 | contig 14226 bp, 13 predicted proteins | sample Klosneuvirus_201_FD_109709 | JGI IMG/M metagenome (GOLD analysis project Ga0154020, IMG submission 109709) | Active sludge microbial communities from wastewater, Klosterneuburg, Austria - Klosneuvirus_20160825_MG | ecosystem: Engineered > WWTP > Aerobic digester > Activated sludge | place...
AATGCAAAGGATATTCCAGATGCGGTACTGATCAGGGCATTGGAGCCTTTGACAGGAATAGCAACCATGCTGAAACGTACCGGGAAAATAAAACCTGGCAACAGTTTAACCAGGGGCCCCGGTAATGCAGCAAAGGCACTGGGTATTTCAAAAAAACATTCAGGCATTCATTTAACAGCATCTGAATTGTATATTGCTGATGACGGATTTGAAATACCCGGTACATTAATTGGCGCAAGCAGGCGTATAGGTGTTGAAAGTTCGGGTGAGGCAGCTTTAAAACCATATCGTTTTTATATAAAGGGAAATCAGTTTGTAAGCAGTTATCCCAATAAATAAATGACCGGTATACCAAAAAAAATCCCCCGTTGCCAGGCAATGGGGGTAATTTATAATTTTGAATACAATTAAAACTTGGGACAGGGGATACCCTGGTAATCCGGTGGCCTTTTTATAAAGATGACCGAAAACTCAGATCCACCACGTGAAGCAGTAGCCGCTTTTAAATTGGAAATATTGAAATCGTAACTTACACCGATCCGTAAACCGCCAAACTCCAGTCCTACATATGGAACGATGGCATCATTCAGCCGTACCCAACTACCCAGGTATATGGCACTTGGTTTTTCTGCATCCTGGCTTAAGTTAGCAGAAATGGCTGCACCCAAAGTGGTTTCGCTGGCCTTATTTTGCATTTGATGTATCACTGATGCATGCAGTGTTAAGAGATCTGAAAGTGGTAATGAACCGCCTCCGTGTAATGAAATACGCCCGGCCAGGTACCAGTTCTTATCTTTAAAACCAACCTTTGGGCGGTTAATATGATACATGGATGCACCCAGGTAAAAATTATTTTGCCCGTCGGTAGAACCGGAATATAATAACCCTGCATTGATGTCAAAATAACTCTGATTATTGCCATTGGTAATGATATCTGAAGTAGTTCCTGTAAACCCATTCTGTGTCAGCATATCTTCAAAGGTAAGTTTGCTGACATCCAGGCTGAGACTTGAATATGTTGCCTGGAAACCGGCTCCAATGGTGCTGTACCCATTTTCATCCAATGCCTTATGGTAAGACGCGGATACTGAACCATAATTTAACTTAAGAATATTGTTTGCACTGGCATCGGTTAAACCGGATATACCTACCCCGAACACATCCTTTTCAGGTATTTTACTTTTTAGGATCGGAAAATCCAGGGAAGCGCTTGTTGTTACATAAGCCTTTGGTATTGAAGGCCATTGGTCACGGTGATTGGCAGCTAAACGCCAGGTGCCGCTAAACTTTCCGGTAAATGCCGGGTTTAGGGTTAACGGCGATGCAAAAAACTGCGAAAAATGTGGGTCCTGGGCTTTTACCAACTGGCTTGCAAACAGGGCACAGATACAAACGATTAATTTTCTCATTTTCTATATAATGTTCAGAACAATAAAGATAGGCATTTACGGTAAAAAGCTGCATAGAATAATTTCGGATGCGGGATTTTGGTCGCTAATATCCTGAAAAGAAAGGCAGTATATTAAAAAATTGAGATCCATTTTATTAAAATTGCCCATGTATATCCCCCGGGCAGGCATCCGCGACATTTCTTACCCCTGAAGTTTTGCTCCAAATGCCAGGTCCCCGGCATCTCCCAGTCCCGGTACTATATAGCCTTTCGCTGTAATTTCATCATCTACATCACCGCACCAGATCGTGGCTTTTGGGAATGCCCTGGTAACATACTCTATACCTACTGTACAGGCTATTGCACAAACGATATGCAGTTCTTTAATGGCGCCTTCTGCTTTTAAAAATTCAATGGATTTTACCAGGGAGGAACCGGTTGCGATCATGGGATCGCTGATGATAACGATGCGGTTTTCAATTTCGGGGCAACTCATGTATTCCATGTGTATGTCAAAACTACCGTCGGGGTTGTGTTTTCGGTATGCGCTGATAAAGGCATTGTCGGCCCGGTCAAAATATTTAAGCAGCCCCGAATGCATAGCCAGCCCGGCCCTTAAAATGGTGGCCAACACGGGTTGCTGCGCCAGCACCCTGCATTTACTGATACCCAGGGGTGTGGTGATCTCTTTTTCCTCCCAGGGCATTGTTTTGCTGATCTCGTAGCCAATCACTTCTGCAATGCGTTCCAGGTTGCTCCTGAAGCGCAGGCGGTCCTGCTGAACTTCGGTATCTCTTAGTTCGCTTACCCAATTACTGATCAATGAATGTTGTTCGCTGAGATTGACTACCATTTTATTGATTTATATTTATTTTTCCAAACACCCGCCTGTTGTGCCTTTAACAAAACTAAAATAAAAAATACAAGCGCATGATTTTATTTTAACAAACTATTTCACAAAAATGTATTTTTATTGTATTCAAATTAGAACAAATGAAAAAGATAATACCGGCTTTATTACTGCTGAGCTTTGTTTTTGCTGCCTGTAACCCTGATGAAAATGCAGATGATTCAAAAGAAAAGGACAAATACGAGCAAACCAAAGTAAGCCTGGAACAAACCGAACAGAAAAACCCGAAACGTTTTTTGAGTGTTGTTGGGAATGACCGGAAAAACCTGATCGGCCAAAGGGTGATAAAAGGAACGGTGAGTAATAGTGCAACCGTAGCCAGGTATAAAGATATAGATATTGAACTTTCATTCTACAGCAAGACCGGCGCCCTACTCGAAAAAGACCATGAAGTGATTTATGAAACCATTGAACCGGGCAACAGCACCAATTTTAAAACCAAATATTTTGCACCCAAAGGTACGGATAGTGTGGCGATGAAAATTGTAGCGGCAAAAACAGAATAAGCATTATGGCAAAAGCGAAAATCCATCTCCGTCAAACAATCCCAGGTCGCTCAGTTTTAAATGGGGTATTACGAGTAATGCCATAAAAGATAAGGTCATAAATGGGGCAGCCAGTGTTGAGCCCATTTCATCCTTTACCATTTTATCAATGGCAGTATAAGCTGCTGCCACTTTGTATCCATCTTCATTGCTCATTAGCCCGGCAACCGGTAAGCCAAGAACGGCCACCTTTAAAGGTGTGGCTATTACTGCAGATATACCACCTCTTTCTTTTATGACCCCGTTCACGGCATGCATTAAACTTTCATCATCAACACCAACGGCTACAATATTGTGGCTGTCGTGTGCAACGGAAGAGGCAATAGCCCCTTTTTTTAATCCAAAATTTTTAATGAATGCTTTTGCAACGGGTGCATTTTTATAGCGGTTCACCACTACTATTTTTAAAATATCAGTAGTTACATCAGCTTCATAAAAACTGTTTTTTACAATGGGATTGCATAAAATTTTATTGGTGATCAGTTGCCCGTCCAGCGCTTCAATGGCATAAACCGGTTCTCCAAAAGCTGAAACATCAAAAGCAAAATCAGCGATTTGTTTTTCGGCGCAATCAAAATTATTCAACAGCCCCGATGCATGACCAACGACCAGTGACCGTCCATTTTCAGCCACCAGTTTTCCATCAATATATGTCTGAAGTACTTTAAAGTTTACCAGGTCTTCCACTACAATAAGATCAGCCGCATCGCCTTCTTTTAATAATCCAATATTCATCTTATAATGCTGCACCGGGTTTATACAGGCTGCCTGCAATACTTTAAATACATCAATGCCTTTGGCAACGGCCCTGGCACAAAGTTGATTGATATGCCCATCGGCAAGGCTGTCGGGGTGTTTGTCATCACTGCAAAACATCATCATTTCAAAGTGTTCATGCATCAGCCCAATGAGCGCATCAAAATTTTTAGCGGCGCTTCCTTCCCTTACAAGGATCTTCATGCCATATTTTAATTTGTCGAGCGCTTCTGCTGCCGTAAAACATTCATGATCGGTACTGATGCCGGCTTCAATATATTTTTTTGCATCATCGCCCCGCAGGCCCGGGGCATGGCCATCAACAGGTTTACCGTATTTTTTGGCAGATGCAATTTTTTTGTACACTTCCTCATCACCATGCAATACCCCCGGAAAATTCATCATCTCACTCAGGTAATGGATATCCCCATTTTGCAGTAATGCGTCTACATCTGGTGAAAGTAAAGCAGCGCCGGCCGTTTCAAAAACAGTAGCAGGTACACAGCTTGGTGCTCCAAAATGAAATTTGAATGGAACCGTTTTCCCGTTGTTGATCATGAATTCAACACCTTCCATTCCACATACATTGGCTATTTCATGCGGATCGCTGATGGTGCCCACCGTACCATGCACCACTGCCAGCTTTGCAAATTCAGCCGGTACCAGCATGGAACTTTCAATATGTACATGGCTGTCGATAAAACCAGGTAGGAGAAATTTGCGGTTTGCCGTTTGCACGTTGCCTGCAGGCATTTCTGTTACAGCAATGATCTTTCCGTCTGCAAAAGTAATTTCACCGAAAAAAATATTTTTTGAAGGGATATCAACAATATTTCCCTGTATTTTGAAACTGTTCATCATTCAATTATTTGATACCGGATCTGAAAAGTATGAAAGGCTTAAGTTACAGGATAAATGGGAACGAAAAAAAGAAATGCAGTATATTTTTGTCATATATTTACAGCCTAAAAAAATAAAAAAATGAAAAATTTAATCATCTTCGGCTTCTTTATCCTTTCACTTGTTTTTGTCCAGTTTGCACAGGCACAAACGGTTGACGATGTGGTAGATAAATATATTGCTGCCATGGGAGGTAAAGAAAAGCTGCTGGCCCTTAATTCGGTAAAAATGGAGGGCAGCATGAATGTACAGGGTTATGATGTAAGTATCACAACAACCAGGCTGCATATGAAAGGTATGAGAAGTGATATTGTTGTAGCGGGTGTTGATAATTACCAGATAATTACCCCTGAAAAGGGCATTATATTCATGCCGATCCAGGGGATGTCAACTCCAACAGATATGACTGATGAACAATTAAAGGCAGGACAACTGCAGCTTGATGTGCAGAGTTCATTACTTAACTATAAAGAAAAGGGCACAACTGTTGAACTGCTGGGATCTGAAATGATTGACGGGGTGGATAATTATAAATTGAAACTGACTTATAAGAATGGTATTGTAAGCACTTATTTTATAGGTAAAAATGATTACCGGCTTAATAAAACCTCAAGTAAAAGAAATATCAATGGTACAGATACTGACGTGGAATCAACCTTCTCCAATTATAAGCAAAATGCCGGCGGATACTGGTTTGCCTATAACAGCAACAGTATGCAGGGGGAAATGGTTTACGATAAAATTGAGACCAATATTCCGGTAGATGAAAATATATTCAAGTAAAATCTTTATAACAAAATCAATCTATGAAAAAATCAATCAGTTTCCTGTTCTTTTTAATGGCCACTGTTTTTACATCCTTTACACAGGCACAATCTGTTGACGAAGTGATCAGTAAACATATTGAAGCACTTGGGGGAATGGAAAAGATCAGCAAGATAGAGAATGTGGTGATGACAGGGAGCCTTGATTTCCAGGGTGCAACGATCGCATTAACCATGACACAGGTTAACAATAAATTAAACCGCCAGGATATCAGCGTTATGGGGATGAATGGTTTTGACCTGCTGACCGATAAGGAAGGCTGGACCTATATGCCATTCCAGGGTATGCAAAGTCCCGAACCCAAACCAGCTGAAGAAGTAAAGGAAAACCAGGGCGACCTCGATGTGGCCGGACCGCTGGTTGATTATGCGGCCAAGGGACATAAACTGGAGTTATTGGGAAAAGAGGATATTGACGGCAAACCATGTTATAAAATAAATGCATCACTGGCCAGCGGTAAAAAAATAACCTTTTTTATTGATGCTGCTACCCACATGATCAGCAGAACAATGGATAAAAGAAAAATTAACGGTGCAGAAACTGACCTGCAAACCGACCTGGGCGATTATAAAGCAGTGGAAGGCGTAAAAATGGCACATAGCATTACCCAGCAATTTGGAACGGTAATTATATCAGGTATCAAAGTAAACCAGGTAATTCCACCGGGCTTATATAAGCACGATCTGTAAAAAATGTTTTTGAAACCCGGTTTTAGCAACCGGGTTTTTTGTTGAATTGTTCAGTGTATTTTTCAAAAAAATGGTTTCCTATCTTTGTGTATGAATTTTAAAGCATTCTCTTCTTCCTTTATTACCAAGTTTATTTTTTTAAACCGGGCATTTGGAAAAAAACCTTTTCGACTGCTTGATATCGGTGCCGGAAACCATTCTGCTACCAAAGCAAAACGTGTTTTTCCTGCCTGCGAATACCATGGTGTGGATATGGAAAGGGGTTACAACAACAGTGAATCGGATTTTAAGCTGATGGATGCTTTTTATGAAATGGATCTTACAAAGCTTGATCTCACATCCATTCCAAATGATTATTTTGATGCTATACTCATGGCACATGTTATTGAACATTTATACAACGGCGATGAAGTGGTGAAAGGGTTGCTGCCTAAACTTAAAAGCGGCGGGTATATTTACCTGGAATACCCCGGAGAAAAAAGTACCCGGCTGCCATCCATGGAAGGAACCCTGAATTTTAAGGATGATGCAACCCATGTACGTGTTTATTCGGTTAAAGAATTATCTGCCTTGCTGGAAGCAAATGGTTGTACAGTTTTAAGATCCGGCATGCGCAGGAATGGCTGGTTCATCATGGCCATGCCATTCAGGATCATAAAATGCCTGGCAAGCGGTAAAAAATTGCAGGGCAATATTTTTTGGGATATTATGGGATTTGCAGAGTTTGTGTGGGCGCGGAAGGATTAATAGGCAATATGCAATTGGCAATAAGCAATATGTATAAGTCAATACCGCTCGTTTTATTTTGCCTATTGCCCATTGCCCATTGCTTATTTATTGAAGAAGGTCCGGCCTTCTTTCTTCTGTTCGCTTAACAGCCTGGTCATGGCGCCATTCATCAATTAGTTTATGGTTACCGCTCATTAATATTTCGGGTACTTTCCATCCACGGAATTCTTCGGGCCTGGTGTAAACCGGGGGAGCCAGCAGGTTATCCTGGAATGAATCTGTTAATGCAGAGGTTTCATCATTCAATACGCCGGGTATCAGCCTGCCGATAGAATCCGTTAAAACTGCCGCTGCCAGTTCGCCGCCGCTGAGTACATAATCGCCGATAGAAATTTCCCGGGTTATAAAATGGTCACGCACACGCTGGTCAATTCCTTTATAATGGCCGCAGATCAGCAGGAGGTTATTTTTTAAAGAGAGCTGGTTCGCCATTTGCTGGTTAAAGGTCTCACCATCGGGGGTTAAAAAAATGATCTCATCGTAGGTAGTTTCCTTTTGTAATGATTCAATTGCATTTACCAACGGTTCAATCATCATCACCATGCCGGCACCGCCACCAAATGCATAATCATCCACCTGGGCACGGGCATAATTTGTATGGTCTCTCAGGTTGATCACATTCACTTCCAGCAAACCTTTATCTCCCGCCCTTTTTAATATGGAATGGGAAAAAGGGCTTTGCAGCAGGTCGGGAACCACAGAGATGATGTCGATCTTCATTTTACAAAGGAAATGAATATTGAACAGGGAACAAGGAATTTTGAATAGGGAAGTTAAAAATCCATAAAACCTTCCAGGTCTCGTTTATCCTTTTTGGTTGGCCTTCCCTGTTTGCTCATTCGCTTGCCGGTATGAAAAACAGCTGCCTGGAATTTAACCCGGTCCAGTTCTTCGGCGGGCGTAATGTCCTGGTAATATTTTATGGCATCGCTGTATTGCACCCTTTTATACAATAAGCCAGTTACTTTTATTACCCAGTGTTTATTTTCTGTCTTCACTTCATATTCATCACCCACATGCACTGTACGGCTGGCCCTGGCATTATCCTTATTGAATTTTACCTTATTGTTATCACAGGCATCGCCTGCCTGGCTGCGGGTTTTAAACAGGCGTATGGCCCACAGGTATTTATCCAGCCGCAGTTTGTCCTTTTCCATGGGTTCAAAAATAAATCCTTTTAGGGCAAAGCTGTTTAAAGGTTGAACTAATTATGTATTTTTATTATTAAAACGGATAGTTATGACTTTTAAAATAATCAGGATACTCCTCATTTTTACCTGTTTTGTTGATTTGGCTGCTGCGCAAAACAGGGGTAAGATCAACTGGACTGCAGATGGGAATTATTATACCCGGGTTAAAGAAGGCAATATTGTACAGGTAGACCCCGGAAGCGATGAAGAATCTGTACTGATCAAAAAAGCACAGCTTACAGACCCGGTTACAAAAGCCTATTTAACACCTCAATCCTATACTTTTAATAACAATTATACACGGCTGCTGGTTTTTACCAATACAAAAAAAGTGTGGCGATATAATACCCGGGGCGATTACTGGATACTGGATATTATCGCCAACAAACTGGTAAAGCTGGGCAAGGGCCTTCCTGCACAATCCCTGATGTTTGCCAAGTTTTCACCGGATGGAAAAAAAGTTGCTTATGTAAGTGAACATAATATTTATGTTGAAGAGATCAGTTCTGGCACCCTTACTAAAATAACGCTTGACGGAAGCAAAAAACTGATCAACGGAACATTTGACTGGGTTTATGAAGAAGAGTTTGGGTGCAGGGATGGTTTCAGGTGGAGCCCCGATGGCAATAAGATCGCATTCTGGCAGGTAGATGCTGCTTTAACCCGGGATTATTATATGCTGAATACTACTGACAGTATTTATTCACGTGTAATACCGGTTGAATATCCAAAAGTAGGGGAAGCACCTTCCCCGGTAAGGATCGGTGTGGTAAACCTGGCTAACCGTTTTGTAAAATGGATGGATATTGAAGGCGATCCCCGGCAACATTATATCCCCAGGATGGAATGGTCGGGAACCAATGAACTGGTCATTCAACGCCTTAACCGCAAACAACAGGAAAGTAAATTGATCTACTGCAATGCTTCTGATGGCAGCAGCAGAACTTTTTGGGCTGAGAGCAGTACGGCATGGGTTGACCTGAATGCAGATGACCCCGGTGGCTGGCAGTGGGTAAATAACGGAACAGAATTTTTATGGATAAGTGAAAAAGACGGATGGCGGCATATTTACCGGATAAGCAGGGATGGTAAAACAGAAACCCTGTTGACAAAAGGAGATTATGACATTGGCGAAATAAAATGCATAGATGAAGAACGCAACTTTGTTTATTTTACGGCATCGCCGGTAAATGCCACCCAGCTTTATTTGTACAGGGTCAGCCTGGATAAGGGCAATATTGTACAAAAAGTGGTGAACATTGTTCAAAAAGTGATAGATGTGGTCGCCAATGTAAAGGACGATCCCGAACCTGTTAGTTCCGCGAACCTTGTTGGAACCCATGGATATTCGATATCTCCCAAAGGGAAATATGCCATGCATACTTTTTCAAACCATAACACACCCACAGTTACAGAATGGATCACATTGCCGGATAAAAAACCGGTGAATGCGGCTAAGAGTATTGCAGCAACACTGAAAAAGGATGATAAGAATGATGTTGAATATGTACGCATCATAACGGCTGACAGTATCATATTAGATGCCTGGATCAATAAGCCAAAGGAATTTGATCCCGGTAAAAAATACCCGGTTGTATTTTATGTGTATGGTGAACCTGCGGCTTCAACAGTGCAGGACAGCTATGGCAACCATACCAATTTTTTGTACCATGGAGATATCAGGGCAGATGGTTATGTACAGGTTGCAATAGATAACAGGGGCACACCCATGCTAAAAGGAGCTGCATGGCGAAAATCCATTTACAGGAAAGTTGGCGATATCAATATTGTGGATATGGCCAGTGGATTTAAAAAGCTAATGGAATTGAACCCTTATTTTGATGCAGAACGTGTGGCCGTTTGGGGATGGAGTGGCGGCGGATCAGCTACCTTACACCTGATGTTCAGGTACCCAGAACTGTTTAAAACCGGTATTTCCATTGCAGCGGTTTCCAACCAGTTGTTCTATGATAATATTTACCAGGAGCGTTACATGGGGTTGCCACAGGAGAATATGGAAGATTTTATCAACGGATCACCGGTTACCTATGCTAAAAACCTGCAGGGAAATTTACTGTACATACATGGTACCGGTGATGATAACGTGCATTTCAGCAATGCCGAAGTTTTGGTGAATGAATTGATAAGACACAATAAGCAGTTTCAGTATATGCCTTATCCAAACCGCTCCCACAATATTTCTGAAGGGGAAGGCACTTTCCTGCATTTATCAACCCTGTACACCACTTATTTAAGGATGCATTGCCCGCCGGGAGCAAGATAAATGAACGTTTAAAGGGAATAAACATGTTGTTTCTATTTGTTAAAAAAAAACAGCATTCTATTCCAGCTCACGCATATGAACAAATGCTGTTGGCCGGGGCCTAACTGTTAAATTATACCTGCATGAACAGATTTAGGCGTATGCTTAATATTGAAATCATATATCTTGTACCATATTTTCCCGGCTGGAAAATGATTGTTTACCAAATAATATTTTATGAAAGGAATAACCGGTACACGGGTTCTTAAAAATTATTTTGTTTACCTGTTTTTGATCACGGTGGTTTTTATGTCCTGTGTAAAAGAACCATTACCGGGAGGTGGTGGAACAGGGGGCGGGGGCGGCACCAACCCGCTTCCGGAAAGGATAATCATGGATACGGCATTCGGTACCGATCCAAAACAAAAAATGGATATTTATTTACCGGCGGGCCGCACCAATGCCACAAAACTGATTGTACTCATACATGGCGGTGCCTGGGAAGCAGGCGACAAAGCCGATATGAATTATTATAAAAATATCCTCAGGCTAAAATGGCCGGAAGCAGCCATTGCCAATATCAATTACCGGCTTGCGAGCAATACCGGCAATATTCATCATACAGAGATCATGAATGATATCAAAGCAGCAGTGAGTATGCTGGTCATTAATAAAAGCAATTTTGTTGTTTCAGATACCCTCACGATGGTTGGTGCAAGTGCAGGGGCACACCTGGCCATGTTATATACCTATGCACACAACACAAACAATTATGTAAAAGCAGTGGCCGATTTTTATGGCCCGGCAAAGCTGAGCGACTGGAGCTGGTACAGCAGTTATAACATTTTCCTGGGTAAACCGATCAGCGAAATTTTAATAAAATATAATGGCAGTCCCTGGGATGTTCCTTTATATGATTCCAACAGCCCGCATGTTGTTGCAACTGCACAATCAAAACCTACCATCATCTTTCACGGAACACTGGATGTAATTGTGCCGCTGTATCAAAGCCAGCAGTTCAGGGCCAGGTTAAACACATTGGGTGTGCTGAATGAGTATTATGAATATTTTGACGGTCATGGTTTTAATAGCGGTAATACTGATGACGCGATGAATAAGGCTGTGGCTTTTTTAAAAAGCCATTTAAGATAATTGTCTAGACATTAAAAAAGGCAATTATAAAAACAGCCTTTTTTAAATTATAAAAGATCAAACTCTTCCCGGGTATTCTTCCAATGCCTTTTCCAAACAGTCCATCGCCAGGTTTATGGCATCCACATTGATCACATAGGCTAAACGCACTTCCTGTTTACCCAGGCCCGGGGTACTGTAAAAGCCGGTGGCCGGGGCCAGCATTACGGTTTGGTTATTGTAATTAAAGGATTCCAGCAGCCACTGGCAGAATCTATCCGAATCATCAATGGGCAATTTGGCCATGGCATAAAAGGCGCCGCCGGGGTTGGGACAAAATACACCGGGCATGGCATTCAGTCTATTTACAATTGTATCACGGCGGAGTTTATATTCGGCTTTGGCAGTTTTAAAATAATCAGCCGGCAGATCAACAGCAGCTTCTCCTAAAATTTGTGCAAAGGAAGGCGGGCTTAACCTGGCCTGTGCAAATTTCATAGTGGCATCAAGCAATGTTTTATTCTTTGTAACAAATGCGCCAATGCGCCCGCCACAGGCGCTGTAACGCTTGCTGATGGTATCCATCAGCACCACATGGTCATCTACCCCGGTCAAATGCATGGCGCTGGTATGGGTGCCTTCATAACAAAATTCGCGGTAGGCTTCATCGGCAAATAAATAGAGGTTGTGTTTACTGATGAGTTGTTTCAGCACTTCCATTTCGGCAGCGCTGTACAGGTACCCGGTAGGGTTATTTGGATTGCAGATAACAATTGCTTTTGTTTTGGAAGTGATGGCCTTTTCAAATTCCTCAATGGCGGGCAACGCAAAACCCGTTTCAATAGATGATGTGATGGGGATCACTGTAACACCTGCTTCCACTGCAAAACCATTGTAGTTGGCATAAAATGGCTCAGGAATGATCACTTCATCACCGGCATCCATGCAGGCCATAAAACCAAAGATGATGGCTTCGCTTCCACCGGTTGTAACAATTATTTGTTCAGCGGTGATATTGATACCAACCGTTTTGTAATACTGCACCAGTTTTTTACGGTAGCTTTCATTACCGGCACTGTGGCTGTATTCAAGCACTTTAAAATCACTGTGGCGAACGGCATCCAGGCACTGAGGCGGTGTTTCAATATCGGGTTGCCCGATATTTAAATGGTATACTTTGGTGCCTCTTTTTTTTGCAGCCTCTGCATAGGGCACTAATTTACGAATAGGGGATGCAGGCATTTGGATGCCGCGGTTACTGATTGTTAACATGCTGCAAATATAAAGCGATTTCTGTCATGCTTGATCCCGATAATTATCGGGATCAAACATGACAATAACAGCGGAATAAATGTGCAGATAACAGCACCAAATTGTAATTGACTAATTTTGCGGCTATATGCAACTCTTTACAACCGAAAGCCGGATCATCATTACCTGCAGCAACCGTTTATCGCCCTGGCTTCAACTGGAAGTGGCGGCACTGGGCTTTAAACCCGAAAGGATCTTTAAAACAGGTGTTGAGCTGAAAGGGACTTTGCAGGATTGTATCCGCCTGAACCTGAACCTGAGATGCGCCAGCCAGGTATTGTTTTCTTTAAAGGAATTTAATGCCGGTAATGCTGATGACCTGTATAGTACTCTGATCGAATATCCCTGGGAAAATATATTAACGGTAGATGGCTATTTTTCCATCAGCAGCAATGTTGATAATCCTACCATCAATAATTCACTGTTTGCCAATGTAAAAGTGAAGGACGCCATTGTTGACCGTTTCCGGAATAAAACCGGTGAACGTCCCAACTCAGGCCCGGAACTGGATAAAACGGTTATTCATTTATACTGGAAAGAATCGCTGGCCGAAATTTTTATTGATACCAGCGGCGAAACATTATCCAAACACGGTTACCGGAAAATACCCGGTAAGGCCCCCATGCTGGAATCATTGGCTGCTGCAACTTTGCTGGCAACAAAATGGGACCGGAAATCTGCATTTATAAATCCCATGTGTGGTTCGGCAACTGTAGCTATTGAAGCGGTATTGCTGTCTACCAACCGCAAGCCGGGACTGCTGCGTTTTAATTATGCTTTTATGCACCTGAATGGATACCAGGAAGCAATGTACAATACCGAATTTAAAAAACTGGAACAGCAGGTAATTGAAGTGCCGGGTTTAAAAGTGATCGCTACCGATATCAGTGAAGATGCGATCAACATTTCAAAAGTAAATGCAGGCATTGCAGGTGTGGAAGAATATATTGAATTTGCAGTTTGCGATTTTGAAGAGACAACAATACCTGAAACAGAAAATGCTGTTATTTATTTTAACCCGGAATATGGTGACCGTTTGGGTGTGGAAGCCGAACTGGAAATTACCTATGGCCGTATCGGTGATTTTTTAAAGAAAAAATGCAAGGGTTACTTCGGTTATATTTTTACCGGTAATTTAGAACTTGCCAAAAAGATAGGACTGAAACCAAACCGCCGGATCGAATTTTATACCAGTAAAATTGATTGCCGTTTGCTGGAGTATGAATTGTACAGTGGGAGCAGGGAGAAGCGTAAGTCGTGAGTAGAACTTTTATTAAGAAACAGAAACTAATAATTAATCCGGTTCATACTCCCGACTCAAGACTCCTGACTCCCGACTCCCGACTCATAATTCACGATTCCTTATTCCTGATATACACCAGTTTTATCCCTGCTTTATCCGTTTCCCTTTTATCAATTTCAAATTGTGCTGAGGATTTGATCAGGGGAGTTAATTTTTGAAACCCATAATTCCTGGGGTCAAAGTTTGGTTGTTTTTTCAGAATGAGGTTTCCCACATCCCCTAAA
>Ga0154020_10006014_pt1 | contig 14224 bp, 6 predicted proteins | sample Klosneuvirus_201_FD_109709 | JGI IMG/M metagenome (GOLD analysis project Ga0154020, IMG submission 109709) | Active sludge microbial communities from wastewater, Klosterneuburg, Austria - Klosneuvirus_20160825_MG | ecosystem: Engineered > WWTP > Aerobic digester > Activated sludge | place...
AAGCTTGGGGAGAACGGACCTTCGCCGGCGATGGGCCGGGAAGGACATCGAGCGGAGCCAGGCATGCCGGACTTGCGCGCAACGTCGACAGGCGCGAGGTTTGCACTGTGCAAAAATCCAGGTCCTCCACCGACAAAAACCGCCCTCCGACGACGTCCGGTTCGCAGGAGACGGCCGGGCGATCGATCCGCGACCTGGCACAGAGTCTGGGGGTGTCGCCGTCGACCGTGTCCGGCGCGCTCCGCGATCTCCCCCAGTTCACTGAAGCGACGCGACGCCGGATCCAGGCGGCAGCCATGTCCGCGGGCTATCGTCCCAACTCGCTGGTGGGCCGCGTGATGTCGGAGGTCAGACGCAGCCGGAGCCGCGACTTCCGAGGATCGATTGCGGCCCTGAATGCCGTGGAGCCGCCGAATGCGGGCCGGGATCGGTTTCACCAGAAGATCCTGCAGGGCGCGGTCCGCCGTGGGCAGCAGTTTGGGTACCGCATCGAGACGTTTCGAACCGGACCGGGTGCGCTCTCGCTGAAACGGATCAGCTCCGTCCTGCACTCGCGCAACATTCAGGGCGCGATCGTCATGCCCTTTGAAACGCCGCAGGCCTGGTCGGAGCTGGAGTGGTCGCGGCTCTCGGCTGTGCGCATGTTCAATCCCATGAGCCAGCCGCGGCTGCATTCGATCGGACCTGATCACCACGCGATGTTGCTTGATCTGCTCGACCGGCTGACAGCGCAGGGGCATCGGAGGATCGGGCTGTTCCTCAAGCGATCCTCGGAGTCCCGGCTCCGGCACCGGTGGTCCGCGGCGTTTCATGTGTTTGCCGAGAGCCGGCCGGTTCGGGAACGCATCCCGCCTCTCGTGATGGAGCGGCTGGATTCCGAGGTTTTCCGTGACTGGTACCGACGTCACCGACCCGCCGTGGTGGTGGGTCATTACCCGCAAGTGATCGAATGGCTGGGCGCGGAGGGGGCGCGGGTGCCGAGTGACGTGAGTTTTGTGAACCTCAACCGTGATCAAGAACCCTGGCCCTGCGCCGGGCTGGACCTGATGCCAGAGGAGTTGGGTGCCATGGCGGTGGACACGGTGGTGGCGCAGATCAATCGCAATGAACTCGGCCTCCCGCCGCATCCGCAGACCATCGCCGTGGAGGGAACGTGGGTGGATGGGCCGACGTTGGCGGTTCCCGCTTTGCGGGAGTAGCGGGGTTGTGACTCCCACGGCAGACAACGGAATTTGGCCGTGAGGAGGGGCGCATGGGCCTTGTATCCGGCCCTGTCTCGGTCCATGCGTGGGTCTGAACCCGGTCGCCCAACGACTTTACCCCGATGCATCCTTCCCCGATGAGCTCTCGTTTCTGGCTTGTGATGGCAACGCTGGCTCTGGTGCGGGGGACGGGACTGGGGGCAGGGGAATCCGCACCGCCTCCGCCCTTGTTCGAAGGCACCGGCACGCACTCGCGCGTGATCACAGGGGCGGGACCAGAAACGCAGCGGTACTTTGATCAGGGCGTGGCTCTGGTCACGAACTTCAATTTCGAAGAGGGGCTGCGTTCGATGGAGCACGCGACGCGGCTGGACCCGGCGTGCGCCATGGCTTGGTGGGGGATCGCTCTGGCGTGCAGTCCCCACATCAACAGCCCAGGCGTTCCAGCGAGCCGCACAAAACAAGCGATCGAGGCGTTGCAGCAGGCCGAGCGGCTGGCTGCATCCGCTGCCACGCCGGTGGAGCGAGACTTGATCCGCGCGTTGGCGACGCGCTTTGCCGAGGCTTCCGAAAAGAACCGGAGTGGTCTCGACCGGGCCTATGCGGAGGCGATGCGCCGGGTCTGGCAGGATTATCCGGAGGATGCCGACGTGGCCGCGTGGTGCGCCGATGCGTGGATGATGCTGCGTCCGTGGGACCTCTGGCACAAGGATGGCCGTCCGCAGCCTGGCACCGAAGTCGTCGTCGCGGCGCTCGAGGCGGCCTTGCGTCTCAATCCGCGTCACCCCCTGGCCAATCACCTGGCCGTGCATGCGCACGAAGCGTCGGCGCATCCCGAACGGGCGTTGGCGGCCGCGGACCAACTGCGGGTCCTCACGCCCGGGCTGGGTCATCTGGTGCATATGTCGTCGCACATCGATGTGCGGCTCGGTCATTGGGAGAACGCCATCGTGGCGAACACGCGCTCGATCACGATCAACCAGCGTTACCAGGCAGTGGCCGGACGGCGTTTGGGTGCGTACCTGAGCTACATGGGGCACGACTACCACCTGCTCACCTACGCCGCGATGATGTCGGGCCGGAGTGCCCTGGCGGCGCAGACGATGCGCGATCTGTTCGAGCGCATGCCGCCGGACTGGAACCGGGAGTCGTCAACCGCGGATGGATACGCCGCGATGCAGTTTGAAGTCATGAAGCGGTTTGGCCAATGGGACGAGATCCTGGCCGCCCCGGAGCCCATCGCGAAACACCCCCATGCCCGGGTCTGGCGCTTCCTCGCCCGCGGCATCGCCCGGGCGGCGCAAGGAGATCCCGCCGGCGCGCGCCAGGAGGCTTTGGCGCTGGCCGAAGCCCGAAAACAGATCAGCGCCGGGGCGCAGTACCGGAAGAATCCGCTGCGCGAAGTCATCGACATCGCCGAGCGGCTGCTCGAAGGAGAAATCTTGATCAGCGAGGGGCAGATTGAAGCGGGCCTGGCGCAGTTGCGCGAGGGCGTGGTCCGCGAGGATGCCCTGCGCTATGCGGAACCGCCGGCCTGGACACACCCGGTCCGGCATGCGCTCGGGGCGGCGTTGCTGCAGCGTCACCTGCTGGCGGAGGCAGAGCAGGTGTACCGCGAGGATCTCGCGCGCAATGTCGACAACGGCTGGTCGCTGTTTGGGCTCGCGCAGACCCTCCGTCTTCGGAACCAGAACCCGGAAGAACTCGCCGCGTTGGAGGCGCGTTTCAAGGAAGTCTGGGCGCACGCGGATGTGACCCTGACGTCGTCCTGCTTTTGCCTGCCGGCTGCCCGCGGGGCGGGACGTTTGAAGGGCGAAGAGTGAAGGGCGAAATCACGCTCCTCGACGGATCAGCTGCACGTTTGGAGTTGGGACGGTCGCTTCGGAATCAAATAGAGACCACCCTTGCTCGGAAGAGGGGAGTTGGTTAGGGTTGAGCGATGCCGACGAGAGGGCGCGAAGCCGAGTTCACGAACTTGTGACGACGATGAACGTTTCACTTCCAGGTCTTGTCTTGGGCTTTTGCCTGTTGTTCCTGGGGGGCTGCAATGTCGTGGATCGCGGATCGGTCGCCAGCCGAGGCAAGGAAGCTCCAACGGATTCGACCGGTGGCGAAGCTTCCCCACATACGGCTCGTCCGGGCACCCACCTCGACCCGCCGAGCGGTGAAATCGTACGAATCAGGTTGATCGATCCCGATGCCCAACCGTCCGAAGTGGCCGCGGGTCCTGATGGTGCGACGGATGATCCGGGGAAAATCGCCTCCAAGCCCGAGCGCCCATCGTCAGCCGACCCTTCGGTGGTCGAAATGGAGGCATTCCGTGTATCCGGGAAGACCTATCTTAGTTTCGACTTCGGCCTGTCATTTGTCCGCAATGGAGAAAAAATAAGCTGGGCCACCATCACGGCGGTGAAGCCGAACTCGGAGGCCTCAGCCGCGGGCCTGAGGCCCATGGCCCGTATTCTGGCCATCAACGGAAGGGACATTGAAGACTACGAAGCGAGTTTTCGCCATGGCAGCGAATTGAACGCGTTGCTCATCGATCGGAAGCCCGGTGCCAAGATCACCCTGGAAGTCCTTCTCGACGGGTACAGCCAGCGCAAGACGGTCACCCTCGTCCGGCGAATGTCCAATCTTCGATTGGACCCGGATGATATCCTTCGGGCCCCTTGAGGGTGCTGCTTGATCCATCCAAGCCTCTTGATTCCTCCCCAGCCTCCGCCAGATCGTCTCATGCATTCCCCAATGCGGTTTTCCTTCGCCCTGCGCCTGTCCAGTCTGCCCTGGCGCCGCACGTGGGCGGCCGCGGTCCGGACCGGTGCGCTCGCTGCGGTGCTTGTTTTCGGCGCGGCCGGTGTCGGTGCAGAAACCGCGGCGCGCAGGAACGTGCAGTTCCAGCCGGGGCAGCCGTGGCTTGATGCGCAGGGCACTCACCTCAACGCGCACGGTTTCTGTCTGCTGGATTTCGGAGGCCGCCATTATTGGTACGGTGCGCACAAGATTCCGGGCAAGACCGAGTCGGAGAAGAACGAGGCCGGGGTCCGCTGTTACGTGAGCGATGACCTGCTCAACTGGCAGGATGCCGGTCTGGTGCTGTCGGTCTTTGCCCCGGGCGCGCATCCGGATTTGGCCGATGCCTCCATCCTCGACCGGCCCAAGGTAATTTTTCACGCCGCGACCAGGAAGTTCATCCTCTATTTCAAACTCTATCCACCCAAGTCACAGGGAGGAAAAACGGGTACGGACTACGCTTACGTCGGTGTCGCCACCGCCACCCAACCGACGGGGCCGTTTCACTACGAAGGGCGTTTTCTTGGCGGCAACAGCCCCTTCGGCACGGGTGATTTCGCGATCTTTTCCGACAGCGACGGCGCGGTCTACCACATCGCCGTGCGCAAACCGGACAAAGCGCAGGTCTGCGGTCGGATGTCCGAGGACGGTTTGCGACCTGCCGGCGACTCCGTGGAGCTGGCTGGAATCACCCGGGCGACCGAAGGCCCCGCTTTGTTCCGCCGCGGGAACAAGGTGTACTTCCTCGCATCCGGCAGCTCCGGTTGGGCGCCCAACGCGGCCCGACTCTTCGTGGCAGATCAGGTCACCGGCCCCTATCGGGATCTCGGGAATCCCTGCCGCGGGGTGAACCCCCACAACCAGCTCGGTCCGGAGAAGACCTTCGGGGGACAGAGCACGTTCGTCTATCCCGTGGCCGGACGACGCGACGCCTGGATCGCCATGTTCGACATCAACGTGCCGCAGAATCCCGTCACCTCGGGGTACATCTGGCTGCCGATTGAGTTCGAAGACGACCAGCCCGTGATTCGCTGGCGCGACGCGTGGGACGTGTCGGTCTTTCCCCGGGAGTAGGCGCCGGTTCCCGTCTGGCTAACCGCGGGAGTATTGGCCGACGGGCTCGCGAGGTGTCGGATCCCGACGTTACGGCGCGGGCGTCGCCGCTCAATCCGCGGCTTGAGGGGGCGTGATCGTCCCGTGTCGATTACGATCAGAAGGCGGAGCCGAGACGTACTTCGGTCGGTTCTACTGCACACATACTCCAGGAGCATTTGGCTTGCCGAAGTGCTGGAGGCACGGCCCAACTCATCGCAACCGTTCCACTTCACGTCATTTTTGCCCTTCGAGACCTGAATGATCATGCGACCCAAATCGATCGCAGCGTTGGTTGCTCTCCTCCTCACTCTTTCCTTCTCCCTCTTTTGGGTCAAGACACCGAGCGGAAACCGGTCGACGGTTCTGCCGGAGCTGGACACCTCAGGTGCTCAGCGAGAGGCGGTGAGACCTTCTTTTGAGCCGGGCACGGACACGACGCCGGTGGCGGTGGCGGAACCGGCCCCGCCAGCCGCTGGCTCGTCACCACCGGTCCGCCTGGTCGGGCACGCTTGGACCCTGCTCGCGCCGACGGAGGGGGTGAAGCTTGATCCCACGGGCGCCGCCGTCCGGGTCGCTGCCATGACCGGTCGACCCATCCGGGGACGGTCGGCGTTGGCCTCGGGGCTGCCGGCCGCCCAAATGGAAGGGTTGCGCCAGGGTGACTCGCTCCAGGTCTCCCTGCTGGGCGGTGGTTCCACCGTGGGGTACATCCATTTTGTCGGGCGTGACGACTCGGGCTGGATTCGTGTCGGCGGGGCTCTGAGCGGTCAGCAAAAGGGCAGCTTTGTCCTGGCCGCCAAGGGCCGTGCCAGTGAGGCGCTTCTGCAGCTGCCGGAGGAAGGGCTCGCGTACACCCTTGAGCTGCAGCGCGATGGCAAGACGTTGCTGGTGGAGAAACCGTTGTCCCAGGTGATCTGTCACGAGCTTCCGAAATTCCAGGAGTCCGGCGCCGAACCGGCCGACACCATCCGCATTCAGGCGGTCCCTCCGATACTCAGCAGCCGGCCCTCGGCGACAGCCGTCATCTATCTGGACTTTGACGGTGAGACGGTCACGGACCCCGCGTGGAACAACGGAGTAACGATTGTGGCCGAGCCTTCTCCACTCACGGAAACCCAGATCACGGAAGTGTGGAACCGGGTGAAGGAGGACTACCTACCCTTTGATGTCGACGTCACCACGGATTTGACCCGCTACCAGAACGCGCCGATCGGGCGCCGCATGCGCTGTATCATCACACCCACGACCACCGCGCGGCCCGACGTGGGCGGCGTGGCCATCTTGAACAGTTTCGCGCGGGCGGGCACCGGCTTCTTTTCGCCCGACATACCGTGCTGGGTGTTCAATGCCACCCCGCGATCCATCGCAGACACCGTGTCCCACGAAGTCGGCCACACGTTCGGGTTGCGGCACGACGGACAGCTCTCGCCCGTTGACGCCTACTATGAGGGACATGGTTCGGGCGCGACCAGCTGGGGGCCGATCATGGGTCTGCCCTACCTGCGAGAGCTTTCGCAGTGGAGCAAAGGTGAATACGCCGGCGCCGACGAGACGCAGGATGACGTGGCCATCATCACCGGGCCGACCAACGGAATTGGCTACGTGTCGGATGAGGCGGGTGGGAGCCGTGAGTCCGCCGTCGACCTGCCGGCGCCCAACGGGGTGATCAACCACTCCGGCATCATCACGCAGGCTTCGGACGCGGATTTCTATGCCTTCAATGTCGCCGCCGGACCGATCTCGATCCTCGCGCTGCCCGCGGCCGTGGGACCCAATCTCGACCTCCTCATCGAACTGCTGGATTCCGAGGGCACCGTGCTGGTTTCCTCGAATCCCGACACGGCGTTGAACGCGAACATCACCTACACCGGGGCGGCGGGGCTCTACTACCTGAAGGTCCAGGGTACCGGCCGGGGCGACGTGCTTGGCTCCGGGTACTCCTCCTACGGCAGCATTGGAGCGTATCGACTCTCCGGAACCCTGCCCGGTGCCATCTTGACGCCCGTGGTCAACAGCCTGAGTTCCGTCAGCGGTTTTGTCGGACAAGCCATGTCCTTTCAGATCACAGCGACCAACAACCCCACCACGTACACGGTCACCACGGGAGCATTGCCGGCCGGGCTCTCCCTGAATGCGACCACCGGGGAGATCTCCGGTGTTCCGACGCAATCCGGCGTCAGCACCGTCACAATCGGAGCCGGAAATGTCACCGGTGTGGGCACCCGCGCCATGACGTTCTCGATTTCCCGGCCCGTGACCCTCGTGCAGGCCCTGGACCTGCCGGATCTCGTTTGGACGACCTCGGGCGACCAACCCTGGATTCCCCAGACCATCACCTCCTCGGATGAGGTGGACGCGGCCCAGAGCGGCCCCATTGGGGGCGGACAAACCAGCAACCTCAAGACCACCCTGGTCGGCCCGATCACACTCTCGTTCCGCTGGCGCACGGACTCGGAGCGGGGTTACGATTTTCTTCGCGTGTATGTCGACAACGTGGCGCAGGGCGAGTTGAGCGGACGCACCCAGTGGGTGGAAAAGTCGATCAGCATTCCCAGCGGCTCCCACGAGGTGGAGTGGCGGTACCGGAAGGACAATGTAGTCAATGAAGGATTGGATACAGCGTGGGTGGACGCCCTGGTCATCCTGCCCCCGTTGCCTCCGACCTTCACCAGCGCCGCAGCGGTGGCAGGAACGGTCGGCCAGCCTTTCACCTACCAGATGGCGGGCACCAACTCCCCCAACCGTTTCCATCTCCTGTCGGGCGATCTGCCTGCCGGGCTCTCGCTCAATCCCGCGACCGGCGTCGTTTCGGGAACACCTCAGAGCGTGCAGACGTCGACTGTGGTCCTGGGCGCCACGAATGTGGGCGGCACGGGCATGCTGTCCGTGACGATTTCGATCTCCCCCACCTTCATTCCCCTCGACGTGGCCCTCGACACGAGTGACCGGGTGTGGACGGCGGGAGGCGATGCCCCTTTCTTCGGCCAAACCCCCGTGACGTTCGATGGCGTGGATGCGGTCCGGAGTGGAGCCGTGACTCATCAAAGGCAGTCGTGGATGGAAACCACCGTGACAGGACCCGCCGTCATCTCGTTTCGCTGGCGGGTGGATAGCGATGAAGGAGCGGATTTCCTCAGCGTGCTGGACAACGGCGTGACCGTTGCCTCCATCTCCGGGCTGACGGAGTGGGCCACCCGCACCCTCTCCGTCACCGCCGGGGTCCACACCGTGCGTTGGGCCTATCAGAAGGATGCCTCGCGTTCGGTGGGCGAAGATGCGGGCTGGGTTGACGCGGTGACCGTGACATCCGAGTCGACCCGCATCCTCGCGCTCACGGGCGACCTCGTGTTTGGCAGCGTGCCCGTCGGGGAAACGCCCACCCGCGTGCTGACGCTCGCCAACACCGGAAATGCGCCGCTGACCGTGCAGTCGATCACGTATCCGGCGGGTTACACGGGAGCGTTTTCTGGAGTGATCGGACCTGGCGAGTCGCGGGAGGTCACGGTGGTCTTCTCTCCCACGACCGCACGCTCCTACCTAGGAGTGTTGACGGTGAACGGTGATCTGACAGCCGGAGCAAGGACGAAGACGGTCAGCGGAACAGGGACGGTGCCGCCCCCGGCCAATGATGGATTCGCTGCGGCGATCGTCCTTGAGGGAAGCGAGATCACCGTGGCGTCGAGCAATGCGGGTGCGACCCGCGAGACCGGTGAGCCCAGGCATGACGGCTTCACTGGAGGCAAGTCCGTCTGGTGGAAATGGACCGCGCCGGCTTCTGGTACGGTGGCGGTCAATACGATTGGGAGCGCTTTTGACACCGTGCTGGCGGTCTACACCGGAGCCACCTTGGAGAACCTCGTGGCACTCGCTTCGGATGATGAGGGCGGCGGCGACGCCACGAGCAGCCTGACGTTCAACACCACCAGCGGCACCACCTACTTCATTGCTGTTGATGGGTATTTTGCGGCATCCGGAAGCGTGACGTTGCATCTCACCCAGCTTCCGCCGACGGCGGGGAACAACATGTTCCTCTTCGCGGCCAACCTGACCGGCACGACGGCGCAGGCGATTGCATCCAATTCCACGGCCACCCGCGAACCCGGTGAGCCCGCTCACGGAGGACAAGCCACCGGAAGGTCGCTCTGGTGGACGTGGACGGCACCCAGCAGCGGCCGGCTCCTCGTCAACACCAATGGCAGCCGGATCTACACCATCCTGGCCGTCTATTCCGGCAATTCGCTCTTTGGCCTGACCCCGCTGGGTTTCAATCTCCAGAGCGGAGTCGATGGCTTCAGCTTCTTGTCGGTCCCGGTGGAGGCGGGAACCGTCTATCGCATTGCGGTTGATGGTTTCTCCAACAACGCCGGCCTGATCATCTTGAACCTGACCTTGGTCGATCCGCCGCCGGGCGACCGGTTCGCGGATGCGGTCGTGCTGACCGGGACCGATGTCCGAACCACCGCAACGAGCCGGGGCGCGTCCAAGGAAGTGAGCGAGCCCGAGCATGCGGCAAAGGTCGGAGGCAGCTCGATCTGGTGGCGTTGGACCGCCCCCGCCGACTACAAGGTCTCGCTCACGACTGCTGGAAGCGCCTTCGACACGGTGCTTGCCGTCTACACCGGTGCCGGGGTCGACGCACTGACCCCGGTGGCCTCCAACGACAATTCGAGTGCCTTCACGGAAACCAGTACGCTGGCGTTCAATGCCACGGCGGGAACCGTGTATCATATTGCCGTGGACGATCTGGACGGGATCGGCGGGGCTGTGAGCCTGTCGCTGACTGCGTCCACGCCGCCGCCCAACGATGATTTTGCCTCCGCGCTTCCCCTGCAGGGCGCCGCCGTGACGACGACCGGCACCAACCGGGGGGCCACGCGGCAATCAGGTGAACCCAGCCATGCCGGAACTTCGGGCTCGGTCTCCGTCTGGTGGCAATGGAGCACGCCCATTTCGGCCCGGGTCTCGCTGACGACCGCCGGCAGCGACATCGACACCCTTTTGGGTGTTTACAGGGGTGCCGAGATCAACGCGCTCACCACGGTTGCCAGCAACGACGACGGAGGCCTGGGAGGGGAGGGCTCCAGCGCGGTTACGTTTACCGCGACAGCGGATACCACGTATTGGATCGCGGTTGATGGTTACCTCGGAGAAACGGGTGCGATCAACCTCTCGCTCAAAGCGGAAGCCATTGAGTCACCGGTCATCACCCGGCAACCCGCCAGCCTCACGCTGCCGGCGGGCCGGAGCGCCTACTTCGTGGTGACGGCGACGGGTACCGGGCCGCTGTCCTACCAGTGGCGAAAAGGAGGCGTGGATCTGACGGGCGCGACGACCTCGGCCTATGCCATCGGTGAAACGGGACTCGCGAATGCGGGGGATTTCTCGGTGGTGGTGACCAACACCTACGGCACGGTGACAAGTGAGGTCGCCACGCTGGTGGTGACGCCCGGCCCCGTTCGTCCCGGGATCCTGACCCATCCCGCGCCCCAAACCGTGTCCATCGGCCAGGCCGTGAGCCTGGGAGTCACGGCGGACGGCACGGGCCCCCTCGCGTATCAATGGTTCAAGGACGCAGTGCCGGTCACCGGCGCCACGGGTTCAACGCTCGTGATTGGCTCGGTTGGCGCAGGCGACGCCGGTCTCTATTCCGTGGTGGTGACCAATGCCGCGGGCAGCACGACCAGCACGACTGCTGCGCTGACCGTGAGTTCGACCCCGGTGGCCCCGGTCATTCTGGTCCAGCCGGCGAATCGGGTGGTCGCAGCCGGGGAATCAACCGAGTTTGTCGTGGTGGTCTCGGGTTCGGCCCCGTTTACGTACCAATGGCGCAAGGACGGAGTGGTGCTTGGGAGTGCCAGCGGTGCCACGCTGTCACTGACCGCAGTCCAGGCTGCAAACGCCGGTGCCTACAGTGTGGTGGTGGGCAACGCTTCGGGAACGACGACGAGCGCGGCGGCGGTGCTGACGGTCGTGCCCGCGGTCGCCAGCCGGATCAGCAATGTGTCGGTGCGAGCCACGCTGGCGGCGGCGCAGACGCTGACCGTGGGTTTCACGATGACCGGAGGTGCCAAACCCATCGTGGTCCGGGCCGTGGGACCCGGTCTTGCTGCGTTCGGAGTACCCGGGACCATGCCTGATCCCAAACTGGCGTTGTTCAACGGCAGCACGCAGGTGGACTCCAACGACAACTGGGCGGGGCTGTTTTCGCTCAACGAGGCGTTCGCCACGGTGGGTGCCTTTCCCCTGGCGCCGAACAGTTTCGACGCAGCCTTGCTCCGCAGCATCGAGGGCGGACGCACGCTCCAGGTCAACGGAGGTGCGGGTGGAAACGTGCTAGTCGAGGCCTACGACTCCGCCTCGGGTAATGCGATTCGGTTCGTGAATGTCTCGAGTCGCAGCCACGTCGGCGTGGGTGCGGACATCCTTGTCGCTGGGTTCACGGTGCTTGGCACCGCGCCCAAGACGGTGCTGGTGCGGGCGATCGGGCCAGCCCTCGGAGCGTTCGGTGTACCCAACGTGCTCGCTGATCCCAAACTGGAGGTCTATTCGGGTTCCAACCGGATCAATGGAAACGACAATTGGCCGGCGTCCCTCCTGGCCACGTTCGCCCAGGTGGGCGCATTTCAACTACCCCTGTTGAGCAAGGACTCGGCGATCGTGCTCACCCTGGCGCCCGGTGGATACACCGTTCAGGTCAGCGGTGCCGACGGTGGCACCGGCGAAGGACTGGTGGAGATCTACGAGGTTCAGCCCTAGAGGACGATCGAGACGGGTCCGATTGGTCCCGTCTCGGCCTCGGCGAGGCCGCCTAGGGGAGACGAGGGCTGAGTGGGTCTCAGGTGTGCTGGTGGAGCTTGGGAAAAAACAAGGGGGCGCTCAGCGCGAGGCCGTCGCCCACGCTCGTGAACTCACCGCCGTCGCGCAGGCGCCCGGCGCCGAAGCGGTTTACAAACTCGCGGCGCACGCTGGGAATGAGCGAGGTGCCGCCGGTCAGAAAGACCGTTTCAATGCTGTCGCGGCGGATGCCGGCCTCGCTGAGGAAGCGGTCGAGGTATCCGAGAATGTCGGTGGTCAGGTCCGCCGTGTTGCGTTCAAACTCGGAACGGGTGAGCCGTTCGTTGATCGGGATGCGGGGATGGGTGAACAGCAGCGGGGTGGTCACCTGGGTGGTGAGCGCTATCTTGGCCGCTTCGATCACCTGAAAAAGCGCGAAGCCCTGGTTTTCCTTCACCAGCGCCTCCAGCCGCGCGAAGCCTGCGGGGTCGCTGGAGGAATGGGTCATGCGCCAGATGAGATCGAGCTTCTGGGCGTTCTTGAGGAACACCACCTGATCCCATTGACAGATCTTCCGGTGCAGGGTGTCCGGCACGTCGATGCGTTTGCCCCAGCTCTCGTAGGTGGCGCCGCGGCCGAAGAGGGGGGTGATCTTGTGCCACATCGTGGCGGCGTCGTATCGATTGCCGGCGATGGGCAGACCACCCGTCGCGAGAATGTCCCCCGCCCGGTCGGTCCGGCCCTGGCGGCGCGGGTCGAGCTGCACCACGGTGAAGTCGGAGGTGCCGCCGCCGAAGTCGCCGACCAACACGCGCTGGGGGGCGCTGATCCGCGACTCATACGCGAAGGCCGCAGCGATGGGTTCGAACTGGAAATGGATCTCCTCGAAGCCGGCGAGTTGGGCGGCGCGGAGCAGCCGTGATTGGGCGAGTTGGTCCTCCGCGGGAACGACGGAGAAGACAGCCGGCCGGCCGAGGATGACCCGTTTCCCATCCTGGCCGGTCACGGCATCGGCCCGGGCCTTCAGGTGACGGAGGAAGATGGCAATGAGATCCTCGAGCTGGTAGGTCTGGTTGTTCACCACCGTCTCCGTGAACGTCTCATTCGGCAAGATGGTCTTGATCGCCTGAAAGAAACGCCCGCGCATCAGATCCTGCACGTATTGCTTTTTCGCGGCGTCACCCAGGAGCGGAGGATCGCGTCGCAAGGTGTAGGGAAAATACATGAACGACGACTCCACCCCCGCGATCCGCGGATCGCGCACCAAGGTCCGTGCGTCGACGTCCCAGATCGTCACCGACGAGTTGCTCGTGCCGAAGTCGATTCCGTAGATGAAGCGCTTCATTTGGGTGGGGGCGCTAAGAGATCGACATCGCCGCGGGGTGCAAGGCGAATGGGTGTGCCCTTGCGCACGTGCATCCTCGGGGGAACGAGGAAAACGGTGAAGCGGGTAATGATCGGCATGGGTCCGACCCGGAATCGGTTGCAGCGACTCTTCCGTCGGCTTCGCCCGGCGCGCGATTTGATTTGCCCACGGCTGCGGGCCCCGTCGGCATGGCGGGGTTTGCCGGATTGGACTGTATATGACTCGTCGATGTTTTACCGGTTTTTGGTTGGCTGCGGGAATCCTTCTACCGCTCGCCTCCGGCCCGCTCCGCGGATCGGTTGGGGAAGCATGGACGGAGTTTCGCGGGCCCTCCGGGCAGGGACACTCGTCCGCGACCGCGCTCCCGATCGAATGGTCGCCCACGACGAACGTTGCGTGGAAACAGGCGATCGCCGGGAGTGGCTGGTCCTCTCCAGTGGTCAGCCAAGGGCGGATCTACCTGACGACGAGCGTCTCCAGCCCGGGCACTCCGCCTTCGCTCCGTACCCTTTGCCTGGAGACCACCACCGGACGGGTGCGGTGGGAAACGGAAGTGTTCACCCCTGGCGAAACCAAGAACCACCCGATCCACGGCAAGAACACTGACGCCAGTCCGACGCCGATCATCGAAGGAGACCGACTTTACGTACATTTTGGACACCATGGCACGGCCTGCCTTGACCGAGAGGGACGCATTCTCTGGCGCAACCAGCGCGTGGACTATGACCCCGTGCACGGCAATGGCGGCTCTCCTGCACTGGTTGGCGACGTGCTGGTGTTCAATGCGGACGGGGCCGGGCGCCCGCGCGTGGTGGCGCTCGACACGGCCACTGGGGACATTCGCTGGGAGGCAGGACGGTCGGCCGCCAGCAAGCAGACGTTTTCCTTTTCCACGCCCCTGCTGATCACGCAGGGTGGTCGGGCTCAGATCATCACGCCGGGCAGTGGTGCAGTGGCGGCGCTGGATCCCTTGGATGGACGGGAAATCTGGCGCGTG
>Ga0154020_10006015_pt1 | contig 14223 bp, 13 predicted proteins | sample Klosneuvirus_201_FD_109709 | JGI IMG/M metagenome (GOLD analysis project Ga0154020, IMG submission 109709) | Active sludge microbial communities from wastewater, Klosterneuburg, Austria - Klosneuvirus_20160825_MG | ecosystem: Engineered > WWTP > Aerobic digester > Activated sludge | place...
AGAACGCATAAATATATGAATCTGTAAAATATAGTAATTTTAAGAAACAAATGCGCAAAAAGCTTGCGAAGGGGCAGCAAGGCGGACAACAGCAAGGGACAGAAAGGCGAACCAGTCAGAACACCGAAGGAGATTTCGCGATTGAAAATCTCGATGCCAGTGTGAAAGGCGCCGAAGCCAAACTTCACCGTCTTGTTGTTTAAGTTCGTCAACACGGAATCATCGACGACGAGGTCGTAGATATTCAGGAAGACGGACGCAGCAGCGCCGACTTCGGCCATGTTCGAAGGTCGTTGAAGGTGCGAAGGAGCGTCGAAGAGAGCGACCGTGTGCCTTTGCAGCCTCTGCTAATGCGGCCCGAGGCCGTAAGATACGTCAATATTGTACAAAATAATGAGCAATATTTCTTTAAGCCCATTATTGAGCTGTATTCGACGGAGGCGTAGAGGGCTGGAGGCGCAATGTCGGTTACTAACGCTTTTGGAATACCCCAACGCGACATGCCGAATACGAAATGACACCTTTGCCCCACTTGTAATGATTCGCGACGCCCCGTAGTAATAAGTATTATATTGAAAAATAAATTGAATAAGAGTCATTAAGCGAATTGTTCGCTATATGTTCAGTAAACCGCCTTTCTCTCTCGAAGGCGACACGACAAAATTGGAATTTCCTCTCTATTCAAGTTATTATACAGGGGTGATTGTTATTTATGGCGCCTTGGTGACGAATTTGGGATTCAAGAAGGTAAGGAGGCCGTCGCGAACGTAAACAGAGCCCCAAGGAGTCTCCTTGTTGCACGACTTATCAAATTGCAGCGCATTCACCACTTTGCCGTCGCAATGGTAGAAGTTGCCGTAGTAGTCGAAACGCTTGATCCAATTGCGCAATTCGAGAGATTTGCTGATTTGCTCGTGGATATCGCCGCCATGGGTACTCACATGCACTGCCACCACCTAAAGCCCTCAGGTCAACAAGGTGACAAAGAGTAATCGGGGGGATGAGAGCAATCCAAACACGAGTCAGCTCACGATGGGAAAGCAGAAGATAAAGAAAGATATCAGGAAAACCTTCTCGTCAAGCAAGGCGGCAGCGCCGGGTTCGAGCAAAAGACCGCGCTCAGCCGTATAAACATCGATGTCGAGGATGTCAATGTGATCGATGTCGCCCTCTTCAAAGATTTGCTCGAGGCCCATCCATTGGGGATTCTCCGAGCTAATTGTAAGAAGAACGAAATGAGATAAAACAGAAAATGGATTTCGATTCAACAAAGCTTGCGGACTGAGGGCCAGCGTGTTTGAGGAAGAGACGGCTGTCGCCGTCCATGCCGTTGTTCATCATATGTCGCTCCATCTGCTTGTAGATCTCCACGTTCTCTTCGACGCCAATATAAGTCGCCTTCTTGGTCGGATTGTTTTGCTTCCAAGCCGCCAAGGCACGAGCACCCCACGTACCGTATCGCGCTCCAAGCTCGACGACGACAAAGTTGTCCTTTGTGCGCATCACCGCCTCCAAGATATTCACATAGCGAGGGTATTCGTCATCGACCTTGATGAAATAAGAAAATGAACGAAAGCGGGTTCAATTATCAAACAAGAGGAGGTCTGCGTACAACAGGAAGATAACCAAGCTCGAAGCGACGCTTCTCCCTGGTCGCCTCCCATTGCTTCCGCCGAGGAAGGTACTCATCGCAGGGGATGCGACGTGAGGGCACCCACTATCATGGAATCCATAAGATCTTGGGAGATACATAAGACTTCAAAATCATATCGAGGACAAACGGTTCGGAAAGGATCAGCCAAGATGAGATAGATATATAAGTTCGGATAGGAAAAGACCTTATAATAATCTCCATAAGGCAAATTCATAATGGTGCAGTCCCACTCCCAATAGGTCCTCACGCCAAGGAAGTCGACGAGGAAGTCGCGCTCCATGAGGCCCGCGAAGCGGCAGAAATTGTAGAAGACCTCATCATGCTCAAACTTCTTATCTACATGACAATAAATCAAAATACTTATCTTTCAAGAGAAACTTCTAAACATTTTCCTTTCGCTTTCAAACAGAACGTTGAAGTACCGGGCTCAATGGGATTGATGAGCTTGTCTGTCGTATAGATTGGCACCATGACGCCCTCGGAGCCCGGAACGATCTGCTCCGTCGACGTTGGGCAAATCTTGGGGACATTCTTGATCTTGGTGGTTTCTTTGATGACTTCAATAAGCCTAAGCGAAGAGAAGGAGCAAAGGACAACGAGTAACATGTGCGGACAAGCTCACAAAATCGCTCGTACTCGATCTTCGGCGAGCACGGCTTGCCTGAGACCTCCTTGACGACCACGTCGTCCTCTCGACCTCTTTGGACAGAGGTTTTAACATCAATATCATTGCCTTCATTCTTTTGTCCTTTTCCATTGTTATTGACGGCGAAAAAGTAGATGGTGAAGAGGATGAGGACGGCGGCGGCGGCGAGAAAGAGTCGCCGATCGTTTTGCATCTCGACGAAAATGAAATGAGAAAGAAAGGACATTCTAACAAAGGCGGAAGATCATTACAGGAAACTAAAAAGAATTCTTCTTGAGATATAAAAAAGAAATCAATAGAACGGAGGAACTCGAAGGGAAGAGGAGAGGGGAGGAGCCCAAGCCTAGAAGCAATGGGCGAGGGCTGCCGCTCAGACACGCTCTTCAAGTAGAAGGTAAAATGGTTTGCCGAAATGCGAAACAAAAACAATGCTGAGTACCACGCTTAATATGAGGCCGGGAGAACGAAAATGAGCCTGACACAGCCTTTGCCTCCTCGAAAACCGATTCGAGGTACCAGTACTGCTAGCCCAGGGCCCCCCAGCTTCACTCTCCTCGCCTGATGAATACACGGCATGTTCTGAATTGATGCAGTGATGCTAAATATTCGAGAGAAAGTTATTTACTTCACAGACTCGCCGCCCCGCGCGGGTTGTCGGCGGTGGGGCGGGTGAGTTGGTGCGCATCGATTCCTGACCCCCCGCATGATCCCCCTTCTCTCTCCTTTCATCGAACTTTCGTTTGTCGATGATGTTATTTGTTTGATGCTCCGAAATGAGCGTGTGAGCCAGTGGGCGAGGGTTGTCCTCGCTCTCCTTTCTCCCTCGTCCTTCCTGGAGCTTGAATCACCCTTCCCGCGCTGCTTAAATATATCGGTAATTTTTTGTACCTTTTTTTGATTTGTCATTGTGGTTTGAGGCCTCCCAAGGTACCCTTTCCTCCGTCCTGTTCATCGCCCTGGCAGGCTTGCCTCCTCACCCCGTTACTACGATAGTCCCGTTCTTTGCGGCTCCCTTGTGTTATCAAACGTGATAATTATTGCCATTCTTTCGAGTGGTAAAGGTTTCGGAGCGCTCGTAAGGTTTGTCGGTCGAGATTGTCGGCTGAACTTTCCCTCCATTCTTCCTTTTCTAACGTCCATTCGCGCCTTTCAGAGACCTCCTTTTGTTGAGATCGAATTGCCCAAATTTTCATTTTTTATTTGTGCTTAGAGGTGAGTTGGTTGTCTACGCATCCTCCTTTGAAGCACTCTCCGGTCGAACGCTATCTGCGGCGCTGGTCGCCGGGTCGTTCGTTGTCAGGTGTGTCTCCTCCGTATGATTTCGAGATTATTGTTTTCTCGCTTTCTCTTTCTCGTTCTCTTCTTCTGCCCTTATTCGCTCCTTCGTCTCAAATGCTCAATCTTTTCAAGACTTAGACTGGTCGGAACTGCGCTTTTAACTTTGGTGTGCGCTTCTCCGTCATGGATTCAATTCAACGATGACAAGTTTGTAGCTTATGGCTCTCGACCTCACGAACGCCTGCACCTCCACTCGCTTTCCCAAATTATCGGCTTTGATGGCGCCATCAGCGTCGACCCGCGTTGCCTGATGCTTGGAAGCTGAGCTCGGCAAAGCCGAGGTTGGCTGGTCAAACGGTACCTGGAGAACTTTGACATTATTTCGACATCACTTTTTTCGTCGTTTTCAGTTGCCCTTGTCCCACATCATTAGTCGGCCGATTGAGGAGCACATTAATTGTCACCTTCACGGCTCTTTGCATCTGAGCCGTGAAGCAGATGCCAAGAGCAATTAATTAGCATTTCTTTGCAATTGCTTTGACGATACCTTCTCCTTGGGTCATATGAGGATGTCCTCTAAAATGACTGATCTCGACTTTCTAGGGGCACCGCTTGAACGGCTTTGTAACGATCGATGGACATACAAAGTCTTCAACAACCGTTCCAGGCTGGCGTAGTTATTTACCGTACGATTCTCACTTCCCCTTTTTGTCCAATGAGGTTGGAGTTGCTATATTCGTAATCTCCGTGAAAAGTTGCAGATAGTACACCTCCTCCTCGGTCTGAACTTTCCCGTTGGCCCTCGACCCAATGAATGAGTCAGAGATGATTCCTGACGATAGCAAACCTTGTTTTCCTTTTCCCGTCACCTCGCGTCGTGTGGTTTGTTTCTTGTTCAAATGGGTAATCAATTCGGTTTTGATGGAGACATGGCCTCTCACTTCTGTTTTGATTCACTATTACGACCTAGTTACGATCAGGTCGTACCTTGACTGAGTGTGTCGCAAAGTCCGCGTTGATGAGTCTGTATCGGTTCTTGCCGCATATCTGCCCCTCTCTTTCCTCTGCAATCCACGCTTCCGCTCTTTGCTTTTTTCGGATTCACCGTATTGTGTTCCGTGTGATTGTATATTGTCGGGTATTCGTGGGCCGTCCAGGCTTGTGTGAGCGGATTCAATCTCGAGCGTGTCATCTATAGAGTCCTTCGAAAACGGGTTGACCGCTCCGTTGTCATCACTGTCCCTTCCTCAATCGATTTGTTTAAAGCTGGGATTTATTTCACCATAAATCGTTATAGTTCCCATGATTCCCATTTTTAGGGTCCGATTACGACCTGCTTACGACCATGACCTATGTGGGTCCAGATTGAGTGTATGTTCCAATGAGACCGCCTCGTTTTTTTTGTTTAAATTTGGGGTTTTCCCCCCCATAAATCGTTATAATTCTCCTGGTTTCCATTTTTAGGGTCCGATTACGACCTGCTTACGACCATGACCTATGTGGGTCCAGATGAGGCTATGTTCCAATCAGATGGGGCACCGGTACTCTTCTCTAGCTTTCCCATCGCGTGCAGTATTCCGGTCTTTTTTGTTTTCAGATTCCCCGGACCTGTTTGCGTCGATTTCACTCCATATGATTTTTTTTGTCTGGAAGAATCCAGTTCTACCATTTTTTGACTGCGCAGACCATCCGTGGCTCAAGGTAGCCCTTCAGTTCGTAAAGGGCAGCTATCCATCTCCTTCCCCGTCTCGATTGTTTTGTTTAAAGTGGGGTTAGTTTCACCATAAATCGCTATAATTCCCCCTAATTTTCATTTTTAGGCTCCGATTACGACCTGGTTACGACCATGCCCCTCTATGTGGCTGAATTTTGAGAGTTGAGCCTCCAGTCGAGGATTTCAAGGCTCCTTCTTCTCCTGTGGCCCTTTCACATTTGAGAAGTGTCGTTGCTAGGTGGCCAGTTCGTCTTATTTTTAATGCGGTGGAGATGGGTATTAGAGATTTGGGGGGGGGGAGGGGGATCGGTAGGAGAAGAGGAGGACCACGCCGACAGACGAACCCCTTACGGAGGATCGTTCTCACTCCCCTCTGCGTGTCCGCATTCTCAATACATAGTGTGTGGAGATGCATATTTGGAGCGATTAGAGTGCCACCCTGTAGAGTGCTTAGGTTTAGTGACGTGTTCCTCATTATTGAGGGAATCGCCGGTTACCATGACATCTCCAGACTCGGTAGGCCTTGGCAGCTACCAGATGCAATTCTGCACATATGAAACAGAAACAAGATCTCTTTGAAAATGATGAAGATTACAGATGACATGTCTTCAATACGAAATTCGCCCGATCAGCAAAGTTGCACAAATGCAGAGAGCCTTGATAAAGCGCAGTCGAGGGAAGCAACCTTATAACTGTCGTGATGGACCGCCCGCCGTGATTGGTTTTGCTCGGAGCCAATGCCTCGTCCACCTTCAGGCGCTTTCGACTTTCCAACTCAAATGATGAGAAAGCTGTTTTCATTTATAATAAGAGCCCTTGGTCTGATTGGTCTCGTGGCTGTCGATCACGAGCGATGGGAAACCATGAGAGCTCACATCACCAACGCCATGTGGCTGCCAATGATGCGCCTCGAGCTAACCTCAACCCAACACGATTTCATAATAGAAGCCCAGCGGAAGATTTGAATATTGTGGCCATTAGCGTCCTAGGCGCCGGCAAATCTGTGCGGCTCAGACTCCTCGACGCTTCTCGTCTCGCTCCATTCCCCTCGATTGCTGTCGACTGGCAGATTGAATTACCGTCCTCGTATTGTCATCTAGACTTTCATGATGCGGTTCCAACATGACCTTTCCACAAATACAGCAACATGGAAGCCCGACTATGAGGAGACCTACGTACCGTCGTCCTCTCCCTCTCGTCTCTCTCTTTCGTAGCTAACGTCGAGCTCGACTTTCTCGATGTTCCCTCGTCATTTTCTCTTTTGCGATGCATATTGGATTTCATAAGATTTAATGGGACCACCATTTGTCTTTCGGCCTTTTATTTCGGCCAATGCAGAATGGACAGTGCTGAAGTGAGTCATCGCATGGCATTTATTGCAGGAGAAATACGTTACCATCGGCCAATCAATATATCACTTGTGCATCTACGACCCTCCAGGTTCGCTTCATACTCTAATTACTGTCTGAATTGCAATACTGCATTAGATTTATGTTATTGGTTGTATCGGCTGGCGGCAGCTCCTTTGCAAGGCCGTTCTTTGCCGGATCATCCTGTTTATCTCTTCGTCAGGGAACGGCGAGGTGTACCCTGGCGACCAGCAGCTCTGGCAAGCTCACACTTGCGACTGTTTTATGTTATTTTACTCCATTGCAGATCGCTCTTCATTTGAGAAGCTTCGAGTGATCGCCGATCGCATGGCGGCCTTGAGGTACTTCTCCAGGTGACACTGTGCTGTTTTCTTTGCTATTCATTGTGATCTTATTATAGGAAGGCTGAGGTGGCCAAAGACTTGATCTGCATGGTCATTGGGGCCAAGAGCGATCTTGTTGAGGAGCGACAAGTTCCTACCGACGAAGGTGCTTTTTCCAAGGAACGGATTCCACCACCTGCTCTTTTATTCAATCTTTGTTTGCAGGACGAAAGTTTGCAGAGGGAAACGATTGGCTCTTCTATGAGACGTCGGCGAAGACGGGCGAGAATGTTGAGGATTCCGTGAAAGCCTTGGTCGCTTATTTCTATGCGCATTACCAAGGGAAGGAAAAGCCTCGCCATATTTGATTGGCTTTGGCATTGTTCGGATCCTGATTGATACTTGTTTGAAATATGTCGATGAGATTTGCAAAAAAAGTCGGTTTGTTAAGGTTTGTTATTGGGCGAGAGGCCACTGTCATCTACATGTGGAAGAAGGGAGGAGAAAGGGACTACCCCCTCCCCTCCAGCCCGACCTCGACCTCATCCAGTGTCACTCGTTTACTATCAGCCTCTCAATTCACCGGGAAAGCGGCCTTTCCTCGCGAAAGTAATAAGGTGCTCAGCTAAGGTCCTGAGGTGTACACAAAAGGGTCGTGGTAACACTGAATTTGGAAGTCTGCTAATATTGCTTTCCACAATCTCCATCACACAAAAATGCTTTTAGAGGATTTCACACGGAAATAGGCGCCAATGCCACCAACCTCTCCTACAATGTCCGAGCCAATAACTTCGCTTATTCGTTCGAGAGAAGCGGCAGAGCATGCTTGAGGAATGCTTCGAAGGAGGGGCCTGGAGGAGAAATGGTGAACCTTGGGTAAAAAAAGACTCCAAATGCACCTGAAGAAGGGGCAGGATCAGGAGTCTTGTAAGATTTCAATTGATTGACAACAGCTTCAAGGCCAGGAGTTCTCAAGGCAATCGAGATCAGAGCTCGAGCGAATCGGAACCTTCTCGCCGCGACCGCCTTCTCAACCGTCTCCATATGAAGCACTGCCCCACGAGCCAAGAGCGCACTCAAGCACCCCACGAAATTCGGAATCTTTTCAGAAACGATACCGAGTCGAAGGAGCTCAAAGCTTCCAGGATACCGGGCCAAGAGAAAGTCAATCGCCTCCTTCGTCGGGATCTTCTCGTTATAAAATCCACCCAAAGAGGTAATGGTATCCGGGATTAGCTGTTGCTCTCCATCGGGACACATAGAGAGAAGGTGTTCACATAAAGGAATATTCGAAGAGAAAATGCAATATCGAATAAGGTCCTTGAAAGCGAAAGAGGAATTGAAAAGGCGCAACGACTGGAGACGCTTGAAGAGATGAACGTTCAGCTGGGAGAGGTCTCTGAGATGACCCGAGGCGAAGGCGGATATAAGTGTAAAATCGCGATTTCCAACATCTGCAAAATGAAATATTAGATTAGTGCGAAGAGAAACAATCGAGATACACAATGCTCGAACCAGGAAGGAGGGGAACGAGGATATCAATGATGTCCTCGTTGCCTCCCTTGGCGGCGGCCCAGCAGCAGCGAGCGATATTCGCTATCACACCTAAACTCATCAGGTATTTCACAATGGCAACGGTTCCAAACAAACAAGCATATATCAACAAATGTTCGGAGGGGACACGTTTGCAAACATCGTAGACAATTCGGAAGACGTCGAGGTTCTTTGTTTGAAGGGCGCGAAACTGGACGGCTTGGAGCTCGTTCGGATCGCTCGGGTCGAATCGAAATCTTGTCAACATCGACATATCATTAGAAAGAGCGGAATATACAATTATGCCATAGTAGAAGTTAAAGCTAATGGTATTGTCCGGCGAATTGATCGACGGGATCACTAACTTGATCGCGAGCTCGAAGGTCTCGAGGTCTTTGGAATAGGCCGCCTCGAGGATCGCCTTCCACTGGTCCATCTTGTAGCCTCCACACTCCGGATACTCTGCTAATATCTTCGAAATGAAATTCAATTGAGAGTATCGAAGAGCTCGAGGGATCACTTGGGTCGAGGCGGGCTTGTCGAATCTTCCAGTAAACCCCTCAACGTCGAGGCTCCGGGTTTCGACAGACACCTCCTCTGTCAAGGCCGTGGGAAACCTCTCAAGCAAGTATTTGAAGATTTCGTAATGTCCATCTTCAGCAGAGAGTAATAACATTATTTTGGCAGGGAGAATCGAGTCGAAGAGGGCACGGAAGCGGCGGCGCGAGGTGAGCACATAGAGCGACAAGGCGAGGGGCGAGCACCGTCGCTCGACCTCCTTCACGAGTTCTTCGGGCAATGCGTCCAGAGGGAAGCTCGCGGCCATTATTCCTCGTAAGCAAAACAACAGATAAACAGAGGAATTTATATTCAATTAAACTTGGGAAGAGAAACGGCTCACTGGCTCGAGGCGTTGAGAACGAAAGTGTGAATAAAAGCGAAACCTCACTCATTTCCTGGCTCTGTCTTGTACGCCCCTTTCTTGTACGATTAATATATCTTATTATTGTATATATATTATAATAGCTTAAAATGTTTTACGAGTATTTATTGAGGTCTCTTTCAGTTGGGAAAGGATCTTATTTAGCTCTTGGATTAACCCACTCCTGTCCCTCTCCCTCTCCATCATCCCGTCATTTCAGCATTCAATTAGGAAAATATTAATATTAGTATCTAAATATTAATATTAATCATATTTTTTCATATTGAGTCCAAGACAAGGTCTCTGAGTCGAACCCGTTTCCTTCTCCCGACCGCTGAGTCGCCGATCGCCCCATTGCCCCAACTCTAACTCCCTCCCTCTTGGCAGCATTTGAATCGCATGTCTCTGATTGGATGCATCAAGAAAATGTTGTTAATATTATTGTATTTATAGATGGCGACGTGGGGCGCGATCAGCGTGGCCATTGTCGCTCTCGGCGTGTCCATGTTGTTCTTGGCGAGCGGCGTCGAGGCCTTGGCGTGCTCCGAGTGCGACCACGTCCTCACTTATCCCAATTCGGTACTTCTTTTCTCTTTCAATTTAAGCAATATTGTGTATACTTATGTATTGTATTGCTGAAATCTGTCAAATTCAAGCTGCCTGAGTACTCCCAATTTGCTACCCTTTTTTCTTACGACGTTTTATCTCATTGCTCGATTTCAATATTTGTCGTTCGTTCGTTATTGATTTTATTAGGGAACATACTACGTTCTCAACAACACGGACTTGAAGCTTGCCCCTGGTGCCAAGGTGTGCTGGAGTGCCAACAAGACGTATGCTCTCGGCTTGTCCCTCGACAGCTTCGTCGGCACTGAGGCCGCTCCCTTTCTCTTCACCAATTGCGACGGCCCTGCCCTCATCCAGCCCAACAATTTCCAACACGGTATATCGAAAAATTTAGAATATATATAAAAACTCTTTTTGAAAATTGCTGAGATTGAAGTGACGATTCGCGACCTTCCATACCACCTGGGTGGGCGATGGGGATGTTCAATGTTTTGTGTGATATATTTATTTATTATTTTAGCGATCTCTTTCCCGGGGAGCAAGTACTTCCGCTTGACGGGCTCAGGAGTTGACGGCATCGATCGCGGCCTCACCATTCGCCTTAGCTCTTTCGGCGTCCTCCTCGCTGGCGGTCCGCTCTTTCCGCTTTTCACCTCCCTAGGTTGTCAGTGGTCACTTGTCCGTTTTTGTTAGGCGCGAACTATTTTGAGATTGACCACTTGAACATTGAAGACAATAAGGGTCATACGGCCATCTCGTGCAAATCAGACCCGACGAGCGACAACGGCGCTTGGGTTGCCTCCAAGTTCACCATGTACTCTCAGTTGGGACTCCCGTGTCATTTTCTTAGGATGACGTCCTCTTAGGTACAACCCTCGCATCCACCACAACAAGATCACTAGGGCCGGCACTGAGGGCTTCTACATTGGCTACAACAATCACCAAGCCGTATCTTCTGCTTAGGACCTGTTGGTAGCCATCATTCTCCTCATATCATTGTCCTTTAGTCTGAAGCTCACGACATCGTTGGCCTACGCGTTTATGAGAACCTGATTGAGGACTCTGGATATGATGGCATTCAAGTTGGTGCTGCCATCTCTGATGCGATGGTGTGGAACAACACCGTCCTGCGTGCGGGACAATCCTCGGACGACGAGTCCCTCGGTAACAGCCAATGCGGCATCTTCATCAATACTGGCTTCAAGGGGAAGGTATCGGACTCCTTGCCCCAGCAAGATCCGAAATTGAGTGATTTCAACGAAGCATTATAATTAGATTTTCAACAATTACATTGAGAAGACGGTTGGAGATGGTATTCGCTATCACGGAAACGGCGACACGGAGATCTTCAACAACGTGATCAATGACCCCGGTACCTTCCTTCCTCGTTTATCCCTTCAAATTGAAACAAATGTCATGATCTTGATTCCAGGAGGTGTCGGTATCGGTGCTGCCATCACTAGTGCGAGGAAGCAAGTGGGAACCTATCTCCGCGTGAACCACAACACCATTGCCGACGCGAACGGCCGTGGCATTTCTCTCTATCTCACCATCACGCCCGCTTGGGACAACACGGTACCTCCTTCTTTCCCTTTCTCTACTGGAGTGCGCATTTTCTCACCAAGGTGACTCGATTTTTTTTGTAGGCCAAGAACAATCTTGTCACTGGAGTGTTTGAGGCCTCGTGGGCTTGCGTCACAGGTGCTAACTCTTCTCTAATCGGAAAAACCTCAAACAAATGTTTACTCATTTCATAATTTCATAATTTTAGTTTCGGCGAACACGAATGTTTCGAACAATATTTGCAACACGACGATCATGCCCGAGATGCTCCTCAATGCCGACCTCACTCCTAAAGCGACCTCTCCCCTGGTCAATCAAGGTGCCTATGAAAGTAGTTGCTTATATTCATTCTTGTAGTAATGCGTTACATATCCCCGTATTACTGTACTAATGCATCATATCATTGTAGGCGTCTTGACTGGCTTAGAGTATGACAAGGACTGCAAGGCGAGGGACAGCCAGCCAGACATCGGCGCTTACGAGGTCCGTCTTTCCTGCATTGCGCCTTCTCTCTCCCATTTACCGCGTGACCCATTTTCATTTGATATGGATGTAGATCGCATCGACGGTGGTCTCGGAAAGCATCTGCTCAATTGGAAAGGCTGTTGCCGCGAGCCCTCCGCCTCCTCCGGCGACGACGGGAGGTTCGCTCACCGGGTCGGCGAGTGCTTTGGCTCCTCTCTCCCTGACTATTTTATCTCTCGTCGTCGCTTATTTCCTATCGCACTGAAAGAAACCGTTCAAAAATCTTTTATTGAGGGGACTCGATTCCTAAAAAGTGTCTATATTGAAAGTTTTATTCGAAAAAATCTTCTCAGAGATAAAAAATGGTGCGAGGAAGCGAAACTGCAGAATTAGAGGGTCGGAAAAATAATTATTGTAATACTGTACTCTCATCATTGTTGACCCTCGGGGGAAAGAGCAGAAGATCAAAAACGAAGGGCAATTTTAACTTACTGGTCTTCTCCGCCATCGCATCATCATTGGCGTCGAAGTCAAAGCGTGGAAACCCTTGTTACTTGTTGGTGTGGCTTAGTGTAACCTTGAGATCGCGGGTTCAATTTCGGCTGGGCCTATTCAGATTGAGCGGAACGAAAGCAACCCTATTCATAGGTTAGCTTAGAGGGGATTTAGGCAGTTTAGGAATTGTCAGTGTCAAGACAAGCTAGCAGGCTCGCACACAAAGAACTATCCAAGATTGTACTCATTCTTCGTTTGCTGTATTGCAACGATGGAATTCTGGTAAATTCCTGTTTTATTCTTGCAGTCTTGCTATGGATTTTGTTCTTGTTTGTCGGGGTCACGGCCGCGGCCAAGTCGAAGGAGGGCCGAGCCCCCAGGAGTGACCGCACTTGTTGCTCCAAAGCTTATTCGTCGTATTATAGTATTATATTGATATGAGGCTGGTGCGGCCTACTGCAGGGCTCAGTTTGAAATAATTGCTCAAGCTCACAGAAGAGAAGGTCAGAAGGAGTACCCACTCATGATACAAATAGCACTCCATGCAATTTTACACGCATGCATAGATAAACGCTTACCATATATGTTCATTAATAAGGGGAACAATTAAAAAGCCCCTGAAGGACTGACGGCGCTTCATCAAAAAGTGGGGAAGAGATTCAAAGTAACAGATGCTGCCAGAGGCGCGGCGCATTCTATTTCTAGTCGAGGCCAGTTGTCGCATCATCACTATGTAATAGAAAAGGAGAGATTAGAGAAAAGGCATGATGCCATCTCAAACAGAAAAGATGGAAACAGAGTGAGAGAGGGAAAATACTCGAAGCCCCCACACTCGCTTCGAGCCATGACGCCCAACACCACAAGGGAATGGGAAATGGGGACAAATGCTGACAGACGGGTGCGAGGAAAAACATCATCAAAGGAAACTCTCTGTAGAACTCTCCACTGGCAGCAGCAGAGCGTCTACCACGGCAACACAATCGATCCCGTCGCGGGTTCTGGCTCCAGTCTATAGAGAAAGAGCAGCCAGACTTCTCCACCGTCCAATGGACAGGGGGCACACATGAGTCAACAGCAGCGCGAGCGCTACTGCGGACGCTCCGACCTTATAGGGTCGTCGGGATCTGCATTGGCCATGCTCCGAAATGATACAAGGACATGGAGAGAGGGAAATGGGGAATAGGAACTCAACCATGGACACGGTGGCGCCTCTGTGTGAAATGACAAAGGGGGACGGAGAGAATGAGTGAACGAATCGAGGACCTTCAGAGAGACCTTGTTCGCTCGCCAATGTCGACATCTCACACGAGAGACTCCGCCTCGTCGTCTGGCCTTGGCGCTTCACCGCTAATAAAAGAGGAACATTAGAGAAAAGTCATGATGCCATCTCAAACAGAAAAGAACCAATGCGACAGAGAGGGAAAATACTCGAAGCCCCCACACTCGCTTCGAGCTATGACGCCCAACACCACAAGGGAATGGGAAATGGGGACAAATGCTGGCAGACGGGTGCGAGGAAAAACATCATCAAAGGAAACTCTCTGTAGAACTCTCCACTGGCAGCAGCAGAGCGTCTACCACGGCAACACCATCGATCCCGTCGCGGGTTCTGGCTCCAGTCTATAGAGAAAGAGCAGCCAGACTTCTCCACCGTCCAATGGACAGGGGGCACACATGAGTCAACAGCAGCGCG
>Ga0154020_10006016_pt1 | contig 14222 bp, 7 predicted proteins | sample Klosneuvirus_201_FD_109709 | JGI IMG/M metagenome (GOLD analysis project Ga0154020, IMG submission 109709) | Active sludge microbial communities from wastewater, Klosterneuburg, Austria - Klosneuvirus_20160825_MG | ecosystem: Engineered > WWTP > Aerobic digester > Activated sludge | place...
CCTCCAATGACAGCGATTCGGTAGGTTGTGCCCTGTGTCGCAAAAAACGTTGCGGCACTGGCGAGCGATTCAGTTGCGGGAGTTAGCGAAATTAAAGTATTCAGCGCGTTACCTTGGTACACCACCACGACCGCGTCGCTGCTCCTAACGTTTGCCTCGAACGTCGTAAGTCCACCATTCGTCGCGGTCCACGTATACCAAACCGATTGTTCGCCCACCGTCATGTAGCGTGGCTCACCCGCTTCCATGGTCGCCGCAAACGTGTTGCCATTCGTTGAGCCACGGCTCCCTTCCAACAAATAGGCGCTGCCAAATGCATTGTTAGTCTCCTGCGCGGGTAGCTCTACGGCAGCGAATGCTGCAGCTACAACGGCCAGAATAAGACGGAATGTGCGCACCATCCTGTAGGGCGCTGCCATTTCAGAACGACCTCCCGGTCGCATCTGCACGTGGTTGATCATAAGCATACTTGCAAATTTTTCTCGCGCTCCCCCGCTCTTCTCCGGGCCGCTCCCGAAACTGAGCGCAAAGGTCACGCACAACACCAATTCCGCTCAATAAGGTCCGGGATCGACTCGCAACCGGTAGACACGAGCCGCGCCGGTGGCATTAATCGGATCGTCGACCGACACCGGCCAGGTCAGCGGGCCCATGTGGAAATTTGTCAGAATCTGCCAGTTCGTCTCGGACGCAGACGTCTTGAACTCGAGATAATTGCTGGAGTAGGCCAGCGCATTCCAGCTCAATAGCGCCCGAAGGTCCGGCGCTGCCGATAAGGTCAACGACAGCGTTGCGCTTTCAGCAACGTAGATCGGGGTTTCATCGTCCGAGTTGACTATGCCATCGCCGTCCGAATCCAAATCCTTGCTCTGCACCAAGGCGATGTTAAACACATAATTACTTCCTGACGGATAAGTGATGTTCGTGGAACTGAGCGGCCCGGCGTGGGTCGAGACCCAGCGAAACCCTCCGCCTGCCGCCCCATCCAGCTTGCTCGCGGGAACGTTGGCGTTGGCAAAATAAATGATCATGTTTGGTTCGAAACCGAACATCGAATTAAAGTTGGTCGCGTAGTTCTGCAATTCGAGGAAATCGACGTAAATCGCATTGCTCACGCCGTTGCCTTGGAAGCGGAAGAAACTGCCCTCCCCGCCGTCCAAGATTAGTTTCGAGAGCGCCAAGTTGTTGGTGAATCCGGCCGACGAATTCCCGGCGTTGGTCGCCGAGGAATAATGGAACACCTGACCGAGTCGGGGGCTTGTCGAGTGCAATTCCGTTCCTGACAAATCACCCGTCGCCGGTTTGCGCGCGAAGTTGAATCCACCCGTTACGTTCCAAGTGTTGCCCCCGGCGCTTCCGCCATCGTTCAAATGATTGGTAACACTGAGAATCAAGGTTCCCGCATTGATGATGGAATTCGACACCGTCAGGTCCCGCGCATGGAGTAGTACGTCCGAGGCACCATCGATCTCCGGAGGCTGTTGCGTGACTTCGAATGAAAATGAAATCTCCCCGAATTCATTCGTAATTAGAGAAAATACGTATTCAAGAGGGGGTCCAACCAGAGTCGCATTGACAGCATCAATGGATAACAATCCGCCATTTGCTGCCAGTAGGCCTGGGTTCTCGAAATTGCGTGTCCTGATTTCCACAGTGGCCGCGATGTTGGTCCCGCGATTGACGTAATTGGAGTAACTGAGCGTGCGATCGGCTCCAAGAGATTGCAATCCAGCAACGGTAATTACACCATCGTTAGTAAAATTCCGAACGTTAACCAAGGATGTTGTCGACAAATCAGCGCCAAATGGAAGAGTCAGTCCATTTACAAAGTGGACGGCGTTACCTTCGATTTTAAACGAGGAACCGATCGAGAGGGCGTCGTGAATGACGACGTTTGTCGCGCGTACGGAAAACTCATTTACCGTTACAGGGACCTGTGCACTAAGAAGGCTTTCAACGATTAGAACATGAAAGATCACGCTGTTGGTCGAAGTGTTGGTACCGGTCTGGACGGATTCCGTGTTCTGCCAAACGGCAGACCAAGCCGCCACACTGCCGTTCAAACGACGAACGAAGGGTGGTGCCAGATTTGAGATCACCAACGATGACTCTTTCGATCCGACGTCGAAATTGAGCGTCGGTGCATCGACTTGGGCCAAGAGGTTGCTCGTCAGGTTGTTTGCCTTGACGATAAGAGCAGATTCCGCACGGATGCGGGTCTGGTCAAGATTGACCGTGTCTCCAATGATTTCCACTCGGCCCGGGAGATTTGTCACACCATACGGAATGACTCCGCTGTCGCTCGATGAACGGAGACCAACCGACGCGGCGTAAGCAGCATAGCGATTGGTGACGGTCACGTTGGGCATGTTGGAACTGGAAAATAGGGAGTCCGAGTAGATCCCGTTGCCAGGAGAACCACTAGTATACTCAGACGGCTGAAATCGAGTTACCGCGTACGTAATTGGGCGCCGGGTCAAACCCGCGTTGTTGCGGGCAAAAAAATTATTGGTAATTACGGCGAGTCCATCGACGAGATAAACAGAATCCGTCGTTTGAGACTGGGTAGCGATGTCAAAGTCAGTTGAATGAAATCCAACCACCGCAATCGACGGACCATTGCCCCCAGAAACGTCGTAAAATCGTACATCCGTACTGAAGTTCGTGTCCGCTCCGTTCGTCGGATAGAATACGACCTGAACCAAGCGGCTTGTGGCGGTCAATGTTGCGGTATGAACCGCAGCGGTATACCCGATGCTGCCCGAACCTCCTGACTGATTCGTTCCGCTGAGGAAACTTCCCGGGACTCTATAGCTAGACGTGAATATACCGGACCCGGAGCTAGAAGGCCTGAATACTTCGTGCAGTGTGGAAGACGGAGCTGGCAGGGTTAGCGTCGGGTTGCTGGTTCCATCCGACCGCATTCCACGCCTGCGATCTGCGGCCACCGCATCCCCTTCCCACCCCCCCCAATCAAGGTCGCGAACCCCAACATCGTTTAAGTAGTTTGACTGCCCCACCGAGCTGAGAGAGCCAAAAAAGCCCTGCGAGTCGCCGGTGCGAAGGGAATTTCGCCTGAGATTGATGTTGTTACCTTCAATGCGAATCAAACCATGCGCGCCGGAATAAAGCGGTCCGGTGCTGGTGATGTTAGTCGCGGCGACGTGCAAAATGCTGGCTGTTGAATCATTGATAAGGAACGTAGTACCTCCTGAATTAAAGCTTCGGGTATCGTAAGTAGATATGCTGCCCTGATTCACCCATGTGTCCATCCAATGGCGCTGGCCGCCTGTGTTCCGAAAGAAGCGCAGCCCTGGTGTGACGGACATTGTCCCAGCCGGAAACGGGCCGGAAAATGAAGATGGTCCATTCGTGAAAAACCGGGTGTTTTTAGATTCAAACGGAAGTCCAGTCGGAGTGGCGATCGAAAAGTACGCCCGATTTAGCCACGCGACAGCGTCAATGTTGGTGGCCGTAAAACTTGGCGAATTATTGATATAAATGGGAAGCGTCGCCGCCTGCCCGGCAACGATACTGAACAAAAAGAGTCCCGTCAGAGCGAGAAACTGTTTCATGGGAGATGTCATCTTTCGGAGAGGAAATTTAGTTACCCGTCTTCTTCAAGACGACATCTTGAAGATATTCCAACGAAAACTCAGGACGCACGGGATCCGTGTAGATTGGGAATACAACCGGGGGGCGTGTTGAACCGTCGAAGTACCCCCAAGTGGCAGCTTTGCTGAACTCGTCCTCGATGCTCCCGTCACCAAGCTCGGACCAGTAGGAATATAGATCTTGGAATATGATTTCAATTCCCGGCGTGATGTTACCAGGTCCACCAATACCTAAACTAAATGTTCCATTGAAAGTGTTTAGGGCCGCGTTATTCGTCCAGCCGTCTGTATTTGTCCGACGATAAATATTCGGAACCGCAGAATTCGCAGCGAGGCCGATATCTCGAACCGAGAAAATAATATCGGGAGACGTAACCAATCGTTCGACCGGCTGCTTTACAATTCGACCGTTGGTAGGATTGATGAACCGGTCAGTGTATCGAAGAGTGATTGGGTTGAAAGTGTTTGCCAACAGGCCGACGCGCTGAAATGTAAGTTTGTCCAATCCTGGCCGAAGGGCCGTCCGGACAAAGTTGGTTAAGTTGGTACCAATGGTACTCACCAAATTAGATAAGCCAGCGCCATTGGTAAGTCCGATCGCAATAACCGGAGCCCAAGGCGAACCGTTCGCTCCGCCCGATCGCGGTAAAACAGTGGTCGGCAAAGTCTCAAACACCATGTTGTTTGTACTCAACAGATAACGGAGACCACCCACATCATCTCGCGTGAGACCAGTGTAATAATCTCCATCTAGCAATCCGCCTCGCCCGGATGTGAATGTTACCGCAGGATTTCCCGGACTGGATCCCAGCTGGAAATCACCGGCACCCACTCCTCCAGCAACAGCACTATAAGGTTGATACAAGGGATCGAGTTGGTACCACTCGATAGCACTGGCCCATTCGTCGCCCTGGCGACCTAGAGCGTCGAAAATCTGATAGTTATAAAGCACCCCATTTACAAACCGGCTGGGCTGGATCGTGATTGGATCATAATTCATCTGAATTACGGAGTAGTTAGTAGTGTTTTGGAACGTGAATCGCCCACGCAAGCCCCAAACAAATCGCTCTGGTTTGGCCAAGCCCATCTGCTCAAGCATCGCAGACAAGGCCGTCGAGCGGACATCTAGTAAGCCAAGCTCGGCGGCCGTCGGATTCGCACTCCTGGTATCGAGTGGATACTCCGACAAATCCTCACTCATTCTCGAGGCCGGCGGCAACGCATTCAGGATCGCAATCGCCTCCTCAACCGCCGCTACACCATTCGTTCCAAAGTATCGGAGGAAGGTAAAGTCGTATGCATACGTGATCACTGGAACGTTCCACCGGTACGCTTCAAACGGAAACATTGGACCACCAATATCTCCAATAAGGCGATAACCCAGTCCACGCGGTTGCCCGCCAAAACCAAGATCCTGCCACGGTTCCCCGTCAAACCGAGCATCCTTAAATGGCCCCAACAATGAAAAAGCGCTCGCTGACTGTAACACCCCACCAAGCACCGCGATGCAAAGGATTCCTTTTAAAAATCGTATCATAGTTTTCACTTAGAGAGTATCAGCTCAGAACCTCATCATTGGGAACCTAAGATTAGAATCTTGGAGAACAGATCGAACCCTGTCCGCCCAGAGAATCCAGACCACAACACCATCGAGCGGCCAGCGCCGTCCGCAACCACCGCGGGATGGTATTGCCGGCTGATTGTCTGTTCGTTAATCCCGAACTCCCCCCCGTCAAAGGCTCCGGACGCCAATTTTCGCGCATAAATGCCGTCGCCCGATCCATCCTGGCCGGCACTGGTCCACACCACCAACTGACGCTCTCCCCAAGAGGCGATTCGAGGCGCGAACTGGTCTCCCGATGTAAAAGCATTTACACGGAAAGCGGCACCACTGGCGGTGCCATCCGCACCAAAACTACGGGCGTATACATCCCAGCCAGATGTAACAGTTCCGACTTGCTGACTCCACGCGGCGAGGAATCCGCCACCACTCCGAACCAGAGATGGATTGGCTTGGGCGATGACATCACTGGCAGACAACACAAACTCATCGCCCACCGGTCCGCCATCGGGAGTGAAAATGCGGGCCATCAAATCCACGCGGAAATTTGCCCTCCAGTCCGAAGTGGCCGGGAATTCACAGACCCATACAACGACGACGTTGCCGTTTTCCAAGACCGCAACAGCTGGGGTTCTTTGATTAAAATTGGCGTATTGATTCACCAAAACCTCAGGACCGACCTTTGCCCCGTTCGCATTCACCCGTTGCATGAACACATCAAACATCCAGTCTTCCGTGACCTTGGTCGGACGGAGCACGGCGTTCGTCAAAAATTTGCCGCGACTCAGGTAGGTTTGATCGACCAAAGTCCACGAGTTGGTTTCGCAACGGCGCATCGCTTGATAGACGAAAACGGCCCCACCATCCGGCAGCGAAGCAACCGACACCGCACCAACCTGCTCGCGAGTATTGGCAATCAGGTCTTTGAATTTGTGAGTGCGAGTCTTCCACTTACCGCGATAATGAGCGGCCCATTTCGCGGTCTGCTTGATAGTCTTCTTCGAGGTCGGCGTGCTAAAGAGAGTTTCCGCCGCGCCAACCTGTCCGTTGGTTTCCAACAGACGGGTGTAAATTCCAGCTTTGGCTCCTGCACGAACCTCCCACGAAATCAAAGTCTTGCCACTCCCCAACTTCACCACCTGTGGTTTCTCATGCTTCCCGAGGGAGAGTTGATTGACACGGAATGGTTGCCCCTGAGCCTCAAGATTCTGCCCGAGAAGAACGGCTGAGATTCCACGGCCATCTTTGCCGGTGCCAATCCGATTGTCTTCGAACGCGACGACGCCACCGGTATCGTGGAGCAGAACGGCTGGAAAATCCTGTTCCCCCGGCAAATTTCCCAAGAGCAATTCCTCTGCGGAGGCGGATGAGAGGGCACCAAAGCTGGTTCCCAGAAATGCGGCGAGCAGCCAGCAATATTTCGCCAAAGCCGGAGCACAAAAAGACTGTGCCCTCAGCGTGCTGAGCGGAGGTAACATAAGGTGTTTAACATGTAACAGTGGGTTGCCGCTTTGTCCATGATGACTTCCAGCCAAGCGCGGATGGGCCCACTCAGATTGCTGCGATGAAGTGAAAATGCGGAGAGAACTCGGAGCGAGGTCCCCGCCTAGCAGACGGAAAATGGAATGGTAGCCGAGGAGCTTCACAGTAGCGCTCCCTGAGTTAGTGGAGCAGGCTCGAGTTGAGCCAGCATGGTTTTGAATCCCCATTGAGCGTATAGCAGACGCAAGCGCTCCACGTTTACCGGCTTCAATTGAAGCTCGTCCAACTGGGCCGCCAGTCCATCGGGCTTGAGGCGAATAAGCCGCTGATTCCGAATCACCGCTTCCTTCGCCGCTTGCAGATTTTGTTTCAGTCGACTGGAGGGAACCTCTTCAATCCGGGAATAAATTCCTGCGACGGAACCAAATCGGGAAAGCAGATCGGTCGCAGTCTTGGGACCAACGCCGGGCACTCCGGGAATGTTATCGACTGCGTCTCCCACCAGGGACAGCCAGTCCACCACCTGTTCGGGCATGACACCGGCCTTGGCAAAGACATCCGCGGCAGCCCAAATCTTTTCACTCTTGTCGTTCGGGTTCACCAACCCAATTCGCGGCGACACCAACTGCATGAAATCCTTGTCCGAACTCGCAATGACGACATGCATTCGTTCCGCCCCGTGGGAAGCGAAGGAGGCAATCCAATCGTCCGCCTCAACACCGTCCCGACAACAAGTAGTCACTCCAGCTGCCGAAAGATACTCGCCAATCTGGTCAATTTGGTCACCCAGCGAATCAGGCATCGGCGGCCGTTGAGCCTTATAGTCGGGATGCTCGGCGGTGCGCTCGGACGAAAGGCCGCCATCCCACACCACCACAGCGTGGGAAGGTTCGAGCTGCATTTGCAGTTTCGCTAGCATTTTGATGAAACCGTAGATCGCGTTGGTGGGAGCGCCAGTCGGCGAGGATAACTCGCGGATCGCGTGAAAGGCGCGGTATGCGTAAGCATGTCCATCAACAATTAGCAACCGGTTTGGCTTGTCCGTCGGCATCGTGACAGTGACGTCCAGGTTACCGGAGTAACGGTCCCTTCTCCGCTACCGGTCTCCATCACCCTTAACAGTGGCTTGTTATTGGGTAATGGGTTTCGCCTGCTGCGGAATGCTGTTCTGATCGAACGGAAGGTTCTCGTCAGAATGCACGCGGTTTCCAGCAGGGTCGATGATCGTCGGCGTAACAAAAATCACAAGACTTGTCTTCTTGCCAGCACTCGACTCGCTCCGGAATAGCCGGCCGAGCAAAGGCATGTCGCCCAAGAAAGGAACCTTGTCCTTCGTCTTCGTCGTCTCATCCAACAACAATCCACCCAGAACAACCGTCTGGCCATCCCAGACAATGGCACTCGTCACCACCTGACGAAGACGGAAAATCGGGAGAGGAGTAATTTGAGACAATGGATTGCCCACCGTGGCACCACCACCGACCGACTGGGCCTGAGCCTGAAAGAGCTGCGCGTTCTCCAAGTCGTAGCCCTCGAATTCCTTGATCGTCGGAATGATCGTCATCTGGATGGTATGACCATCCGCCGACACATACGGAATCACGTCCAAAACGGGACCCAATTCAAACGGCTCGGCCAAAGGTTGGACTGTCGATCCCACACCACCGCCACCGGTGGTCGTGCCTGTCGTGGTCGCACCGCCACCCCCGCCAGAGGTTTGATTCAAATCCAAGTCGGTAATGATATATCGAACACGCACCGCTTTCACCTGCGCTTGCCGCGCGCTGAGCGTTGTCACTTTCGGAGCGCTCATCAAGTTAACTCCCTGCCGTTGTTCCAACGCGCGAACAACCACGCGGAACTGAGGATCCGTCAGAATTCCGGTGAGTGTACCCAACGCGGGGGCGCTGTTACGAAGGCCACCGGTGATCAAGTTGTCTGATGCGGATGAGGGAATCGTGCCCGCACTCGGAGTAAAGACTCCTGGGTTGAGAGGGTCGGTGGAATACGGCCCGGGGAAAACCCCCGACGGATTCGCAGAAGAACCAGAGCCAGAAGGAGAGCCATACGATGGCGCAGAGCCACCCTGCAAACCGATACCGCCATTTCGCATCAAGGTGTTGCCAAGGAACCAGTCAAATCCCAAAGCTTTGCTGTCCTGCTGGGTAATTTCAGCAAACTTCGCTTCAATTGTCACCTGAGGCGGAGCCATGTTCAGAACCTGAACTGCCTGCTCAATGATGTCCAAATCCTGCAATGTCGCGCGAACCATCAACTGGCCCAGGCGATCGTTGAAGATTAGTTGTTTGCCGGGAACATTGAAATCAACACCGGCAGTCGTGAAAAACTGACGAGCAACCGCAGTCATTTGCTCCATCGGCGTAACCGTCGTAACTCCATTTACGCCAGGCAAATTGAAATTCGGCGCCGGTGCTGGCTGACCAGGCTGCCGGGCTGCTTGTTGAACCTGAGCCTGACCGCCGCCCTGCTGGTTCCCCTGCCGCTGAGCTGCAAGGCTCACGCCTACATACTCCGCGCCTCCCTGGCTCTGACCGCTTTGGCCACCGCTACCGCCACCACCACCGCCGCCACGGCCACCGCCGCCACCGCCACCACCACGACCACCGCCTCCGCCTCCTCCACCACCGCCTCCCTGTCCTTCTCCGAAATTGAAGGCGGCAACACCTTGAATACCTTGCACAAATGTATTCGGATCAATTTTGAAGAAACGAGTATGAAGAGCGGGATTCTCAGGGGCGCGAAGAGAGAAGACGATTGCGTAGTCCTCGATAGAATATTTAATTGGGCGGTCTGCAACCTTTACAAGCGCGTCAAGCGCCTGACGGAGTGTCACATCGCGAAGTGGCGGCATGAGCCTGATCGTAGTCTGGGTGATATCAACATCACTCACCGCCGCCGCTGCACCACCAGTCGGCAGTCCCGTCGCAGGGTCAATGGTCGGAGCAGCTTGGGGAATCGGATCAACATTGTTATTGATAATGAAATTCAATCCCTTCTTTTCGACATCACGCGCTCGCGCATCCTTGCCCAGTTGCTCGATCACTCCTTGAAGCGGAATCGAATCCAGTGACAACTCATCAATCCGGATGACATCCAGTTTGTTGTTAATGATTTGGCGTGCACGGCTGGTGTAGACGGTATTTGTCCTCGCGAAGGGATTAGGAACCGGCAGGTCGCGCTTGGCAGGCTGTTCCCAAGCCTTTTCCACCGCTAGAATCTGCTCGCGTTGGGCTTGGGCACCACGAATATTTGCATTGCGAGAACGGTGATCGAGGATCAACTCCAAGTAATAATTTGCAGCACGATTGGACGGATCCATCTTCTGAGCCTGCCGAAGCTTCGCCTCAGCCTCATCCAATCGCCCTGCTTCGAAGAACAGCTTTCCGTCTTGAACCAAGGTCGCAGCATTGATCCGGTTGGTATAAGCCTCGGGCATCTGCGCGATCGCCGCCTCACTAGGCCGGCGACCTTGCTCTGAAACGAGACGTTCTTTGTTGGCCTTGCTCAACAACTGAACCCGATCGTTCTTCGGATCCTCCTTGAGAATACGCGCGTATTGATTGTCCGCCGCCTGCAAGTCCCCAGTTCGTTGCGCCTGCTCCGCAAGCTGAAGTCGAGTTGCGACAAACCCATCCAGAGCCTGTTTGTGCTGCGTATCAACCCCAGTGGAGATTTTCTTCACCAAATCGAGACAGTCGGTATAAATCTGGGCGGATTCCAAAAAGGCACCCCGCTTTTCCGCGGCCTGCGCATCTGCCAGCTTTCGATCCAGCTCAATCTTTAACGCTTGGCGACGAGCCCCCTCCTCGGTGGCCAAATCGATGTCAGATTTTTGAGCGTGGATTTGACCCGGGCCAGCCAGGAATAAAACAAGACACAGGGATGTTAAGGCGACTTTCTTCATGGGCAAAAAATTAGTCCAAATCGGGAATGATAATCCATCAAGGTGCAACCATTTGATCGATGGTGTAGCGCTTGCCGTTTGAGTCGTCGGACAATACAACCTTGTTTGCGACGATGTCTACGACTTTGTACATTTCACCCTCAATCTCGAGTGAGGAATCCTTCCGGAGCCGCGGATAGGATTTTCCAGTAACCGAATATTTCAACTCGGCCTCGTATCCGACTGTCCGAACGTACGGCTTTCCTGGGGCAAATGTGATCTTTTCATTGTCGAATTCCCTCAAAATTGCAGTCAACTCAGTCGGAGCTTCGGGCGGACCCTTGAACTCAGTCAGAGCGAACACCTGTGTATTCGTAGCGAAGAGCGGGGTTTTTCCAGTTTCCATTCCGATGTACTGAGGAACCCGACGAAGGCGAGGAGCCGTCTGGCTCTCGTTGGTAACGACCGTGTGATATCCAGTTACCTCAGCTCCAGATGATGCGGCGCGCTCGAATGAAATTGTGAGAAGCAGCGGTGAAACAGAGACGATACGCACAGCTCCCACTCCAACTTCATTCCCGCTCTGCACCTTTACAATCGAACCTCCTCCACGGTTTTGTTGCCATTTCACCGGGTTAAACAAGTTATGCTGGCCAGAATAGTTAAGAGCAGCCCGGTTGGTCGCACTCTTCATCGCGGATTCAAATGGCTGCAAACTAACGGGAGGAATCGGGGCTCCAGACTTTTTCGTGTATCCCTCTGTCATCTGCCGGACCTTCTCGTTCTCATCCTGGCTCGCTCCATACAACACAAAAACTGCACCGGCTAGGAGCAACAGAACAATAATTAACACTAGCTTCTCGTAATGCTGACGGCAGAGCTGTCCGATTTTTTTGACTTGCTCCATAGGGTTACTTGGCCGCCTTGATGGCGTAAATGAGGAGAGTGACCTTGAGTCGTCGCTCATTCAAAAGGATGACTGGGCGATCCGAACCAGCGCGAGCCCCGGAAGCTGCCACAGCAGTTCCGATTGGGCGTTGACCTGAAACTGGACGCTGCGGACCGCGATTTGGAGGAATACCTGGGCCAACGCCCGGCGCGTTTGTACCTAGCTCAACGGTTGGCTCAACTTGAACAACTTTGACTACAAACCCGTGCGGCGATGCGGCCAGCCCTTCCAGCACTACGGCCAATTCAGAACTCAAACATCCGAAGGTTATCTCGTACGGGCTGTTTACCGTTCCCGTCGCAGCATTAGTCTCAATCTTGAGGGAAAGGTAGTCGCTGGTGGCGGTGCTCTCATCATCATCCTTCGACACACGAGAACGACGCAAGTTAATCAGCGGATTGACGTGGGCATCGAATAAAATCTGAGTCAACGCTCGCACTTCAGCGATTTGCTGTGGGACGGCCGGAAACGTTCCGTCACCGAAGCTTGTCTTGGGTTTCTGTGTTTCAAACGAAAACGCATACCCGGCACTTGGCAGGGTCGTTTTCGCCAAACGCGCGGAATTCTGAAGCTCTGCCAAGGTTCGATCCAGATATCGCCGAAACTCAATGCCAGTAACTTTCTCAGCTGGAACCGGTGCAAAATAGCGGTGAAGTTGACCTACGGCACTGCGAAGCTTTTCGGCCTCCTTTTTGGCGATCTCGATGTTTTGCGAACTCGGATAGGGCTTCTGGCCTTGAAGTCTATTCAAGTCAGACTTGTTGGCCTCCAACTCCTCCTCGATCGACTTGCTCCGCTGCTGGGCGCTGATGAAATAGTAAACACCTCCCGCCAGCAGCAAGGCCGCGACGAGGCCTCCCACTGCCAGGAAAAGATTTCGTTTAATCCAAAGCATGACAGGTTTACTGGCTGAGGTTCAGAGGCTTGGCCAATTTGACCGTCAACTGAAAGGTATAGGTAAGGTTCGTCACCTCTCCTCCGATCAGCTCTCCAGTAATCTTGGTTCCATCAGCCACAAAATGATTGGTGAGGCTACGCAACTCTTCAGCCACAGCTTCCGCCAGAATCGTTCGAGTTTCAGGATTCGCGTCCGCTTTAACCGCAGGCAGATTCACGCTTCGGCAAGTTAGAATAATCGTATCAATCTGATTTGTGCCTCCACCCGCAGCGGCGCCCGAGTTCCGCGCACCGGCGCCCCGTGCCCCTCGCCCAACTTGCGAAGCGGGGGATGGAGTTAATTGAGAAGGCGCGAGCATACCTAGGCCAACTGGAGCAACAGCCATCAAGTAGCCCGGAGGCACGACAGGGTTCAGCCTTTCGATCCAAACACCTGTCTTCGTGCCAAACTCTTTCTCCTTCTTTTCTTCCACCGAGATCAACGCAGAGCGAAACGTACTAAAAAGTGATGACCAGTAAACGCGCTCTTCCATCCACTCGAAATACAGTTCTGACTCGCTTTGGATTTTCTTAAGCGCAGCCATGCCGTCCTTCATCTTTTGGTCATCGCGCTTCAACTGATCCACAGTCGGCTTCAGCTGATCCAATGCCTTCTGCTTCTCATCCGCCACGCGCTCATAAAACCAGCCGAACGCGAACACGACCAAAATCAGGCAGAACACGGATGCCACCAGATACGGCTTCTTCTGATTAAACTCCTGACGCTTGAGCGAACTTTTCGGCATCAAGTTCAGTTCAACCGGGCAATGCGCAAGGTTCCGCAGTCCCAAGCCGACGGTTTCACCTAATGAATGGGCAACCTTGGCCAGTTCTTCGCGCGGCAGCGAATCGTCAATCTGGAGATTCCGCAGCGGATTAAAATACTCAACCGGCAGGTTCAGCTTCTCCGAGAAAAACTGAGCGGTGTACGGCATGCTCGTTGCACCGCCGGACAGGAATAACCGATCCGGTGGCGACCCACCCTGTTGTCCGCGATAGAACTGGATGGTCTGGTTAACCTGAATGTGCAAACGCGTCAGTACTTGCCGCGCAATCTTGGAAATCGCCGCTTGATGCGGATTCTCGGGCTCTTCGTATGCACCACCCAAGCTGACAAATCCCTCTTCGATCTTGAGACGTTCCGCCTCTTCGTAACCCAGTTTCGACTCTTTCGCGAAATCCTGAGTAATGGCATTGGCACCAATGTTGATGCCACGCGAGTAGACGTTGCCCTTCTCGAAAAACAAGAGGTTGCTGGTCTTGGCACCAATGTCCAAGAGCATCGTGCAACCTTCCAGATCGCCGTAGTTGTAGCGGAATGAATTGCACAACGCCGCCGGCGAAACATCGACCAACTGGAGGCGCAGCCCTGCTTTCTCGGCCGTCTTGAAGAGCCCCTCGACAATGTCCGACTTAATCGCCACCAAGAGCACTTCCAACTCACCGCTCGGCGCAGCCCCCAGAATCTGGTAATCCCAAACTACTTCCTCCAAGGGGAACGGCACATTCTGCTGCGCTTCGTACTGGATGATTTGGGTAACCTTCGAGGTGTCGACCGGAGGGAGCTTAACAAACTTCGAGAAGGTGTGATAACCAGGCGCACAGATGTTGACGTTGCGCGCGTTGTAGGACTTTTCCGCGAGCGCTTCCTGAAGTCCCTTGAGCATCGCGGCCTCGCGCGTAGCCTCCTGGGTTCCGTCCTGACCAAGCGACTTGAAACCGTACTGGCGAAGCGACAATCCGCCTGCCTCGGTCAACTCGAATTCGGCAAGCTTC
>Ga0154020_10006017_pt1 | contig 14222 bp, 20 predicted proteins | sample Klosneuvirus_201_FD_109709 | JGI IMG/M metagenome (GOLD analysis project Ga0154020, IMG submission 109709) | Active sludge microbial communities from wastewater, Klosterneuburg, Austria - Klosneuvirus_20160825_MG | ecosystem: Engineered > WWTP > Aerobic digester > Activated sludge | place...
ATATCTCCCCACCAAGATGATGGCGGTAGAGCGTCCCGAGCACACCATCCGTCACGGCTGGCTCAAGAAGAAAGGCGAGAAGCGCACCAACTGGAACAAACGCTACGTCTTCCTCAACGTGCAATATCTTCGCTACTACGACCGCGATGTGCGCCCTCGCTACTCCACGTTACGGAGATAATTATATTATATATTATTTATTGCCTTGAGGGGGCAAAGCGGAGCGTGAGGGATTCCCGAGGGCTCGGAAGGGCCTTGCCTTGCAACCAACTCCTGCCCTCGGCCCCTCTCCCCCGTCCTTGCCCCTCCTCTTCCCTCGCCTCGTCCGCTTGTTTCCCACTCATAATTAGTAGAATAAATTCTATATTATATTTTATTGTAGGACGGCGGGTTCCTGAAGGGCCAGATTCTGATTAAAACGATCAACGACGTTGTCCCCAGCAAACACTTTACCAAGGAGTGCAAGGTGGGCGAATTCATCTTCGAGGTCGTCGTACGCGCGCCCTTGTCTCCTTTCGATTTTTTTAATTTTCTGGATACGCATATATCTTATATTTTATAATTCTGTTTTGATTGGAGCGCGACAGACCCTATGAAAGGAGTCCGTTGCCTCGACCTCGAAGTTCCTTTTCTTGTGTTTGTTGCTCGTCTCTTCGAATGCTATCTCCTCTCTTTTTTTGAATTACTTATTATTTGGATATTAATTCGTCGTCATCCTGAAGGGTCCCCTTTGTCGAGAGGAGATGCTCTTCCTATCTCCGCCTTGACCTTCAGAACTTCCTTTTCGGTCGCCAACTCCATTGTTTTCCTCTTTTGAAACCCCGACATAATTATTATTATATTATTGTTATTTATTTTTCCTGCTCGATGGTTTGTCTCCGTTGTTTCCTCTTTCGTGCTCCTTCATTTCTTCCCGTCCCTCCCCTCGAATCTTCTTTGTTATCTTTCTCTTGTCATGATAGACGAGTCAGCGCGTGTGGTATTTCATCGCAGAGAATGAGGAGTCAGGACAGTATTGGATGTCATCCATCAAGACGGGCGCCGAGAACGCTCAGCGCGAGGAACAGAAGGGCATCTTCAGGTCCGCGTTGAACTGAATTCCCTCTTTTTTCTCGTTTCCCTTTTCCCTCTCTTATATTTCATTTGCATACGGCATCTTTTCGTTTACCATTTCTTTCAGTGGTCATGTTTGATATATTTTCCCTCCTTGCGGCCCTTCATCATGACTTAATCATGAGGCAGCGTCCTGATGGCGCGTGTATCTCCTCGTCCTTCATTCTCTTCCATTTTGTCGATTTGATAATAATTCTCATCTAATTTTCTTCTTTTGTTGTTAGATGTCCTTCGTGTTGCGAGAAGGTGAACAAAGAGAAGGACCAGAAGTGTCAATTCTGTGGAACGCTGCTCGTCACCAACGCCGACGACATCTCCGCCCTCATCCTCCCTCATTGAATCACCTCCCTCTCCCCCCCACCCGAACGATAATGACCTCCAATAGTATACCATTAATACCTTTCCTAATATTATCTAACATCTTGTCGATTTCTATTCCGCTGCTTCTTTGAGAAGGATCGCGCGGTCCACAGTTTTTATCCTCTCCTCGCTCGCTAGGACGCACGCCGAGAGCTTATCACGCGTGTTCTCTATCGCTTATATTAACCTCGTATTATATTTTTATCACTCTTCTTCTCCTCCTCCTCCTCCTCTCTGGACGCTCGATGTTTCCATTTTGCCGCTTGTAGAAAACATATCGCCCAGATAAATACTCATCCAACCGACAACTGTATCCGATTCCGATACTTCTTTGTCTTTTCCCATGTTATGGCGGCTTAAGTTGAAACCTTCATCGAAATAAAACGGTACGCGACAGGTTTCTCATCGAATCTTCGCAAGTCGGCGGTGAACGGTCGGTATTAATGGTCTGACAGCCGAAAGACATCTGATCAAAGCTGAATCAGCTGATTCAGCTCGCTTCTCGGCATTCTCCTTTCGCAGCCAGCACGCATCTTTCTACTGTATATTCTGTGTTCTACGCGACTCTCTCGTAATCAAGGGCAGCGATGGCGGGTCAGTGGCCTGTGTACAATCCTACGGCAACGACGCCGAGTACGCCTGTCCAATTGATCATCACCCTCCGACCCCGCCCTCTGCCATTAAGAGGCTTCGCGCACTTGATCTCAATATGAGCATTAGTGTAATCTTATATGATTGTGCTAGTCTAATGGGGTGTCGCGTTGTGGTGTGCGGTGCAGGGCCGCGCCGAAGCCTTCGAGGTTTGTTTCGTCGACGTTGCTTTTCCCTTGCTTTGTATCATCGCAGCCCGAGCGCTTGTTGATTCAAAATGATGCCAATTATTTTGAGCGTCTCCTTTTATTTGGCGCGGAGAGCGGTGTATGTTTGTGTGTGAGGACCGTTGTTTCCGGTTCCTTTTCGACGAGGGTCGTCGTTTACCCTTGGCGTCACTTCTCGAGGACTTGGTGTGCTGATTGTCGTTGCGTTCCCCCTTCTATTGAGCTTCGTGATTGTGTTGTGTGTTTGGGAGCACTTTCAGGTGAACATTGTCTTGTCAAGTCGCCGCTCTTGTGCTTGAGCTCCACCATATTCTATGCCGTGGCCAGCCGTTGATTCCCTCATTGATGGCTTCATTATCGCAGCATATGGTTATCCGCAACAAGCCTTCTCCACGCCCAATATGTCGTCAATGCCGACGGTTGCGACACAGTATGTATCACCACAGCAGAACCAAGGCTATCCGCCCGGCTATGGCCCGAATCAGCCCTACCCTCCGGGTCCCTCTTACCAGATGACGAGCTCCCCGCAATTGTACAGTCGACAATCACAGCAGCAGCCAAGCTATGTCGGATCGCAAGGATACCTCTCTTCCCAGCAATCGGGATACCTTGGCGTCGGCAGTTACCCGCCTACCGCCTTTCAAGCTGCTCCTGGACCTGCTCCCGTGAACTACTCCTCCGGCTACGGCTCGGTGAACCCCTACCAGCCTCAACAGTCCGGATACCCGCCAACCAACAATGCCGCTTATGGACAGTATGCATCGAGCAGCCCCAATCTCTACGCCCCACAGCAACAACAACAACAGAGTTTTCAGCAGCAGCCGCTGCAACAGCAACAGAACTTTGCGCCTCAGCAACAGCAGAACTTGGTGCCTCCGCAGCAGCCACAGCAACAGCAACAATTCACTGCCTCCAACGACTCCTTTCAGCGCTCTCTTAGCATGTTGCAGCAGCAGGATTTCAGCTCGCCATCGCTCTTCTCCTCCCCATCTCAGCCGCAGGTTGGGCCACAGCCCTCTCAGCCAATTCAATGGATCACACAGCAAGCCAATCCAAATCAGTTTCCGAATCCGCCTTCGCCTCAAGTCCAGATTCAGCAGCAACACCCTCAGTTCGATCCGAGCCAACCTCAGCAGCAACAAGTCGGTCAAGGTCAAGCCCCCGCCATGCCACAAATTGCCGTCAATCAAGTTTCTCCATCTCCCTCTCAAATTCATGTGCAACCAAGTGTTTCGGAGCGCCCAGCTAGGCCGCGAGCGCCCTCACCCACTTTTCCAGCGCCGCCAGCCAACATGAATGTCAATCCATCCAATGCCGATCCGAATTATCTTAACCCTGGCCCCGCCTCTCCTGCTTCCCCTTCCTCCCCTGCAGCTCCTAGGCGGCCTTCCCTGAGCGCCCCATCGTCACCGCCTATCGATCACAATGCCGCTGCTCCTCCGATGATCAATCCCTTTGCGACCACTTTCGATTATAACAAATCAGAGGCCGAACAAGAAGAGGCGATGCGACAACAGAAGGAAATGGAGACCATCCTCTTCCTCGAGCAGCTGCGCCTTATCTACGTCGGTATGGATTTTTACATTATCTGTTTGGTTTTGGTGGTCTGTTCGATCTTGATGAGGTTCTATATATCATCTTGTTGACATTACATTATCTACAGAGCAACGGAAGGCGCAGCAGCAGTTCCATGCGTCGGTGATGGCCACTTCCAAGATGCTCATCTCCAACTGCACTCGTCTCGCTGGCACCATCATGACGAGTACTCGCTCTTACCTCGCTCTCGTCGCTCGTGGTGAGACAATAAGTTATGGATTTATTAGCTAACCCCAAGATCTTGGTGAGCGATGAGTCGATCGAGCGGAGCTTCTTGCTCGATGTCGCGGCGGCCCTCGAGAAGACTTCTGCCAAATTTGTTGCTCTGTTTGACGTACGATTCTTCCGATGCTGATCTCTCACACCCTCTTCTCCGTGGTGTGGTGATTGCTGACCTGCTCCATCTTTATCATTGGACTAGGTCTTGCCTCTTTCATCTTATCTTGATCATGATGTAGTCGAATGTGATCAATGTAGACGATGATGTGTTCACCCAATTGCTCTCCCATGTCTCCGCTCTCAAGTATGCCTTAACCAATCTCTTGGCCCTCGTCAGGTAACTCTTTTCTCTCTTTTCCCCTCTCTTTTCTTTTTTCTATTTCTTCGTTTTGAGATTCCATTCACCCTATCATCTTCATGCCAGGTCGGCTACGGATGTGGCCGTGGCGCATCTCTCAGGCGTCGAGCTGACAGAGCAGTTCAATCAGCAGCAACTTGCCATGACCTTTGCCATTCAACAGATCTTAGCGCAGCTCGAGAAACAACTTGCTCGCCCTCTCCTCGGCACCAACTCTTCCGAAGCAGGTCTCTCTTGTCCCTCATACAATTGTGTTGTTTTGTATGATTCATGTTCATATTTTTGTTGATATTTGTGCTTACTAGGGAATATTTCGGATGTGGGCTCGCCTGCCCTTCCAGTCGCTGCTGGTGGCGGTCTTGCTCCGTCGTCATCTGCGGAGCCCTCTAAGCTCTCGGCTCATCGCAACAAGATCCTCGCACAGATCCTCGACAGCTGACTTACGCTTAACAAGACGCTCGACGATGTCATCGTGGTAGCTCTGTTGTTCACTTCCTCCTCCTTTTCTCTCCAGTTAACTCGTATCTTCTTGTAGAAGTGGTTGTCGACCATCAAGCAGACGTTATATGATAAGCGGCCGATGATGTCGCAACCTGACTTTGACAATCTCTTTGGTCTCATTCCCGCCATCTATGATCTCGTCCGCGACTTCGCTGCACGCTTCCAGAAGCGCATCACCACCGGCGGCGACCCGAGGATCGGTGCGAATAACCGTCGCTTACTGCCCTTTTCATGATACGTTGTCTTTAATGATCCTTATGTTGACATGTTGGGGCCTTCATGATGACATAGCGTGAAATCGAAATGTATATGTATTTATATTTATCTCTAGCGGATCTTATCCAAGAGTGGGCGAGTCAGGTCAGTCAAGATCTCTTCGTCAGTTACTCCAAGAAGTTCGAACAAGCGCTGCTTACCTATGGCCGTCTCAACGTCACAACTGACTTCCGCGTACTTCCAATTCCATTCTTTGTTTTGTTTTATTTTTAATTTTCCATTTTGTGTTATATATCTGTGTATATAGTGTTGTCTTATTGTTTGATGTAGCATTTCAATGAGCAGCAGAGGCTCAAGTGCGGGTCAAGCGAAACCCTCATTGAAAGACTCCTCGCGCCTATCACTTACTTCTCCAAGCTCACTCCTTCCATCAGAGTACCCCTTTGCTCTCCCTCGCTGACTTATATTATCTTTTTTAAAAGATGGAAATGGAGATATATATATATAATGATTGTATGTTGGTAGGAGCTGCTGAAGACGTTTCCGCGGGGTCAGGGCGAGTACGATGCCTTGGTGAAACCGCTCGAGGACCTCAGCGACAATCATATGCTCGTACCTCTTCTTTTCTGCTCTTGCTTTTAATTATCGATTTTGTTTCAGTGACTTTCATCATGTTGTTGGTTTTTATGATATATTATTGTTATTTGTAGGTGAGTGATATTGAGGTCACATATGAGCAGCAGATCCGCGTCTCCTCCGTCGAGGATAAGTTCCACACCCCGGCCGCCCCTGCTCCCCTGGTCCTTCCCCCTTTTTTTCTTCTCTCCTCCTCTCTCTTTCTCTTTTATTTTCTCCTCCTCACTTCCTCTCCCTTTCCTGCTGCTTTCTTTCTCCTCCTTTCCTGCTCTTTCTATCTCTTTCCTCCTCCTTCTTCATGTTGTTCGCTTTATTTTTGGTTATAGGCGTTGGTTCGTCCTCGACGTGCGCTGCTCAGTGAGACACCTGTCCTCGTTCGCAAATCGGTGCGCTCTTGTGTCTTGTGATGCATGCATGTGTTGGTTCTCCATTAACGAGGCGGTTTTTCTTATTAGACGGAGCAGTTGTGGGGTCAAGGTCTTGCTTACCTCTTCAATGACCTCATCATCTTGTCGAGCGTTGGCAGTGGCAAGGGCCAATTGCAGCTCCTCGAGCAGATGCCCCTCGCTAGCGTCAAACTCACCAAGCTCACCATCGCTCCGAGTACGTCCCTTTTCATCTTTTTCTATGATTTTGTTATCACAATATTGACATTTTTTATTATTCTTTTTACATTGTTATGATATAACAATCGATGTGTTTGCAGCTAAGCCAACAGCTCAAGGACCAACATATCAGCCGCTGATCTTGCCTGGTCCCTATGCCGCGCTCAAAGTCGATGAGATTTCCTCCTCCTTTGATTCACCCACTCCCAACTTCACCGAGGATGTCTTCAAGATCAAGTTCAATTCTCAACAAACGCATCTATACTTCTTTACTATTGACGAGACGGAGGACGGTAAGGAGAAGTCCATTGTCGTCCTCTCCGCACAGATCGAAGGCGACCAGTTTCGCCTATTGAAGATCTCTAAAAAGGGTACCGAGGAGTTTGGGATTCCTTCGAAGGACGCTCCGACTTTCGATGTCAAAAACGATAAGAAATATCGCGCTTTTGCCCATCAAGCCGTCGCCAATTGCTTCCCTGGGATGCGCACGTCCTACCTCAAGGCCGACACTCCTGACAAGAAGCTCTCGCTAAGCACCGGGTAACAATCATTTTTATCATCATCATATATATATATCGCTGATTTACTTTGTTGTCTCCAGAATCGCACAGATTGAGGAGAAGCACCCTCAGCGCTACTATGGCATCAAGATTGGTGTCATCACCGTGAAGAATGGGCAGCTCCATCCTCAGGACATGTTCAAGAACCCATTTACACCGTCGTTTCAGAACTTCATGGCGACGATGGGTAAGGAGATCGACCTCGCGACACATAAGGGGTATCGTGGCGACATGGGCAGCTCGGAGAGCAAGACGTTCCATGAGATCTGGCGCGGCACTGAGAGTACCCTCACGTTGTGCCTCGTTTGCTCTCTTTTGTACTTTTTGATCTTTTAATTGTGGTTAGTTATCTATCATGCTGCCCCTATGCTGAGTGCGGAGGGCCATCGCCGACTGATCGGCAATGACATTGCCCTCCTCCTCTTTCTCGAGGACGACGTGGCCCCCTTTGATGCTTCCTTTTTGACGGACCTCGGTGCCGTGCCGCAAATCTATGTTCTCGTACAGCCCATCAAGCCTCTTCCGAACGCTACGCCAAGCGATATTAAATACCGCGTCGTCGCTTGTTCGAAATCGAGCTTGAAAACTTTCTCTCCCAAGTCGCCGAATAGCACGTCCATCGTGCTGACTGCCGCGGAAATGAAGGACTTCGTGTTGACGAAGCTCTACAACGGCTACATGATGTCGCGCCAATGCATGCCCCTCATGCGGCTCTACCAGGTGCCCAGGCAGAACACCCTTGATAGGTTCGCCTCGCTTTCTCATCATTATCTTTTTAAGTGAACGATCTGAATTGATCTTGTTAGCGCTTTGACTGTCACCAATGCCTGGAAGAATAAGCCCCTTACCGCGCCTAAGGGTGCCGCCGACTCGCGCCCCGTGGCCGTCACCAATGCTTCTTCATTACCTCGTACCTCCTCCTGGCCCTGGTTTTCCTTTTGCTGGATATAATGGTCATGTTGTTGTAGCTGCGATCGAGTTGCGTGCTGCGACAGCGTGGCAGCTGCGCGCGCTGAACGAGGGCGACGATGAAGTGGTGAAGCTCAGCGCAGCCATTGAGCGGGCCCAAGATGCTCTCACCCTCAACAACGATATCGCCACAGCCCTCAACGCTGCTGGCCCTGGCAAGCGTACGCGATCATCTTCTTCATCGTGGATAGTTGAATTTGGGGACTCTTATGACTTAAAAATAGCGGGTGGAGCGGTCGCGGGTGGAGGGGGAGCGAGTGGCGGCGGCGGAGGAGGAGGTAAGAGCGACTTTGTCATCATTAGCGCGTCCTATGGAGTGCTAGGACAAGATCAAGCGACCATCGATGTCACCAATGCCACTCAGCAGCTCGTCGACCAGCAAGGCGGCAAGGGGCTCTCCCTCGGTAGGCCCTCTTACTATTGACCTCTAATCTACTCGTCTATCAATAGTCATCGATTTCTAGGCCCTGAGAGCAAAAAGAAGTACTTCCAAGACCCGCTGGCGGGCAAGTCCAAGGGAGTTCTGGGCATCTTCGCTAAGCCGAAGCTGCACTTCATTGTCGTCTACTCCACCAAGGGCATCATTCAGCGCGGATGCTTCCGCGATACGGAGGCAGTCTCACTCCGAGTGTAATGCTGCGATGCAGGCCGCAGTCATGGTTAGATTACGATACTTTTGCTTCTACCTTTCTCCTCTTGTTAGTTGACATTATAGTCCTTGTAAACCACAATTACAAATCCTCCATATCATGTCAGAGTTATATACCGGTATTTTGCGAGTCTTCTGCGATGACTGCGAATTTCGAAGCGTCGAAAACTTTCCAACCGACGGCTTCCTCTCGGCTCAAGGAGCTCAAATGCACTCCTTATGCAGCTGATCATTCTAGTGATATCATATTTGATATATTTAAAAGGCTTGCCATGGCTTCGTTGGTTCCCTTCGTCGACCAGGGCCGCACCATTCGCTTCGCTGCCCTCGACGATGCCCTTCACCTCCACCAGGTTCCCCATCTCCCTCGCCTCTTTCTTCGATAAAGCAAATTTTAATGGTTTAAATAATATTATTTATAATATTTATATTTGAGAATGGCGCTAGGAAGGGCTTATAGGGATTTTTCTTTTCTCCTGTCGTCTCCTCTGTTGGAGCCTCCTTTGCCCTCGGGTCTTCTTCCTCTCGTTGCCTCTTACCCCTCGCTCTGCATCATTTATAATATATTATATTAATTATGAATATTATTATGATGCGTTACTCACTCAATGGAGGCTGTTGAGAGGCGATTGGTTCTAAGGGGGATTCGTCGAGCGCCTCGACCTCTCTCCTTTCCATGGTGTGTTGTTGTTTGGTGATTTTGTGATATTGATGATAATTTATGGTCAATTGTGTAGGTGATCAATTGGGCGTACCGAGGGAAGGATCTTGGCGTTGGTAAGACGTGGACAGGCGAAGGCCACCTCATTATCGGCGATCGCATCACTCTCGTACCAACTCCCCCACCTCTTTTCCTTTTCCTTTTCCTTTTCCTTTTTCTCCTCCTCTTTTTTCTTTTCCTCCTCTCGTCAGCTCAACTCTTCTCCTTATTGATTGTAGATTGATAGCAGTCAGCGAGTTTCCTTTTCGTTTTCCTCTCCCTCTCCTTCTACTTCGGTCCCCCTCCTTCAAAGCAATTTCATTTGATTCCAGGTCGATCTCAAAGCGCTGATTTCCTCCCCAAAAAATGGCAAAGATTATTACATTCTCGCCCTCGAGGACGTACTTACTCCGCTCCCGCACCCTTTTTTCCTCCTGTGCGCCATATTGAGAGATGAGAGGAGAAGGCAGAGAAGGAGAAAGAGAAGAAAGAAAGAGAAGGTTCGATGCTGTATATATATATTGAGCGGTTTTGTTTTCAGTCGAAGGTAGGTCTGGTCGGTTGTATGAAGCTCGAGCTCCTCGCTAACAAGTCCGTCGAGTTTGGCATGTTCGCCATCGATCCCTCTCATCAGAGCTCTGTAACTCCTTTCCCCTCTCTCGCTCCCTCTCCTCTTCTCATCTGTCTCTCATCCGTTTCTCCTCTGTCTCTCCTCTCTTCTCATGTATTCTCCTCTCCTCTCTTTTCTTATCCTTTCATTTCCTTTCCTCTCCTCCCCTCTATTTTCCTCTCTTTTCCTCTCCTTTCTCTCCTCTCTTCCGATGGCCTCCCATCCGCTCTTCCTCCTCATTCCCTCATCAGGGATTTGGCGGTTTCCTATTCCGTTTTGCGATGCGATTCGCTAAGGAGCAGCTTGGACTTACCACCGGAATCATGTGGGTAATCACTGTACGCGATGAGATCCTCGCCTGGTATGGCAAGCTCGGCTTCAAGGACACTGGTGCGCTCCTAACTCTGTTTTCCTGATTTCTCTGTCACATGGGAGGCGCGCGGTGATCTGTTTCATTCTCGGAAAGTACCTACCATGATTAAGAATACATATACGTTTGAGTTTAATATTCTATTATTGTACGTTCTAATATCATATCTGTGTGATAGGTAAGAGGGAGCCATTTCCGCCCGTGGAGGCCAACTGTGGAGTGCCTCGCCCTGAGATCATCGAGAAGTACGGCTGGCTGCAATTTGCCGTGCTCGAGGCGCAGTTGTAATCGAAATCGTATACACTACGGAGAAGTTCTCGCAAGACTGTAATTGTTCTTGATTTCGAAGAGATCCGACATCTCGTATTATTTATAATAATGCCAGCGGAAGGACCAGTTGGTGAGGTGAGATGCGATTTTGTCACTACTGCGCACATCCTCTGAGACCATACGAAATGGGTACGATGCGTCAAGATTTAGAACATTGTTTCGCTATCATCAGTGACTGGATATTATCAAGTCACCATCTGCATTTGCTGTGCTTGCTAGGGGATTGAGAGTTGACCTGGAATGTCTCTTTAGACCGAGAAAATCCTCCAGTCCGAGGAGTTGGGATCGAGCCACTAGAACTCCAGCTCGAAGACGACAAACAGTCAAAGTCTTTCCTCATTGTCTCTTGTGTGCTCACTTGTCGATTCACTGCCACTCGGTATTAATAGACAATTTTTATGCGTATTTATTGGCAATCAAGTGATTCATGGGATTCCAGCAGCGCTGAATCGTCGTTGAACTTGTCAGAACGGAGCCTCCTTCCGTGCCTCTGCCTCGCCCTCCTTATCGCTCCAATACCATTTGTGTCCTTCCATATTCAATATTTGATGCAATTTTGTTTTTTGACTAATATATGCGAAACTATTGAAAGCCTTCTATTAATAAAATGCAAATCAGATTCCAATCTCTTATATTTTCGGATCAATCGGATGATCGAGCGGCGTCTTCGAGCTCTCTCGAGGAATTGAGCCTCTCCTTCCTTCTCCCTTTCGCATTGCTCATCGTTTTTTTCTTCTAATTTTATATTCTATGAAATAGTGATATTACTGATATATTCGAATCGAGTGGAGCAGCGGGCAATGGAGGTGGCGGTGATTGACTCGGGCTCGTGGACGACGAGGGTCGGCATTGCGGGCGAAGAGAACCCTCTCACTTATCGCTCGATCACCGGTCCCTTCCCTCCCCCCATCATTGATTTCCATTGATCTCATTTTATTACAGCTTATGATAGTTATACATAGAAGGTGGAAAGAAGGTGTTCGGCGAGGACGGTTTCATTGACGACTTTGACGCCGCTGAATCGCTGTGGCTTCATGCCGTACGCTCCTTCCTGCGCAGTTTCTTATGATTTGCGTAATTTTATATAATAAATGTATATTTCATTGCAATGATATAGTTCGATGAGGTTCTCCATGTGAACCCGAGTGAGACGGCCGTCCTCTTCGCGGAGCCCTCGGCCAACCCAAAGGTCGACCGCGAAAAAACTCTTTCCGTCATGTTCGGTGCGTCGGCGGTTTTTTCTCTTCTCTCTGATTCTCATTCGATCATATCTCGCCAATGCATAATTTTCATTTATACCTTGGTAATGGTAGAAACATTCGGCGTGCCACAACTGGCGATGGTGAACCAAGCCGTTCTCTCCCTCCTCTCCTCGGGCGGTCGCAGAACCGGTCCCCTCTCATTTGCCCATTTCAAGTTTATATGCTATTTTTTATTCTGTGTGATAGGCTTAGTGATCGATTTGGGGTACAGTGGATGTCGAATCACTCCCGTCTATGAGTTCCACGCCATTCACCCGAGCATTCTCACTTCGCCGGTGGGAGGCCGAGTCCTTGCCCAGCACCTCCAGAAGCTCCTCGCCCGCCAAGGAACTCGTATGTGAATTTCATGTTCCGAAATCGATATCTCTTTTCAATCCGTAAGCGTTATGAGATGTAGATATCGATTCGCTGGAAGAGGTAACGCGGATACTCGAGAATACTGGCGAGACTGTGCCTCGGCCAGTAACTGCTTTCCTCTTCGTGTCATCATGCATCCCCTGAGTCCCCTGACTTCTCTCTCCAATAGCCGCGCAACAGCGGCATGATGGAAGCTCCACCGCCAGCTCCGAAGACATACATCCTCCCAGATGGCCGCGAGATCACTGTCGGCTCCGAGTGTATCATGGCTCCAGACGTCCTCTTCGACCCGACGCCATTGTATGCTGTGCTCGGTGCCCTCTCAGTTATTTACTAGAAGATTTTAAATTGGGTTGTCACAGAGGAGGAGTGTCCACACGACGTCTCGCCAATGACATATTTTCGCTGGTGAGAGGATGCGATCGTGACCTTCATCCGGTCCGTCACTTCTTGCTATCGTTCTCCTCTCCGCTTCGATATAATGATTTTGACTCTCTTGTATTCGTTAAGATCATATGCGACACCATGGTCTTAAGTGGGGGTTGCTGTTCGTACGTGTTCTCTAATTAGAATTCACTTTCATGCCTGCGTTTAATAATATTATTCTTGACTGTTGTTTGACAGCTTTTCAAGCATGGCTGATCGCCTCACTGTCGAGATGGACGACGTGTGGCAGGGCTATGAATTCAAAAGTACTTTCCGCAAGACGCAAGGCACGATGCTTAGTGATATTGGCTTCCTTTGGGCTTTCTCGAGATGATAGGTTTCTGAATTTCTTATGTACAAATAGCGCAGGGGCCGTCGTTTGCTGCATGGTACGGCGGGTCGATCCTCGGCTCGTTACCCGAGTCCCATGCCCCCTATGTGAGTAAGGAGGAGTTTGAGGAATGTGGCGCTGGTGTCGTTCATCGTATTTGCTATTGATTCATCCGCGAGATGTCTTATTATTAGAAGGCACCTTCTCAACGAACACTCTTTGCGCGCGTGAATTGTCGGCGGCGGAATAGCTACTATGTGGTCGCCCTCGTGTCTACCACTCCTGACAACGACACGACTCCCTGGAACAGAACGAGTGGTGGGCTCTCGCCTATCGCTTACCTGGCCGTCCCTGTGTCTGCGCTGTTAGCGGGATATGCTCCCCTAGAATACAAGCCACCGTGGTTCATCTTCTGGCCGGCAGCAATTCCTCCCCCGGCTTGGTCGCGTGATGATCCCTGCTTCAACTCGTGGACAATGTGAAGCAAGGTGTCTCCATTCGTAAGCAAAACCTGGAGTCAGGGAGAAGCATCTGAGCAAGTCATTGCAGTTGTCAACGCTCCTCGAGGCACGAAGTAAACAAGTCCAATACGCCCCTAATAATTATCCAGTGTTTTAATGTCACATGATTCAGCATTCCGAGAAACAAAAGGGAGCAACCATCTGGTGATCGAGGGCCACACAGAACGTTTTAGAGAAGTAAGGCCGCTGATCTTGAGTGCCGGCTTGCTGGTCCATCTCTTTTCAAGGTTGATATTAAAGTGATTTCAGGGTGTTCTTGCTGTTATTATTGTTGAAATCAGCGTCAGATGCTCAGAGCGTCCTTGGCATTGAAGAGAATGATTGTTCACATGGAAGACCAACTCATGATGTGGATTGTTCTCCATGAACTGTCTATTCTAATAGGTACAGGTAGCTTTTTTTATCATACACTCTATATCGGAATATTAACTGAATAGTTAGCGGATGACATCAGTCTATCACAGTCGACGCCAACCTTTGTTCTCAAAGCCAGCCCACAGACAACCCAGAATCATAAAGACGTCGGATTGTGGGGGAGGTATTCAAATATATATTAGAATAGGAGCTCCATCGGCTCATCAAGAAAATAATCGCTCAAATCGAAGTGGTCCAAGTTGTCTTCCAAACCGGGATCTAGCGAAGGATAGCTCCCTAGCCAGCTTGGCGGGGAGAAGGGATTGGGGTCTTCCGAGATGGCATACTTCTTCAAAGCCAT
>Ga0154020_10006019_pt1 | contig 14222 bp, 11 predicted proteins | sample Klosneuvirus_201_FD_109709 | JGI IMG/M metagenome (GOLD analysis project Ga0154020, IMG submission 109709) | Active sludge microbial communities from wastewater, Klosterneuburg, Austria - Klosneuvirus_20160825_MG | ecosystem: Engineered > WWTP > Aerobic digester > Activated sludge | place...
ATTCAGGTCGATCACTCTGTCCCACATCTCTTCATCCATTTCAAGCATAGGTCTGTATTTAAAGATTCCGGCATTATTCACCAGTATATCTAATCCACCATATTCAGCTACTGCCTTTTTAATAAGTTCAGGTAGTTTTGCTATGTTGGTCAGGTCTATTTGAAAATATGAACAGGATGAGTTGATCGATTTTAGTTCATTCATTGTTTCATTGGACTCATCAAGAGAAACTCTGTCGGCAACCAGTACAGTAGCACCCGCGTTAGCCAGAGATATTGCAATACCTTTTCCAATCCCCATGGCGCCCCCGGTAACGATTGCAATTTTTCCTTTCAGTCCAAATAATTCTTCAAGATAATTTTTCATGTCAATTTAATTTAAATGCCAAATTAATCATGCAAGTGAAATTGGTTTATGATGAAAATCATTGAAATAGTCGAATCGACATGACTCTTCCCTGTGAATAAAAATCACTAAGGCAAAAAAACTAAATTGAATTGAAAAGCTTCTGGATAAAATTAATTATCCGGGATTAACGAATCAGGCTGACAGCGCCATTCCGTTCATCAACATTGCCATCGGGAAAAATTATTTTAACGATGTAAACATACACGCCTTCAGCAGCGTCGTTACCACCTTTTGTTTTGCCGTTCCAGCCTTCTGATAAAGAATTCCAGGTTGCAATTTCTTTTCCCCAACGATTGAAAATTTGTCCCGCCACCCCAAGATTTGTTTTATTGGTAAATACATTGAAGTATTCGTTCTTCCCATCATTATTTGGAGTGAATACATTAGGGATTGTGATCTGCGTATCGTCATAAACATAGATGGTGATCTGTGCTGTATCAGTACATCCAAGTATATCAGTTCCGGTGAGGATGACATTGTATGTTCCATTTGACTGGAATGTGTGCTGTGCATTGTTTGTTGGAGAAGAAGCACCATCTCCAAAGTTCCAGATGAATGTGTTGCCGCTCACAGAGGTGTTGGTAAAGTTAACATCAAGAGGAAATGCCCCGCTTAATGTATCTGCCAGCAATCCAACATTAAGATTACTGCTGCCAATAATTACACTGCTCATGTCAGAACCGCAACCATTGCTTGCTGTTACGCTGTAATTACCTCCTGAGTTGATCGTGATTGTTGCTGTCGTAGCTCCGGTTGACCATAAATAAGCTGATCCTCCAGTTGCAGTGAGCGTGATTGTTTCATTCGGACATACTACAGCAGGTGCGCCACTGATTACAGCCAATGGCACAGGGTCCACAGTTACAATTTGTGAAATGGTATCTGTTCCACAGCCATTTGTAACACTTAGTATATATGTATTTGCCGTGCTTGCAGTAATACTGGCATTCGTTGAGCCGGTAGACCATAAAAATGGGCCGACGCCTGTTCCTGTTAATGTGACAGAACCTCCCTGACAGAAATTAGTTGGTCCGCTAGCGGTAATATTTGCAACAGGTAATGGGTCAACTGAAACAGCTTGTGTTGCTGTACTGGTTCCACAGCTTCCTGTAACAGTAACTGTATAGGTATTTGAACTATAGACCGTAATTGATTGAGTAGTGTCCAGCGTTGACCAGGAATAAGTGTTTCCGGCCGAGGCGGTTAAAACTACTGAGTCGCCGGCACAGAATGTCGTTGGACCACTTGTGTTAATACTTGCCGCAGCTCCGCTTCCAATGGTAATTTGTAAATCTGTATAGGAGGTATCATTGCATAATCCGATAACCCCAAATCTTAAGACATCATTTCCCTGAAATCCCGGGTCCGTTTGATAGCCGGTGCTTAGTTGAGTAGCGTTCGCATAAGATCCGGCTCCTCCTGTCCAGAAATAGGAGAGGAAATTTCCTGATACGATGTTCGCCGTTATAGTAATCAAGTCACCGTTACAAACTGTTGAACTGCTTGCTGACAAGTTTACCTGTAATGCGGATATAGGTGCCTGACAGCCCGGATTTGTATAGGCTGCATTGCCGGCGAAATCATAGTTTACGGTACTTCCATCGGCTGTTGTTTGTGTTCCATTTGCATCAACAAGTAATGATGCGTCATAATCTACCTGGTCAGCACAAAAGCCCGTGAAGGACATACTCAATGTTCGAACAGCTGTGGTTGAGGAATAATTCTTGAAATGTCCTTGTGTATTTCCTGTACATTGAAAAATCATGTAAAGTGTATCTGTTAATCCTGCAAATGAATTAAAAGTAGGATCCATATCTTCACTTGTAACAACAAGAACAGATGACCCTGCAGGAAGTATACCTCCGACGGGTTCCAATATTATTCCACAGGCTTGTATGGTGGCATTTAACTGCGCAACCTTGGATGCAGTGTTTGCATTCTGACAAATATTTCTGTAGGGATTGTTTGGCCAATTGATACTCAGGTCTGCTGTATTCATATCAGCAGGACCGATGATAAATCGAACCATTTCATTTGCACCTTCCGGATTACCACAAGCATCAACAAGAATGCTCTGAATTTCAAAACAAGTGCTTGGTGTTTGTGCTTCCATTCTCACCGTTGAAATGAGAAGAATAATAGAAATTAAACTGTACCTGATCTTTGCCATTTTGCCGAATTACCTGAAAAGCAGATTTCGAATCCTTGTTTTTTTACTTTAAAACTAGATTTTACATCAAATCCTCAATGAATATACAGCAAAAATGCGGAATTTAAACGAGATAATAAAATGAACATTTTGTTAAACCATCATCCGGTCAAATGAATTGGATTGCCTATAGATGCTTTAATGCCTCCCGTTTACTCAGCGGTTTCAAATCATGTTCTTTTACAAATTTTTTGACGATGGCTGCATTAGAGTAAGCCAGTTGTCTTAATGACCAACCTATTGCTTTTTGGATAAAAAACTCTGATGAAGATAAATGTGGAGTGATTGATTCAAACAAGAGTTGCACGTCTGTCTTGTACTTGTACTTTAACTGAAAAATCATTGCACTTCTGTTCATCCACATGTTTTTACTCTTTATCCATTCAGATATTTTGCTGTTTTTATGAGAAGGAAATTTTACGAAGTAAGAACCTGTCAAGGTTGATGCCAGAAAGTCTACTGTATCCCACCATGACTTTGTTTGAATAAGTTTTACAAAATAATCAATGCTCTCCTCAGTCCATTGTTTTTTATTTTTAAATAAAAGTTCCATTGCAACGTATTGAAATTCCCTTTCATCTTGTTTCCAAAGCCAGGTTGCAGCTTTTTTTTGTTCAGACCAGTTTAAACCCGACATGCTTTTGAGCCATGGTTTGACAATTTTTTCGCGAACAGGTTTTTGCAAGCCCACGCACTCAAATTTATTTTTTAAATAGGCGGACATGTATTCCACTTTCGATGGATCTCCTGCTTCTATGAAAGCTTCCCGAAGTTCCGTGAGTTTGCTTTCTATATACATGTTATTTCTTTTAACTTCCTGCATGCCGGAGTGGAATAGATTATCAAAACATTTAGAACTTGTTCTCAATCCCGGAAAGGATTTTTTTGGGAAGTTTTGATTTAATTATCTCATAAGAATTGCTGATTAGTTTTTTCCATTCTTCGCTGCTCAGGTTATTAATATCTGAAGTATGGATCCATTTGTGCCTTGCAAGGTAGGGGGCAGGTTGAAATCCTTCACGTGCGGAAAGGATTTCAAAATCATCATCATTGGTCTTGAAGGAGGCAGTAATAGGGATCTGTTCAAGTCCTGTGATGAAAAACATTTTTCCTCCAACGTTGAAACATAAGTGATTTTCCCATTTTATATCTTCTGTGACAGCAGGAAATGAAGTACATATTTTTCGAAGCTCTTCGACGTTCATTTATTTAACAAATCAATTATCAATGATTAACTTTTTTGACTTACTAAAGTCAGCCCCATTAAGTGTGACGGTGTAGATTCCCTTGCTAAACGAAGTTAAAGGAATTTCCAGGCTGTGATAACCGGCAGTTCTCTCAGCATCCTGAAGATCCGACCATACTACTTTGCCTTGTATGTCCGAAACAAGAATGTCTACTCTTGATTTTTTGGGAAGGAGAAATTGGATGCTAGTCTTATCTCTTGCAGGGTTAGGGACCGGAGCGTATAATTGTACAGTACTTACGATATCCGTAAATGCAAATTCGTCAGTACTCAGAATTATCGAACTGTCCTGGATAATATTTTCATCGCCCGGCAGATATCCTGTATAAGCAAAGTAAATTAACATCATCTCATCCGTTGTCGATTCGCCAAGGCTTACATTTTGTGGAGGACTATTGGGGTTATCCGGGTTGGCGGAAGTGTTATCATAGTATGCAGAAGAGTAAAGGGTTGTTCCGGCAGGTACATGAAGAACTCTTTGAAAGGAATAAGTGCCTTGCCAGTGAAAGTCCCAATTTGGAATATGAATGAACGGTATTGTATCCTGTGTTGGAGTAATTCCAAAGGAAGTTATGCTTCGTCCGATAAGATGCATGTGTGGACCAACGGCAAGAATGCTGGCATCGAAAGGTAAAGTATAATGCGCTGTAAAAGTTTTTGTGCTGTTAGCGGGGATAAACAAGGGACCGTTATCAAGCTGATAATGATTCAGTGGTGGATTGATTGAAATTTCTCTCAGTGGATTGCTGCTCAGTTTGAAGCGAATTTCTGTGCTGTCGGTTTGGCCTGTGGTTCCTCCAGGGTAATGCACCTGAATTACGATATTTGTATTTGCCGATAGCTTTATCCCCATGCCGACCGGTAGCCTCGAAACTTGTTGTCCGGGAACCCATATTCCAATCAGCTTAGACGCGAATGATCCAGTCCCGCCAAAATTAGTATAGCCCGGGCCGGGATCTGCTGCATCAAGTTGTGCCGGTACTGAACTTGAGTCCTCATAAATAAGTATGTGATGAACGATAGCTCTGTTTCCGGGAAGTGCTTCAAGTTCTGTGATGTATTGATCAGTGCTTAGTCCTGATGGCATCACAAAGCATCGGTACAAATCATTTACTGTGTTGACGGCATAAGCAGGCATTCTGCTGATCAGATCAGGATTGGAAATTTCCGTAAGGCCGTTATATATTGGTGGAATTGGAGCTAGTGCGGTATCTCCCGCTTGTGCTCCCTGTGCCACCCAATCCAGAATGTCAGTTCTTTCCTGTAAGGTAAGCAATCTTTCATGTGCATATCTGGAGTATTGTGAATCCGGCGGCCATGGCGGCATTTCACCACTGAGTATCACATCTTCAATATCCGCACTGCTTGAGTTTGCATCATTATATGTCATGAGTGAAAAAGGTGCGATTCCGCCATTATGATGGCAGCTGGTACAATCGGAATAAAGAATATTTGCCACAGAGTTTGACCAGGTTACCTGGCCATAGCTGAACATTGGAAATGTTAGCAGAATAAATATCAGCTTTTTCATGTTGGTATGATTCTATGCTTTTGATGAATCTAAATTACAAATTCCTTTACTAATTGATAGCCTTGTTCCGTTCGATCTTCTTCTGATTGAAAAATACCTGCCCGGATTAAAATAATTCCGCCATCATACAACGGGCTCCGCCTCCTCCATGTGATTCAATGGTAGGCAAAGGAGTGTGAATTATTTTGGTGTATTTTCCAATTCTTCCAAGTTGCTCTTGCGTAAATGACTCATAGGCCCGGGATGACATCACTAAAAAATTTTCTCCATGGCCATTCGTAAGTTGAAGACAGTTTCCGCAAAAATTATTCAGTTGATCAAAACTTATCTCGATTATTTCATGTCCTGTCTCTGTTAATGATTTTTTCAGCAAGCGCAGTTCATCGGTATCCGGAATAGCAGAAGTACACAAAATGCAAAATCCCTCTCCTATCGTCATGAGGACGTTTGTATGATAAATTAATTTTCCACCTCGGTCATAGGCGCTAAAGGTGATAGTTTCATATTCGGTTTTTTTACTCCATTCATAAAGAAGGTTTGAACTTGTTCTCTCTGACAGAGCTGCATATGCCCGGTTGTTTTTATTGTCGAGTATTATACTTCCTGTTCCTTCCAAATACAATCCCCGATCTTCGTTTCGGCTTAGGTCAATCAAAGTAGGATACTTTGCATGTAAAAATTCTATGATGGATGTTCTTCTTTCAAGGCGCCTGTTTTGTGCCATCATTGGATATAAAATCATGGATCCGTTTGGATGCGTTGAAAACCAGTTATTCGGAAATATAGCGTCCGGTGTTTGGAGGTCATCCGTAATTTTTATTAATTCTACTGCTATTCCATGGTCAGTCAGCAATTTTACTAAGCCATTAAATTCAGCCATTGCCAATTCCTGAACCCCATCGCTTTCCATGTTTTTTAATTGGAAATTATTATCCAAAGCCGTCTGTGGATTCGAATGGAATTCATTTGGTTCTACAAGCAGTACTTTTTTGGCGAGAGCCATAATCGAAATTATTAATTTTTTATTGTGTTTGAAAATTCAGTTTGCCTCAGGGGAAGGCGATGGAATTGTGACTTAAAAGCAATTTCGGTACGCTTGGTAAGCCTGGGAACAAGATAACAGATTTTTAGAGATAATCTTACAGTCTTCACCATGACTGAAAGCACTAATTGAATTGGAGCGTATTATAAATTGGAATCCATTCAGCATTAGTGAACATTTTTATCTATGGAATGTTACAGTTGTTACATATAGCGACTATCAGAACTCCAATTGCTTCTCAGAGTTGTATTCTTAGAAAAAAGTTCTACTATGAAAAATGAGCCGGTTGTTACGTACAATCATATGCAAGAAGATGAGCCTAAAACTTACCCGATTCAAAATGATTTGGAGGAGGAAAGACTGCCCATCAGTCTATACATGATTTTAGTTGTAGATGCTATTCTTGTATCGGCGATTGTATTCTTCTCTTTCACGATTATTTTCTGACTTAAGCTATTTATTTAGCTTAAAAGGAAGTCCGGTTTGGCCGGACTTTTTTATTTTTCAAGGTTCTTGTTGTTTTTTAACCAATTATAGCGAGGATGCTTCGATGATTTATTGGCGATATCGTTTGAAATGCTATTTTTGCTTTCTTATAAATCCCCAATAACTATGCGTCGACTACTTACTCTTACTTTAAGCTTATTTGCATTCTGCCTAAGTTCTCAGGCTCAAATTTCTCTCGTGCCATTTACTTCAGGTTTGGCCAGCCCTGTTGATATCAAGAACTGTGGTGATGAACGAATCTTCATTGTTGATCAGCCAGGCTACATTTATATTTTTGACACGGCAGGAAACCAACTCAGCACGCCATTTCTTGATATTCATACTAGGGTAAAGTATGGAAGTGAGCAAGGTTTACTTGGATTAGCATTTGCCCCTGATTATGCTGAAAGCGGCTATTTTTACGTAAACTATACTGCACAGACAAGAGGAAACACGCGGATTTCCAGATTCCGTGTAACTCCGCTGGATTCTAATATCGCCAACGATTCAAGTGAAGAAATTCTTCTGGAAATCTGGCAGCCTTATTCCAATCATAACGGTGGACATCTGGCTTTTGGCCCTGATGGTTATCTGTATGTTGGCACAGGTGATGGTGGTTCAGGCGGCGATCCTGAAAACCGTGCACAGAACCCTGACTCTTTACTTGGAAAAATGCTTCGTCTGGAAGTAAATCCTGCATATCCTGGTTATAAAATTCCTCCAACTAATCCATATTTGTGTAACGGTCAGCAAGGTCGTGATGAAATCTGGTCCTTAGGATTGCGTAATCCCTGGAGATGGAGTTTCGATCGTTGCACCGGAGATCTTTGGATTGGTGACGTAGGACAAAGTGCTCAGGAAGAAATCGATTTTCAACCCGTTAGATCGGTAGGCGGATTGAATTACGGTTGGAGATGTTATGAAGGTACAGCTACTTATAATACTTCAGGCGGATGCCTGCCGATAAATAATTACGTTGCTCCGGTGACAACTTATAGTCATTCGTTTGGATGTTCAGTGACAGGAGGATATATATACCGTGGAGCACGTTATAACGATATGTTTGGCAAATATTTTTATACGGATTACTGTACTCCGACGATGTACACACTGGAAAGTGATGGTATGGGTGGTTTTAATAAGACAACCTTAGGAACATTGCTCGGCTCATCGTATTCTTCCTTCGGTGAGGATAAGTGGGGAGAACTATATATCGCCTCTTTGGGCGGATCTGTTTACAAATTCATCTCTAACGACTGTACTCCGGTAGCAAGTATAAATTGCAATCTTGATACCTTGGGCGATTGTGGTTATGGATTTGCAAAACTAAGTGTTCCTGCCGGACGAGATTTTGCTTATACCTGGTATCACAATGGAAATTTGTTGTCAGATGACAGTAGTGAAGTGATTGCCAACGTAGCAGGTACCTATGTGGTAGAGGTTACAAATCCTACAACTCTCTGCAGTAATTCAGACACTATCGAAGTTGTAATGGGTTCGCCGGTTAATCTGGCTATCGTCGGATTAGATACTTTGTATTGCAGCTATCATCAATCGGTTAATCTGCAGCCTTCGGTTCCCGGAGGTACATTCTCCGGGCCGGGTGTGACCTGTAATACTTTCGTACCTCAGGAGGCTGGTGAAGGCTTGCATGAAATTAAATATACGTATGTCACTCCTGCAGGTTGTCGTTATGAAACTTCTCAATTGGTTCGGGTTGATGCTTGCCTGGGAGTCAACAACGATTCATGGCTTAAGACAATTTCCTTGTATCCTAATCCGAATAATGGAACTTTCACAATCGAAATATCAAGTGATCGTACTAAACTGTTAAACCTGGAGATTAGCAGTTTACTCGGACAAGTGTTATACTCAGCATCCATTGAGGTGAATTCCGGAACAGCGAAGTTTCAACCTGATTATAAGATCGTCAACGGTGGAATCTACCTGGTTAAGTTTAATGATGGTGAGAGCACATTCATTCATAGAATTCAAGTCAACTAAAATTAAGAATTTTACCGATGAGAAAAAGTTGGCTTCCGGGCATGCTAAGTGCTTTGCTGCTGTGTATTATTAATCCTGCTGATTCGCAGGCACAACAAGGGTTTGGAGTAAGTGTTCAGGCTTCATCACTGACTGCGATTCCTGCGATGCATTCAGGAGCGGTAGCTACTTGGGATAATAAATGGATTTTTGTTGGCGGCAGGATTGACGGGCTGCATATCATGCAATCCAATCAGGCATTTCCTGCTTATGGTAGAAATGATTCTATCTATGTGGTAGATCCTTATACCAATTCACGTGTCGCGGCAGATGTATCACAACTTCCTCCTTCAATATTCGAAGCAATTAGTTCTGCCAACATGCAGTTTTATCAAGATGCCAATTATCTATATATGATAGGTGGCTATGGTAAGATGGCAACGCAAAATACCTGGCTCACTTTTCATAGTCTTGTTTCTGTGGATCTTTCCTGTCTTCTCAGCAATATAAATTCAGCGAGTCCGATTACTTCTTGTTTTCGGCAGGTGGTTGACAGCAATATGGCTGTGGCCGGAGGAATGTTGGAGAAAATTGATTCAACATATTATCTTGTTTTCGGTCATCGCTTCGATGGCCGTTATGCTAAGAATACAACCGTTGGTAGTTTTACACAGACTTATACCCATGAAATCAGAAAGTTTGGCATTTCGGATGATGGAGTCAATCTTGCTATCGCAAACTATCATACGGAAACAGATACAAATAATTTTCATCGTAGGGATCTGAATCTCCTGCCACAGATATTTCCTAACGGAGAATTTGGTTTCACGGCTTTCGGAGGTGTATTTCAAAAGAATGCTGATTTGCCATTTCTTACTCCAATAGACGTCACTGCAAACTCAACAATTCATCAATCAGGTTTTAATCAGAATTTAAGTCAGTATACATCTGCTGCAATGCCTGTATTTGATTCTATAAATAATACTATGCACTCGGTATTTTTTGGCGGGATGAGTTTATACACGCTGGATACGGCCAATCAGATTTTAATTCAGGACACGCTAGTTCCCTTTGTAAATACGATTAGTAAAATCACGCGGGAATCAAATGGTAACATTACTGAGTATAAATTACCCGTCGAGATGCCGGGATTGCTTGGTTCGAATGCTTTTTTTATCCTGAAAGATTCTGTACCGATTATTCATGACAAGATCATTGATCTGAATTCAATTTCGGGAATTACGCATGTTGGATACATCGTTGGCGGGATAGAAAGTGATTTCCCTAACATAGCCGACATTGATCCCGAAGGCATGAGTCGACCTCACGCAAGAGTTTATGATGTTTTTATTGATAAAACGCTCAGTTCGAGAAAGGATTTACCAATCAGGAATGTACTTAACAATTTAGTGGTTTATCCGAACCCTGCGAATAACAGATTGTTCATGGATTTCAGTTTGCAGAATGAACAAAGTTGTAGGGTCACCTTGTATAATAATCACGGGAAAATAATCAGGGTGCTGTTTCCGGAGAAGTCATTGGCCGGAGAGCAACATCTAGTTTTGAATACTGAGGGGATCAAGGATGGCCTGTACCTCTGTCAGGTTAAAGCGGGAAGCTCTGTAAAGCTGATAAAAATAATTCTTCAGTAAATTATTTTGGCGCATTTCGTAAGAGAGCAATTGCAATAGTTGCAAAGACCAGATTCGGAGTCCACACAGCTAGTAAGGGTGGAATGCTTCCGCTAATAGCAAAAGTGTCGGCAATTTGCATAAAGAGAATATAGGCAAAGCTGATTGTTATCCCAAGACCCAGCTGAGCGCCGATTCCTCCTCTCACTTTTCGGCTGGATAATGAGACGCCGATCAGCATGAGAATAAATGTGGAAAATGGAACCGATATCCTTCTGAATTTTGCAACGAGGTAAGCATTTACATTTCCACTTCCGGATAGTCTTTCTTCTTTAATGAATTCATTTAAGGCGGGCGTATCCATGGCCTGGATAATATTCAGCCTTCGTTTGAAATCAGCAGGAGCGATGGGTAAGATGGTATCTAAACTCTTCCCGCTCGAGAGATATTCATTGAAGCCATCGACTCCCCGGATGTAGTAGTTTTCTATTTTCCATTTGCTCGCCGTACTGTCCCATAAAATTCTGTCTGAGGCAAGAAACCAAACTCTTTTCCTGTTTTCAATTTTTTCCAATGAAAAACGATAACCAATGTTGTCTGAGTTATTATAACTTTCCATATACATAAATACTCCCGGGCTAATTTGACGATGGAGGTTTCTGTCTTTAAACTCTACAGGGTTTTTTATGTACGTGTTTTCAAATTCCAGCTTCACTTTATTTGAATGCGGAATAACCCACCCGTTAAAATAGAATGACAAAGCTGCAAGAATGCCGGCAGAGAGGAAATAGGGCAGGAGCATTCTTCTGAAACTTATTCCGCTGTTGAGTATAGCTACAATTTCAGTATTGGCGGCCATCCTTGCAGTGAAGTAAATCACCGAGATAAAAATGAACAAAGGAGCAAATAGGTCAGCGAAATAGGGAATAAAATTCAAGTAATAATCAAATACGATTGCCCGGAGAGGGGCTTTACGTTCGATAAAGTCATCCAGCTTCTCCGAAATATCAAATACAATAGCGATGACGATTATCAGCGTCAGGGAGAAAAAGAAAGTCCCCAGAAATTTACGGATGATATATTTATCTAAAATTTTCAATTGTTTGATTTAATTTTCAATGTTACTTTCTGCTATTCGTTTACTGTTGGTTCTTGAAATTCTGCCTTGTTGTTTTGCCACTAATGCACGAATGCGGTGTGCTGTTTAATTTGTCTGTTCTTTGAACTATGTACATATTATAATTAGGAACCGGTAATTTTATTGCGTTTTTATTCGTGCATTCGTGGCATAAAAATTATTTGTCATGTTTCAAGACTTAATTCACTTCATTCGTCTACTTATGATGGTTACATAACTATTCTTTTATAATTCAATTTCAATTCGCCGAAGTTTACAATGATCGCCAACTTGTTATTGGATACTTTCAGGTAATTAATTCCTTGTGCAATGAACTCATCACTAATTCCTGTGGATCCTTTCACTTCCAGTATAATTTTGTCAAATATCACAAAATCTGCGTAAAACTTATGCTTGAGAATTATCCCTTTGTAATTTACATCATACTTCTTTTCGCGTTCGTACGGAATACCCGATTGTCTAAATTCATATTCTAATGCATCTTTATAAACGATTTCCAGAAATCCTGCACCTAAGTTGTTATGTACTTCAAAACATTTTCCGATAAGGAGGAAACTTTCTTCTTTGTATAATATGTTTTCCAAAAGCTGTTAATTTCTTGCGAAAGTAACGTTATGTGGAATTGTATTTGCTCGTTTGGTGTGTGTTTTAAATTAGGGCTATTTCATTAATCTGTATCTATATCTATGATTACTTTCTGCTATTCGTTTATTGTTGGTCCTTGAAATTCTGCCTTGTTGTTTTGCCACTAATGCACGAATGCGGTGTGCTGTTTAATTTGTTTGTTCTTTGAACTATGTACATATTATAATTAGGAACTGGTAATTTTAATGTGCTTTTATTCGAGCATTCGTGGCAAAAATATTATAGTCTTTGTCCAAGAACTTTTACCATTTGATTTTTCCAGCTTGCAAAAGTGTCGTCGACTATTTTTTCGCGGGCTTCAGTAACCAGCCAGAGATAGAATGCAAGGTTATGAATTGTAGCAATTTGTGCTCCCAGAATTTCTTTACTTATTATCAGATGACGAAGATAGCTTTTGGAATAAGTTGAGTCAACATAAGAAGTTCCATCAGGGTCTATCGGATTTAAATCATCCTTCCACTTTTCATTCCGAATATTAATAATCCCGTTTCGGGTGAAGAGCATCCCGTTCCTTCCATTCCTGGTAGGCATCACGCAGTCGAACATGTCAACGCCCAATGCAATATTCTCAAGAATGTTTATAGGAGTACCTACACCCATCAGATACCTGGGTTTATCTTCCGGCAGTATTCCACAAACAACTTCCGTCATCTCATACATAATTTCTACAGGCTCTCCAACGGATAATCCACCGATAGCATTTCCTTCTCTTCCTGCAGATGCAATATATTCTGCTGATTTAATTCTCAGATCTTTATAAACACTTCCCTGCACAATAGGAAACAAGGTTTGCTCATATCCATACTTGTTCTCAGTCTCATCAATTCTTGTACAACAACGACTGAGCCAGCGATGCGTCATTTCCATACTTTTTTTTGCATAGTTATGGTCACATGGAAATGGGGTACACTCATCGAAAGCCATAATGATGTCTGCTCCGATAGACCGTTGTATATCCATAACGCCTTCCGGAGAAAAAAAATGTTTGGAGCCGTCGATATGTGAAGTGAAAGCAACGCCATCTTCCTTGATTTTACGTTTATCGGCCAAAGAATAAACTTGATAGCCACCACTATCAGTCAGTATCGGACGATCCCAGTTGATGAAATGATGGAGACCTCCTGCTTTTTCAAGAATTTTTAATCCTGGACGCAAATAGAGGTGATAGGTATTTCCAAGAATGATTTGAGCTAAAATGTCCTCTTTCAATTCCCGTTGATGAACAGCCTTGACCGTTCCTGCTGTCCCAACAGGCATAAAAATGGGCGTTTGAATTTTCCCGTGAGCTGTGATGACTTCACCTGCTCGGGCCTTTGAGCCCAGATCAGTATGTTGAACTTTGAATTGCATAGAATTTATTCGGTGAAAATAAACTGAAATATCCGGAGATCCTTGAGTCGGGTGTTTGTGTTAAGTTATTGACCTGTTGGTGTATAGACGATCGAATATTTAGAGATTGTGTACGAATGGCTCAGCAATACCCTGATGTGACCTTTTTCATCACAGCAATTCCGGGTTTAATTATAGCTCTTAATTCCTTCAATCTCATCAACATTGCAGCGTTAATATCTCCCCAAAGATATAGACTTTAGGATGAAGCACTATTTTAAATTTGTCGGAATGTGATTTCCACATGATTGGGTCACAATTTGTCAGATGGAGATCAACAATTCAACGAATTTAATTCTGTTCATTATTTTGTCAATAGCGGCACTCATGCAATTAGGGCAATATTGGATTGCTTTCAGACGTTTGGCTTTTTATAAAAAGAAAGTGGACGATTCGAAGCAGCAACCTGTCTCTGTAGTTATTTGTGCCAAGAATGAAATACTCAATCTGCGGAAGAATCTGGCCAGTGTATTGGAACAAAATTATCCCAATTATGAAGTGATTGTGGTAAATG
>Ga0154020_10006020_pt1 | contig 14220 bp, 11 predicted proteins | sample Klosneuvirus_201_FD_109709 | JGI IMG/M metagenome (GOLD analysis project Ga0154020, IMG submission 109709) | Active sludge microbial communities from wastewater, Klosterneuburg, Austria - Klosneuvirus_20160825_MG | ecosystem: Engineered > WWTP > Aerobic digester > Activated sludge | place...
CGTGGTTCAGGCGGTTGGCGCGCACATAGGCCAGTGCCGCGTACCACTTGGTGTCGAACAGGCGCGCCTCCTGCTCCAGCGGCGGGTCCGGCCAGCGGATGTGCACGCCCCCGGCCGGCATGGAGAAGTCCTCGGGCAGCACGATGCGCACCCGGTCGGCATCGACCACCACCGACGACGACGACTCCACGATCTCCTGGATCGTCTTCATGCCGGTCCACACACCCGAGAACCGGCTCATGGCGAGCGCGTGCAACCCCATGTCGAGGATGTCCTGCACGCTCGAGGGAAAGAACACCGGCAGGCCGCAGGCCTTGAAGATGTGGTCGCTCTGGTGCGCCGCTGTGGAGCTCTTGCTCACGTGGTCGTCGCCGGCGATGGCGATGACACCGCCGTGCTTCGATGTGCCGGCCATGTTGGCGTGCTTGAACACGTCCGAGCAGCGATCCACGCCGGGGCCTTTGCCGTACCAGATGCCGAACACGCCGTCGTGGCGCGCCTGCTGCGGATACAGCGCCAGTTGCTGGGTACCCCACACCGCGGTGGCGGCCAGTTCCTCGTTCACCCCGGGCTGGAACACGATGTGCTGCGATTGCAGGTGCTGGCGCGCGGCCCATAGCGACTGGTCGTAGCCACCCAACGGCGAGCCACGGTAGCCGCTGATGAAACCGGCGGTGTTCAGGCCTGCGGCGGCATCGCGCTGGCGCTGCAGCATGGGCAGGCGCACCAGCGCCTGCACGCCGCTCATGAAGGCGCGACCACGGTCGAGCACGTACTTGTCGTCCAGCGTCACGCGCTCGAGCGCCTGGCGGATCGAATCGGGTAGCGGTGCGTTCATGGCGGCGGCTCCAACGGGCGAGGGCTCGCCAGTGTAGGCAATCGCGGCCGTGATGTCCTTTCCTTCTTTGCTTGAATAAGCCATACTGAAGCAAGAGTCTTGCTCAGAATAGATGAAACATTAATAAAGCATGCCAGAAGGTCCGATTTCAGGGAAACCACCAGCGTCCGCTGCGCCGGTGGACAGTGACGAGCCGGCCGCTCGGGCGGGACTCGATCGTTACGACGTCGCCATCCTGGCGCAGTTGCAGCGCGATGCGCGGCTGTCCAACGCCGAGCTGTCGGCGCGCATCGGGTTGTCCGCCGCACCGACCTGGCGCCGGGTCAAGCGGCTCGAGACCCAGGGCTACATCACCGGCTACCGCGCCGATGTCGACCGGCGGCGCATCGGCCTGGGCGTGCTGGCGTTCGTGCGGGTGGACGCCGAGCGCAACAACGCCGCTGCCACGGCGGCGCTGGAAGACGCCATCCGCGCACTGCCAGAGGTGGTGGCCTGCCACTACATCAGTGGCACCGGCACGTTCGAGCTGCAGGTGGTGGCCACCGATCTCGACGCCTACTCGCGCTGGACCATGGACACGCTGTTCCGCCTGGCCAACGTCAAGGACATCCACACCCGGTTCTCGCTGGGCGAGGTCAAGGCAGGGGCGGCGCTGCCGCTGGCGCACCTGGGGCCGGCCGCGCCTTGAGGCGTGGGCTGGGGCTGTTGCCGCCACAATCGGCGGTGCCGCGCGCGCTTCCAACCTGCGCGCGGACCACCGCCACGATCTGCAAGCCCCTGCGCCGATGCATACCGCCCTGAGTCCGACCCATGCCCTGCTGGCCCTGGCCGTGGTGGCGGTGTGGGGCACCAACTTCGTGGTCATCCGCGAAGTGCTGGACACCTTTACGCCGCTGTGGCTGGCTGCCCTGCGGTTCGCATTCGTGGTGGTGCCGGCGGTGTTCTTCCTGCCACGGCCTGCGGTGCCGGTGCGCGACCTGGCCGCCTACGGCGTGTTGATCGGCGCCGGCCAGTTCGGCCTGTTGTTCCTGGCCATGCACGGGCGCATCTCGCCGGGGCTGGCTTCGCTGGTGGTGCAGATGCAGGTGTTCTTCACCATCGGGCTGGCGATGCTGGGCAGCGGCGAGCGGCTGCGGCCCGTCCAGGGCATCGCGCTGGTGCTGGCGGCGGCCGGGTTGGGGGTCATCGCGGTGCATGTGGACGCCCACACCACGCCCCTGGGCCTGCTGCTGGTGCTGGGCGCGGCCTTGAGCTGGGCACTGGGCAACGGGGTCAATCGTCGCGCCGGGTCGGTGAATATGCTGGCCTACGTGGTGTGGTCCAGCCTGTTTGCGGTACCGCCGCTGCTGGCCATGGCCTGGTGGGTCGAGGGGCCGCAGGTGCTGGCGCACAGTGTGCGGCAGGCCGGCGCGAGCACCTGGTTGGCGGTGCTGTGGCAAAGCGTGGGCAACACGATGTTCGGGTACAGCGCCTGGGGCTGGCTGCTGCTGCGCCACCCGGCGGCGACCGTCACGCCTTGGGCGCTGCTGGTGCCGGTGTTCGGCATGGGCGCGGCGGCAGCGTGGCTGCACGAGCCCTTGCCAGCCTGGAAACTCATCGCGGCAGCCCTGGTGGTGGCTGGCCTTGCACTGAACCTGTTTGCACCGCGCCTGCGGCGGCTGGCTGCGGCCTGACCGGGGTTTCCACCGTCGCCTGGGGGCTTGCGAGGCAGGCGGCGCCGATCGATCATCCACGCATGCCCTGCTATCTGCGCCTGCACGTCGTACCGCCGTGCTGGGCGTTCGTACCGTGCGCGGCCTGAGGCGTCTGTGCATCGTGCTCGGGCTGCTGGTGGCGGCCTGGTCGCTGCTCACGGCGGCCTCGGCGCCCGCGCCGACCCTGCGCCTGCGCGTGGGGGTCTACGAGAACATGCCCAAGCTCGGGGTCGATGCCGACGGGCGGGCCCAGGGCGTCTTCGTCGACGTGATCGAGACCGTGGCGCGGGCCGAAGGCTGGACCGTCGAGTTTGTGAACGGCACCTGGGCCCAAGGGCTGGCGCGGCTGGACACCGGCGAAATCGACCTGATGCCCGACGTGGCCTGGAGCCCAGCGCGCGCGCAGCGCTACGACTTCCACCAGGAGACGGTGCTCTCGAGCTGGGCGCAGGTCTATGCCCGGCGCGACTCCGGCGTACGTTCGCTGCCCGACCTGGATGGCATGCGCGTGGCCGTGCTGGATGGGTCTGTGCAGCAAGACGCGTTCGACCGCATGGTGCAGGGATTCGGTCTGCGGGTCGAATTGCTGCGGCATCCCGACTACGCAGCGGCCTTTCGCTCCGTGTCGCAAGGGCGCGCCGACGCCGTGATCACCAATCGCTTTTATGGCCTCACGCACGCGCGCGCAGCCGGGCTCGAGGACACCGCGATCGTGTTCGAGCCCTCACGGCTGCACTTCGCCGCACGTCACGGCCAGCAGGCTGGGGTGTTGCAGGCCATCGACCGCCATCTGGCGCAGCTCAAGGCCGATCGCGACTCGGCCTACTACCGCTCGCTCGCCCGCTGGACCGGCGATGTGGCGGCCACGGTCTGGCCGCGCTGGCTGGCGCCAACCATGGCAGCGGCGCTGGCCGCACTGGTGGTGGCTTTTGCCTGGGGCGTGACCCTTCGCCGCCAGGTCGCCGCGCGCACGCTGGAGGTGGAGCGGCTCTACGTGGAGCAGCACCGCCATGCGCTCGAACTCGAACAGCGCGTGGCCCAGCGCACCGACGAACTGGCCGGTGCCAACCGCGATCTGCAGCAGGCCAAGGAAGCCGCCGAAGCGGCCGACCGCATCAAGTCGGCCTTCCTTGCCACCATGAGCCACGAGTTGCGCACGCCGCTGAACTCCATCATCGGCTTCACGGGCGTGATGCTGCAGGGCCTGGCCGGACCGCTGAACCCGGAGCAGCACAAGCAGATGAACATGGTGCGCGACAGTGCCCGCCACCTGCTGGCCCTGATCAACGATGTGCTCGACATCTCCAAGATCGAGGCCGGCCAGCTCGAGCTGGCCCGCCTGCCCTTCGACCTGGGCGCTTCCTTGCAGCGGGTGGCGGGCATCGTGCGGCCACTGGCCGAAGCCAAGGGGCTGGCGCTGCAGGTGCAGGTCGACCCGGCCCTGGGTTCGGCAACGGGCGATGGCCGGCGCGTGGAGCAGGTGGTGCTGAACCTGTTGTCCAACGCGCTGAAGTTCACCGAGCGAGGCAGCGTCACCCTGCGCGCCGAACCCGCCACGCTGGCCAACGCGCGTGGCGGCGAGACCGCGGCCGTGCGCATCGCGGTTAGCGACACCGGCATCGGCATTCGCGACGAGGACCGCGAGTTGCTGTTCCGCCCGTTCCGCCAGATCGACTCGCGCCTGTCGCGCGAGCACGAGGGCACCGGGCTGGGGCTGTCGATCTGCCGCCGGCTGTGCGAGCTGATGAAGGGCACAATCGACGTGCACAGCCGCTGGCAGCAAGGCAGTACCTTCACCGTCACACTGCCCCTGGAGGCCTCCGAGCCATGACCGCTCGCCGCATCCTGCTGATCGAGGACAACGAGCAGAACCGCTACCTGGCAACCTTCCTGCTGCAGGCGCGCGGCTGGGAGGTCGTGCATGCCAGCGACGGCCGCAGCGGCATTGCCCTGGCCGGTCAGTGCAACCCCGCCCTGATCCTGCTCGACATCCAGCTGCCGCAGATGGATGGCTACGAAGTCGCGCGCGCGCTGAAGGCCGATCCGGCGGTCGCGCCGATTCCGATCGTCGCCGTGACTTCCTATGCGATGGCGGGCGACCGCGAAGCGGCGCTCGGCGCGGGCTGCCAGGGCTACATCGAAAAACCGATCGACCCCGACACCTTCGTCGATGCGGTCGAAGCCCACCTGGGCCAGGCGTCGGCATGTTGAGCGCACGGGGCCGTTCTCCAGCGCGCATCCCCCAACGCGTCGTGCGGAGGGCAGGTCGTTGAGCCACGTACTGATCGTCGACGACAAGCCGGAGAACCTGTACCTGCTGCGCGTGCTGCTGCAGGGCCACGGCTACGAAGTCGAAGAGGCCCGCGACGGCGCCCAGGCGCTGCAACGGGCGCGCCAGCAGCTGCCTGCGCTCATCGTGTCCGACCTGCTGATGCCGGTGATGGACGGCTACACCCTGCTGCGCCAGTGCAAGGCCGATCCGCAGTTGTGCAGCGTGCCCTTCGTGGTCTACACCGCCACCTACACCGAGCCGCGTGACGAGCGCCTGGCGCTGGATCTCGGGGCCGACGCCTTCATCGTCAAGCCGGCCGAACCGGGCGACTTCATGGCGCGTGTCGCGGCTGTGCTCGATGCGGCGGCGCGCGACCGTGCGAAGCCCGCAACTGTACGCGGCGACCTCCCGCCCGCGCTGCTGCAGGCGCACATCGATGCGATCGGACACAAGCTCGAGGACAAGCTGGCGGCCCTGGAAGCCGCAAATCGCGAACTGCGCGAGCGCAACCGCGAGCTGCAGCAGCGCGACGACGAGTGGAAGCGCTTCGAGGCCGCCATGGTGGACCGCGAGTTGCGCATGGTCGAGCTCAAGCGCGAGGTCGACGAGCTGCGCGCCCGCCTGGGCGAGCCCGCCCGCTATGGCGCTGAGAGCCGGCCCGCCGTGTCAAGCAGCGATGCGGCGCGGCTGCGTTCGCCAGACCCCGCCGGTGGGGCTGGCGAGCCACGGCAGGCCAACCCACCGGCTGGAGGGGCGGGTTCGTGACCGCAGAGTCGCAGGAGGTCGTCGACGCAAAGGCCGACCGCGGGCTGGGTCGCGGTCCCGCGACTGCCGTCGTGCTGCTGGCCTTGGTGCTGCTGGGGGTGTCTGGCGGCACCTTCTACCGCAGCGAGGTGGCCTCAGCCCGCGAGGACGCCCGCTCCGAGCTTCAGTCGGTTGCGGCCCTGAAGATGGGGCGGCTGGTCGCCTGGATGGCCGAGCGGCGGGCCGATGCCGCGATGATGTCGATGCCGGGCAACCCCTTGTTCCAGACCGCCATCCGCCCGCTGCTGGCCAACCCCGCCGACGAGGCCCTGCATGCGCGGGTGGCCCAGCCGCTCGAGCGCATCCGCGGCCTGCGGGGATACGACGCGCTGATGCTGGTCACCACAGGCGGCGAGGTGCTGCTGCGCGTCGGCGCAGCACCGGATGCGTTGGAGCCGGCGTCGCGACAATTGGTCCAGCGCGCATTGGAGGTGCCCGAACCCGTGGTCGGCGACCTGATCGCGACCCCGACTCCGGACGACGCCATCCTGGACATGGCCACGGCATACCGGGATGAGCGCGGGCAACCCATAGCCGTGCTGCTGCTGCGCACCGCCGCGCGGCGCGATTTGTTCCCGCTGGTCCAACTGTGGCCCACGCCCAGCGCCACCGCCGAAACCATGCTGGTGCGCCGCGAGGGCGACGAGGTCGTGTTCCTCAATCCGCTGCGCCACGTCCAGGCGCAGCCGATGTCCGTGCGCCGCCCGATGGATGCCGACCTGGTGGCCAGTCGTGCCGCTCGCGGCCAATCGGGGCTGGTGCAGGCCGGCGACTACCGCAACGTGCCGGTAGTGGCCGATCTGCGCCCGGTGCCGTCCACGACCTGGTACATGGTGACCAAGGTCGACGTCGACGAGATCTTCGCTCAGGCACGCCAGCGCGGGCTGGCGGTGCTGGCCCTGACCGCCACCGCCGCGCTGGCCCTGGTGACGGCCGCGCTGGCGCTGCGGGCGATGCGCCGCCGCAATACATGGCGCGCGCGCTTCCAGCAGGAGCGCGAGCAGCGCCTGGCGCTGGAGGAGTACCGGGCCACGCTGCAGAGCATCGGCGACGGCGTGCTCAGCACCGATGCCCAGGGCCGCGTGCGCGGACTCAACGCGGTGGCCGAGACGCTGACCGGTTGGACCGATGACCAGGCGAGGGGACGGCCGGTGCGCGAGGTCTTCCACATCGTCCACGAGGACACCCGCGCAGAGGTCGAAAGCCCGGTCGACCGCGTGCTGGCCGAGGGGCGGGTCGTGGGCCTGGCCAACCATACGCTGTTGGTGGCACGCGACGGGACGGAACGGCCGATTGCCGACAGCGGTGCGCCGGTGCGGCGCGATGACGGCGTCCTCGAGGGTGTGGTGCTGGTGTTCCGCGACCAGAGCGCAGAGCGGCAGGCCTACAACGCGCTACGGGCGAGCGAGACTCGCTTCAGGCGCCTGTTCGAGGGCACTGCAGATGCGCTGCTGTTACTGGACATGGACCGCCAGCGCTTCATCGACTGCAACTTCGCGACCGTGGCCATGCTCGGTCTGGACAACCGCGACGAGGTGCTGCAGGCGCACCCCGCCGAGCTCTCACCGCCGCAGCAGGCCGACGGGCGAGACTCGCAGGAGAGAGCCGGCGACATGATCGAGACCGCGCGCCGCGAGGGCTTCCACCGCTTCGAGTGGCTGCACAGCAGCCGATCGCGGGCGCCATTCCCGGTGGATGTCATCCTCACGCCGATCGACATCGACGGCCAGCATTTGGCCATCACGAGCTGGCGCGACCTTACCGAGGCCAAGCGCGCCGAGCGCGAGAACGCGCGCGTGGCGCAGGAAGCGCTCGAGCGCAGCCAGGAACTCGAGCGGTTCAACCGGGCGGCGGTCGATCGCGAACTGCGCATGCGTGAACTCAAGCGCGAAGTCGACACGCTGTGCGAGCGCCTGGGCGAGAGTCCGCGCTATGGTTTCGGGCCCGCCGCCGCCGATGACCGGTCATGACGTCCGAACCTCACACCACTGCGCCTGCATCGACCACCGCCGAAGGGGTGGCCGACGAGCGGCTGCGCCTGCGGCTGGAGCTCGAGCGCGCGCGGCATGAACTGGTGCTGATGCGGCTGCGCGAGGCCGACTTGCAGCGTCGTGAACAGGCATTGCAGGCCGAGCAGGACTCGATGCGCAATTCGCGCCTGGCCTCGCTGAACCTGATCGAAGACGCCGTCGACGCCCGCAACCGCATGGCCCAGGCGCAGGATCAACTGCAGCGCGAGCGCGACCTGCTCGGGCACTCGATCGAAAGCCTGCCGGGCGTGTTCTACCTCATCGACAGCAACGGCCGCTTCCGGCGCTGGAACCATGAGTTCGAGCATGTCACGGGCTACAACGCGCAGGAAGTCGGCAGCATGCATCCGCTGGATTTCTTCACGCCCGGCCCTGACCGCGACCTCGTCGCCGAGCGCATCGCTTTGGTCTTCACCCATGGCCGGTCGGAGGTCGAGGCCGGGTTCCGGGCCAAGGATGGACATACCGTTCCGTACTATTTCACCGGACAGCGGGTGATGCTCGACGGGGCGCCTCACCTGGTGGGCATGGGCGTCGATCTGACTGCACGGCGCGCCCTGGAATCCCAGTTGCGCGAGGTGCAGAAGATGGAGGCCGTGGGCACGCTGGCCGGCGGCATCGCGCATGACTTCAACAACATACTCGGCGGCATGCTCGGGAACCTGTCGCTGCTGTCCGAGGCGCTCGAGATGACGCACCCCGGGCGCATGCATCTCGAACAGTTGAACAAGGCCGCCCTGCGGGCGCGCCGGCTGGTGCAGCAGATTCTCGCCTTCAGCCGCCGCGAGGCCTCGGTGCAGCAGGTCCAGGCGCTGGCCCCGGTGATCGAGGACGCGGTCGCCATGCTGCGACCCATGTTGCCGGCTGCGGTGGCGTTGTCGGTCCAGCTGCCGCCACACCCTGTGTATGCGCGGGTCGACGCCACACAGATCGAACAGGTGCTGCTCAACCTGTGCACCAATGCCTGGCATGCGCTGCCCGCCTCCGGGGGGCGCATCGACGTGGTGCTCGAAGCCGCGACACCGGTCGATGGCGGCCGTGAGGCGCTGGCCCGTATCGTGGTGGCCGACAACGGTTGTGGCATGGACGAGACCATCCGCAGTCGGGTATTCGAGCCGTTCTTCACCACCAAGCCCGTGGGCACGGGCACCGGCCTGGGCCTGTCGGTGGTGCATGGCATCGTGCAGGCGCACGGCGGCCGCATCGACGTGTTCAGCCAGTCCGGCCAAGGCAGTCGATTCGCGATCGTGCTGCCGATGTCGGCCGAGCCCGTCCATGCACCGATCGCCACGAACGAAGAGCCGGTTCATCAGGCCGCGACCGGCACACGCGTTCTGTATATCGACGACGATCCGACGATGGCAGTGGTGGCGCAGCAGCTCCTCGAGCGCGCCGGGCTGCACGCCCGTTGCGAGACCGATGCCGCGGTGGCCATTGCGCACCTGCGCGCCGACCCACTGGCCTACGACGTGGTCGTCACCGACTACAACATGCCCGAGCTGTCGGGCACCTATGTCGCACGGGCCGCGCATGCCCTGCGCCCGCAGCTGCCGGTGATCGTCAGCTCAGGCTACATCGACGAGGCGTTGCTCGAGTGCGCGCAGGACGGGCGGGTCCAGGGCCTGCTCAACAAGGAGCGCACGCTCGAGGACCTGCTGCCGACCATCGGCCGTGCGCTCGCAGCAGCCGGAGTCCCCCGCGCCTGACCGCCTGCACCGCACCGCACGTGGCGCAGATCCCGCCGCGCGGCTAAGCTGCGGGGCATGGCGTGTCGGGACTTCGGACTTCGCTGGATGGTCAGCCGTTGGGTGGTGGCCTGCGCGTGTGCCATGGCGCTGCCGTGGGCGGTCGCTCAGGGCAGCGGTGGTGCAGCGCCCGCTGCCCGATCCATGCCCCGCGAGCCAGTACCGGCGCGGGGTGCCCGTGGGCTGCCCGCAGTGCAGATGCGCATCGAGGTGCGGACGGTGGCTGCGCCGGTGCGGCCCCGACCTGCCGAGCCGTTGCGGCCCGGGGCTGTCGTCACCACCACCGCCACAAGCCCGGACGGTGGGGGCTCGGTGACGGTGCGCGCGACAGCCTCGTCGCGACCGGCAGATGCGGTCGCCCGGCATGTCGTCGTGGCCAACGGGCAGCAGGCCGTGCTGCGCTGGCACCAGGCGCACGAGGCCGACACACTCGAGTTCGTATGGACGGCCCAGGGCCAGGGCGTGGTCGGCAGTACCGGTACGCGCTGGCGTGCCGTGGAGTGGTCGGTCACGCCGCGTTGGCCCGGAGAGGGCGAGCCTGTCGAGCTGACGTTGGCCACCGGTGGCACGTCGACAGACGCGGCGCAGGTGCAGACCGTGGTGCGGCTGGGCTTCGACCGGTGGCAACCGGTCGCGCGCTCGGTGCACGATGGGATCAGCCAGGAAGTCCAGGTGCGGGTCAGCCTGACCGGGCCCTGAGGGCACAGGCTGCACGCAGGGTCGGCGCTCCTATTGCGCCCTCGGCGCGCCGCTGGCCTGCTGCGTGGCGACGGTCTCGCGTGGCCACAGTGCCCACATGCGCAGCGGCTGCTTCATGCGGCCCGCCTGCTGCTCGGCTTGCGGTCCGCCGCCCCAGTAGTAGTCCACCCGCACCGCGCCGGTGATGGCGCTGCCGGTGTCCTGTGCCATCACCGCCCGCTGCAGGGGCGTATTCGACAACGGCTCGGTGGTGTCGAGCCAAAGCACCGTGCCATAGGGAACGGCGGCTGGATCCACCGCCACCGAGCGGCCGGCTGTGAGTGCAACCCCCTGCGCACCGCGTGGCCCGGTGTCGTCGACCGGCATGGGCTCTTCGCGGAAGAACACCATCCGCGGGTTGTGCCAAAGCATCTGCTGCACGCGTTCGGGCCGTGCGCGGTCGGCCCACGCTCGGATCGCCGGCCAGGACGCCTCGTCGGCATCGAGTTCACCTTGATCGATCAACCAGCGGCCGACGGATCGGTAGGGCTGATCGTTGTGGCCGGCCCAGGCGAGCCGCACCGTGCGGGTCGCGCCATCGCTGTCGCGCAGCAGCAGGCGACCCGAGCCCTGGATCTGCAGCAGCAGGGCGTCGAGTGCGCTGGACACGTAGGCGATCTCGTGCCCGGCCAGGGTGCGGCGCGCGGCCGGCAGGGTGTCGAACTGCTGGCGCGTCCACCCGGGCCGCCGCGCGGCCACTTCCGGCGGCAGCCGGTAAAGCGGCACCGTATACCCCGGCTGCTGCTGGCGACGCGCCGCAACCCAAGGCTCGAAGTAGCCAGTGGCCAGGCCGCTGGCGTTGCCCTCGGGCGACTCCACGCGATAGGGCTGCAGCTCGCGCTCGAGGAACTCGCGGGCGTAGGCATCGTCAGGCGGATTGAATTGCAGCGCCCTTGTGCAGACGGCAGTCCACTGCGGCGCTGGCCGCGTGCAGCTGGCGCGCAGCGCAGGCCACAGTGCCGCGGTGCGGTCGGTGGCCCAGCCGGGCAGTTCGTGCCATGAGGCGGGCAGCCAGCGTGCGCGCGGCCGCGCCAGCGTCGGCGCAGCTGCCGGCTGGGTGACATCGCTTCGCGCCGGCGCCGCCCCGGTTTCCCCGCGGTCCAGCACGCGGCCGGGCTCCGGCGCCGTGCCGCAGCCGCCGGACATCAGCGCCAGGGCCAAGGCCAGCGCGCCAGCTGCACCCGGGGAACACAGGCGTTCCTGGTGCCGGCCTTTGCAACCTCGGCGTGGCACCGCGTGCGCCGCGCAGGCATCATTGGCCCTCATGTGGCTGGTCTTGCTTGAAGCCCTGGCAGCCGGGGTCCTGCTCGTACTCATCGTCTGGTGGACCATGTTCGCCGGCCGGCGGCGCGGCGAGCGCGACGCCGGGCCGCCGCCCGACCGGCCGTCATGACGCCGGCTTCAAGCCGCATCAATCGGGCAGCAGGAAGCTGCGTGGGCGCTGCCACAACCGCTGGCGGATCGCACGATGCAGGCGGGCGCGGTCGTCCACGGTGATGCCGCGGGAGCGGAGCGCCACCCGAAGCGCCAGCCAGAAACTCACGCCCAGGTTCAGCGTGCCAGTCACCAGCAGGGCGGCAACGCACCACCAGAAGGCCGGCTCAGACAGGACTGCAAGGCCCAGCGTACCGGCGGCTGCGGCAAGCTGACCGGTCGAGAGCGTCACATGGCGCACGTCGATCGGCAGCCCCATGAATGCCAGCACAGCCGGCACCAGGCCGAGCAGCAGCCCCAGGCTGACGTTGGCGGCAACGCCGCTGATGTTCTGCCGCCACCACCGCGACCAGTAGGCCGCGCGCGACGCGCCCAGCCGGGCGACGATGGCGGGGTGGTGGGCGATCGCGCTATCGAGCCGGTGGTAGACGAACCAGTTCTCGACCCACCCCGCCACCAGGCTGCTCGAAAAGAGCAGCACACCTGTGAACGCTGCAAATAGCGCAGTGGGACCCAGCAGCGTGATCGAGTGCAGCACGTAGCGAGCTTCCTTCTCCGACACCAGTGGCGCGCCCACGCTCCACCACGCCAACAACTGGATCGCCAGCACGACAGGCGCGACCACAGCCAGGTTGCCGACGATGCCTGCGATCTGCGAGCGCACCAGGTTCGCCACTTCGTCGACGAAGCCCTGAACCGAAGCGTCGTCGCCCAGGTTCGCGAGCTTGTCGGCCATGGCCGGCGCCGTGACGGCTGGCTGCTTGGTGGCCACCGTCCAGTGCAGCAGGTGGATCAGCAGGAAGCTCAGCGCGTAGTTCATGCCCGCGCCGAAGCCGGCCCAGAACGGCGCCAATCCGAGCCCGACGATGAAGAACTTGGCAAAGGTGGTGAATGCGATCACGGCGCCGCCACCCGCGGCCGCGCGCAGCATCGCGCGGTACTCCTCGCGGGTGCGGGTGATGTAGTGCTCGCCGCTTTCGGCATGCCGCTCGGCCACCTTGCGCGCCAGCAGCGAGTACTGGCGCGCCAGCAATGCCCGTACGCTGCGACGCTCGCGGGACAGCGCCACCAGGTCGCATACCAAGTTGAGCAACACCCGCTGGGGCGCCGGCGCCAGCGTTGCATCCAGCAAGGCTTCGACGCGATGAATCCGTGCCTGAAGCTGTTCGAGTTCGAAGACGATGTGGACCGATACACCGGACTCCTCGAGGTGCGACGTGATGCTTGCAGCGGCGACGGTGCACCGTTCGAGCAACGCGCGCAGGTAGGCCGCCTGTTGCAGGGTTTCCGTCGCCCATTGGGCCGTCGCGGCGCTCGCAGCCCGTGCGGATTCATCCGCTGCAACGATGCCTTCGGCCAGGTCCTCACCCACGCGCACCAGTTGCTCGAACGGTCGGTCGGCCAGCAGATCAGGGCTCATGCGCTGTCGCATGGGCGCCGCGAAGGCCGATGCCCGGGCGGCGCTGACCAGCCAAGTCATGGCCTGCAGCAACGGCGCGCGCCACGACCCCGCAGCTGTGGGTACGGCCTCGCGCGCCTGCGACAGCAAGGCCGCGAGCCGGGCCAGCGTCTCGTCGTCGATGGCGCGCAGCCACAGGGCATCATCATCGTGCGTGAACATCAGTTCAAAGAGCGCGGACAAGTCGTCGGTGTCCGGACTGACCGGCAACAGCCGCAACCGCAGCCGCTCGCCCAATTCCCCCCAGAGGTCCCGCCGCGCGGTGAAGCCGAAGTCGGCAAATAGCGTAGGCACGTCGGTTTCGTGCCAGAAGCGCGCCAGCAACGCGACGATGCGCTCGCGCGGCTCGGGGTGGCGTTCGAGCACGTTGAGCAGATGGCGCAGGCGCAGCACGGCGCGCGGCGTCTCGCCCGGGCTGCCCGGCTCGCCATGGCGCAACCACTCCAGCAGCCGCACGAGCCAAGTGTGGCGCGTGGGGCGGGGGGCTTTCGGGTCGGCGGCGTTGATCAGCGCCGTCAGGTCCCAGGTGGCGAAGGACATCAGTGCAGCGCGGCGCTGTCGACCAGCGCGAACTCGGGTACGGGCGCTTCGAACCAGTGCGCGTCCTCGGTGATGCAGTAGAAGCACCCGTGCATCGAGCCCTGCGGGGTGGCGATTTGTGCCCAGCTCGTGTACTCGAAGGCCTCACCGGGCTGCAGCAGCGGCTGGTGGCCCACGACGCCAAGGCCGCGCACCTGCTCAACATGACCGCGGTGATCGGTGATCTGCCACTGCCGCGCGATGAGTTGCGCCGCCACGTCGCCGCTGTTGCGGATCGTGATCGTGTACGCGTAGGCGTGGATCTGCTGCGCGGGATCGGACTGTTCCGGCAGCGGGCGCACGCTGACCGTGCAAGTGAATTCGGGTCGGGCCATGGCTGGCATTCTAGGAAGGCTGCGAAAATCGCGCTCCCACGATCAGGTTGGCCACCATGTCACGCACGTTTCGCATCGCTCCCAGCATCCTGTCGGCCGACTTCGCCGCCCTTGGCGCCGAGGTGCGGCGGGTGATCGACGCAGGTGCCGACTGGATCCACTTCGACGTGATGGACAACCATTACGTGCCCAACCTCACCTTCGGCCCGATGGTCTGCGAGGCCTTGCGCAAGCACGCGGTCACCGCCGACGGCCGGCGCGTGCCCATCGATGTGCACCTGATGGTGCAGCC
>Ga0154020_10006021_pt1 | contig 14218 bp, 12 predicted proteins | sample Klosneuvirus_201_FD_109709 | JGI IMG/M metagenome (GOLD analysis project Ga0154020, IMG submission 109709) | Active sludge microbial communities from wastewater, Klosterneuburg, Austria - Klosneuvirus_20160825_MG | ecosystem: Engineered > WWTP > Aerobic digester > Activated sludge | place...
CCGGCACCTGGCCGCGGCCGGCACCCAGCAGAAGCACGCTGGCCATTGCGCTCAGGCGGCCGGGCGCTCGCGCGAGAAGCGCAACCTGGCGGCGATGTAGTCGCGCATCGAGCTTTCCATTTCCACGGCATTCTGACGCACCGTAACGGTTTGACCAAATCCATCGGAAACATTGGTTTCACAGGCGGTAGCACCACCCTGTTTGGCATGCAGCAAAATATCGCGGGCAATTTGTTGCAGTGTGCTCAAGGGATAGGAGAATCGGGAATCAGATACAGGCAGATTGTTCATAAATAGCGTTGTGACAGAAAATTTATGCGGGATTGAAATAAAAGCTTCGAACGTAAAAAAACAAATCAAATGGAATAACATTCATGAAAACGCTATGATAGCAGCTTCTTGACACCGCATTACACAGGTTACCGTGCAAAACACCCTGGCTGCATCAGCTTGAACACTGGCGCGAACGCTTGCTGAGTGACGAACACGCGATCACCGAATTCGCCCAGAAATATCCGCAAGCCGACTTGCGGCGTTTAAGGCTGCTGATCCGCAATGCTCAGAAAGAAAAATCGGCTGACAAACCACCGAAGAGTTTCCGGTTGCAGTTTCAGGAATTGCAGGTAGCGATTACTGAAGTTTGATTCTTGTGTAAAGAATGATTCCTGAAAATTGGATTCTGCTAAAAATAGAGCTATTTTTAATGAATTGAAGTTAAATGTTGATTTAGAGATGGGTGGTTTTTTGCAGATATTTTGCTATTCTATAATTTATCTAATTTCAGTTGGATTTCATTACAACACCTAGCGCAGCAGGATTAAGCGTGGAATTGCATCACTGCCGATCCATACGATCGCATTCTGAGCAAATTGCTGCCCCAATGACCGCGATGTGTACAGATCCAGTCCGGGCACAAAAAAACTTTTTTCTTCAGGCCAAGCGCCAGTCGGATCAGTATTTAAACATTCAATGATTGGACAGGAATGACGATTCAGGAAATCCCTGAGCGATTCGTGTGCAGCACAATTTTCTTCATTGCTTAACCGCAGACTGTATGGATTATAGGCGCTGATAATGGCAGCGCAAGGTTGTTCGGTTGAAATCAGGAATTTTGCGAGTGGTTCTGAGTATTGATCAATTCGTAGGGAAATTGATTCAGGGCCAGTGCCAATCCGATAATTTGCGCACAGATAGCTTGCTATAAGATTCTTGGAAAGAACCGATTGAATCAAAATTATTTACCTTGCTAAGCAGCAGATCAGGTAATCAGGCTGAGCTGAATCTTGGTATTTTGCTATTCAAGTTAATGACTACTGTGCTCATGATCATGCGAGTGATCTTTGGCAGAGCTGATGAGATTCTCATATTGCTCAGGTGTCATCTGGCTCATTTTGACAACAAAAGCCGCCATCGCCCAGATCGAATCATCATCGTGACTAAGCCCCCAGGCTGGCATGGCAGTCATTTTTAAGCCATTCTTTATTACCCAGAAATGTTCTCTGAGGCGTTCTGATTTCTTGACTGGATCATCGACTGATTCGCGTTGATAGAATACAGGCGCTTGCGGATACAAACCGATAGACAGTTCTGTCGGCTTAAAACCGGGAGCCAGATGGCAAGTTATGCACATGGCGTTGTAGTGTTCTGCACCTTTCAGCAGCACCGCTGCATTATCCAGAGAAGGTACTTCCAGGTTCCTGGCGCGTGCTTCGATGGAGCTTTCACGTACCCATTCGATAATCTTTTCAGTGATACCCCAGTGTTTTTCTGTCGCTGCCATATTGTAAGCGCCGGATCCAAGGGCAATGAATGCCAGTATTAGTGATGCTAATATCAGACTAAGTAGTTTTTTCATTTTTTGCCTCAATAAATGATTGGATGTTAGTTTTCAATGGGGATGAATTTGCAATCTCTAAGTCATCATATTGAATACTTTCCAGTTTGGCTTGAATACTTGCGTGATCAAGATGCGGTGCGAACATTTCGATAAAATCGAAGACATAACCACGTATATAGCTGTTGCGGCTGATACCGATGCGTGTCGTGCTGGGTTCAAACAGATGGCTGGCATCTATGGATCTGAGATTTTTGTCCCGTTTGGGATCAAAAGCCATGTTTGCCAGTATACCAATACCCAGTCCCAGTTCAACATAAGTTTTGATCACATCAGAGTCAAGAGCAGTCAGCACCACATTGGGTTCAAGCCCCCGGCTTGCAAACGCCTGATTGATTTTTGAGCGCCCGGTAAAAGCAGAATCATATGTAATAATAGGATACTGATTAATTATTTCCAATGTTAGTTTTTTTATCTTCAGAAGGGGGTGCTTGGGTGGCACAACGACACATCGATTCCACTGATAACACGGCAGTAATATCAATTCTTGAAATTGTTCAATGGCTTCAGTGGCAATCGCAATGTCCGCTTCTCCCGAAGTCACCAAAGCGGAAATTTGCAACGGACTTCCTTGCCGCAGGATTAATTTGACTTTTGGGTACCGTTCGGTAAAACGCTTGATCACCGGGGGTAAGGCATAGCGCGCTTGCGTGTGCGTTGTGGCGATAGACAGTGTACCGTCGACTTCATTAGTAAATTCCTGCGCAATTTTTTTTAGATTGTCGGCATCGCGAAGCATTCTGGCGGCAGTTCTTATGATCAGTTGTCCGGGCGGGGTTATTTGCACAATACGTTTACCATTGCGCAAAAAAATATCTACGCCGAGCTCAATCTCAAGCAATTGAATTTGCTTGCTGATAGCAGGTTGGGAAGTATTTAATTTCTTTGCCGCTTTGGATAAATTCATATCCTGATTGGCGGTTTCACATACATAGCGAAGTTGCTGGAGTTTCATAAGTCGTGTCTGTTAATAATAAGTGATTATATCGATCTAACATAACATTATTTTGAATTATATAATTGTATTGTTATGATGCTACGGACTAAAAAAGGGAAATAAAAAGATAACTAAATAAAATTACCTATTAGGTTGTAGGTTGTAGGTTGTGTCAGGTTTCTTAATTGGCTACAGCGCGAGCACGGTCAGAGCGAGCAAATGCTTTTTGTGATGTTCTTATTGCTCGTATTTTTTATATTTTGTCAGCCTCACCAACACTGAAACTAACTGTACCAGTTCACATCATTCTTTGTGAATGCGTGTATTGTATTTTGTTTGTGATTAAACGGCATAGAACGATTCCCGTTCCTTTTTTGATAGAATAGCAACATTGCTATATTCTCTGCCAGCAGCGGCAGGTATCAAACTGACTTTTTTAGGTTGGAATAAAACCGTACAGTATGATCTATGCGCAATAAATGTAAAGTGACAATTAAGAAGTTGTTCTGTGTGTCAGGATGATAAGTGGCTGTGATGGGAAGTTGCTGATTCATTGACAGGCCTCAGCAGCTTCCCATTAATGAAACAAAGGATTGATTGATGAGTACAAATATTGAGAATAAGCCCAAACAGGTCTCATGGTTTAATGGTTGTGGCGGGCGCGTTGGTGTTGTGGTGGGAGAGAGCGGCGAACATGCTTATATTGGTTTGGCATTAAGGCATGACGAGGATGATGATGTAGACCATATTATGAAATATGGTGCCAAATTCCCCTTGGAAGCGGCATTATTGTTGCCTGTGTCCAAGCATTACACTCAATCAGACTCCTAGAAGAGCAGTTGAATTTCTGACTAATAATGATATTTTTGTTGCATACTTTACAAAGTAAGCGTCTTTGACTGAATATGCGGGGAAACTAAAAATGTATCGCTATGATGAATATGATCAGCAAATAGTGAATGAACGTGTCAAGCAGTACCGTGATCAGGTACGTCGGCGTCTTTCCGGTGAGTTGACTGAAGAGGAATTCTTGCCTTTGCGACTGCAAAATGGTTTGTATATGCAAATACATGCCTACATGTTACGTATTGCAGTACCTTATGGCTTGATATCATCGAAGCAGATGCGCATGTTTGCCCATATTGCACGCAAATATGATCGTGGTTACGGGCATTTTACGACACGCCAAAATATCCAGTTTAATTGGCTAAAACTGGAAGATACTCCAGATATCTTGGCAGATCTGGCTTCGGTTGAAATGCATGCCATCCAGACATCTGGTAACTGCGTGCGTAATATTACATCGGATGAATTCGCGGGTGTTGCGCAGGATGAAGTGGTGGATCCACGTCCTTATGCGGAGATTTTGCGCCAGTGGAGCACTTTTCATCCGGAGTTTGCCTATTTGCCGCGAAAATTCAAGATCGCCATCAGTGGTGGCAAAGAAGATCGTGCCGCTGTCTATGCACATGATATTGGATTATCAGCCACAAAAAATGCACAGGGTGAAGTTGGTTTCCGGGTACTGGTGGGGGGAGGTTTGGGGCGTACACCGATCATTGGCAGTGAGATTTGTGAATTTGTACCCTGGCAGCATATCTTGACGTATGTAGAATCCATTTTGAGAATTTATAACCAATATGGACGCCGTGATAATAAATATAAAGCGCGTATCAAGATACTGGTAAAGGCTTTGGGGATTGATGAGTTTAAACGCCAAGTTGAAGCCGATTGGGCGGATCTCAAGGATGGCCACGGTACTTTAACCATTGAGGAAGTCAATCGCGTTGCTACGTTCTTTACTGATCCGGATTATGAAAAACTAACCGATCATGATTCGCAACTGAATGAATTCAAAGCGGATAGTCGTTCATTCTCCAACTGGATGTTACGTAATGTTAAAGCGCATCGTGTCCCAGGTTACGCGATTGTCGTTTTGTCATTGAAGAAACCAGGAAATGCTCCCGGTGATGCTACGGCTGAGCAAATGGATGCAATCGCAGATTTGGCGGAGCGCTATAGTTTTGGAGAATTACGCGTCACGCATAAACAAAACCTGGTTTTGGCGGATGTCCGGCAGAAGGACTTGGTTCGTTTATGGCAAGAGGCAACCGCGCATGAGCTGACTGCGCCCAATATCGGTTTGCTGACAGATATCATCAGTTGTCCGGGTGCGGAGTTTTGTACGCTGGCCAACGCACGTTCCATACCGCTGGCGCAGTTGATTGCCGAGCGTTTTGAAGACTGGGACTTTCAGCATGATATCGGCGAGATAACACTTAACATCTCGGGTTGTGTCAATGCTTGCGGACAGCATCATATCGGTAATATCGGCATTACCGGGGTCGAGAAGAAAGATCACGACGAATGGTATCAGGTATCGCTTGGCGGCGCTGAAGGTAACCTGAGTTCGATCGGCAAGATTATCGGTCCATCCTTTACATTTAACCAGGTGCCCGAAGTGATCGATCGTCTGCTTCAGGTTTATTTGCGGGAACGGTTGGAAGCTGAAAGCTTTATTGATACAGTACGCCGTATTGGTCATGTGCCTTTTAAAGAGCATGTGTATGCGACGGATTTTGTGGTAGAGGAAGAAGAAATTGTCGATAAACATGTTGTTGTTCCTGCGCAATACTCAGTTCCTTATTATTCCCCAAGGTTTTAGTCAGGATGATTATAAAAAATAAAAAAATCGTTACGGATGACTGGGTTGTTCTACGTTTAAATGAACAGGAGTCAGCAGAAAATGTAACAGTTGCGGAAGGTAAGATGATTGTTCCATTGCAAGTGTGGCTACAGCAACGTGATGCATTGCAGCAACGCGCTGAAATAGGTGTGTGGCTGAGCAGTGCTGAGCGGCCGGAGGATTTGAAAGACGATTTAAACAGATTTTCTGTGATTGCAGTTGATTTTCCAAAATTCTCGGATGGCCGCGGTTATTCAATAGCCTATAACCTGCGGGCGCGTCTCGGATATACGGGGGAATTGCGGGCTATCGGTGATGTGTTGCGTGATCAATTATTTTATATGCAGCGCGTGGGTTTTGATGCCTTTGCAATACGCCCGGATCGTAACATTGAAGATGCATTGAAAGGATTAACCGATTTTTCCGAGGTGTATCAGACTTCTTTTGATCAGAAAGTGCCATTATTCCGGCGAGTGCCGCGCAAGGGAAATTCAGCAGCGGACATGGTTAATGAGTGAGTTGCAAGAAAAAATTGAGCAGGTTGTTGCAATTCTGACCGAAACAATGCGCGACTTTGCACCGGTCATATTTGCAAACAGCCTGGGTGCAGAGGACATGGTACTGACTGATATCATTAATCGGCATCAACTCGCTATTGATATGTTCAGTCTGGATACCGGGCGCTTGCCGCAAGAAACCTATGATTTGATGCAGACAGTGCGGGAACGCTACAAAACACCCCTGCGCATCTATTTTCCCAATGTAAAACAAGTTGAGGCCTATGTGGCCGAGAATGGCGTCAATGGTTTCTATGAGAGCATCGAGTTGCGTAAGGCATGTTGTCATATTCGTAAGGTAGAACCACTACGCCGTGCTTTATATGGTAAAAGTGCCTGGGTGACCGGGATTAGGCATGAGCAGGCGGCCAGTCGGCTGAGCTTGAAAGTGTCTGCTTATGATATGGACAATCGTCTGCAAAAGGTGAATCCGTTGCTGGAATGGTCTAACGCAGAGGTCTGGAAATATCTAAAGCAAAATGAAGTGCCTTATAACAAATTGCATGATAAGTTTTATCCCAGTATTGGCTGTGCACCTTGCACGCGTGCGATTACACCGGGTGAAGATATCCGTTCCGGTCGCTGGTGGTGGGAGACACCGGAAACTAAAGAATGTGGATTGCATACCGGCAAGATTATTCCATTGAAGTAGGCGTCATTGATAACAACGCCATGATTTTTTGCGGGCAAAGTGTCCAGTTTTTTTGCTTAAACTAAGTGTTGAGAGAAAGAAAATGAATAACCATCCCTTTACCCATCTTGATGCGCTGGAGAGTGAAGCAATCCATATTATGCGCGAAGTAGCGGCGGAATGTGCCAATCCGGTTTTGCTGTTCTCAGGTGGCAAGGATTCCATTGTTTTGTTGCGTTTGGCTGAAAAGGCATTTCGTCCCGGTCGTTTCCCATTTCCCCTGATGCATATTGATACGGAACATAACTTCCCTGAGGTCATCGAATTCCGTGATCATCGCGTCAAAGAGTTGGGTGAGCGATTGATTGTGCGCAGTATGGAGGATTCGATTAAAAAGGGCAGAGTGGTGCTACGCTCAGAGAATCAGAGCCGTAACCCTTTTCAATCGGTGACGCTGCTGGACGCGATTGCAGAATTTAAATTTGATGCTTGTATCGGTGGCGCACGCCGGGATGAAGAAAAAGCGCGTGCCAAAGAACGGATCTTTTCTTTCCGCGATGAGTTTGGCCAATGGGATCCAAAAAATCAGCGTCCTGAGTTATGGGATATTTATAATACCCGAACACATCCCGGCGAGAATATCCGTGTATTTCCAATCAGTAACTGGACTGAATTGGATGTTTGGGAATATATCTCACGTGAGAATCTGGAAGTACCCAAGATTTATTTTGCGCACACGCGCGAGGTGATCCGTCGTGCAACAGGTTTGTTGCCTGTTTCACATCTGGTGCAACCGCAAGGGGGCGAAAGAATTGAACAAATGACGGTGCGTTTCCGCACCGTGGGTGATATGAGTTGCACTTGTCCAGTGGAATCTGATGCTGCTAATGTTGATGAAATTATTGCAGAGACAGCACTGACGAGAATTACTGAACGTGGCGCTACCCGCATGGACGATCAGACATCAGATGCATCCATGGAATTGCGTAAGAAAGAAGGATACTTCTAACATTGGCGCATAAGCAGTGGTGATTGAATGAACCGGCTCAACTATTCCAAACTAATTATTCCTATATTTTTCGGTGATACGAATTTCCAGAAGGCTCATAAATGTCGGCAATTGAAAAAATTTTGTTTGATCAAACCGGGTTATTACGTTTCATTACTGCCGGGAGTGTGGATGACGGCAAAAGCACTCTGATTGGCCGTTTACTGCATGACTCGAAGTCTATTTTTGAGGATCAGTTAACCTCCATTACCAACACGACACGTAAGCGCGGTCTGGAAGGTGTCGATTTGTCCTTGCTCACTGACGGGCTACAAGCCGAGCGCGAGCAGGGGATAACCATAGATGTGGCTTATCGTTACTTTGCGACGCCCAAACGCAAATTTATCATCGCCGATACGCCGGGCCATGAGCAATATACGCGCAATATGGTAACAGGCGCATCGACAGCCAATCTGGCGATTATTCTGATTGATGCACGCAAAGGCGTGCTTACGCAATCGCGCCGTCATGCGTACCTGACAAGTCTGGTGGGGATTCCTCATCTGGTTGTGGCCGTGAACAAGATGGATCTGGTGGATTATTCTCAATCGGTATTTGAGAGCATTTGCAAGGACTTTGCCGCTTTTGCTGAAAACATCAATCTGCGCAATATTACCTATATTCCAATGTCAGCACTCAATGGGGACATGGTAGTTGAACGGGGTGATCATCTCAATTGGTATCAAAATTCCACGCTGATGGATTTACTGGAAAATGTATCGATCGAGGACGATATCAATCGTGACGATTTTCGTTTTCCTGTGCAGTGGGTGTGCCGGCCACAAACTAAGGAATTACATGATTTTCGTGGTTATATGGGACGAATTGAATCAGGTTCCATGCGAGTAGGCGACAATGTCACACTTCTTCCATCAGGTTTAACTTCGCGCATCAAAGAAATACTCAGGTACGAGGGACCCATTGATGAAGCGAGTGCTCCTCAATCCATCACCTTGACCATCGAAGATCATTTAGATATCTCACGTGGCGATATGCTGGTGAAAACAGGCGACACACCTCGGATTAGTAAAGCGTTTGATGCGATGGTATGCTGGCTTTCCGAACAACCGCTTGATCCCAGCCGGAAGTATCTGATCAAACATACAACTCGCGTTGTTAAAGCAATCATAAGCCGGATTGATTATCGTGTGGATGTGAATACCCTGGATCATGAAACAGTGAATACTTTAAATATGAATGATATTGCCCATGTTGGACTGAAAGTGCAGTTGCCGATTGTTTGCGACGACTATGCACATAATCGTGCGACCGGGTGTTTTATCATCATTGATGAAAGCAGTAATAATACGGTCGCAGCCGGTATGATTTCCCTTGCATAGAGGATAAGAACGAATCGGCAGCAGCGCTTGGCTGTGAGGATATTCAGGGATATTTTTTCAGAACCCATACCGCCGGATGAATTTATCAAACGGCTATTTGATTATGGAAAAATAAATCACAAGCAAGGATAAAGATGCAATGCTATGCACCAATTGCTAACAGTGGCTGCAAGTATTATCAGAAATAATAACGACATGTGCTGGTGTCAGAAATAAATAATAAAATTTTGAATGATTGATTATGACAAAAACAGATGCAACCTTGCACACTCATCAAGAAACAATGACAGCCTCATCGAATATTAACTTTGGTTTCACAATAACCGATCTCTATCGTCGCAGTGGTCTGGTCAAACTGGACCAGATATTCCTGGATTTTCTCCATACCGGCGATGAAGTGCTGTATAAAAAGCTGGAATATGCACGCGCACATCCCGATGAATTGCTTCCCAAGGATGATTCGGCACTGTTGATTGAGATTGCACCTTGGCTGGAAGATTTTATTGCCCGTTTGTTTAACATTGAGACTGATGTGCAGCAGTTGGCTGAAAAGCATCATGAGCTGGCTCCGCTGTATTTTTGTAAACGGCAATTTGTTCAGCGGCGGGCCAGAGGAAAAGTCAGCGATGAAGAATTGATCGCCATAGATGGCTTGGCGCTGGAGAAAGAACTGTCGGCAGAATTTGGTGAAGTCTTCTCAGAATTGGTTTTCGCCACCAAAGTGACTCAATGGATGGAGGCGGAAGCAGAGAATGAGTCACGGTTGAACAAGGCGTTGCACTATGCGGCTTGGGCACTGAGGACACCTGCCGGACAACAGCATACGCAGCAGGGTATATTATTCAAGTCGCCAGCGAAATTGGATTTTCAACATTTACTGTCGCTGGATACGGATGAATCAGCAGGATACCGCGTGCATCGGCTTGGGCATTTGCGTGAACGTAACGGCTTTGCTTTGACCGACACCGGTACTGATTTAATGGGTGCGCTGGATGAAGCCAATTATTGTATCTGGTGCCATGAGCAAGGTAAGGATTCGTGTTCCAAAGGTTTAATACAAAAATCCAAGTCACCGGATGAACCGCCTTCCTTCAAGAGAAGTGAGTTGGGCGCTTTGTTGGCAGGCTGTCCATTGGAAGAACGTATTTCCGAATTTCACAAACTCAAGACGCAAGGCGTCGCAGTGGGTAGTCTGGCGATGATTGTGCTGGATAATCCGATGTGCGCCGGCACCGGTCACCGCATTTGTAATGACTGCATGAAATCCTGCATTTATCAAAAGCAGGAGCCTGTTGATATTCCGCAAGCCGAAACACGTACGCTGAAAGATGTGTTGGCTCTGCCATGGGGATTTGAGATCTATAGTTTATTGACACGCTGGAATCCATTAAATCTGCGTCGGCCGATACCGAAACCGGCATCTGGCCGCAAGGTTCTGGTTGTCGGAATGGGGCCTGCCGGTTATACGCTGGCGCATCACTTGATGAATGAAGGCCATACTGTGGTGGGAATTGATGGACTTAAGATCGAACCGCTGGCCGAAGAGATCTCGGGTGTTAATCCGCAGGGCGAGCGCGTGCCATTTAAAGCGATTCTGCATGCCAGTACATTAGAAGAGAATCTGGATCAGCGCACGCCAGTTGGTTTTGGTGGTGTGGCTGAATATGGGATTACCGTGCGCTGGAATAAAAACTTTTTGAAACTGATCCGTCTGCTACTGGAGCGAAGAGAAGAGTTTGCCTTGTTCGGAGGAGTGCGTTTTGGCGGCACCCTGACGGCCGATAATGCATTTGCCATGGGTTTTGATCATGTTGCCCTGGCAGCGGGCGCCGGACGCCCTACCGTGTTGGATTTGCCGAATGGATTGGCGCGAGGCGTGCGTGCGGCATCGGATTTTCTGATGGGGCTACAATTAACAGGTGCTGCACAGAGTGATTCCATTGCCAATATGCAGTTACGCTTGCCGGTGGTGGTGATTGGTGGCGGTTTAACGGCTATCGATACGGCGACTGAGGCGCTCGCCTATTACCCGCTACAGGTGGAAAAATTTTTACAGCGCTATGAAATTCTATCCGCAGTGAAAGGGGAAGCTGCTGTTTGTGAAGCTTGGGATGCTGAAGAAAAAGAGATCGCTGATGAATTCATGAGTCATGCACGAGCCATTCGAGCGGAACGCCAGGCTGCGCAACAGGAAGGAAGGACGCCGGGCATTATCAATTTGCTGCAATCCTGGGGGGGCGCAACCATAGCTTATCGGAAACGGCTGACAGATAGCCCTTCCTATACGTTGAATCATGAAGAAGTTGAAAAGGCTCTTGAAGAAGGTATTTGGTTTGCCGAAGGTATGACACCGGTGCGTGTCAATGTGGATACTTGGGGACACACGCAATCGGTGCGTTTTGCGGTGCAGAAGCGGGATGAAACCGGTCAGTGGCAAGATGCTGGCGAAGTGGAATTGTCGGCGCGTGCCTTGCTGGTTGCTGCAGGAACTCAGCCCAATACGGTGCTGGCGCGGGAAGATGACAAGCAATTTAAACTAAATGGCCGTTATTTCGCGGCTTGCGACGAAGAAGGCAATCCGGTGCAGCCGGCGTATGCCAATCCCAAACCTGAGACACCATTGGTGTTGCTGAGCCGCTACAAAGATAACCAGGATGGTCGTTTCATCAGTTTCTTCGGTGATTTGCATCCATCTTATTCAGGTAACGTAGTGAAAGCGATGTCCAGTGCCAAGCAGGGTTATCCGGTAGTGAACCGAGTGTTAGAGCGTGTGAATCCGGTATCGAAACAATCAGCGCAGCAATTTTTTGCGGCATTGAACAAACAATTGCGTCCGACCGTTTATAAAGTAGAAAGACTTGCCCCTAATATTGTCGAAGTGGTTGTGCATGCACCGATGGCGGCTGAACATTTTCAACCGGGCCAGTTTTACCGGTTCCAGAACTATGCAGCGCTGGCAACAGTTGCCGGAGATACCCGGCTAGCGATGGAAGGACTTGCGCTGACAGGCGCATCCGTGGATATTGAACGCGGCTTGGTTTCACTCATTGTTTTGGAAATGGGCGGGTCGTCTAATCTGTGCGCGTTATTGAAACCGGGCGAGCCGGTTGTATTGATGGGCCCCACCGGCACGCCAACAGAAATTCCAGCGGGTAAAACCGTAGTGCTGGTGGGTGGCGGTTTGGGTAACGCGGTACTATTTTCCATTGGGGCAGCCGCACGTGCAGCAGGATCAAAGGTTTTGTATTTTGCCGGCTACAAAAAGCTGGTTGATCGCTATAAAGTAGCTGAAATCGAAGCGGCAGCGGATATTGTTGTTTGGTGCAGTGATGAATCCCCAGGCTTTGAAGCAACACGTCCACAGGATAAAAGCTACGTGGGTAATATCGTAAAAGCCATGGTTGCTTATGCCAGCGGTGAATTAGGCGTGCAACCGGTAGCGTTGGCTGAAGCCGATCATATTATCGCGATTGGTTCAGATCGCATGATGGCCGCAGTGGGCCTGGCGCGTCATAACCAATTGAAGCCTTACTTAAAAGCAGATCATTTTGCCATTGGCTCAATTAACTCTCCGATGCAGTGCATGATGAAAGAAATTTGTGCGCAGTGCCTGCAGCCGCATCAGGATCCGGAAACTGGAAAAATCACCTACGTGTTTTCCTGTTTTAATCAGGATCAACCGCTGGATCAGGTTGATTTTCCTGGATTGGCAACGCGCTTACGTCAGAATACGGCACAGGAAAAGTTGACAAGTCAATGGATCAGACATTGTGTAAACGACGTGGGATAAATATGCCGATCGGCTGAGTAATCAACAAACAGTACACGCAACAGCGATAGCGTTATTTTGGCAGTAAAATTCAGCATCATTGCGAGTAGTACGATAAATTCTCAATGTATCGAGTATTCGAGTATATATGCGCAGCGTGCTTGGTATGGCTCACTCATCGTTATTTTAGCCGGGATTGATTGTGTGAGTAGCCAGAGAGTCAAGCAGTATCAAGTTTTTCCTAATCCAAGTAATGCATTGCGTGCAAATTGATTTATAATTCGCAGTTCGTTAAAAGAATTAAGCACAATTTTAGTTTTTATTTGCAAGCAGGTTGGCAAGAAAAGGGAGATCATCAATGCATATAGGCATACCAGCAGAGATTCGCGGCGGAGAAACGCGTGTGGCGGCTACACCGGAGACCGTGAAAAAATATACTGCCAAGGGTGTTCATAAGGTTTCAGTGCAGTCAGGAGCTGGTGCAGGCGCCAGTATACCGGACTCAGCCTATCAAGAAGCAGGCGCAACGATAGTTACTGACGTGGCCGAGTTGTATGCGCAATCACAAATTGTACTCAAGGTACGCGGCCCGGAATCCAATGAATTGACAATGGTGCGTAAAGATGCTGTATTGCTGGGTCTTTTGTCACCACACCATAAAGACGGCGTAGATGCATTGGTACAACACGGGTTGACTGCATTTGCGATGGAGAAATTGCCACGTATTTCTCGGGCGCAGAATATGGACGTTCTGTCATCACAGGCAAATATTGCGGGCTATAAAGCTGTGATCATGGCGGCAAACGTTTATCAAAGATTCTTCCCAATGCTGATGACGGCAGCGGGTACTGTGAAAGCAGCGCGCGTTCTTATTCTGGGCGCTGGTGTTGCTGGCTTGCAGGCAATTGCAACTGCGAAAAGGCTGGGTGCCGTGGTTGAAGCTTTTGATGTACGGCCAGCAGTTAAAGAACAAGTGGAAAGCCTGGGTGCCAAATTTGTGGAAGTTCCGCTCAGTGATGAAGAAAAAGCCAAAGCTGAAACAGCGGGCGGCTATGCAACTGAGATGTCGGAAGACTATAAGCGGCGCCAGGGTGAGTTGGTGCATGAACGCGCGATTGCGGCAGATATCATCATTACAACCGCGTTAATTCCCGGGCGTCCGGCACCTGTTCTGATCAAGGAGGAAACCGTGCAAGCGATGAAACCAGGCTCGGTGATTGTGGATATGGCGGTTGAAGCAGGTGGCAATTGCCCGTTATCCGAGTTGGATAAAACGGTCGTTAAACACGGCGTGCATCTGATTGGTATTGCAAATCTTCCAGGTTTAGTGGCAGCGGATTCCAGTACCTTGTATGC
>Ga0154020_10006022_pt1 | contig 14216 bp, 12 predicted proteins | sample Klosneuvirus_201_FD_109709 | JGI IMG/M metagenome (GOLD analysis project Ga0154020, IMG submission 109709) | Active sludge microbial communities from wastewater, Klosterneuburg, Austria - Klosneuvirus_20160825_MG | ecosystem: Engineered > WWTP > Aerobic digester > Activated sludge | place...
CTGTTCCACCTTATGGGGAGCATCATGCACTAAACAGCACTATGCGTCAAAACCTCTGCCGGCCAAGGTTTAGTCTTTGCCTCCGGACCTTCCCTGCATTAAACTCTGGCCTCTCATGATATATAAGGAAGGATCTCAGTAGGTTATGCATAACAAGCCTGACGCCGGACTCCAGACCTACCAGCCCAAGAACAAAATCCGCTTTGTGACGGCCACCGCCCTTTTCGACGGCCACGATGCCAGCATCAATATCATGCGCCGCCTCATCCAGGCTCGTGGTGGCGAAGTCATCCATCTTGGGCACAACCGCTCGGCCATGGAGATTGTCCAGGCGGCGATTCAGGAAGACGCTCAGGCGATCGCCGTCTCCAGCTACCAGGGCGGGCACGTAGAGTTCTTTAAATATATGCGATCTCTTTTAGATGAGCGCGGAGCTACAGACGTAAAGCTCTTCGGCGGCGGCGGCGGTGTGATCACACCTGAAGAAATCGCCGACCTCGAAAAAAATGGCGTCACTAAAATATACAGTCCCGAAGACGGTGCCCGCAGTGGTCTCGAAGGGATCATCGGCCACCTGGTCCAAAGCGCCGACTTTGGCTTTTCCGGATGGGACTCGCGGCGCGAGCATGCCGAGACGCGGCTCGGGCGGGCGCTGACTTTATTGGAAAACGGTACCAAGTCAGCAGACCATCTCATCGCCGAACTCGCCGTCAGCCCCCAGGCAAAACGCTTCAATAAAATTCCCGTCATCGGCATCACCGGCACCGGCGGTGCGGGAAAGAGCTCGCTCACAGATGAGCTGGTCATGCGCTTTCTTTGGGACTTCCCCGAATTGCGCGTCGCATTGCTGTGTATCGATCCCTCCAAAAAAATGACCGGAGGTGCCCTTTTAGGCGACCGCATCCGCATCAACAGCGCGTCAGATCCTCGGGTTTTCCTGCGCTCGCTGGCGACCCGCGGCAGCGGCAAAGAGATTTCTACAGCGACCGCTGACGCGGTGAAACTGATGCAGTCTCAGGACTTTGATTTCGTCATCATTGAGACCAGTGGCATCGGCCAGGGCGACGCGGGCATCCTCGAACTCGCTGACCTCAGTCTTTACGTGATGACTGCAGAATACGGTGCAGCCACGCAGCTCGAAAAAATCGACATGCTCGACTATGCCGATCTGATTGCCATCAACAAATACGAGCGACGCCAGGCACCGGACGCCCTGCGCGACGTCCGGACCACATTGCGGCGCTCCCGCTTCAAAGGAGAGCGCACTGACGAAAGCGCCTACCCCGTATACGGCACCATCGCCAACCGCTTCAACGACGACGGAACCAACGGCCTCTATAAGGCACTCGTTGAAAAAATGAATCAAAAACTCGGCGAAACACGCTATACCGTGGCACCAGGCCGAACCTACGCCATGGAATCGAGCCATCGGGATTCGCTGATCCCCGGTGACCGCACGAATTATCTCGCCGACATCGCGCGGGCTGTCCGGACCTATCACAAAAAATGTGACGATCTTGCTGACCTCGTCAAGTGCGCTGAATCCATGGACACCTCCGCCAGCGCTCTGGCGAAGTCCTCTCCATCAACCTCTGCGACCCTGCTCAAGGAAGCCGCGAGCCTGTGGTCGAAGGTTCCCGGCGACTTAAAAAATCGCCTGGATTCATGGGATGATCTGCGTCGCCGTTACAACGATGATCGATTTACCTATCAGGTGCGCGGTAAAGACGTGACCGTCCCTGCATCTTTCGAGACTCTATCGCACCTGAAACTCCCACGGGTCGCGCTGCCACACTACAGTTCAAAGGCCGATGTGGTCCGCTACCTGCTTAAGGAAAACGCACCCGGTGCCTTTCCCTACACGGCAGGTGTATATCCTTTCCGCCGCACTGAAGAAGACCCGAAACGCCAATTCGCCGGCGAAGGCGGCCCTGCGCGCACCAACGCCCGTTTTCATTTTCTTTCGAAAAACGACACAGCGAAACGCCTGAGCACCGCCTTTGATTCGGTGACTCTTTACGGATCGGAGCCCCACCGTCGCCCCGATATTTACGGCAAAGTCGGCGAATCGGGTGTTTCCATCGCCACCCTCGACGACATGAAGGTTTTATACAGCGGCTTTGACCTTTGCGCTCCGACCACCAGTGTCAGTATGACCATCAACGGACCAGCACCGGTGATTCTGGCGATGTACCTTAACGCCGCAGTCGACCAGCGCATCGACGCTTATATGAAGGAAAACGGCGGCAAGACTCCTCCTCCAGACGTCCATCAGAAAATTTTCACTGAAACACTGCAGGTCGTGCGCGGAACAGTACAGGCCGATATTCTCAAAGAGGACCAGGCGCAAAATACCTGTATTTTCTCGACTGAATTCGCCCTAAAGCTCATGGGCGACATTCAGGAATATTTCATCGAGAAGAAGGTGCGCAACTACTACAGCGTGTCCATTTCGGGCTATCACATTGCTGAAGCCGGAGCGAACCCCATTACGCAGCTCGCCTGCACTCTTAGCAACGGCTTCACGTATGTGGAATATTATCTGGCCCGCGGCATGAAAATCGATGATTTCGCGCCTAGTTTATCCTTCTTTTTCAGCAACGGAATCGACGCAGAATACGGCGTCCTCGGTTGCGTCGCACGACGCATCTGGGCGATAGCGATGCGCGACATTTACGGGGCCTCTGAGCGCAGCCAGATGCTGAAGTACCACATTCAGACTTCCGGCCGCTCGTTGCACGCACAGGAGATGGATTTCAACGATATCCGCACGACACTCCAGGCTTTGATGGCACTATATGACAACTGCAATTCACTGCACACCAACGCCTATGACGAAGCCATCACTACCCCGACAGAGGAGAGTGTCCGCCGGGCGATGGCGATTCAGATGATCATCAACAAAGAATTTGGACTCAATAAGTGCGAGAACATCAATCAGGGATCGCACTTTCTGGACATGCTGACCGACCGTGTTGAAGAAGCCGTTCTTGTGGAATTCGAGCGTCTCTCGGCGCGCGGCGGCGTGTTGGGCGCAATGGAAACGCAATACCAGAGGTCCAAAATCCAGGAGGAATCCCTCTACTACGAACACCTTAAACATTCGGGAGAGCTCCCGATCATCGGCGTCAATACTTACCTCAACCCTAAGGTCGCCGACGGTAGTTACGAACGGCCGAAAATCGAGCTGGCCCGCGCCTCCTATGAGGAAAAAGACGCGCAGTTGGCGCGATTAAATGCGTTCAAGGCTACCCACGCCGACACCCGCGACCAGGCACTGAAAGCTCTGAGCAATGCGGTGATCGGCAATAAAAATATCTTTGCTGAGCTGATGAATACCGTGCGGCACGCCAGCCTCGGTGAGATCAGTGAGTTGCTTTACCGCGTAGGCGGTCGCTACCGGCGGTCGATGTAGGCAAGACCGGCGGTACGCTCGGTTTATCTGAGAAGGGACATCAGGGCAGTCCATGCTGCCGCTGCCTCTGGCTCCGAAACACGGACTGTCCAGGCAGCGCCCTCCTGATGTACTTCGCCAATTTTTGAGAGCAGGACAAATTCCGTCGCATCGTCTCCTTTTACCGATTGTTTTTTATCGCCACACATCCTGCGCCAAAGAGAATCCCATTGGAGAGAAGCACCTCCGCATCGTCGGGTGAGCGTTTTCAAATCGAACCAGCAGCCACCGTCGCGGAGCAGCGAAAAGACCCACTGTTTGTCGTTTTCCGACAATCCGCATTTCATCTGACTCAGAATGACCGCAAAGGCCAGCCCGACGGCGACGGCTTCGCCATGAAGTATCTGCTCGTCCGGAGCCTGGTCAAATTCCCCACGCTCTTGGGCGGCAAGCGCTTCAGCTTCCAGAGCATGAGCCAGAGTATGGCCGAAATTGAGTGTGGCTCTGCGCCCGGTTTCCGCAGGATCTTCCTTCACGACATTCGCTTTGACGTGGATCACATCGGCGATTTGATCCACGTAAGACCGCGGCGGAGGCTTAAATGCCCCAGGGTCAAGGAGAGAATGCTTGATGCATTCCGCAACGCCGGCTGCCAAATGCCGCGGCGGCAGAGTCTGCAACCACCCCGGCCACACGCGAACCTCGCGGGGAAAGTAAAAGAGTCCGAGTTGATTCTTGCCCCAGGGGGAAAAGTTCACCCCGGTCTTGCCGCCGATACAGGCATCGGCCATGGCGAGTAAGGTCGTCGGCACGAAGGTAATCTCAGCACCCTTGATCCCAGCGGCAAATGCAGCGACGTCCGTCAGGATGCCACCACCAATGACACACCAGCGCGTGGACGCCGGCGAGGGCGGTACACGATGTGTGGGCGAGGGCGGTACACGATGTGTGGGCGAGGGCGCGTGTTCAAGAATGTTTGCGACGCTGGCGAGCGTTTTCTCGTTCTCTGAAAGCTGCATTTCAAAAATTTTTGGACCAGAGGGGTTCCTGTGTTGGCCGGGCCAGAGCTTTCCACCCCAGCTACGCGCCACGTTGCCGTCGATGATGACATAGTCCACATCGTGCGGCAGAAGATCCGTCAGATCCACGGAGTCTGGATAAATTGTGACCTGATACGAGCCATGCAGCTGTGCGGGCCGCGGCTCGGGTTGATCCCCACGCCAGGGAACTCCACGCTTGTAAATCCGCGCGGCGGCTTTTGCCGCGGCGAACTTTGATGCGGCGATGGGCGGTGTCGCCGAACCCGACGCATCCCAGCCATCGAAGCGGGTCAGGCCGGCAGCAAAAGCCCCGTGCAGGGCCCGGATGGTCCCGGCAGGAAAGCCCAACGTGGTCTCGATAGTGGCCTCCGCGGGGGCCCCGCCAGGGACCGCGCCGAGACCACCTGCGCCGAGACCACCTGCGCCGAGACCCCCTGCGCAGTCCCCGGCCTGACAGGCTCCCTCCAAAGCGGCCAGATCCCGCCATCGCCGCGCGGGGACAGGCGGGTCGGTCATCTCCCAGTTGATTTTGATGGTTTGGCTTTTTGACAAAACCGCCTCACTTCCTCAAGGTATTTCCGGCACCCCAAAAGGATCTCCCACGGGGAAGTATAGCTGGTTTTTAAGAAACCCGCTCCCGTGCCGATACCTAGGCGGTAAGACGAAAAAAGCGTTAAACCAGCATTTTGCGGGATCCATGACGAAGAATCGCTTCAAACCTGTTTTGATATCAAGCAACGCACCCGTTTGCGACAAAACGCTGCGCCGTCAGATCGAATCGATTAAACGCCAAAAAATCGTCTCGAAAAAAGTGGTCTCTCTGAATGAATTCCGGGATCTCAAGCAGGACGTGGAATCCCGTTCCATTCTCGTTGTCGACGATGACGAGGTCATGCGTAACGCATTGAAGCGCATCCTTGAGGCCGAGGGGTTTACGGTTCATCTTGCTGAAGATGGTCTGCAGCTTTCAAAAGTCCTCGAAAGCGCACGCCTAGATTTGATTTTGCTGGACGTCAACCTACCTTGGGTCGACGGACTGGAGCTTTGTCGCCTCATTAAAGACCATGCGACCCTTAAAAGTGTCCCTTTGGTCCTGGTCTCCGCCCGCAAGACTCAGGAAGACGTGCAAAAAGGCTTCGACGCCGGCTGCAACGACTACGTCACCAAGCCTTTTGATGTCGATCATCTGACCGGCATTATCAATAAAATGTTCTTAAAATCCAGCTAGTCACAGCCCTTACTTTCACCGCATACACGCCCAATATTGCTTGACACCACTTGGCCGACTCATATAGTGAAAGTGTCTGTATTTTTTTCGATATTCCTTGGTAGCTCAGTTGGTAGAGCAGGAGACTGTTAATCTCCGGGTCGCAGGTTCGAGTCCTGCCCAAGGAGCCATCTTTCATACCCATCAATCTCCTGACAACGCACCGCGGACCCTCGCCTCCGGTTTCAAAAGTTTACCTGGATTAGTATAGATTTGCCGCAAGCCGACCACATAACGATGTCCGCAACATCAATCAAAGTGGTGCCTCACATAAAATATTATTAAATATCGGCTGGTTATCAGGTCGAAACATCCAAAACTGCACATATTTCGCGCTATGACATTTTGGCCCAAAGCTTGCAAAACGTGAGAACATTCGATTAACGCCCCAGGAGGATTCAAATGATTTCCAACACACAAAAGATGCTTTGGTCCGCAATAGTAGTCGTTACCGGAGTCGCTTTAGCGATCGTCGCGCTCCCTCTCAAGGCGTTGGCCGGCGTGCAAACCCACCAGATTTCCGCTGATAGCGATTTGGACAGCAATTGCAACGAATGCAGTTGCACCAAAACCTAAAATGCCAATAGCCTAAGGTACCTCTGCCGGTCTACAGATCCTATTCTGTCGCCGGCTTTATATTTTCTGTACACTGAGTAGCATTTGAAAACCTTTCGAACAAACCGGCTGATGTCGCTGGCAGCATTGACGCTCGCTGTCCTTGGAGGGACATTTACCTTGCTTAAACCCGCCTCGAATTCAGCAAATGACGACACACTTCAGGCTCTTTTTCCGATGTCTCTCCTTGATGCGAAGCTGACGGTTGACCCGACCAATCTCGACACAATTTACGAATATTATTTGCTTGAAAACCTCGCCTCTGGTCTGGTTCGCGACGACCAGGAAATGCCGGGGGGATTTGCGCCGGTGCTTGCAGAGTCCTACTCACAGGCTTCTGACAACACGTGGATCTTTCGGATTCGATCGGGGGCGACCTGGAGCGACGGGACGGCAATCAAAGAAGATCAATGGGTTGACTCTTTCATGCATTTGTCCAGGTCTGAATCCAGACATATCGTCGCGCTTAAAAACTTAAGCAAAGTCACCTTCGATGCTACATCCCGAGACCTCACCATGATTTTCTCAGTGCCCATTGGTGAAACGCTCCTGCATGAACTCAGCCTTGCCGATGCAGTATTGATTCATCCCGACAACCGCCAGGGCAATTACCAGGTCACGTCTGGTCCCTATACGGTAATCGGAAGCAACCCCGAAAGCAGAACCCTCGACCTGGCCGCGGTAGCCGGGCATCCTCTGTTGAAGCAAAATTCGCCTCGAAAAATTCACTTATTTGGCGTGAAAAATCTGGACGATATTGCCGGAGCATTTTTGGATTATCCGGTTGACGTGTACCTACGACCAACACCTTCTGCGCGCAGTATTTTCAGAAATGCAGAAAAAAATGCCCAACAGATGCTAAAAGGTCATGCGACCTCGATCACATTCTTCGGGTTCTGCGGGGCAGATCCTATGGCACACAATCAAGAAGCGCGCAGCATCTTCGCAAAGATTGTCGCGACGGCTTTCAAAAAAATATCAGGCACACAGAAATTCACCCAAGAGAACCAAATGGTTCCAGAGGGATACGTCGGTCGGCTCGCAGACGTTCCGCGCTACCTTCCTGAGGCAGACGTCAAACATGTCACCTTCAAGCCCTCTGCGACTGTAAATTTGAACCTGATTCAGGCCTTCAAAGAATGGCCGGATCTAATTCCAGAGCTCGACAGTGCTGCAGCCCAGTTCGGCTGGAAATTCAGCTACAAGTGGAACGCGATGACAGGTGAGGCGCTCCCTGACGGCTGTTTTGCAAGCGTCAATGTCTTCAAGGGGAATCAGAAAGATCCTCTTGGTTCATGGAGCTTTCTCTTCTCGGAAAAAGGCGCATTAGCACCGTTCCGCGCGGGTATTAAGGGAGAGATCGATGCGGCCGGCTCCGAATCAGATGTAGCAAGGCGCGACCAGCACCTCAAGAATGTCCACTTGGAAGTTTTAAAAAATCATTGGGCTGTACCGGTACTCGTAGATGGCAATGCAATCCTTGCCAGCAACCGCGTGGATCTGAGCCAGCTAAATCCCTTTGACATGCGACTCCGCTATTATCTGATGGAGTGGCGGCGTTGAAATTTGCTACAGGCGCCTCAGGTGGTGCCCCTGAATCTCACGAAACATCAGACCACACACCTAGCGACTGGCGCCCCGGGCTTCTTTTTTTCTGCAAACGATCGGCCTCTTTTCTCGACCCCGACGACCATCAAAAAAGGACGGCGACTTGGACTTACACTAGAATCCAAAGTCCGGGCCTTCCAGCTCTTTACATGAAGTGCAGCCTCTGCATCGATGGAGTACCAGCCACCGATGGGTTCTCTATGGGCTGGAACATTGCCTACACGCTAAAAGTCTCGCTAGCCGAAGCCTGGGAACGATACTGGATGATGCGGATTGCAAAATCTGATGCGGGCGGGCGTGGCTCTTTAACATCATCCAATGGCTTTGCGGCTGGGATGAACGCTACAGAAGCAATTCGATCCGCGCGCGAAGAAGTTGCAGAGAGAAAAATCCTCGTTGAAGCTTGGCAATCTCAGAGCGGCTGGACCGAGGTCCGCGTCAAAGGACTGCTATCGCATATGGTTATCGGCTTCTTGGCTCATCATGGATGGCGCGTGCGCGTCTTTTATGTTTGTAAGGCAGGAATAGGAGCTATTGTTACAGGCCTTGCTGAACATCCTGATTTTGGTTGCGCCTTTGATTCAACTTTCCTGCATTGGCCTACAATCAATTGTAAAACCCATGCCGTCATCACACCCGAAAAAGAATTGCGGGTAGTGAAATCAATTTTGAAGTCGACTGCTTTTCGGGCGAAGGTTCGGCCTGACTCTACTTTTGAGCTGCCGGTTTCTGGCAGTCCGGAGGACCACGCTCGATTCTATTCCATGCCCTCTAATGCTGCAGCTTTTGCGTTTCTTGATAGACGAAGCCCGACAGCTGGGGAACTTCCTGTCGATAGAGATCAAGCCCGCCTTGCAAACGTTTCGATTGACGAATTCATTTGCGAACTCCTGTTCCCCGGTGCGCACTTGCCCGCGGTCGCAAGAGCTTATCATCCGGAATGGGATCCGCTCATTTGGGGAAAGAAATCCATTGCAGGAGAAAACCAATGGCCTCACCCGTTGGCATGAGGGTATTCAGGCCTGTTAAAGTCTGGTCCGTTTTCGCCTTGGTCACATTGTCCTTAATGGGGTGGGCTGGTTATGAAATCCTCCGCCTCGAAAGAAGAAAAGGCGAAGAACTCGCTGCAGCACAATTGGAAGTTTTGGTGCGTTCACGCTACAGCGATCTCGCCTCCGGAAAATATCGCGACTTCGTGGAAGGCGCAGGAGCCAGCTATCCTTCACTGCACCTTAGTATCGAGGAAGATGGGCAGAGAAATCACTTCGAATTTGGTCACACTGTCTTTGGCGAGTCCTGCAGCGCAAAGACGGTGGCGATCCCTGAACAAGGGAATGTGTCTATAAGTCTTTGCCGCGAAAACACTCTGCCAGTCGTCCCACTGAGTGCATTAGCAGGCTTGTTACTGGCCGCCCTTTACTTTGGTTTTTTGTTTATCTCACGACTGGAAGAATCGGCGACCTCTAATCTCATCGCAATTTTTGCCTCAATTGGGGTCAAGGTTCGAACTGATGGTGGTCTGCGTGGAATTTTTTCCCGGGTCAATGAATTGACGACAGAGTTAGTTGCGGAACGCGAACACGCCATATCTCTCTCAAAGTATAAGGCGATCGGCGAATTGGCTGGACAGGTTGCCCATGACTTGAGGAGTCCATTAGCTGCTTTACGTTCAGAAAATCGGTCGTCGGGTAATCCTAAGCCGAATGCCCCTGATTTGCCAGTCTTTGATCAGGCACTTGACCGGCTGGATGAAATTGTAAAGGGGCTGCTCAGTAACTACCAAGCAGTTTTAAAGAACGAATTCGCGAACGCTGATCTAACGCAATTTGCCGCCACCGATGTCCTACCACTTGTCCGGCAACTCGTTAATGAAAGTCTTGCAGCATGGCGTAGCGATGCGCAGAAATCAAATGCCATATTAAATTCGTCTCTGCCCAGTGATATCAGGGTCTTTGTCAAAATAGATCCTTCCGGCTTCAAACGAGTTGTTTCAAATGTACTCAACAACGCTGCTGAAAGCGTCGAACTTGGCACTGTGAAGATCGATGTCTCCGCTGCTGTGGAGGACAATACATTTCACTTGGTAATTCGGGATAACGGACGTGGAATACCTGCAGAATTGCTAGAGAGGTTAGGTCAAAAGGGACTAACTGTTGGTAAGACCACTGGCACTGGTCTTGGGATTTCTCATGCTATTAGAGCCGTCGAGTCATGGGGGGGCAAGATTGCTTTCAAATCGCCTTCGACTACTGAAGCAGAAGGAGGAACCGCCGTCACAATTTCCATCCCTCTCGTTTATCTCAAGGATTCAAATTCGGTTCCAGAAACAGTCATTGTCGATGATGACATCTGGATCCGGGAGGCCTGGGAAACAGAAGCAAAGAAATCCCAACGCACCGTATTCTGCTACGAGTCGGCAGAGGACCTTTTGGCTCATATCGGGCAACACAGCGAAGAAACCATTTTCATGGTTGACTATGACTTGGGGGGAACGCGCGATGGGCTTGACGTCGTTCGGGAGTTAAAGGGGAGGGGTTTCACGAAGCTCTATCTATCAACTGGATTTGACCCGGCTGTCTTGGGAGGAATCAATGAGCTGAGGGCTGCGGGAGTTTTGGATGTCGTAGGTAAAGAAGTGCCGGCGTGGTGGAGGCTTTAGATATTACACCTTGGGGACACCGCTTCCAGGCGTCTCATTGAAGCACTTTTGCCACTATCGCCCCTGACTTCATCCTCAATCAAGCTTCCCTTACTTCCGACGCAACACATTGCGATCGGTGTGATGAAAGACTTCGGGCCGCCCCGGCATCATTAGCTGGGTGTCCTCGTCGTAGGACCATTCGTCCTGTGTTCGACTTTCCCTCCACTGGAATCTCACGGTGAGTTCAAAGCGAAAGGTGCGGAATTCGCGGTCTAAAAAGGGATTCGAGCAGATGCCAAAGGTCGGAGATCCGAGTTCGGCGACCAGTTTGAGCTCTCGCGCCAACGCATCTGCGCTTCCCCCGGCTAGAACAGTGATGCCCCTCGGCACGATAAAACTTTTCATGACCTGCCTGGCCGCCGGATCCCAAAGCCAATAGCCGACCTCTTCATGAAACGGCACCTTATCGCCGATGCGCGTGGCAATCGTCGCATAACGCAGTCCGAACAACTGCTGCTCATGATTTTGTACGGGTTCGATGGGATCAAACGTGATGCGCTCGTGAAACGAATTCTGCTCGGTCCCGCGGTCGTCAGACGGTGCAACATCAGCGCCTTTAACCCCCTCCCAAATCCCCACAAGCCTCGCGAGAGGACCCATTTTCTCAAGATCGTTTCCCTGTCCGACCGTCGCCATCCCACACCCCCAAGCGAAAAAACTGTTTCATAAAGCGCTCTTGAGAATGGTCCTCAATCACGCGTGCTTCCTGTCAAACTATTTGACACCTCACCGGTAGTCTACCGCAAACATAGACTGCCGCTTCCCGTCCCCCCAGGCAAACCCCGGTATTCTCTCCCGATTTTCCGCCACCAGCCATGGCCCGTTCTTCGCAACAAGGGCCGCGGCTTTTGTTGGACCAGTACGTACAGGAGATCCCGTTGATGAAGCGCTTGCTAACTAAACGACTGTCAATGATCACCCTCATGACCGTCACCCTCGTGAAAATCCATGGATGCAGTACCAAACCCGACGCATCGGCACTCGACGCCAGTACCCGTGATTACGACGGCGAGCAGGGTATGGAACCCGGCCGCGGTTACGGCGGGGTTTTTGAGGACGCCAGAGGCGTCTGCGTGACGTTTGATGCAGCGCAAACTACCGGTCAGGGACAGGAAACCGTGTTTCAGTTACAGATGATCGAGAATCACCAGGACCTCTCGGCCAAGCTCAATATTTCCTCAGCCTCCCAGGTAAAAGCAGCGGTGCCAGACACTCCTGCGACCGTATCGGCAAAGACAAAGTTTGCCCTGAACAGCTCGCTGACCATCAACAAGTATTCGGTCTACGCACTGGTGAGCACCGTCGTTAAAAACGAAACCACTCATCTGCAAAATGTCCGTCTTAAAGACGAGCAGCTCGCCCTCATCACTGACGAAAATGCCGGAGGCGCTGCGACAGAGGCAAACAACGGCGCTAATTCCACTATCGATCGTTTCCGGGTCCAGTGTGGCGATGAGTTCATGGGAGCTTATACGACCGGAGGTGAATTTTTCGGAATCGTCGAAGTTAAGACCCACAGCCGCGAAGAGCAGTTGACCGTCAGCCGCGAGCTCTCCGCTAACATCGGCATCGAGCAAATCGGCACGGTCGGCAATCAATCCGCCATTCAGGCCACGCTGAGCCGCGTGACACGCAACCGCGAATTCCGCATTTGGACTTTTCAGCGCGGCGGTTCCGGCGAGACTTCAAACCCGGTCGCCACCGTCGACGACATGATCACCCGCGCCCGCAGCATGCCCACAATCGTACAGAATCCGGAACACGCGCGCATTCTGACCGGCACCTTTCACGACTATCTGACCCTTCCGATCGGCTTGCCATCGAGCTATCAGCCGGCGTTGATCAAGGCGCGCCAAACGATTCAAGTTCTTGGTCGTATGCAGGCCGGCATGCTCGACGTGCGCGCTAACATCGACTACATCACCATGCATCCGGAACAATTCAATGGCATCAGCGGCGCCTACCTCGCGGACCTGACGACGACCCGCACTGAAATCGACCGCCGCATGGAAAAAGTCTACAAAGTGGCGCAGGGCTGCTACACGGATTTCACCAAATGCGATATTCCAGCTGATCTCAAAACACCTGAGTTTACGGAGCCGGAGCGGATTCGTCCCCAGACCGACCCGGAAAAATTCGCCTTCCAGGTCCAGCCGACTTTTGTAGACAAGAAAAAACTCGCCGATTGGTTCAGCCAGGGCGAGTGTTACATAAAGATCATCGTCAAGGGCAACGACACCGCTGAGGTCACGATTGCACGGTCTGAAACTTACGACAACTGCGAGCTGCCGAGCCTCAACATGGACGTGGACAAAGAGCGCGTCATCTCGGCGTTTACCTCGCTGGGAATCCGCCCCGAGGACGGTTGGTTCTCGGTGGAGCTATACGAAGCCGACTCCTACAACGATGACTTCATCGGCAACGCCACGATCTTATATTCCTCCGTTATGAGCAGAGGCACCGTCCGCGGTCAGATCTCGAACGATAAGGCCGTCATCAACGTCAACGCGTCCCACCGTTAACCGGGCACGGGGTCTCGGCCCCGCGGTTGCGCCGTTGCCATCGACCTACCAGAAAATTCCCGGTTGCCAATCCCGCTCCGACAGCCATGTGACCTGATCATCCCTCGTCGCCCCCATGGCACCAGCGGCAACTGCCCGGGAAACCTCCGGTTCGATAGCACTGAAAGAAGTGCTGCGCGCTCCGATGTGGCTGCCGAGGCGATTGTTGTGTCGATCCATGACATTCGATCGTAGTTCGCCGTTTTCCATGACCAAGCAGACAATATCTACCGCCGCGGCCCCCGCTCCCGGGCGGATACCGTGATCAAGAACATACGAGAGAACCGCGCTTGCAAGAGTGTGCCGGTAGGCATCAAGGGGTCCGTGCCGTCCACCCGGGAGATCCTGGACCCAAACATGACTCCAGACATAACCCAAAAAAAGCACAAGCGGCCCGATGAGCACGACCGCCGATGGATAGACTCCGAACAACAACCAGCGGCTTTTAAGTAACTTCCTCATTAAAATAAGCATGATTGGATACCATCAATTTTGGCACCGTTTGTCGAACTCAAAGCACGTTTTCCCAAGATTGCAGCGATTTGGCAGCACCCGACGCGCCCCATGTAACCCAGCGACGCCTTTACTTTGGGCGCCCCAAGTAACAACAAAATAATTTTGTGCCGACCTGCAATATATCGACTGCGCCCCACTCTAGGCTTTGTGAGGAATATTTGACCCTTTTAAAATACGACCTGGAGGAACCATGACCTTTTCAAAAAAACTTTACGCATCGCTCGTCGTAATCTTCGTATCCAGCCCCGCTTTGGCAAAAACCGCACCTCAGTCAGGTTTTTCCTTTGGGGATCTGGAGGCTGCACAAGCCTCCAAGGCCAATGCAGATGTACTTTCTATCATGGGCGCAATGCCTGGCCATGAAGTGGGTGATGCTAAGGTCCTGAACCCCACCCTCGAAGACTTCAAGACCCTTATGCCGACCCTCGAAGACTTCAAGACCCTTATGCCGACCCTCGAAGACTTCAAGACCCTTTTGCCGACTTTGGGCGAGGAGGAGCTCCTGAACTAACGA
>Ga0154020_10006023_pt1 | contig 14216 bp, 7 predicted proteins | sample Klosneuvirus_201_FD_109709 | JGI IMG/M metagenome (GOLD analysis project Ga0154020, IMG submission 109709) | Active sludge microbial communities from wastewater, Klosterneuburg, Austria - Klosneuvirus_20160825_MG | ecosystem: Engineered > WWTP > Aerobic digester > Activated sludge | place...
ATGAACCCGCCCCTGTTCGTCGTGATGAACCCGCTCCTGTGGCCGCTGGTTCGGGAGTTTTGGGGATTCAGGCATTTTGCAATAAAGCCACCAACTACCAACACCAATGCCTGTTGACGCAATACGAAGCCGCCAAAAAAGACCCCAAACAAACCTCTGTGTTGGGATTCTTTCGGGTGATGATCGACCGTGTGGAAAAGAACAAAGCAGAAATGATCACACAGTGCGTCAAAAAGTACGAAGAAGAGCAAGCCAAGCGCAAAGCGGCCAACACGTCGCCTTTGAGCGAAGAAGTTCTTGGCAAGTGCATGGCGTGTATGGAATCAGCAGCTTGTGATCGGCAAAAGCTGCAAAGCTGCCGTGCGGTATGCGACGGAAAATAGCCGAAGGGATGGATAGGACGGTTGGGGTGGGAGCATGCGCCGCTTTGAATGGCGCACAGGGGCGAGTTTCGAGCCCCCGCAGGGAGTGCGGCTTCGTATCAACGGCCCGATAGGGCCGAGGGTGCAGCTATTTGAGGGGGGCGAAAACGTTGTTTTTCGGATCAACGACTTGAAGATTCGGTTTTTTTGGATTCATCACCGGCGAAGGTCGAGGAAAAAGCGTCTTCCAAGTCGCCTTCTTGGAGGTCTTGAAAAAGACCTTGAAATTCGCCGCTGCGTTTTTTGGGGGGAGCGGGCGTCGGGACAGGAGGGGGTGTAATCTCTTGGTTGGCTTTCTTTCCTCCTTCGCCTTCATCGAAGGAGGATAAATCAAAAAAATCGTTTTCATTGCCTCCCTTTTCGCTACCCTCTTCGGCGAATTCGTCATCAAATCCGCTGCCAAAGGAGATCTCATCGTTTCCATCGCGACGCGCTTCGTCGATCATTCGCAAGCCGTCGAGGATCAAACCATCGAGGGATTTATGGATCACGCGCTTTTCAGGTCGAATCGAGGGGTCAAGACTAAACTCCCCTTTTTCCCATGCGAGCAATCGATACACGGCGTGTTCGCCTTGGATCTCGTTGAGCGAGGCATCAAAGACATGCCCGTCTTCGAGGAAGATAATCCCAGTTTCTTCTTCTGCCGTGATGATCAGACGGCCTGTACGTCGGCTTTGTGAAAGGACTTGGAGCAGATCAGGAAGGCCCAATTGTTCGAGCGAACCAGTCAAGCCTTTGCTGCCTTGGCTTTTGGCTTTTCGGCGTTTTTGTTCGCGCACTTGCTCCATCGAGCGGTTAATCCGAGCGACGGTGACGCCCACGTTGGCTCCTGTGGGCTTAATCAGGTAGTCAAGTGCCATGCTCATCCCGCGTTCGAGGCTCTCTTCGTCGTGTTGGGAAGTCAGGAAGAGAAATTCGGGCGGTGTATTGGACTGTTTACGGATCGACTCAACAAACGAAAACCCATCGATTTCACCGGGAAGATGGAGTTCCAAGACGACCAGATCGGGTCGATGTTTTTGGATCTGCGCGTCGGCCTCGTAGGCATCGGCAACAACTTGGACCCACCAACCTTTGTCGAGCAGGCTTTTTTCGATCTGTGTGGTCAATTGTGTGTCTGGATCGAGCAAAAGTACGTTAGGGATGCTGCCTTTTTCGTAGTCTTGGATGCGCTGTACTTCACGCCCAACGAGCGGAAGGAGTTCTGCATCAAAAAGGGAGCCTTGATGCGCGCCGATTTGTTGGGTGAGTTCGTCGCCTTTGAGGTCACGTTCGAGTCGCAAATGCTCGTAGGTGTCGAGGATAGCGAGGATCCGCGAGCCGATCGGGATCGCGTTTCCTTTGATGCCTTGGGGGAATCCCTTCCCGTCGACACGCTCATAAACGCTCTGAAGGATATCGAGAACTTCGATGGGAAGGCGCATACTGCGCAAGTTTTCGACATGGGCTGCGTGTTGCCTGCGCGTTTCTGCTTGGAGCGATTCGCTTTGAGCGATCGAGAGAAGGGAAGCTTTCGGTAGCTCGCTATCAACGTGATGGAGATAAAAGGCCATCCACACCGCATCTTTTTCGGATTGAGAGGCGTTCATCCGTTTGAGCAAAAGGCGAAGGATGGGTTCTTGGAGGTTCAAGTGGCGACGATACACGGCGCTTTCGCGTTGAATGCGTTGGGTAAAGAGCTTGGTTAACGCGAGAAGATTTGTGGAAGGTTGGACAACAGGAGCAAAGGGCTGCGCATAAGGCTCGCTTGAGGGATAGACGGGAGCAGCAGCGGGTCCGGGTGGTTGGGTGGCGGGATCATACAACGCTTCATGGAAATTGGCGTGAATGCGCGTGACATCGTCGTCATTGTCGCTGTAGGGATCGGCGGAAGGATAAGCATTTGGAGTATTCGAATATCCGCCCATGTTGGGCATGTTGCTCGGCATATTGCTGGAGTCGACCGGTTGGTAAGGATCGTAGTAAGCCCCTGTTGCACGGCCATAAGGGGAGGGAGTGCCGGGCGCGCCGCCGAATTGGGGATTGGGGTTATCGTCGTAATAACCGCTGTATCCGCCAGATACGTTGTTGTAGCTTTCAGGGTAAGAGCTGTTGTTGTATTCGGGGGCTTGCGAATTCGTCTCGTGGCTCTCGGCGTAACCACCGGCTTGGCCTTGAAGGAGTGGCGCGAAAGCGTTGATATCGCCACGGTAATGTTTTCGGATAGCTGCTTGGACAGCCGATTGGAGGGCGACGTAAACGCGCAGTTCGCGAACACGAGTGATCATGTGGACTTCGCGGAGGCTGGCTTCGTTTTGTGGGTCTGAGGTGACGATCGAGAGGGTGCTGTTTTCTGGATCGTAGAGGACAGGGATGAGGTGGTAATGTTCCGCGATGCTCAGGGGCAACAGGTCGAGGACTTGTTGTGGGATTCGAGCTTTCGCGAGACGCTCGGTCGAGACGTAACGTGTGCGAAACTCGGCAGCGAGGAATTGAAGCACGGTTGATTCGGAAACATATCCAAGGCGGACAAGGATCTCTCCAAGGCGTCCTTCTTGGACTTGCTGCTGGCGTAACGCTTCGTCAAGCTGGGCTTGGTTGATCACACCCGCTTGCACCAGACGCTTCCCAAACTTTTGATTGTCAAGCATCCATTTATCCCATTGCTTGGGTTTCCACCGATAGAAACACAGGCCGTGACGAAGAAATGTTTCGGCGCGAGAAAGCCGCGAAAACTTACCCAGTCTACCTTTTTGCGCGGCATCCGTCAACACCTTCCTTGTGTGGAACGTTCTGCACAAAAGAGCCAAAAAGCCGATAACAAGAGCCTTTTCGTGGTATGCGTCTAGCTTTTTTCCGAAGAAGTCGATGGCGATGTGATTTGGTTTGCGTCAAGAGGAGTGGTTGTTGGGGTCGGTGTATCGGGGTGTTCATCGGAGGGTTTCGAAGATTGGGCAGGGGATTGAAGTTCATGAGGAGGGGAATCATCGGAGGATTCGTCAGAGAACACCGATGTCTCTTGGAGAGAAGAGGTGTTCGGGGCCGCATCAGAAGAGGTGTATTGGGGGAGCGGATCGAGTTCGTGCTGTTCGCCCATCAATTGATTTTTGGTTGCGCGATCGATGGCGGCGGTCGGCATGTTGGCGAGATCTTCGTCTTCGTAAGAAGGCGAGGCAGCTTCGGGTGGGTTGTCATCCGCTTTGGCGAGCGCATCAAACTCTTCTTGTGTTGTCGGATGGTACTCGTAGATCAGAACCGTGACGTTGTCCTCGCCGCCGCGATCATTGGCGACTTGCACAAAGTGCTCGGAGAGCCCTTGGGGAGGTTGTTCAAAGAGCAGAAATTCTTCGATATCTTTGTCGCGGAGCATCTTGGTTAGGCCGTCGCTGCACAAAAGCAGCCGATCTCCGGGTTTAAGGCGCAATGGATATTCGCTGAGTTCGGGTTCGACGTGGGCGCGTGGACCGAGTGCGCGGCTCAAGATATGGCTGTCTGGATGTCCGTCGGCTTCCTCGGGACTCAATAACCCCACATCGACAAAGTGCTGAACGACGGTGTGATCGCGTGTAAGCTGTTGGAGTTTCCCACCTTTGCGCAACAGATAGATCCGACTATCGCCCACGTGCGCAAGGTAGACGAGACCACTACGCACTAGCGCAAGAACACAAGTCGACCCCATGCGGGAAAGTTCTTCTTCTTGTTGTCCACGCAGATAGATGCGTTCGTTGGCGAGGCAGATGGCTTGACGCATGGCTTTGGGGGGAGAGTCCACACGTGCATCACGGAAATATTCTTCGATCGCTTCGACCACAAGGTGACTTGCGAGGGCGCCGCCTCGATAGCCACCCATCCCATCAGCGACGATCAGGACATGCCCCTGATCGATGGGCAGATCGCCCATGTTGTCTTCGTTGGCGGATCGGATCTTACCAACATCTGTGCAACGGCCAACCAAGGGTCTGTTTTTGTCCGACGCCTTCATCCGTAACTCTCCGTGCTGCTGAGGCGGGTACCTACGTCTTGTTTGTACGCGGCGGAAAATGCAAGCTCAAAAAGCGCTCTTCCTTTTTGTCGCGTGTCGTGGGTCTCAATCAAATAACAGTCTATGCCATGTTGTTTGCTCTAGGACAAGCCCCACGGTTAAGGGAGGCGTCTTGGTCTGCGACGCTTGGGTTGTCGTTGAGGCTGGCGAAAACGACGAAGACGTCGATGTCGCCGAGTCCGCCGTTGTTGATCTCTTCGATTTTTGGGTGAAGAAGCGGGCCTTTTGGTGGCCTCTTTGACGGGAGGTGCTGCCGCCGAACGTTGTGCGGGAATCCCCTGCGACGTTGGGACAGGGGCAGCCGTTTCTTGTGGGGGAGAAAGCGTTGTTTGCGTAGAAGCTCCACCCGAAGAAGCCGATACACGGGGGCGTTCAGACCAGAGCCCCGCACCCCATAACATCAACAGAAACGACAACGTCAAGAGAAAAGCAGGCAACAGTTCGCGCCCATGTGTGGGTTCTTCGAGGGCTGTTTCTTCGGGATAGGCTTCGGTGGGTTCTTCGGAGCGAAACAGCGGATCTTCTTTTCGTTTGGGCGAAAGCATCGGACGTGCGGGGCTTTTCACGCTTCCGAATCGCGAAAGTTCTTGGCACAGGGCATGTTTGAGATCTTTGCGATCACTGGCCCATCGTCCAAGTTCCTGCCCGATCCAACGGGCATCGGAAGGGCGTTTTTGCGGATCGCGTTCAAGCATCATCAAGATCAGCTTGCGCAACTCGGGGTCCAATTCTTCGGGCAAAGGTTTGGGCGCGAAGTTGTGGCGGATGTTGATCACTTCCAAGATCTCGGCTTTTTTGCGAAGGCGATAGGGATCTTTCCCTGTCAACAGCTCATACAGCAAGATCCCCAAAGAATAGATATCGCTTTCAGGGCCGATTTCTTCGCCTTTTTTGCCGGCCAGTTGTTCGGGAGACATATAACGCGGCGTTCCGAGCAGCGTTCCTGTCCGTGTCAATCCCGCGAATTCGACGCGGCTGATCCCGAAGTCGGTGAGTTTGATCGTGCCGTCTAGACCGAGCAAGATGTTCTCAGGTTTGAGATCGCGATGAACCACCCGATGCGCATGGAGATGTTCCAACGCACGAGCCAAAGCCCGTCCAATCCCCGTCGCAACCTCGACAGAAAACACTTTTTGATCTTTCATCAACTCCCGCAGATTGACGCCTTCCACCAACTCCATCAAAATATGCAGCGCGCCATGCGCCTCAAAAAGCTCTAAATAGGCTGTGATATTCGGATGTTTGAGGTCGGCTGCGGCTTCGTACTCCAAACGAAAACGCTTCTCAAATCGCTTTTCTTCGCGCAGCGCAGGGTCGAGGCGCTTGATCGCGTATTCCGCGCCGTGAGCGTCCACAACACGATATACCGTACCCATCCCGCCTTTGCCCAAGGGTCGGCCAACAATCTGAAAGCGTTGATCGATCACGTCGCCGCTACGGGGCTTTTGGAATTCTTTTGCGTTTCTCTTGGGGTTGGGTAGGGGCTGTGAACTTGTCTGCATCCAACCGATCCTCCTCGTCTAATTCGTCCGAACGGTCGTAAGCGAGGACATCGCACCCAAAGGCCGAATCTTCGGCCCTTTTCAAAGAAAAGAACCCCTCGCACAAAACCACCGCACAACACGAACCTAGCAGCCCCTCCCTCGTGGGGCAATTTTTCTACGAAAGGTTTTGCTCAATATGCCATCACAAACCACATCGGTCCGCCCGCCAAAAACCAAGCGGATCGCCTTTTACGGGGGCAGTTTTAATCCTCCCCACTATAGTCACTTTTTTGCGGCAGCATGGGCGTTATGCAGCGGTGAGGTGGACGAAGTGTGGATGGTCCCTTGTGCCGAACATGCTTTTGGAAAATCGCTGGCCCCTTTCCACGATCGAATCCAAATGTGCAAGCGCGGAGCCTCCGCACTTTCACGCCGCATCAAAGTTTCTGACATCGAATCCCACTTGCCTCCCCCCAATTACACCCTCCACACGCTCCAACACCTTCAAGACCAACATCCCAATCACCGGTTCCGATTGCTCGTAGGGGCCGATATCCTTCACGAAACGCACGCTTGGCGTGAGTTTGATCGCGTTATCGCGATCGCACCCTTGCTTGTGATCGGACGCGTCGGCGTCACAGGCGTCGAACAAGGTGAGATCCAACTCCCGCCGCTCTCCTCCACACACATCCGAAAGCGCCTTGCTTCGGGCGATGACGTCACCGAATATCTCCCCGGACCTGTACTCGCCTACATCCAAACACACCGCCTCTACCCGCGCCCTCAGCGCGGCTCCCTTGACCCCGTGTAGGCGAAGAGATCACAGGCATTTCAACACAACGGCTCTCTCGCTTGGACGAGCACGAACACGGCTTTTTTTGGCGACGGCGTAAGTCCTATCCGAACAGCGGATCAAAAAAACGAGACGAACGCCACCCACACAAGGTCCAGCGCGAAAGATAGGCCATCGCGAGGTCCAGCACGAAAGGTAGGCCATCGCGATACACCGCATGGCCTATTCACGGGATCGCAAGGCCACCAGCGAGGTCTAGCGCGAAAGAGCCGTCGCTACGCATCACACCGCTCACGCACCTTGGCGACACAACAGGCAAAAGCCTTCGGTTCTTGACTTTTTTTGTTTCGTTGTGGTTCTTGGCGGCCCATGACCCGCTCTTGGTTCGCCTTGGCATCCCATGAAGAAAACATCCACAGCACATCCAAGCTATCTTCGGTGAAGATTTTTTTGAAAAGAACAGACGATCTTTTGCGTCATGCATGCGATCTTTGCTCTTTGTGCGCTGCGTTGATGGCGCGATTGTATCCAAACGAAAGAGTTGTATTGTTTCGCCCGTTGAGGTGACTCCCTTCATTCGTTGTCCTGAGGAGGACTTGATGTTCCACCCCACTCCCCACAAAAAGCGGATGCCTTGGCAAGCATTTTTGTTGATGGCAAGCTTCAGCTTTTTTCTTGTTCAATGTAATCCCGGCACCAACAAAGAAGATTCTTGTTCCCAAGCGTCGGACTGTATCGATCTGTTTGGCCCCGGCTATCTGTGTACCGCAGGAAAATGCCGAAAGTACCAAATCAACAACGATCCCCCCATCGCGGATCCCGGTGCGTTTCAGCGCGTTCGCCAAAACAGCAAGGTCATCCTCGACGGCAGCAAGTCACGCGATCCCGAAGCCGGCCCCGTCACCTTCGCTTGGACCTTCGCCAAAAAACCCGACGGTAGCCAAGCCCAACTCGAAGCCGCCAACACCGCCAAGCCAAGCTTTGTTGCCGATGCAGCGGGCGACTTCATCCTCCAGCTAATCGTCAAAGATGACAAAGATCAACCCAGTCAGCCGCGTCAAGTGACTGTCGAAGTCTTTGGCAAAGACGCAAACGGCGATCCCATCGCCAACGCAGGACAAGATCAGATCTCTGGCGTTGGCGTCAAAGTCTTGCTTGACGGCAGCACCTCCTCCGATCCAGACGGCGATACGCTGACTTTTGCGTGGACCTTCAAAACCAAACCTGATGGCAGCCAAGCCCAGATCGAAGCCGCTGATACTGCCAAGCCCTCTTTTACGCCCGATGTTGCAGGAAAATACACACTTGAATTGATCGTCAACGATGGACTCGAATCCAGCCCCCCTGCGCTCGTCAACATCAACGCTCTTTCGGACTTTGACCTTCAACCTGCCCTCACGGCGCTCGATCCTGCCGAAGGATTCGCAGACACCACCGTCAAATTAAAAGTCAAAGGCAACGCTTTTTCCGCCCAAGTGCGGATGTTCTTTGATGGCCGCATCCAACCCGTCGAAAACGTCCGATTCCTCTCGGCGACAGAGCTCGAATGGACCCTCAGCCTCGCAGCACGCGGGCCGGGAAAATACAAAGTCAAAGCCATCAACCCCAACCGCAAAGAGTCCAACGAACTGGAGTTTGAGGTCAAAGATCTCCCCACACCCGAGATCACCAGCGTCGATCCGCCCGCTGCCCCCACAGGCGCAAAACTCGATAAAGTCCGCATCCTCGGCAAAGGCTTCGTTGAAAAAAGCGAAGTCCTGTTTGAATCGGTCCCGATGCCCACCACCTTTGTTTCTTCTACGGAGATCACATGCAAACTGGATCTCGCAGGCGTCAATCCCGGGAAATACTCTCTTCGCGTCCGTAACCTCGGAGGGCGCACCTCTTCCACCGCCGACTTTCTGGTCTCTGATTCTCTGCCTCCCCCCGTGTTGGTCGTCTTGAATCCCCCTCGTGCGATCACCCAACAAAAGATCCCCTTTAGCGTCCATGGTTCGGGCTTTTCCCAAGGCGCGGTGATCATGTTCGACGGCAAAGCCATCCCTTCCGATCGCGTCCGCCGCGACGAGATCCAAGCCAAACCCGAACTCGATCTGACCTCCATCCCCGCAGGTACCTACAAAGTCTGGGTGCAAAACCTTGACGGCCAAACCTCCGCCAAGCTCGACTTTGTGGTCGAAGGCATCGACCCCACCCCCAAACTCGACCGCATCTTGCCCTTCTTTGTGTACCTCGACGATAGCACCAACAAACTCGCCATCTACGGCGACTCTTTCCGACAAGGCGCACAAGTCGAAGTCGACGGAAAGATGCTACCCACCAGCGATGTCCGCTTCCAAAGCAGCACCTTTATCGAGGCCACCGTCGACACCACCAAAGGCACATGGGGCCCCAAGATCAAAGCCAATGCCTACGTCATCAACCCCGGAAACAAGCGCTCCAACCCCATCCCCGTCGATATCACCTACCGCCTCCCCTCCATCTCCTCGATCACTCCGTCCACATGGCGAAATTCTTGTGACGCCGAGATCCTGATCCGTGGTGTCAACTTCCTCCAAAACAAGTCCGAAGTCCGCTTTACCCTCGGAACCACCACCACCCTCTTCCAACAAGCCGGAGGGCTCGGCAGCAATCCCCTCACCTTTGTGGATGCACGCACCCTCAAACTCACTCTCAAGCAAGGCATGACCGCCGGAACCTACAAGGTCTCCGTTCAAAACGGCCCAAGCGCAATTTCTGCATCCACTGATTTCTCCCTTCAGTCCGGCACGACCACCACCACCCCCACGATTAGCACTCTCCAACCCAACGCCGCCCCCGCAGACACCAAAGTCAATATCCTCCTCTCTTATTCCGGCACGTCGTTTCAACTCGGTGCTGTCGTCTACTTCAACGGAAAGCCTGTTCCTTCCGTGTGCAGCAGTACTTCTTCTTGCTACAGCCTCACGGGTGAAGTCGATCTCACGGGCCTCAAGGCCGGCGAATACAACGTTCAAGCCGCCAATCCTTGCGGAACATTGAGCACCCCCGTGAAGTTCGTTGTCCTCGATCCACCCGCCCCCACCCTCGCCCAAGTCACCCCCACCAGCGCCCTTGTTGGTGAGCAGTTTTTCCTCAGCATCCAAGGCTCCAACTTCCTGCCCACTTCCGCCATCTACTTTGGCACCTCCAAGCTCGATATCGTCCACCGCAGCGACAAAGAGATCATCACCAAAGATCGCATCGATCTCACAGGCAAAACCCCCGGAACCGTCGATGTCTACGTCGATAACCAAAACGGCCAAAAGACCGACAAACTCAAGTTTTCGATCCTCGCCACCAACCCCAAGCTGCGCATCGCCAACGTCTCACAAAGCAGCTACAAACGCGGTATCGTCTACAACGGCGTCACCCTCACAGGCAACGGCTTCACCCAAAACTCCGAAGCCTACTTCAACGGCCAAAAAGTCACCCTCAAGTATGTCTCCGCCTCCCAACTGACGGTCGACGGCCTCGACTTCAAGATCCCCGCAGGTGTCTACTATCTGTACATCCAAGACGGAACCGACAAAAGCAACGAGTATCCGCTCTTTGCAGAAGCCGAGCCGCCCCCAATCATGGATCACCTCAGCCCCGCAACCGAGTTTGTAGGCCGAAGCTTCAGCTTTTACGTTTACGGTAGCCGCTTCTGTACCGCCCAAGGTTCGAGCTGCCAAAGCCTCCCGATTGTCCGCATCCTTGACGCCCAAGGCAACGACTACGGAACCCACAGCACCAACAAAAAATACAACGTCACCAGTTCTTATCTCGGCTCTTCTTATGCTTATGTCTATGGAACCCTCAACACCTCCGGCATGAACGGCGAATCCTACAAGGTCTACTTTGAGCTTCCCACAGGCGAGCGCAGCAGCCCCGCTGTCCTTCAACTCAACGAACTCCCCAACCCCGTGATCGACAGCCTCTCGTGGTCTCCTAGCACCACGATCTATCCCGACCGTGTATTCTCTTCTGTGACCGTCTATGGAAAGTATTATCGCGCCCTTCCTCCCGACCCCGAATTCCTCGTGGATGGAAAACCCTACATCTCCGATCCGCCCAAACCCCCCACCTGTTATATGTCCAGCCCCACATACACCTACTGCTACCTCTATAACTTCAGTACCGCCGGACTGACCGCAGGTAGCCACACCATCCAGTACAAAACCACGATCAACGGCAAAGTGTGGACCTCTCAACTCTTTTCCTTCACCCTTAATACGCCGCCTCCGCCCACCGTCACCTCCATCACCCCCAACGTCGGCAGCCAAGGCTCCCAAGTGACCGCTACGATCAAAGGTTCTAACCTCGCAAGCGGTGCCTACATCCTGACCACCAACCTCCAAGTCATCCCCACCCTTTACAAGTCCGCCTCCGAACTCACCATGCTCGTCAATACTGCGGGTCTCAACCCCGGACTCAATCAGATGGTGCTGTCCAACCCCGACGGCCAACAATCCGCCCCCTTCAACTTTAGCGTGATCCCCAAGATCCCCGCCATGATCACCTACACAAGCCCCGATGTCCTCGGTTCTGGCGCACAATCCCTCACCCTCTACGGCCTCGGCATCGCCGCCACAGACACCCTCTCCATCGACGGCCAAACCGTCAATGCCACCTTCCGCACCGGCACCGAAGACAACTTCTACGTCGCCTCTTACAACTTCCCCATCAAAACAGGCCCCTACCTGCTCCAGATCACCAAAGCCGACGGCACAAAATCCAACGTCTTTGAACTCGGAAACAACGAAGACAAACCCCATATCCGTTATCTCAGCCCGCGTTATATCCGATCGGCAACTTCCACGACGTTGTACGCCTATGCTTCGGGCCTTGCGGCCTTGGGCGTGGAGATCCGCATCAACGGGGTCTTGCAAGCCAACCCCTATCTCTCCACCACCTATATCCGCACCGCAAGCAGCGGATACACCGCCCCAACCGTCTCCGTCCCCACCGAATACACCGTCGAGATCAAAAATCCCAACGGCAAAACGGACTCCGCCAAATTCACCGTCCTTCCGTCCTCAGGCCCCTATATCTCTTCTTCGTACGACGAATACGTGAGCCACGGCGTACAAAAACTCAACGGCAACGCGAGCAGCACCACAGGCGATTGGTACGTCTACGGCAGCGGCTTTACCTCGACCTCCAAGATCCACATCGACGGAGCAGAAGTCCCCACACGCTATAGTTCGAGCTCTTACCTCTACCTCGCCGCTCCTTATAGCCTCGCAGGAAAATCAGGCCGCGTCCCGATCAAAGTGATGCTTGGAACCACCCCAACCAACACCATCTATCTCAATCTGCAAACGGGACTTCATCTCGGAGAGCGCGCTCGTTCGGTCGCCTTGAATCCCTTCTGGTCTTATCCAAGCAAAACCCTTGACGTCGAAATCAACGTGATGCCTTGGAGCACCTCGTACAATCAACCTTTTGGCGAGCAATACACCAACCAAAACTGGAAAAGCTACGAAGTGATCGTCAAAGGCCCGGGTATCACGACCCCCAAAGTCTACAACTTCGTCAGTTGCACAGGCACCAGCTCCACCACGGATCCCCGACGTTGCAAGATCTCGATCGATACGACGGGATGGCAAGTCGGCGTGTACTCCTTCCATGTTCGCCACAAAACAAGCCTCGAATCCTCGGGTGGTACGGGCTTTGCGATCGTCCAGCCCTAATTCCTCCGTCCACAACCATCCGCTCTCCCCACCCCATCGGCCTTTCTGCTCCAAACAACCCGTGTCCCCCATCCCATCGGCCTTTTTGCTATAGACCGTCCGTTTTCCCCATCCCATCGGCCTTTCTTCCATAGACCGTCCGTTTTCCCCATCCCATCGGTCTTTTCTGCTATAGACCATCTATTATACCCATCTCATGGGCTTTTCCACGTCCATCCACCAAGCCTTCCCTTTCCCATCGGCTCGCAGATCGCTTCCGTAGACGAGAGCTTCTTGACAAAAGCAAAGATACTTCCCTCTTCCCATCGGCTCGCGGATCGTGGTATGCCTTCTGCGCGTATGTCTATGTTTGGGTTGATCATTGAGAAAGACGTGGCGCAAAGCGAACGCGAACAACGCGATATCACAAGAAGCAAGAGCGCCCAAACAACGATGGAGAAGAAGAATGCGATGGATTCGATGGTGTTTGATCGGTGTCGTGGTGATGAGTCAATGGGGGTGTATTTGGAAGAGTGAACATCTCAAGCTGATGGGAGAAAAAGACCAACAGATCGCAGGACTGGAAAAAGACAAAAGCGATCTGACTGCGCGGCTGAAAGCGCGCAACCAAGCGCTGCGTGCGATGACCCAAGATCGAAACAAGCTCCGAAGATTGAGCGAGCGACTACAGTCACGGATCGACCAACTGAAGTTAGCCCGCCAACAATGCGAAGACCGTGTGCGCGCCCTCGCCGACAAAGGCGACGAAAAAACCCGCAAGCTCCAACAAGCCCTCGAACAGATCCAACGCTTGCAAGATATCGCAAACCGCCGAAAAGCCCTGTTTGATCGGCTGAAAAACTCCTTCAAAGCGATGACCGATGCAGGCAAGTTGCGCGTGCGCATGGTCAACGGGATGTTGATCGTTCAGCTCGAAGAAAGCATCCTTTTTGCCAGCGGACAATCCACCGTCAAAGGCGAAGGCTCCGAAGCAATCGCCCAATTGACCGACATCCTCAAAGGCATGCAACGTCGTTGGCAAGTCGCCGGACACACCGACAGCGTCGGCAAACCCGCCGTCAACTGGTCGCTTTCCGTTCAACGCGCCCTTGCCGTCTTGCGTGTGATGCTCAAAGCTGGAATGCCCCCCGAACTGATATCCGCCGCTGGCTTCGGACAATACCAACCCACCGCCTCCAACGAAAGCAAAGAAGATCGCGCACGCAACCGACGTACCGAGATCGTCTTGGTTCCCAACCTCCAAGAACTCCAACTCGCCCAAGCCCCCGCCCCTCTCCAAGTCTGTATGGCAGCACGCTGAACCTTCGTTGCTTTTGCCCTCGCCGCCTGTCGTTGGGTTTGGGTTTGGGGGGTGTCACCAAACAGAAAACAACATGCCTTTTCTTTTTAACCTACCACAGATCGAACATCCCGATACTTGGCGCACTTTCTGTCCGCATCTCACCCTTACCACCGAGCCCAACCTCACCACCGAATCCAACCTCACCACCGAACCCGCCCTTACCACCGCAACGCTCTGTACCGCCCTCACCACCGAAGACTCCAACCACCACAAAGCCCAACTGATCCACGATGGCTACTTTGCCCATCCGACCTTCTTTTCCCGCCCCGTAGTGGATCGGATTGCAACTGCCATCGAACAGATTACGGAAGCAACGGGGGCAGCGATCTGGGCTTTGCTTTACGATGATCTATGGGAGATGATGTACGCCTTGCATCCGTGTTTAACGCCTCTTCTTGGATCGCGATTTCAACTTTTGCCGGACATCTGGGTGTGGAACCTCCGACCCAACGGCCAAG
>Ga0154020_10006024_pt1 | contig 14215 bp, 16 predicted proteins | sample Klosneuvirus_201_FD_109709 | JGI IMG/M metagenome (GOLD analysis project Ga0154020, IMG submission 109709) | Active sludge microbial communities from wastewater, Klosterneuburg, Austria - Klosneuvirus_20160825_MG | ecosystem: Engineered > WWTP > Aerobic digester > Activated sludge | place...
AGCCTGCCCACCCTGTTCACCCCCAAGGTCCTGGCGCGCTCGCTGCTCGATGTGGCCGGAACCTTTCTGTTCCTCACGGCACTGATGCACATGCCCCTTGCCAATCTGACCGCCATTCTGCAGAGCGTGCCGCTGGCAGTGGTTCTCGTGTCGGTTATTTTTCTCAAGGAGAAAGTGGGAATGCGGCGCACTGTGGCCATCGTTACAGGGTTCCTGGGCGTACTGCTCATTGTGCGGCCAACACCTTCGACCTTCACCATCTACGAACTCCTGGCACTGGGCATCGTCTTCATCCTTGCCTTCCGGGACCTGATCACCAAACGAATACCCGCCCATATCCCAACTTTCATCATCGCGCTGGCCAACGCCTCATTCGTTGCCCTCGGCGGCATCATCTTTGGCTTCTACCAGGGCTTTCTCGCGGTGGCGCCATGGCAATTCGGCCTGCTTGCGGCGGCGGCAGTCCTGCTGGCTACGGGCTATGTGTTCATGGTGGCCACGCTGCGCCTCGGCGATCTTTCAGGCACCGCGCCTTTCCGTTATTCCAACGTGCTGTTCGCCATCATCCTTGGCATGGTGTTTTTCGGCGAGTTTCCCGACGCGCTGTCCTATGCGGGCATGGGGCTCATCATTGCCGCGGGCCTCTATGCCGCACACCGGGAAGCCGTGCTTGGCAAAGCCGTGAAACAACCGCTGTAACGGGACTTTGCAGCGGGGTTCCTCACCATGCTACAATAAACAGATGTGGACCAACTTCACCATCCTTGCGCTGGTCACCCTGCAACGCCTGGTCGAGCTTTACATCGCGCGACGCAACACCAGGCGCCTGCTCGACAATGGCGGGATTGAAGTCAGCTCCGGTCATTATCCCTTGATTGTCCTGTTCCACGCAATCTGGCTTGGCGGCCTTTGGTATCTGGTGTGGAGCGAAACGGTCAGCTGGCCTTGGGCCATTGCCTATCTGGTGCTGCAGGCGGCGCGCGGCTGGATTATCGCCGCACTGGGCAGCCGCTGGACCACGCGCATCATAATGGTTCCTGGCGAGACCTTGAGTGTTGCCGGTCCCTACAAATATTTCCGCCACCCCAATTACATGATCGTGGCTGCGGAAATCTTCATCCTGCCGCTGGCCTTCAGCATGTGGTGGTATGCCATCGCCTTCGGCGTCCTCAACCTGGCCCTGCTCTACTGGCGGATCAGGGAGGAAGAACGGGCGCTCAAGCCCCTGCGCGGCGAAGTTCAGTTCCCGGATGAGCCTTCGGTGTGAGAGTGGCCCTCCGCAACATCGCCGACATTGGCCATGACATCAACCAGCCCGGCATGCTCGAATTTTAGCTGGAGCATGATCATATCGCCCTTTTTCAGGGGGGCTTTCAATCCCATGAGCATGATATGGTAGCCGCCGGGCTTGAACTGCACGCTCCCGCCCGCAGGAATCTCAAGGCTCTCTATGGGCCGCATGGTAGCCACGCCATCTTTTTCCAGACTTTCATGCACCTCGGCGCTTGCCGCGGCTGGCGTGCTGGCGGCCAGCAGACGGTCCGGCGTTGCACCGTGATTGGTGAGTGTCATGTAGACCGCGCCGGCTTTTGCCATGGAGGTGGCGGAGGCACGGGCAAAGGCATCCATCACCATCACGTCATTGGCCAATACGCCAGGGGTTGATGCTAGGATGGAGCCGAGGGTGAGCGCCGTGGCGGCAATGATTTCGAGGACAAGTTTGCGCATGGGGCGGAGATTGCCTCAGATTCAGGCTGGAATGTGTCATTTTACGCGCGGCATCGGGTCGCGCGGTTTATTTGCCCTGCTGGCGCTGGCAACGCCTGCATTGGCGCAGGAAACACCCGTAGTCATTGAACTGGTGCTGGCGCTCGACAGTTCCGCAAGTGTCGACGCACTTGAGTTTGATCTGCAGAATGAAGGCATCGCCCGGGCATTCCGCGACCCCGAAGTACTGCAAGCCGTGGACAACCTCCGGCCCTATGGCGCGGCGATTGCCATCGTGCAGTGGGGCGGACCCGGCGAAACCCAGGTGGTGCTTCCTTTTACCCACATCGAGAATGCGAGGGATGCGAAAGCTTTCGGATTCCGCGTAAGCCTGGTGCGCCGCTGGATGCGGGCCAGCTCCACATCAATCGCCACCGGCATCAACGATGCCCGTGGGCTTATCGAGAACAATGGGTTTGACGGACAGCGCAAGGTGATCGATGTTTCCGGCGACGGGCCCGACAATAGCAGCGATGACCTGGAAGGCGCGCGCCAGCAGGCGCTGGCCTCCGGCATCACCATCAACGGGCTCTCCATTGAAGCGGAAGAAAGAGCCCTGCACGACTATTACCGGGCCCGCGTCATCATTGGCGCCGATTCATTTGTTGAACCGGCCGAAGGCTTTGAAGATATCGCCCGGGCGATGAAGGAAAAGCTGGTGCGGGAGTTGCGGCCGCTGGGGTCGTAGCACCCATCTTTCAAAACTATAGTTCGTCCACAAGTTTCTTCGCAGCCGCCCGCAGGTCCTTGTCGGTGAAACCGGCAAAGCTCAGGAGCAGGCCCTGCTCTCGCTGTCTGCCCGTGTAGTGGCTGGAGAGGGATTGCGCTTCCAGGTGGGCGCTGGCGAGTTTTGCCACCACTTCCTCATCATTCTCACCGGACTTCAGGCGCAGTAAAAGCATGAGACCTGAAGGCGAAGCGTCAATCGTGAACCGCGGGTTTCCTTCAAGCGATTCGATGAGAGCTTTGCGCCGCGCCGCGTAGATCCTCCGCATGCGGCGGATGTGAATGGCGAACGCTCCTGACGTCATGAACTCGCACAGGGCGGGCTGGGCCATGAGGGATGGCGGCGCGCCGTGGGCCAGGCGCTCGGCACGGAAGCGTTCCGCCAGAGCTTTCGGAACGACAATGTAGCCAAGGCGCAGGAGCGGCGAAAACACTTTCGAGAAGCTGCCGGAGTAAATCACCCGCGCTTTGCGATCGAGGCTCATCAACGCCGGCAAGGGGCGGCCCACGTAGCGGTACTCACTGTCGTAGTCATCCTCGATAATGATGGCCTTGGCCTCATCGGCCCAGTCGAGCAGTTCAAGCCGCCGCGACAATGGCATGGTTACACCAGTTGGATACTGCCGGGCTGGCGTCACGAATGCGCCGCGCGCGTTCCCGGCCCTTTGGCGGCCTTTCACCACCATGATTCCTTCGCGGTCAACGGGCACGGCAACAGGCTTTACGCCGCCCATGGAAAACACCCGCCGGGCCGTTGGGTAGCCCGGCTCTTCCATCCAGATCCGGTCGCCCGCCCTGAAGATGGAGCGGTTGATCAGGTCAAAGGCGTCCATTCCGCCTGCCGTCATGATGACTTCGGATGCCTCACAGGAAATACCGCGCCATTCGTAAAGGTGCCGGGCGATGGCTTCGCGCAACGGCAGCCAGCCGAAGGCATCATTGTGCTCGAGCATGGCAATTGGCGGATTGCGCCAGAAGCGGCCCAGCAACCTGCCCCATTCGTCATGCGGGAAATGCTCCCAGTCCACCAGGCCCGAACGGAATGGCCTGGCGGGTTCGCGGCCTTTTTCGCGCCGGGGCTTGCCCGCAGCCAGTCGCGCCGGAGATGAATTCAGCAACGCTTCCGGCAATTCAGCGGCAACGCGCGTGCCGGAGCCTTTGCGGGCTTCGATATAGCCTTCGCTCAGGAGCTGTTCATAGGCTTCAACCACGGTCGCCCGGGCCACATTCAAGTCCTCCGCCATGCCGCGTGTCGACGGCAGCTTGGCCTGTGGGCGCAAACGCCCGCTCAGCACCAATTCCCGGATTTGCCGGGCTATTTGCGATTGGATGGCTTCGGCGTCAGCCCGGTCGATGCCGATTTCGCTGGTGGCAGGGGTGAGAAGTGGTCTGCTCATTGATGCCTATCTTGGTTCTTTCAAGCAGACCATATAAACAGCATAGAGGGCCGGCAAGCAAGAGGACCCCGCAATGACCGAAGCCCCCAGCGAAAGAACCCGCGTCAAGCGCCTGAACAAGCGGGCGAAGTATGACAAGGAGACCGTGCACGGCATTCTGGACGCCATGCCCATCTGCTCGGTGGGCTATGTGTTCAAGGGCACGCCCTATGTGACGCCCACCCTGCAGTGGCGCGAGGATGACCATATCTACTGGCACGGTTCCTCCGCCAGCCGCATGCTGGAAACCTGTGTGGACGCGGATGTCTGTATCACCGTTACGATCATTGACGGAATGGTGATGGCGCGAGCGGCCTTCCATCACAGCTGCAACTACCGCTCGGTGATGGTGATGGGCAAGGCCCGCATCATCAGTGATCCGGCCGAAAAGGAGCGCCGCTTGAAAAGCTTCACCGAGAAGCTGTTTCCCGGGCGCTGGGATATCCTGCGGCCGGTCACCGCGCAGGAACTGAAGGCCACGAAAATGCTGAGCCTGTCGCTTGACGAGGCCTCGGCCAAGGTGCGCACGGGGCCGCCTGGTGATGATGAGGAAGATTACGCCCTGCCGATCTGGGCCGGGCTTATCCCGATGCGGACTGAGATCCTGGCGCCCACGCCGGATGCACGGAACCTGCCAGGACTCTTGCCGCCTGATCACGTGAAGAGCTTCAAGATCGGTTAGCTCGGCCCAATGTGCCTCATCCATGGTCCCATTCGCACCTCATTGTCGCCAAAGATGCGGATTAGGTGTAGACAGACTGCGGACAGAGGCACAATCAGATGATTGCACAGCGGATCATTGTTTTTCTTGGAATTGTTTTGTCCGTCCTGACAGCCGGATTGGGTAGCGCCCGGGCGGATTCGGTCGGCAAGATTGAAACATCTTATGAAGTAAACGTCCGCGGCATTACCGTGCTCGACATAAAGTACACATCCGAATCATCGGCCGCAGGCTATCGCTCCCAAGCATCGATCGAGACCCGGGGCGTTGCTGCGATCTTTTCAGATTACCGCATGAAGATGGCGGCTTCAGGAGCGCTGGTGGAAGGCCGGACCAGCCCAGCGCAATTCAAGTCACGCAGCGAGAAAAAGGAAAAGACAAAAGCCGTCGAGGTCAATTGGTCACAAGGTGCCGTGTCGGCATCTGAAACAGTCAAGAACCCGGTGACGAAGGCCGAACTTGATGCGGCCATTTCGGCGGGCGTAACCGATCCGTTGACTGCCATTTTCCAGATTGGTTCCTCGCCTTCGGGACGTCCGTGCCAGGCGGTGCACCGGATTTTCGACGGAAAAGAAGTCTTCGAACTGCGTTTCAGCTTCCAGGGAGAAGCTGTGCTGGATGACAGCTTTCCCGGCGCCTATCATGGAAAGGCCTTTGCATGCCGCGCAACGTATGTGCCGGTCGCCGGGCGTTATGCGACAAAATTCAGAAAGCGCAACGAGGAACCACCGACATACAACGTCTGGCTTGCGCCTATTGGAGAAGGCGTGGCGGGAGAATCGCGGTTAATCCCGGTGCGCGCCACGGGACGTCTCGACGGAATGAAATTCGAGGCCTATGCCAGCCGCGTGAAGATTGACGGGCGCCCGTTCAAGACGGTTTCCGCCATCGAAAACTGAGCCCGCTCAGAACCTCACACGGATGCCGGCACTGAGGAAAGTCGAACCGCTGACGACCCCATCAAAGAGTCCGAATACACCGGAGCGGTGATGCAGCCTCAGAACCAGTTCAAGATCCTTGTTTTCCGGATTGGCGAAAGTGAATTCGGGCCCCAGATAATGCAGGAACACCGATGACCGGCCTTTATCGTCACGCCATCTCTCAAAGTCGGACAGATTTGTGAGCAAGCTTACACCGGTGTTGACCCCTATGGTCGTATAAACCGTCTCGTTCCATGGCAGGCCGTCATAGCGCAAATAAAGCGCCGTCCAGGCTTCACCGAGATCTTCATCGCCGAAGCGGGCTGAGACGCCGGCTTCCCCTTCGACTGTCAGGTCATCTCCGAGATGGCCAATGCCCCCCGTCAATTCATTCACGGTGCCAAAGCGGTGGGCATAGCTGCCGCCCACAACGCCAATCGCGTTAACTTCCGCAGTCCACGGTGAAATCAGGAGATCAGTGAAATTCGTTTCGCTGGCCACGCCGCCGAAAACCATAACCGAATCAGCCGCCCCGCGGGACTGGGCAAGTGCCGGAGCGGCGAGTGCAAGGGCCAGCAGAATGACCGAGACCATATGGGGCACGGGCTGCAAACTGGCCATAAACTGGCGCTTGCCGCGACGGCAGGCCAGCACATAAATCAAGCGCTGCAAAGCAATAGCCACTAAAATCGGCGACCTTTCGTCCATGTCAGGAGTTTGAGGTAACATGTGATTTCGGAGGTGTCCAGCGAACAAGCACGCAGCGCGGCAAAGGGCTGTGAGCGGTGACTATCTTGCCACACACCCGCTCAAGGCACATAGTTCCGTGCTGAAACATTGTGCGTGAGGGCGTCAGATGGGCACGAAGATTTCGTTTCCGCGAGCCGACGGCAAACCGGCCACCGGCTATCTGGCCAAGGCCGCCAAGGCCAATGCGCCGGGGGTAGTCGTCATCCAGGAATGGTGGGGGCTGCAGGAGCAGATAAGGGGCATCTGCGACCGGCTGGCCCTTGCCGGCTACGAGGCACTGGCGCCTGATCTTTATGCGGGAACGGTGGTGCCCTACCATGACGCGGAGGGCGCGGCGCGCGAAATGAATTCACTCAACTTCGCCGAAGCCACCGACCAGGTGGTGCGCGGAGCAGTCAAGTATCTGGGCCGGACCGGCGTCAAGGTGGGGATCACGGGATTCTGCATGGGCGGAGCCGTCACCATTCTCGCGGCGTGCCGGATCCCGGAGGTGAGCGCTGCCGTTGTTTTCTATGGCCTGCCGCCGGAGACCGCCTTCAAGCCTTCCGACATCAAGGTGCCACTGGAAGGCCATTATGCAAACATCGACGACCATATCACGCCGCAGAAGGTGGACGCGTTCGAGGCGGCGTTGAAATCAGCGAAGCGTAAATTCAAGTTTTACCGCTATGAGGCCGACCATGGTTTCATGAACGAGCAGCGCGACGTGCATGAACGAAAGGCCGCTGAACTTGGATGGAAGCGCATGCTGGCCTTCTGGAAAAAGCACCTCTGACGGTGTTCACTCCGGGCAGGGTTCGACGTCCTTGACTTCCACTGTGGCGATCAGTCCCTTTGGGTTGAAGTGAATGGTCTCCACACCCTGCCTGGTGACCTTTCTGCCCGAAGACTTTGTTGTCGCGTGAAGCCGCCAGTGGGTGCGGACGGAACTGGGGCTGATGACTTCGATGCTGTCATTGGTTGAGACCTGGTCGCTGAATTCGTGGAAATAGGCCTTCATCGCCTCGATGATGGCGGGGCGGCCATATAGCCCGCCGATGCCCGAGGAATGATACTCGGCATCTTCGGCAAATATCTTTTCAAGGGCGGCATAGTCAAATTCTTTCAACGCCGCATAGTAGCGTTCGGCCAGTTTCAACAAATCCTTGCTCATCGGCTTACTCCGCAAGCGCTCCCATGATGCGCACCCAGCTTCGGACCCCCCGGTGAAAACTCGAGAGGTTGTATTTCTCATTGGGTGAGTGGATGGCGTCGTCGTTGAGGCCAAACCCCACCAGCACACTTTCCATCCCCAGAATATCCTTGAAGCTGCGCACGATGGGAATCGATCCACCTGAGCCCATCAGGACTGGGGCACGGTTGAACTCGGCTCTCAGGGCCGCAGCGGATTTCCGGATGAAGCCATTGTCTTCACTGATTTCGGAAGCCGGCGCGCCGCCGCCTTTGCCGGAAAACGTCACGGTGCAATCCTTGGGGAGGAGATCCTTCACGAATTTCTGGAAGGCCTTCAGGACCTTTTCAGGCTTCTGCTGGCCTACGAGGCGGAAGGTGAGCTTGGCATGGGCCTCAGAAGGCAGAACGGTTTTGCCGCCAACTCCCGTGTAACCGCCCCAGATGCCGTTCACTTCCGCAGTGGGCCTTGCCCAGATCTGCTCGAGGACGGATTTTCCCTTTTCGCCGGCGGGAACTGCAAGGCCTACATCGCTCAAAAATTTCTTCTCGGAGAATTTTAGCGATTGCCATTGTTTTTTTGTGGCTGCCGGGAGTGGCTTCACGCCCTCGTAAAAGCCGGGAATGGTGACCTTGCCGGACTTGTCGTGCAGCGCCGCCAGCACCTTGCTCAGCACCCGGATGGGATTCATGGCGGCTCCGCCATACATGCCGGAGTGCAGATCAATGCGCGGGCCGGTGATGACGATTTCCTCATGCACCATGCCGCGCAGCCTTGTGGTGATGGCCGGGGTTTTCTCATCCCACATGTTGCTGTCGCAAACGAAAGCGGCGTCGCAGGAGAGTTCGGCCCGGTTTTCCTTGAGGAAGGGAATGAGCGAGGGCGAGCCCGACTCCTCCTCCCCCTCAATAAGGAAAGTGGCCTTGATCGGCAGGCTGCCGGTGGCAGAAATCCAGGCGCGTGCGGCCTCGACGAAGGTCATGAGCTGGCCCTTGTCGTCGGCGGCGCCCCGGCCATAGAGGCGCTCGACGCCATCCTTGCCGGTCTTGCGCACGGGCTCAAAGGGCGGTGAATGCCAAAGCTCCACCGGGTCCACGGGCTGCACGTCGTAGTGGCCGTAGAACAGCACATGGGGGGTTTTGGCAGTTGCCGTCTTGGGGGTGTAATGGGCCACCACCATGGGCCGGCCCGGGGTTTTCCTGACGCTGGCCGCGAATCCCAGGGCGGTCAGTTCCACCTCGAGCCAGCGGGCAGCCTTTTCACACGCTTCCTGGTAGGCGACATCGGTTGAAATGGAGGGAATGCGGAGGAAATCAAAGAGCCGTTCCAGGCTGGTTTCGAGGCCTTTATCGGCGGCGGTAAGGGCGGTCTTGGAATCGATCATCAAGTCCTCGTTAAGCATTAAACTGGTAGGGGAAAAATCTGCGACCTGCCATCTTTCCCTTTTGGCGATTGTGGTTCAAATGGTGGGGTGTTCCGCTGCGTCCCACGGGGCGTCCGGGCGACACGCTGTAATGGCCATGAATAGAGGTTTGGGGCATATGGGATGTCATGCCTTGAGGCATAGGTTTTTCACCTGCCGGGCCGCAGGCGGGCCCGAAGCGCTTGGCTGTGAGATTGTAGGCGGCGCCCATAAGCTAATCCTAACACTTCTGACATTAGACTCTTATCCCATGGAGATTACCGCAACTGCAAGGGCGGGGGCATGACCTCAGCGCAAGCCACAACAGCCTTTTCGCTCGCCCGCGACAGCCTGCAGGCCAATGAATCGTCAGCCCGGCTCGGCCGCTTCCGGCGGCGCGGCTACCAGCGCTACCGGCTGGTGAGCTCGCAGATTGATCTTTCCATCCTGTGGAAGCGGCGGTGGTTCATCATCAGCATGCTGCTCGGCTTTGCGCTCATGTCGGCGCCGACGCCGTCCGGCCTCACCCATGAAGGCCAGATCGTCCTGGCCATGTCAATCATGGCCACCATCCTCTTCATCACCGAGGCCATTCCCCTGCCCACGGTGCCGCTGCTCATCATCGTGGGCGAGGTGCTCTTGCTCAGGGAGGACCCCACCAAGGTCGCGCAAAGCCTGATGACGGATTCCGTCCTCTTCATCATGGGCTCGCTGATGCTGGCGGTGGCCATCGTCAAGCAGCGCCTGGACAAGCGCATCGCCTGGTGGATCGTGCGGATGACCGGCACCAACGTCTACTGGATCAGTTTCGGCATCACCGTGGTCTGCGGGGTGCTCGCGGCCTTCATCGGCGAGCACACGGTTGCCGCCATGATGCTGCCGGTGGGCGTCACCCTGATCACGCTCACATCCAACGATCCCAAGAAGGTGCACAATCTCGCCGCCGTCATTCTCTTTTCCATCGCCTATGGCTGTTCCATTGCCGGCGTGGCAACCCCTTCCGGCGGAGCGCGCAACGCCATCATCATCAGCTACTGGAAGGACTTCTTCTACGATCCCCTGAATCCCGAGACGCGCCGATACCTCATGGATTACCTGTCGTGGATCTACTACGCCTTCCCCATGTTCCTGCTGCGCCTGCCCATTGTCGCGGCTCTGCTGATCTTCACCTTCAAGCCCGAGGTGACCGACATGTCGCGGGCCATCAGCCGGCTGCGCACCCAGGTATCCATGCAGGGGCCGGTGAAAATGTCGGAATGGCTTACCATCGCCGTGTTCCTTGCCACCATCGCGGGCTGGATCGCCTTTTCCACGGAAGTGGGACTGGGCGTCATCGCCATCAGCGGCGCGGCGGCTTTTCTCGTGCTCGGGCTGGTGCGCTGGGAGGACATTAATTCCGGCGTGAACTGGGGCGTGGTGCTGCTCTATGCTGCGGCTATTTCGCTCGGCGTTGAGATGAAGGAAACGGGCGCTGCCGAGTGGGTTGCCGGAAGTGTGATTACCGCCATGAACAATATCGGCGCGGGCAGCGATCTTGGATTCAACTTCGTGGTCTCGCTGCTCACCATCGCAGTGTCAAACACGATGACCGCCGGTGCGGCGGTGGCAGTGCTCGCCCCCATCGTCCTCAAGACGGCGGTTGTCGCCGGAGAAGATCCGATCAGCGCCGGTTTCGTCATGGCCATTTCCTCGGCCTTCGGCTACCTCACGCCAGCGGCGCAGCCGGCCTTTACCATCATCTATGCCTCGGGTTATCTCAAAGGCTCCGACTTCCTTAAAATCGGCGTCCGCATGATGCTGCTATCGCTGATTGTGCTGCTTTTTCTCTCGACCTCCTATTGGCCACTGCTGCGATGAGAAACTTCTTCAAGCGCTCCCAGCTTTCCGACCGGCAGGAGGTGGCGGTCCGCAAAACCCTGCAGAACCTGCGGGCCCAGCGGCGAAACCGTTTCCGGGTATTGGCCTGCGTGGATGGCAGCGACGGGGGAAACGAGACGGTCCGGTTTGCGGCGCAGTTTTTCGTCGGCAATGATTGCGACCTGATCTTTCTTCACGTGCGCCCCATTGACCAGGGGCTGCATTCCGGCGGCCTACAGGTGCGCCTGGCCCGGCAGAACATGATGGAAGCGGGCTTCGAGCTGCCGGGGGTGCGTTATCTCAAGCAGGCCCTGGTGGCCCTGAAGGAGCAAGGCATTGATCCGGAAAGCTGGCCCAAGGAGGCAGCGACCCAGGATGCCTGGGGCGATCCGGCCGGGGACACCAAGGTTGAGTACAAGAGTCCCGAGGGGCGCAGCGTGGTTCTCAAGCTCAAGACCGCACCCGACGTCACCAATGGCATCCTCGATCAGTATGAGCTTGGCCCCTATAACATGATGCTACTCGGTGAGCCGTCGCGCTGGCGTGGCGAGTTTGCCGCTTTCTTTGACGCGGGAATCGTGCAGCAGGTGACAACGCTGGCCCCCTGCTCGGTTCTCGTCGTGCGCAAGGGTCCCGAAAAAAAGGGATACTTCATCTGCACCGACGGGACCTCGCGCTCCATGCAGGCAGTGCGCCGCGCCGCCGTCCTCGCCCATGTGACAGGCGAACCCATCACCCTGTTTTCGGTGGCCGACACGGAGCAAGGCCGGGGGGCTGCCGAGGAAGCGGTGGCCAACGCCAAGGCGCTGCTCAAGGCCATGACCATTCCGGTCCATGAAACCAAGGTTGCGGTGGGCCAGGCGGTCGAGGAAATCGTCGAAAGCGGCGCGCTCTACAAGATCATCGTGGTCACCGATGAGGGCCGCTCGCGCTTCCAGCGCCTGTTCCGCGGTTCTACGGCAACTGAAGTCGTGCGCAAGGCACGGACAAGTGTTCTGGACGTAAGGTAGTCCAACCTCCTTGTCATCATAGCCGTGCTTGACACGGCCATTTTCTGATCAAACGAGAAGATGCCCGCATCCAGTGCGGGCATGATGAGATATGAGGAGAGTTTTAGGTTCTGACAGCCTTCATCCTCATGACCGCAAGCGCCGACAGGGCGCCGAGGGCATGAATGAGGGAGGTGGCGGCGACGAAACCGGCGCCGAAGACCCAGGCGTTTGCGCCTTCAGGAATTTCCGCGCCGTGGGCATAGCCATGGGCCAGGGCGAAAAGGCCGACAATGGCCATGCCGCTCAATACGGGAAGTTTGACACGGGCAATCGCAAGGGCGGCCAATACGAGGACCGAGGCCAGGATCATGGTCTCGACGAAGGGTACTTCAATTCCGGCCATGCCGAAGGCGCCGCCCAGGATCATGGCGGACACGAAAGCCGCAGGGACTGCCCAGATGGCGCGGTTGCCCAGGATAGCACCCCAGGCGCCCACTGCCAGCATGGCGATGAGATGGTCCCAGCCGAGGAAAGGATGGAGAAATCCGGAGGCAATGCCATGGCCCGCGTGGGCGAAAGCCGGTGTTGCCGAAACTGAAACCAGTGTTGCAATAAGTGCTATGCGCTTCATTGTTATGATCCCCTTCATTTGGTCTTGATCGAAAAGCAAACTAGCAACGGCGGAGACGAAAGTCTCCCCTCAAATGCGACATGGCTGGCTTGTTCCGCGCCGTTCATATCCATCGTTGCCATCCTGATGCACATTAAATAGGCTGGCTCCATCATGGCCAGCTATCAACTGTATTGCTTTGGAGAATCGGGCAACGCCTACAAGGCGGCGCTGATGCTTGAATTGTGCAAAGCGGACTGGCAGCCGATCTTCGTGAACTATTTCAATGGCCAGACCCGCACGCCGGAGTACCGCTCCGAGGTAAATGAAATGGGCGAGGTTCCGGTCCTGGTTGACGGGGCGAAAAAGCTAACACAATCCGGCGTCATTCTCGATTATCTCGCCGGAAAAACCGGAGAGTTCGGCGCGAAGGATGATGACGAGCGCCGCGAAATCCTGCGCTGGATGTTCTTCGACAATCACAAATTCACCAGCTACATCGCCACCCTGCGCTTCATGGTCTCGCTGGCCAAGACGGGCGAAACGCCCGTGACCGAATTCCTGCGCCAGCGCTTCAACACTTCACTGAAGATTGTCGATGGCCATTTGGCGGGACAGCCGTTTCTCATCGGGAAGCGCCCCACCATCGCGGACTTTTCGCTGTGCGGTTACATGTTCTTTGGGGCTGAGCTTCCGCTACCGCTTGAGCCCTACCCTCACGTCCTAAGCTGGCTTGAACGGATCAAGTCACTGCCGGGATGGAAACACCCCTACGATCTTATGCCTCGGGAACCATAGCTTCGAGATACTCGTCGAGGTGTTCGAGGTTTTCAAAGCGCATCCAGCCCTCATCGGTTTCGGCTTCCACGGTGCCGTCGGAGAGCACCCGGGCCGGTCGGCCGCGAATGACTTTTTCCTCCACCACGTAAAGTTCTTCAGCATCGGCCGCTTCCGGCTTTGCTTCGGGCTCGGCTTTGGCGACAACAAATTCTTGCGGCGCCGACTTCTGCGGCTCGACGCCGAGGGCCACGGCAATATCGGTCTTTGCCTGTTCCAGTGCGGCCACCGTATCGGCAACGCTGGTTTTGGAAGCGGCGGCCGTTTCGGCAACGGCGGCACTTGCTTCAGCCACCGCCGCAGTGGCCGCGGCTTTTTTACCAAAGCCGGTGAATTTCGGGGTGGCGGGTTTCTCTTCCGGCGTCTCGGGCGCAGTTTCCACCACAACGGGTGCAACGGTCCGGTCGCGCAGCGCCCCTATGGTGCTGCCAAGCCCCAGGCACAGGGCGCCGCCCACGATGAGAATAGCCGCGACGTCCGGGGTGAGACCCCGCACCTGCATTTCACCGGGTGAAAAATGGATGAGAAGTCCAAGGGCAATACCTGCCGCCAGGAACAGAATACCAAATATGAACATCAGTTTCGACATCAAAACCCCATAGACCTTATCGCCGGTCCCCCCTGTTTCCCAAGCCCCGCTAGGAATCCCGCCTCATGGATAACACTTCCTGAAACGCCTGCCTAGCTTTCAACCGAAATCCGTGGGGCGGGCTTGGATAACTTTCCGCCTTCGACGGCGGCCCACACCTGGCGGGCGATGTCCTTGTAGATTGTGGCATGAAGCGAGTCCGGCATGGAGACGACGACGGGTTCGCCGCTGTCGGAGCGGATGCGCACTTCCTTGTCGAGCGGAACTTCGCCGAGGAACGGCACGCCCAGCCGGGCGGCCTCTTCGCGGGCGCCGCCATGGCCAAAAATTTCATGGCGCTCTCCGCATTTGCTGCAGACAAAATAGCTCATGTTCTCGACGATGCCGATCACCGGCACATTCACCTTGCGGAACATGTTGAGGCCTTTGCGGGCGTC
>Ga0154020_10006025_pt1 | contig 14215 bp, 9 predicted proteins | sample Klosneuvirus_201_FD_109709 | JGI IMG/M metagenome (GOLD analysis project Ga0154020, IMG submission 109709) | Active sludge microbial communities from wastewater, Klosterneuburg, Austria - Klosneuvirus_20160825_MG | ecosystem: Engineered > WWTP > Aerobic digester > Activated sludge | place...
CGTCGCCCTGGCCACCGGTCAGGCCGTACAACTCACCGGCCAACAGCTCGAAGCCCTTGATGTCACGTCGCTTGGCGTACACCTCCAGCAGCTTGGCGCGAATCGCCAGCCGCTCGGGGTTGGTCCGCATGGCTTCCTTGAGGATCTCCTCGGCCTGCAGATCCCGACCGTAGGCCAGGTAGACATCGGCCTCCGCCACTGGGTCGACATCTCCGATGGCATCGATCTGGCTCAGCGAATAACTCATCGACGACGGTGCGCCCGACGCATCCCGCGTGTCGACGCGCTGCCCACCGCTGGCTCCGAAGAACGAATCGGGCTGCAACCGGCTCTCGAGGAAGGAGGTGACACCGCCCTCCTCCTTGTTGCGGTTGCGCAACCGATAGAAGCCAAACCCGGCCAGCAGCGCCAGGATCAGGCCCGCTCCCGGCAGCAGCATGGGGTTCTCGGTCAGAGATTCCAGCAGCGAAGGTTCCTCAGGCACCGGCGGCGGAGGCACCGGAACCCGCGAAGCTGCCGCCATTGGCACGGGTGCAGACGCGGCTACCAACGGTCCACTGGCTGCGCTGGCCACGATGGCGGGAGCCGACGCGGCCATCGCCACCGCACTCGCTGCAGCGGACGCCGCCGGCAACACCAGGGGCGAAGACGCGGCTGCCAGCACCGGCGCAGAAGCGGGCGCCTTGGCCGCAACCCCCGCAGCCGCGGACGCCGCAGGCGCCGTCACCGGGCTGACCGGCAGCTTGGGCAGAGCCGCCGCAGCGCTGGCCGCAGCCATCACCGGCGGCTTCACCGCAGCCGCATTGGACGTCGCAGCCGATGCGGCCTGGATCTTCTTCAGATCCTCCAGATTGCGCGCAAGCTCGCCGACCCGGTTGGCCGCGTCCCTCTGGCTGCGATCCTTGGCAATGCGATCCTCTGCCGACAGGGCACCGGCTGCAGAAGCTGCCCGACCCTTGTCCAACTGGAGGCGGTCGGGCGTGGCAGCCGCCGCGGACTTGCGATCCTGCACTTCGGCCTGCACCTTGCCGGCCGACTTGCGAGCGGGTTCAGCATCCTGCGTCTGTGCAGGCACCGCACCTGCGAGCCTCTGCCGGTAGGCGTTGAAGTCTGCACTGTGGGCCTGGATGACCTTGCGGGCCTCCTGGGCGTCCAGTGCCGCTGCCTGCTCTCCCGACGGCACCGTCAAGACTGCACCCGCCTTGAGCCGGTTCATGTTCTCGCCCTGGAAGGCCTGGGCGTTGCCTCGGAACAGACCGAGAAGCATCTGCTCCAGGGAGGCGCCACCGCCGAGGTGGCGGCCCGCGATGCCACCCAGCGTGTCGCCAGGCTTGACCCGGTATTCAGACGATCCGCTCGCCCGCTCTGCCGGTGCGGCCGCCTTCGCTGCACGCAGGGCCGGCTGGGGAACCTCCCCCGCTGCTGCCACCGGCTGGGCGGGTGCTGCAACCGGAGATGGCGCCGGGGCCGGCTCGGCAGGTATTGCCGCGGGAACTGCCGGGGCCGCCACCACGGGCGGCAAGGGCGCGGGCTCCGGTGAAACCGCCGCGGGCGTGGCCGGAGCCACAGGCGCCTTCGCAATCGCTGGGGGATCGAACAGGAGCGTGTACTCGCGCAGCAGGCGACCGCTGGACCAGGACAACTCCAGGATCACATCCACAAACGGCTCCTGCACCGGCCGATCGCTGAGGATGCGCAGGAATGCGCTGCCATCGGCTCGCCGCTGCACCGTCACATTCGTGGCAGGCAACACCGGGTTGTAGTCCACACCCGCGATCCGGTAGGCATCCGGCGGTGCAACGCGCACACGCAGGTTGGATGCCTCATCCGGCGTCAGGCTGGTGACATCGATCTCGGCTTTGAGAGACTCACCGAGCGACGACTGCACCGACAGCCGACCCAGACTCAGGGCCGAGGCCGTCAGCGGCGCACCCAATGCGGCCACCATGGCAGCCACCGCTGCCACCTCTTTCAGAGCCAAGCGCCCTGTGCGATTCATTCGGACTTTCAAGGCGTCTCCCGCGCTACTGGGGGTTGACCCATCCCTATCCCCAAAGGAATGATCCAACCGGAAGGTACAGAATATCCGAAAAGACAATAACATCAAGAAGATACAAACACAAGCTCATGCAGAGCCTGATGTTCGAGTCCGATCTTCGAGATGTGGAGGATGTCGTGACAGACGTTGCCGAGTGACAACGTCGGTCACAGGGGTTTTCGGATCACTGCCCCAGCAGGATGCGCAGCATGCGGCGCAGGGGTTCCGCAGCCCCCCAGAGCAATTGGTCGCCGATGGTGAAAGCGCCGAGGTATTCCGGACCCATGGCCATTTTCCGCAGGCGCCCCACCGGAATGGTCAGCGTTCCCGTCACCGCCACCGGCGTGAGGTCGCGAATCGTGGCCTCACGGGTATTGGGAACCACCTTCACCCAGGCATTGTCCGCGGCGATCATCGCCTCGATATCCGCCAGCGGCACGTCCTTCTTGAGTTTGAAGGTCAGCGCCTGGCTGTGGCAGCGCATCGCTCCAATGCGCACGCAGAAACCGTCGACCGGCACCGCGGCAGAGCCGAAACCCTCGCCCTGGCCCAGGATCTTGTTGGTTTCAGCCATGCCCTTCCATTCCTCGCGGGACACGCCATTGCCCAGGTCCTTGTCGATCCAGGGAATCAGCGAGCCGCCCAGCGGCACGCCGAAATTGGCGGTGTCGGCCTTGGTCAGTGAACGCTGCTTGGCGATGATCTTCCGATCGATTTCCAGGATCGCGCTCCTCGGGTCGTCGAGCAGCGCCTTGACCTCGCCGTTGAGCGTGCCGAACTGGGTCAGCAACTCGCGCATGTGCTGCGCGCCACCGCCCGAGGCCGCCTGGTAGGTCTGGGTGGACATCCACTCGACCAGACCGGCCTTGTACAGAGCGCCCACGCCCATCAGCATGCAGCTGACGGTGCAGTTGCCACCCACCCAGTTGCGGCCACCGCCGGCCAGCGACTTCTGGATCACCGGCAAATTCACCGGGTCAAGGATGATGACGGCATCGTCCTTCATGCGCAGCGAAGAGGCCGCATCGATCCAGTGACCGTTCCAGCCGGCTGCACGCAGCTTCGGGAACACCTCGCTGGTGTAGTCACCGCCCTGGGCCGTGACAATCACTTCGCAGCGCTTGAGCGCGTCGATGTCGAAAGCATCCTGCAGGCAGGTTTCATTCTTCGCCATGGCGGGCGCAGCACCGCCGGCGTTGCTGGTGGAAAAGAACAGCGGCTCGATGTGGGCGAAATCACCCTCGGCCACCATGCGATCCATCAGGACCGAGCCCACCATGCCACGCCAGCCGACCAGACCGACGAGAGGATTCTTAGACAAAGCCATCTCAATTACCTTTTCAACAAGTCTCCAGACCCTGGGTTCTCCCGGCTCGTTCGCCAGGGTCCAGAGGGAGGGTGTGGGCGAAACGATCCGAGAGCGTCAGCTCTTGCTAATGGTTTTGCCGGTAATCGCAGCGACGACCGCGTCGCCCATGGCGACGGTGCCCACCTTCTGCATCCCCTCAGACCAGATGTCACCGGTGCGCAGACCGGCAGACAGCACCGCCTGCACCGCGGATTCGATCCGTGCGGCGGCTTCGGGCTGATTGAGGGAGTAGCGGAGCATCATGGCAGCGGACAGGATTGTAGCCAAAGGGTTTGCAACACCCTTACCGGCGATATCCGGCGCACTGCCATGGCTGGGTTCGTACAGGCCTTTGTTGGCCTTGTCCAGGCTGGCCGAGGGCAGCATGCCGATCGAACCGGTGAGCATCGCCGCCTCGTCGGACAGGATGTCGCCGAACATGTTGCCGGTGACCACCACGTCGAAGGCCTTGGGCGCCTTGACCAGCTGCATCGCGGCGTTGTCGACATACATGTGCTGCAGCTCGACGTCAGGGTACTGTTGATGCACCTCGGTGACGATGTCCTTCCAGAACTGGAAGGTCTCAAGCACGTTGGCCTTGTCCACCGAGGTGACCTTCTTGCTGCGCTTGCGTGCGGCCTGGAAGGCGACGTGGGCGATGCGCTCGATCTCCGGGCGCGAATAGCGCATCGTGTCGAAGGCCTCTTCGGCGCCAGGGAAGTGCCCGTCCACCGCGGTGCGACGTCCGCGCGGCTGGCCGAAGTAGATGTCGCCGGTCAGCTCGCGGATGATGAGGATGTCCAGGCCTGCCACCAGCTCAGGCTTCAGGCTGGAGGCGTGGGTGAGCTGCTCGTAGCAGATCGCCGGGCGGAAATTGGCGAACAGGCCCAGGTGCTTGCGCAGGCCCAGGATGGCCTGCTCGGGGCGCAGCGGGCGGTCCAGCGTGTCGTATTTCCAGTCGCCCACCGCGCCGAAGAGGATCGCGTCGGCCGCCTTAGCCAGGTTCAGCGTCGACTCGGGCAGCGGGTGGCCAGCGGCCTCGTAGGCCGCACCGCCCACCGGCGCCGTTTCCGTCTCGAAGCTCAGGTCGAGCACGTTGAGCACCTTCACGGCCTCGGCCATGATCTCCGGGCCGATGCCGTCACCCGGCAGGATCGCGATATTCATCGTCAGCTTTCTTCAGGAGTCTGGAGTCTTGTGGGAGCCACCGAGCAGGCCGCCGTGCTCAGGAGGCCAGCGTGTGCGCCAGCCAGGGCATCTTCGCCAGCCGCTCGGCCTCGTAGGCGCGGATCTTGTCCGCATGCCGCAGGGTCAGGCCGATGTCGTCGAAGCCGTTGACCAGGCAGTACTTGCGGAAGGCCTGCACCTCGAACGGGATTTCGCTGCCATCGCCCTTGACGACCACCTGGCGCGGCAGGTCGATGGTCAGCTGGTAGCCTGGGAAGGCTGCCACCTCGTCGAACAGCTGACCCACCACACGCTCGGGCAGCTGAATCGGCAGCAGGCCGTTCTTGAAGCAGTTGTTGAAGAAGATGTCGGCGTAGCTCGGCGCGATCAGGGCACGAAAACCGTACTGCTCCAGCGCCCAGGGCGCGTGCTCGCGGCTGGAGCCGCAGCCGAAGTTCTCGCGCGCCAGCAGGATGCTCGCCCCCTGGTAGCGGGGCTGGTTCAGCACGAAGTCCGGGTTCGGCCGGCGGCTGGCCGGATCCTGGCCGGGCTCGCCCTTGTCCAGGTAGCGCCACTCGTCGAAGAGGTTCGGACCGAACCCGCTGCGGGCGATCGACTTGAGGAACTGCTTCGGGATGATGGCGTCGGTGTCGACGTTGGCCCGGTCCATCGGCGCGACCAGGCCCTTGTGCACGGTGAAGGCTTGCATGGGGTGTCTCCGGGGTGGATCAGGCGATCTGGCGGATGTCGACGAAGTGGCCCTTCATCGCCGCAGCGGCGGCCATGGCCGGGCTGACCAGGTGGGTGCGCCCACCGTTGCCCTGCCGGCCTTCGAAGTTGCGGTTGCTGGTGGAAGCGCAGCGCTCGCCCGGCTCCAGCCGGTCGGCGTTCATCGCCAGGCACATTGAGCAGCCCGGCTCGCGCCACTCGAAGCCGGCAGCCTTGAAGATCTCGTGCAGACCTTCGCGCTCGGCCTGGGCCTTGACCTGGCCCGAGCCCGGCACCGCCAGCGCGAGCCTGATGTTCGGCGCAATGCGACCGCCCAGGCGCTTGATCACCGCCGCGGCGTCGCGCATGTCCTCGATGCGGCTGTTGGTGCAGCTGCCGATGAAGACCTTGTCGACGGTAATGTCGGCGATCGCCTTGTTCGGCTGCAGGCCCATGTAGGTCAACGCCCGCTCGATGGCGCCGCGCTTGACGTCGTCCTTCTCCTTGTCCGGATCGGGCACGCGACCATCGATCGGCAGCACCATTTCAGGGCTGGTGCCCCAGGTGACCTGCGGCTTGATCTGGGCAGCATCTAGCTCGACGACGGCGTCGAAGTGCGCGCCCGGGTCGCTGTGCAGCGTGCGCCAGTAGGACACGGCATGGTCCCACTCGACGCCTGCCGGCGAGAAGGGGCGGCCCTTGACGTAATGGAGCGTGGTGTCGTCCACCGCCACCAGACCGGCGCGCGCCCCCGCCTCGATGGCCATGTTGCACACCGTCATGCGGCCTTCCATGCTCAGCGCACGGATGGCGGAGCCGGCGAACTCGATGGTGTAGCCGGTACCGCCGGCCGTGCCGATGCGGCCGATGATGGCCAGCACGATGTCCTTGGCGGTCAGGCCGCGGGCCAGCTGCCCATCGACCTTCACGAGCATGTTTCTGGCCTTCTTGGCCAGCAGCGTCTGCGTGGCCAGCACGTGCTCGACCTCGGAAGTGCCGATGCCGTGCGCCAACGCACCGAAGGCACCGTGGGTGCTGGTGTGGCTGTCGCCACAGACCACGGTCATGCCCGGAAGCGTCGCGCCGTTTTCCGGGCCGATGACGTGCACGATGCCCTGGCGCTGGTCCAGGAAGGGGAAGTACGCCGCCGCACCGAAGGCCTTGATGTTGGCGTCCAGCGTCACGACCTGCTGCTTGCTGGTCGGGTCGGTGATACCGTCGTAGCCCAGCTCCCAACCGGTGGTGGGCGTGTTGTGATCGGCCGTGGCCACCACGGAGCTGACGCGCCAGACCGGGCGCTGGGCCAGCCGCAGACCCTCGAACGCCTGTGGGCTGGTCACCTCGTGCACCAGGTGTCGGTCGATGTAGAGGACGGCGGTACCGTCTTCCTCGGTGTGGACGACATGGTCATCCCACAACTTGTCGTAGAGAGTGCGTGCGGTCATGGCGGACTCGTCGAACCATCGAACCGCACGATCGACGAGGCCGACCGGCGGTCCACAACAGGGGGCAGCCACCCCCAAAACGACAAAGCCCTCATGACCCGGCGGTCCGGTGTCAGAGGGCTTTGCGAGCTTAACGCTTAGGGCCTTGGCGGAGACGGAGGGATTCGAACCCTCGATGCGCTTTTGGCGCATACTCCCTTAGCAGGGGAGCACCTTCGGCCACTCGGTCACGTCTCCGAAGAAGTGAGATTATAGCGTGGAAATCCGGCCTCAGGCAGCCGCCTGATCCAGATCGAAGGCCTTGTGCAGTGCACGTACCGCCAGTTCCATGTACTTTTCATCGATCACGACCGAGGTCTTGATCTCGCTGGTGGTGATCATCTGGATGTTGATGCCCTCTTCGCTCAGGCAACCGAACATCTTGCTGGCCACACCCACGTGCGAGCGCATGCCGATGCCGACGATCGAGACCTTGCAGATCTTCGGATCGCCCGCCACTTCGGCCGCACCCAGCGCAGGCACCACCTGATTGCGCAGCAGGTCCAGCGTGCGCTGGTAGTCGTTGCGGTGCACGGTGAAGGAGAAGTCGGTGCGACCACCGTGCGAGACGTTCTGCAGGATCACGTCCACATCGATGTTGGCTTCGGCCACAGGGCCGAGGATCTGGAAGGCGATGCCCGGCTTGTCCGGCACGCCCACCACGGTCACCTTGGCTTCATCACGGTTGAAGGCGATGCCCGAGACAACGGCTTGTTCCATCTTTTCGTCTTCCTCGAAAGTGATCAGGGTGCCCGACTTGGCTTCTTCATCGATCGGGATGTCCCAGGAGGTGAAGCTCGACAGCACACGCATCGGCACGCGGTACTTGCCGGCAAATTCCACCGAGCGGATCTGCAGGACCTTGGAGCCCAGGCTGGCCATCTCGAGCATTTCCTCGAAACTGACGGTCGACAGCCGGCGCGCCTCGGGCACCACACGCGGGTCGGTGGTGTAGACGCCGTCCACGTCGGTGTAGATCAGGCACTCGTCGGCCTTCATCGCGGCCGCCACGGCCACGGCGGAGGTGTCCGACCCCCCGCGCCCCAGCGTCGTGATGTGACCCTCTGCGTCGATGCCCTGGAAACCGGTGATCACCACCACCTTGCCGGCAGCCAGGTCGGCGCGCACACGCAGGTCGTCGATGCTCTCGATGCGGGCCTTGGTGAAGGCCGAATCGGTCTTCACGGGCACCTGCCAGCCGGAGTAGCTCACCGACTGCATGCCCTCGGCCTGCAGCGCCAGGGCCAGCAAACCCACCGAGACCTGCTCACCGGTGGAGGCAATCATGTCGAGTTCGCGCAGCATGGCCGCCGTCTGTTCGGCGGGAGACAACTCCTTCGCCAAGCCGAGCAACCGGTTGGTCTCGCCGCTCATCGCGGAGGGAACGACCACCATCTGGTGGCCGGCACGGGCCCACTTGGCCACGCGCTTGGCGACGTTGCGGATGCGCTCGGTGGAGCCCATCGACGTGCCGCCATATTTGTGAACGATCAGAGCCATGTTGGCGTCGGGCAGGAGTTGAGGCCACCCATGGAGATAGGCACAGGCAGCCGGACAAAAGCTTGCGATTTTAGCGGGTCAAACCGCCGTTTCCAGAAGGCAGTGCAATTCGCTGCAAACAGAGCGCCTCGCACACCTGCCTTCAAGCCGAAGGGTCCGGGTCACCGGTCCCGGGATGCCACACCAGCCGGGCCTGGTCCTTGCCGATCGGCGCAAGGCAACGCGCATCCACCCCCAGCCCGGGCACGAACAACAGTCGCCCCTCCAGGTCAAAGAGCAGCGGTCCCTGGCGCGCCCAGGCCGGCCGCCCCGCGGACTGGTACTGCTTCTTGAGGGACCGCGGGGGACGGTTGGTCGCCCACTGAAACGTCTCACCGCCCCTACGGGAGCGCAGTTCGACACGCTCAAGCCTGGCCCAGGCCACGCCGTCGCTGTCGGCACGCTCCACCTCCAGCACGCCCCCCCAGTCGGGCAGCAGATACCGGCCGGGGCCCTGCACCCGCAGGCATGAACCTGCGTGCTCCACAGCACCGCTGGGTTCGCCCACTTCTGCTGGGCCGATCGAAGCGATGCGCAGGCTGCCACGGTGGCATTCGACGGCCAGTCGACCGCCCTGTCGCCCCTGCCCCTGTCGTCCTTGCAGAATCCAGCGCCGCCCGCCACGCGTGCTCATTTCCAGCGACAGTCGCTCAATCCACTCCCCCGCGACCGGACCGTCGCTCGCCTCGCGCAACCACAGACGCAGCGCGTTGCGCAGGCGCTGCGGCCCGAGTGCCTGCAGCGCTTCGACCTTCAGGGCGCCCGGACCCTGCCCGGCTGCCGCCAGATCGATGCGCGCCAGTGCGTCCAGACAGGCCTTGGCCTCCTGCGACTGACGGGCCGCACGTCCCAGCACCGCCACCGCTCCCGGGAAGGCTTGCTCCAGCGCAGGCAGCACCCGGTGGCGCAGCCGGTTGCGGGCATAGCGCGGATCGGCGTTGCTGCCATCCTCGATGTGCGACAGACGATACCGCTGGACGTAGGCCTCGATGGCACTCCGGGGAAGATCCAGCCAGGGTCTCAGCCAGGCGATGCCGTCACGCTCGATCTCGCGTGGCATCGATGCCAACCCCGCCGGGCCAGCGCCCCGCAGGGCCTGCAGCAGAAACGTCTCCGCCTGGTCGTCGGCATGCTGGGCCAGCAGCACGCGATTGCAGCCCGTTTTGGCCGCCATGTCGGCCAGGGCCGCATAACGCCCCTCGCGCGCCGCGGCTTCCAAGCTCTCGCCAGGCACCCATTGCAGACTCAAACGGCGCAGGTGAAAGCGGATGGGGACGCCACGGGCCGACCATCTGACCACCTGGCGCCGGCAGTGCACCGCCCAGTCATCTGCTGCCGACTGCAAGCCGTGGTGCACATGCAGCGCATGCAACTCGATCGCATCACGACCCAGGGTCGTGGCCGCGCGCCAGACGGCATGCAACAGCGCGGTGGAATCGCAGCCGCCGCTGAAGGCGACCGCCAGCCTCACCACCTCCCGCTCGTCTGCGGAAGAGGAATTCTGCGACATCTGCATCGGGCTTCGGCGCAACAGCCCTCAGGACGGCTCCCGCCGCCCGCATTGGGCTCTCAGGCCTTGGTGTCGGTGAAGCGGCCGTAGCGGCGCAACCGTTCGTAGCGCTGGTTCAGCAGGTCCTTGGGCTTGAGGTCGGCCACCTGGCGCAGGGCATCGTTCAGTCCACGCTTCAGGTAGGCCGCCATCTGCTTGGTGTCGCGATGGGCACCGCCCACCGGCTCGCTGACGATCTTGTCGACCAGGCCCAGCGCCTTCAGGCGGTGCGCCGTGATGCCCAGCGCCTCGGCCGCGTCGCTGGCGCGCTCCGAGGTTTTCCACAGAATCGAGGCACAGCCCTCCGGTGAGATCACCGAGTACACGGAATACTGCAGCATCAGCACCTGGTCACCCACGCTGATCGCCAGCGCACCGCCGGAACCGCCCTCGCCGATGATGGTGGAGATGATCGGCACCTCCAGCTGTGCCATCTCATAGATGTTGCGACCAATGGCCTCAGACTGCCCACGCTCCTCGGCACCGATTCCCGGATAAGCCCCCGGGGTGTCGACGAAAGTGAACACCGGCAGACCGAACTTCTCGGCCAGCTTCATCAGGCGCAGCGCCTTGCGGTAACCCTCCGGACGCGCCATGCCGAAGTTGCGCGCGGCGCGCTCCTTGGTGTCACGGCCCTTCTGATGCCCCAGCACCATGCAGGCCTGACCGTTGAAGCGCGCCAACCCTCCGACGATCGACAGGTCGTCGGAGAACGAGCGGTCACCGTGCAGCTCCTGGAAGTCGGTGAAGATCTCGTTGACGTAGTCCAGCGTGTAGGGTCGCTGCGGGTGCCGCGCGATCAGCGTCACCTGCCAGGGACTCAGACGCGAGTAGATGTCCTTGGCCAGCTGCAGGCTCTTCTTGGACAGCCGGTCGATCTCCTCGGAGATGTCCACGGCCGACTCGTTCTGCACGTAGCGCAGTTCATCGATCTTGGTTTCCAGCTCGGCGATCGGCTGTTCGAAATCGAGGAAATGGCGTTTGCTCATCGCTTTGAATCCTTCTGGCCTGCATGGCCCGCCCGAACCGGGCGCAGTTTAGTCTAGTGCCGCGGCCTGACCCAGGCCCCAATCTCAGGTCGATCAATACTCCACCGGAAGCGGGTCCAGGCTGCGCCACATGTACCAGGTGGCCACCGACCGATACGGCGCCCAGGCGTCTCCCAGTTCACGCACCTCGGCGCGCGACACCGGCTCGCCGCTGAAGTAATTCAGGCTGATGGCCTTGACCAGGCCCAGGTCGTCCACCGGCAGCACGTTGGGCCGCATCAGGTGGAAGATGAGGAACATCTCCGCCGTCCAGCGGCCGATGCCGCGGATGGCCACCAACTCTTCGATGATCGACTCATCGCCCATGGCGGCCCAGTCGGTCTCGTGCACCTCGCCCTGGACAAAGTGCTGCGCCAGGTCGCGCAGGTAGTCCACCTTGCGGGCGGATAGGCCGGCAGCCCGCATGGCGGTGCTGTCGACGGCCAGCACGTCGGTCGGACCGTGCCGCTGACCCGGCGGCAGCAGGTGCACGAATCGCTCCCACACCGCCTGAGCGGCCTTGACCGAAATCTGCTGTCCGACGATCGAGCGGGCCAGGGTGGTGAAAGCGTCGCCGCGGCTTTGCAGGCGGGCTTCACCGAACTGGGGGATGAGCTTCTTCAGGACGCGGTCACGGCGCACCAGGTGGCGGCAGGCCTCGTCCCAGTAGTCCGGGGTGACCAGGCTGACGGGAGCGTCCGCCATGGGCCCCTTCAAGCCTTCACCCAGGTGGTGCCTTGCGGACCGTCCTTCAGGACGATGCCCTGCTCGGCCAGTTCGGCACGGATGCGGTCCGCCTCGGCAAAATCCTTGCTGCGCTTGGCCTGCGCCCGGGCCTCGATGCGCGCCAGGATGTCCGCCTCCGAAAGCCCCGCGGGCGCCCCGCCCTGCAAAAAGCGCCTCGGCTCCTGCTGCAGAAGGCCCAGCACCCCGCCCAGGGCCTTGAGCACGCCGGCGGTCTGCGCGTCACCACCGCGGTGGACCTCCCCGGCCAGGTCGAACAGCACCGCCACCGCCTGCGCGGTGTTGAAGTCGTCGTCCATGGCGGCCTTGAAGCGCGCCGCGGCCGGGTGCGACCAGTCCAGCGCCCACTCGGCGGCGCTCACGCTGTCCAGCGCACCGTAGAGGCGGCGCAAGGCATTGCGCGCATCGTCCAGTCCGGCGTCGCTGTAGTTCAACGGGCTGCGATAGTGCACGCGGGCGATGAAGAAGCGCAGCGTCTCGCCGTCGTAGACCTGCAGCACATCGCGGATGGTGAAGAAGTTGCCCAGCGATTTGGACATCTTCTCGTTGTCGATGTTGACGAAGCCGTTGTGCAGCCAGTACCGCGCCGGGATCTGGCCGCAGGCGCCCTCGCTCTGGGCAATCTCGTTCTCATGGTGCGGGAACTGCAGGTCCAGACCACCACCGTGGATGTCGAACGATTCCCCCAGCAGCGCCGTCCCCATGGCGGAACACTCGATGTGCCAGCCCGGACGGCCCACACCATAGGCAGAAGGGTACTTGGCATCCTCCGGCTCTTCGGCCTTGGCCGACTTCCACAGCACGAAATCCAGCGGATCGTCCTTGGCATCGGCCACCGCGACGCGTTCGCCCGCACGCAGCTGCTCCAGCGACTTGCCGGAGAGCTTGCCGTAGCCCTCGAAACGGCGCACCGCATAATTCACATCACCGGAACCGCTGCGGTAGGCTAGGCCACGCTGCTCCAGCCGACCGATCATGTCCAGCATCTGCGGCACGTAGTCGGTGGCGCGCGGCTCGTGGGTGGGCCGCTCGATGCCCAATGCGTCCAGATCCTGGTGCATCGCCTGGGTCATCTCATCGGTGAGCGCACGGATCGAGATGCCCCGTTCCACCGCTCGGCGGATGATCTTGTCGTCGATGTCGGTGATGTTGCGCACATAGGTCACCTGATATCCGCTGTGCTTCAGCCAGCGGTGGATCAGGTCAAACGCAGTCATCATGCGGGCATGGCCGACGTGGCAGCGGTCGTACACCGTCACGCCGCACACGTACATGCGCACGTGAGCCGGCTGCGACGGCGCAAAGGGCTCCAGCGAGCGCGACAGGCTGTTGTGGACTTGAAGAGTCATGCGAGAGAGTTTCTTGAGTCGACAAGGGAAGGTTCCGCCCCGGCGCTTGGCGCTCTGCGGCAAGCCGACAGTTTGTGAAAGACATCACAAAACCCATGACCTCCCCCGCCCGGGCTGGAAAGGCAGTATACGGCGGCGCCACACTTCGGCCCCTTCCAACGCCCCCCACAATGGCGGGTGGACAAATCACATCACCCCTGCCCTTCCCGCCACCGCCCGAACAGCTGACCTTGCGCCTGTGAAACTCCCGCAATGGCCCCGCAGGCCTGCCCTGCTGCGGCCCCTGATCGCCGCGATCCTTGTGCTGCATCCCTTGTCGGCTTCGGCACAGGCCGCAGCGGCGCAGGCAGCGACAACGGGGTTGGCGTCCGCCTCACAGCCCGCAGCATCACCCGCCGCAGGCTCGGCGCCCCAGACCACCTGGCCACAGGCCATGGAACTTGCGCGCACCGGCAAGAACGACCTGGCGATGGAGGCATTCGCCCGCCTCGCCGAACAGTGGCCGCAGAGGCCAGAGCCGCGCGTCAACCTGGCCGTCCTCCAGGCTTGGCGGGGCGACCTGCCACAGGCCCGAGCCACCTTGGAGCAGGCCCTGCGCAGTGACCCGACCTATGCCACGGTGTTCGCCCAGTGGCAACGTCTTACTGCCGAGCTGGCCCGCCAGGCCTATGCCCGGGCCGATCTGTTGCCCACAGCTGCGCCAGCCTCCGACAGCCTCAACCCCCTGCCTCTGGAGCTGGTCGACATGCCGATGCCTCCTGCCCCCGCTGCACCCCATGCGCCTGCCGAGCCGGCGGCGGCGGTTGCCTCCTCTGGCTCCTCTGCCTCCGACACCACTGCATCGCCGCTCGAACCGGCCTCTGCCCTCCCGCAGGCCAGTGCCAGTCTGGAGCCGGGTCCTGGTGGGTCCACTGGCCAGGGTGGTCGCCACCTGGGATGGATCCTCACTGGCGCCCTGCTGGCGGTGGTAGCCGTCGGAGGCGCCTGGGCGGCGCGCCGGCCGGCCGGCACGATGAATCCCACGCCGGACACCCAGCCCCAGGCCACGCTGAGGGAGGAGCCCCGCCAGCCCACGCCGGCCGCACCGGAAGAACGCCTCATCGGCATCTACCGGGACATCGGCAAGGGGCGGCTGGACCTGGCCCTACCACGGGCACAGGAGCTGGCGCGCGACCTGCCGAACTTCCAGTTGGTACAGCAACTGCACGGTGACCTGCTGCTGGCCACCGCGGGCCTGCTGGATGCGCCGGCCACGCCCGCC